>WNGJ01000527.1_pt1 | contig 34993 bp, 32 predicted proteins | sample 5400611 | NCBI WGS metagenome assembly WNGJ01 (sample SAMN13153375, study PRJNA577476) | soil metagenome | isolation source: 40 cm soil or saprolite under Garry oak tree replicate 1 | place: USA:California | collected 2016-06-15
AGCGGCCGCCGTGACGCTCCCGCGCAGGGAAGCAATTCGTTCACCAGCCAGATGCCGTCGGGCTGTTCGTGGATGCGCAAACACCCAACCGTCATCGGGGTGACCGGCGCGATAGGCCCGAAAGGCGTCACGGAGTCTCCTGGTCATCGGCACGCAGCGACCTCTGCCACTCTTTGTGCGATGGCCACTTCCGCTCACGATGGTGAGAAAGCCGTCATCGATGTTGACGTCCTGCCAACGAAGCCATAGCGCTTCCGATTCATCGCGGAGCCCCGTCTCGCCCAGAAGAATTACGTACAGGTAGATAGTCGGGTCCGCGCATTCGAGTAGAAGACGGCCGTATTCCGCCTCGCTCAGGATCACGGGCGAACGGGGGTCACATTTCGGCTTCTTGGTTCGCGAAACAGGATTGCCTTCCCTGTACTCACACTCTTCCGCCAGTGCAAATAGTGTGTGCAGAACCGTCCGCTCCTTTTGCAGAGACCGATTACCGAGTGTCCCTATGGGTTCTGACTTTCCCTTGCGCAGTCGGCGCGCCGCCCGCCAGGACAAGAAGCGCTTGATATGCAAAGCTCGAACTCGATCGACGGGCAGATCCAAATCCCCGCTGAAGAAGAGGCGCGACTGCACTAGCGTGATCTTGTAGGTGCGCTGGGTTCCGGGAGCGAGCTTGGGCAGTTCATCCCGCTCGTATTGATCCAGCAGTGCAGAAACCGTAACGGGGCCGGGGAGGCCATCAGCCCGTCGTTGATGCTGCGCGGCGAGCTCGGCGTACTTGGTACGAGCGAACTGCTCCGCGACGCGCCTGTCTCGAGTCCTTACGAGAAACCTGTGGCGGGTCCCGCCGAACGTGAGTATCACGCGCAGCTTCTCGCCTCTCTGTTCGATGCATCCGGGGTACTTTCGTGCCCTCATCGCGTGAATCGCCGTTCCTGAGTGATTTGAGCTGAGACTTCCGTGTGCAGACATTAACCTCATATACGAGGCTTCTTATACGAGTCGACGTATAAGCAATGATAATAACAAGCGCTGGACGCGCAAGGGGCCTGTCAAAACCTTATGGTACGACCGAATGGAAGCTGGGGGGGCTATTCGGCGAACAAGCTCCGTACGTTAACGCGAAGGGCGGTGGCGATTTTTTCCAGCGTGACCAGCGTGACGTTGCTCTTGCCGCGTTCGACCCGGTTTACAACCGAGTCGTTGAGACCAGCGCGGCGGGCAAGCTCTGCTTGTGACCAACCTTTGCGCTCGCGGAGTTCTTTCAGACGTAAGGGAGTCACGGTATGTTGTTAGCGACGGAGTGGGGGAGTTCTGTTTGCAGTCTGTGGCACGACTGTCATTCAATTAGCCGTTAAAAGAACTCGACCAACGGCGAGTAGTGCCCTTGCGCCCACGAAGCTGCGGTACTCGTGGAGACTGGAACTCATAGGTATGCAAACTAGCAGGGGTAGGGCATTTTTGCTCATGAATTTGAGGCGGAATTAGGGCAGATTTGCCGCACGCTTAGGGCATTTTTGCAGCGCGATAAACATCGAACCCCGGATATTGATGATTGATTTCGGCAACCTTAGATGTGTCCTTCAGCTCGAAAGCGTCGCACTAGTGTCGAAGCCCCGGGCAACTCCAATGCGCAGGGCCACAGGCATGAGAGCGGTTGATCCCCAGTTGTCGTTTGGGGTTTGGGAACATTCCTGGGAACAGGTAGACAACGACAGGTCGGATTACCCAGGAAGGGATGAGAAAGAGACCCCGAGAATTGCCTTGATAGGCAACGATTTCTGGCAGGGTCTGATCAAATCGGAAGTCGTCCAGCTTACTGCAAAACCTCGATTCGTCGGTTCGATTCCGACCGGCGCCTCTCGCTCCGCCGTATAGCACAAGACTCCCGCCGCTTCCCCAGGAACGAGAGGATACCGCCTGCCGTCTTACGGCGCCGACGTCGCCGCGAGCGTCGGTTTGTCCGCGGTCGTCGAAACCGTGAGGCGAATCCACATCCCCGCCGCACCGTGACCGGGTACGGCGCAGAAGATCAGATAGGAACCGGTCTTCCCGACAAGAAATCGGACATCGGTGCCCTGGCCGGCGGAAAAACCCTGCTCGAGCTTGCCCGTCGTCGCTCGTTCGAAAGCCGGCGGCACGGGGCCGATGGGCAGACGACTCGTGTCGGCGATAATCTCCACCGAGTGCGGCAGATTCTGATCCTGATTCTTGAAGTGGAGGACGACCGTCCATCCCTGCGGCACGGTAAGGTTGAGTTTGCCTTGACTGAATCCATTGAAATTCATGCCGCCGTTGAGACCCGTCAGACCTGCCACCAGCGTGAAGTCCACGCTCTTGGCGGCCGCATCCGCGCGTAGCCACTTCGGATCGATCTGAGCCTCGGCGACGCCAGCCGCAAGCAGTAGCGCCGCGAAACCGAATAATGCCGTCAGACGTCGCATGAGAGGCTCTCCTGTTGGAGTCGCATTAATACAGCAGCCACGTGAGGATGTACAGCGTGTTGTTGTCCGACGCGCGGCGGCCGATGGGGACATCGTAGTTCGTCAAGCTGCCGTTGAATTTGTTGTAGGCGACGTACTGAAGCTGGAGCCGCAGATTTTGCCACGGCATCAGATCGATCTCGCCGATCAAGCCGCGGGTGTCCGGGCTGCCTGTGCGGCTGCCGGTGACCGCCCCCGGCGCGTACAGGACGCTGTCCCTAGTCCCGGTGGTGACGAATGGCGCCATAGTGAAGGCGTACCGCGTACCGATGTGGTACATGGCATCCATGCGGAACGTGCGCAGCGTGTTGGTCGCATTGGCTGCGCCGCCCGCCGTCCACTTCTGTTTCTCGTGAATCCACGTGCCGTCGAGTGTGAAACTGTTCGGGCCGAACGAGTGCATGTAGGCGAGATCGATCGCGACATCGGTGAATCGGTTGGTCGGTCCCACAACACCGGACGGATACACGCTCGCCGCCAGTCCATAGGTGCCCACTGACAGATAGTCCTGCCCCCAGGAATGGGGCAGCGCGAGCCGCCAATACGGTGCAACGCCGCTGATCACGTCCGTCGCGGTCGAGTCGAGCGGCCGGCTGACACCGAGCGGGGCGGAGCGGTAAACGCCGGCTTCTGCGTACACCCGGTCATTCCACATGGCGTAGCCAGTGAGGCCGGCTACCTGCTGCCCCAGCGTTCCGTCGATGAGCGTCGCAGCAGCCGGTGCAGGCGCGACGGCGGAGCTCCCGTAGGGGAAGCCCCAGGCAGGCGTGCTATTCCATATATCCTGGACCGTGGGGTTGTTGTTCAAGCTCACGCCCAGCGTCGTACGCTTCGAGAGGATGGTCGCGTGCGTTGCAAAACGGAAGTCGGCGTTGTCGACGCCCAGTTGACCGGTTTGCGGGTCAAAGGTGACCTGCAGGAAACCGCCGACATGGGGTGTTATTTCACCCCCCGTGAAGATGCTCAGCTGGTCGGGAAAGAGCACGACGCCATTCTGGGTGCCCGGCTGCGCCTTCTTCGTGCTCGTGTATGAGGTTTGCACCATCAAGGACACGGGCGCGACCAGATTGAGCAGCAAGCTTTGCTGTCCTTCCGGGGTCTTTCCCTCGAGCGACTCGGAGCGCCGGAAGACGTAGCCGTTGAGCTTGAATGCGCGACCGGTCGCCGTCAGCTCGGGGAAATGCGTGTGGCATGCGCTGCACGCGAGACCAGTCTGACGAGCGTACGTCGGTGTGAGAGATTTTGCCGAGATCCTATATTGGTTCTCATACGCTCGAACGGCGGCAGCCGCGTCCGTCCCTCGAGGTGTGCTACTACCACGTCCGTCGGCGAGTGCCAAGCGAACGGTGCCAGCGGCCAGCGTGAGGACTACCCAGAGCATTCTCGTTCCGCGTGCCATAGCTGCCCCCTGCGCCCGAAGTGAAGGTCGGACAAGTTTGTGACCGACCTACTGGTTCGAATGTGAAGGCAAGCTGAAGAAACCTTCAAGCACTTTGAGAAAAAACGTCGAGTCTGATTCGGCCAAGGTGTGCTTTTCGGGGGGCGGCCGCAGTGGGAATGTTTCGTCGAGCAGGTGAAACCCGAGGTCCTCCACGCTGGAGTTCACGTTGGACAGCACACGCCGATCCGTCGAGTTTGATCGAATCCGATGAGGCAGGCCGGAGCGGCGCCCGGTGGGGTCCACCAATCCAACGACGATTCCTTCCCTATGGTTGCCGCTATCGGGAAGCGTGTGGACACGAGCGGCCAGCATGACTCTCACCGCTGAGTCGGATGGTAGCGCTTGCTGAAGACCGAACAGCAGCGCGAGCAGCACGGTGGTGTCCATGCACGAATTTAGTATCTTCCCGCCGTTGTGCTCGTCCCCAAACTCGTCACTACACTTCACGGCTACACCCGGGAGCAATTCACCCGGGACGCGATCGCCGGTGTCATCGTCGGCATCGTCGCGCTGCCGCTCGCCATCGCGTTCGCGATCGCCAGCGGACTCAGCCCCGAACGCGGGCTCTACACCGCGATCGTCGCCGGTTTCCTGATCTCGCTGCTGGGCGGCTCACGCGTGCAGATCGGCGGGCCGACGGGAGCGTTCGTGGTGATCGTGTCCGGGATAGTACAGCAGCACGGTGTCGATGGACTCGTCGTAGCGACGCTCATGGCCGGGGTGATTCTCGTCGCGTTCGGGCTGCTGCGCTTCGGCGGCGCGATCAAGTTCATTCCGTATCCGGTGACCATCGGATTCACGAGCGGCATCGCGCTCATCATCTTCTCGAGCCAGATCCGCGACCTCCTTGGCCTGGAGATGTCGTCCGTACCCTCCGCGTTCCTGCCGAAGTGGGACGCCTACGCCCACGCCTTCGACTCGGTCAATCCGTGGGCCCTGGTCGTCGCGCTCGCCACGTTCGCGATCATTCTGGTCTGGCCGAAGATCTATGCGCGGATCCCGGGGCCGTTTGTCGGGCTGATTGTGACCACGCTCCTGGCGCAGGCCCTGCACCTGCCGGTCGAGACGATTGGCGCGCGTTTCGGCGCGATCCACGCGGGGCTGCCGCTCCCGAGGATCCCGCACCTCTCGGTTCCGATCATCGGCGCGCTCGCGGGTCCGGCCTTCACAATCGCGCTGCTCGCCGCGATCGAATCGCTACTGTCTGCAGTCGTAGCGGACGGCATGATCGGCGGCCGCCACCGCTCCAACATGGAGCTGGTTGCCCAGGGGGTCGCGAACATCGCGTCACCGCTGTTCGGCGGGATGCCGGCGACCGGCGCGATCGCCCGCACTGCGACCAACGTCAAGAACGGCGCCGGGACACCCGTCGCCGGGATGACGCATGCGGTCACGCTGCTCCTGATCACCCTCTTCTTCGGCCGCTGGGCCGGCCTGATCCCGCTGGCGACCCTGGCGGCGATCCTCGTCGTCGTCGCCTTCCACATGAGCGAGTGGCGCACGTTCGTGTCGGAGTTTCGCGCGCCGAAGAGCGACGTGGCGGTGCTGCTGGCAACGTTCCTGCTCACCGTCCTTGTCGACCTCACGGTGGCGATCGAGGTGGGGATGGTGCTCGCCGCGTTCCTCTTTATGCGCCGCATGGCCGAAGTCACGAACATCAAGGTCCTCACGCACGAGTTCGAGGACCCCACGGACGACTTCGAGACGGACCCCAACGCGGTGCGGCGGCGCGTCGTGCCGGAGGGGGTACAGGTGTACGAGATCACGGGACCGTTCTTCTTCGGCGCCGCCGAGATGTTCAAGGACCGGGTCACCCGCATCGCCGGGAAGCCGAAGGTGTTGATCCTGCGGATGCGCCACGTTCCCGCGATCGACTCGACCGGCCTGCACGCCTTGCGGGACGTGGTGCGGCGCAGCGAGCACGAGGGGACCCTCGTTATCCTGTCGGACGTGCACGCCCAACCGGTCGTGGCGCTCGAGCGCTCGGGGATGTACGACGAGCTGGGCGAGGAGAACATCCACGGCAACATTGACGACGCGCTGAACCGCGCCCGGGCTCACCTCGGGCTGCCGGCAGTGGCACCGCCCGCGTTTGCGACGCCGACGGTCGCGCGGGAGACGTCCCCCGGGATGCCGGCGATCCCGTAATGCAGCTAACCGTGCGCGAGGCGGCGTCGTACCTGCGGGTTGATGAGGCGACGGTGCGGCGCTGGATTGCCCGTCGCGCCCTCCCCGTCCATCGCGCCAACGAACGCCTCTATCTGAACGCGATCGAGGTGTGGGAGTGGGCGACAGAAAACGGGATCCTTGTGTCGCGCGCGCTGCTCGAGCAGGCGCAGCGCCGGCCGGACGAGGTGCCACCGCTATCCGCCCTGCTGTCCGCCGGCGGCATTCATCCTGACGTGGGAGGCGGAGACAGAGCGAGCGTGCTGCGTGAGATCGTCCAGCGCCTCCCGCTACCGCCCGACGTGGACCGCGAGTTCCTGGTCACGACGCTCGAAGCGCGGGAGGCGATGGGCTCCACTGGAATCGGCGACGGCATCGCGATTCCGCACGTGCGTAACCCGATTCTGCTCCACGTCGCGGCCCCCTTTGTCACGCTGTGCCTGTTGCGCCATCCGGTGGACTTCGGCGCCTTGGACGGCCAGCCAGTCCACGCGCTGTTTACCGTGATCAGTGCCAACGTCCCCGGCCACCTCCGCATTCTCGGCCAACTCGGCTTCGCCTTGCACGATGAAGAGCTGCGGCGCTTGCTGATTCACCGGGCGCCCGATTCAGAGATTCTCACGCGGGTGCAGGTGGTCGAGGGGCGGGCCAGTGGCGTGCACCCGGCCCCATGACGCTGATCGCCCTCAGCGTGACGATGATTCTGCTCGCCGGCGTGGCCGCGGCGGCGCTGGCGCGGCACCGCGTCATAGCCACTGGCGAGACGCTGTTCCGCGTCCTGTTCGGCGCGGGCTGCGTCGCCGGCGCGATACCCGCGCTAGCCGTGTTAGCTGGCGACACGGTGCCCGACGTGCGCCTGTCACCTGCGATGCCGTTCGGCCCGTGGGTGTTCGGCCTCGACGCACTCTCAGCGGTCTTCCTGTTGGCGATTCTGAGCGTGGGCGCCGCATGCGCGTTCTACGGGTTGACCTACCTCGCGCACGAGCGCGGGCGGCGCGCAGTCGGCGCGGCTCACCTGCTGCTGGCCGTGCTGGTGGCCAGCCTCGCCCTCGCCGTGCTCGCGCGCGCCGCGCTGCCGTTCCTCATCGCCTGGGAAGGGATGGCGGTCGCGGCGTATCTGCTCGTGGTGCTCGAGCACGAGCGCCGTGAGGTTCGGCGGGCCGGGATGATCTACGTCGTCGCGACCCATGTGGGGACGCTGCTCTTGTTCGCCCTCTTCGCCATCTGGGCCGGGGGCGCGAGTGACCTGAGCTTTCAGACCCTCGCCGCACACCCGCGGTTCTCCGCGGGACGTGGCGCGATGATCCTGGCGGTGGCCTTGATCGCGTTCGGTCTCAAGGCGGGTGCCGTCCCCTTCCACTTCTGGTTGCCCGAGGCCCATGCCGCGGCGCCGGCGCACGTCTCGGCACTGATGTCGGGTGTCGTCATCAAGATGGGGATCTACGGGCTGCTGCGCACCGTCGTCCTCTTCGGTTCGCCGCCGCCCTGGTGGGGTTGGGTGGTGCTCGCGCTCGGGGCAGTCTCTGGCGTGCTTGGAGTCGTCTGGGCCCTCGCGCAGCACGATATCAAGCGGCTCCTCGCCTTCCACAGCGTGGAGAACGTCGGGATCATCCTGCTTGGCATCGGGGCTGGAGCGCTGGGCGTCGCGTACGGACACCCGCTCATCGCGGTGCTCGGCTTCGCCGGGGCCGCACTACACACCCTCAATCACGCGCTCTTCAAGAGCCTCCTCTTTCTCGCCGCGGGGTCGGTGATCCACGCGACGGGCACCAGAGAGATCGACCGGCTCGGGGGGCTGGCGCGCCCCATGCCCACGACGACGACCACATTTCTGATCGGCTCGGCCGCGATCGTCGGGCTCCCGCCGCTCAACGGGTTCGTCAGCGAGTGGGTCGTGTACCAGGCGCTGCTCCGCGGGGTGAGCGCGGGCGACGCGATCCGGTTCGCGGGGCTGGCGGTCGTCGTCCTGGCGCTCATTGGAGCGCTGGCGCTTGCCTGTTTCGTGAAGGTGATAGGGGTCGTCTGCCTGGGCGCGCCCCGACACGCGCTTACCACGGATGCTCGCGAGTCGGCGAGGGGCATGATCCGGCCGCTCGTCGGTCTCGCCGCCGCGTGCGTCGTGATCGGCCTCGTCCCGATCGGCGTCGTGCCGCCGGCGCTCCGGGTGGGGTCGCTTGTCGCCGGACTCCCCACTGGCACAACGGACTTCACGGGAACGACCGCCGCCGGCCCCGCGACCGTGTTCACGGTCGCGCTCGCATTGAGCCTGGCGGTGGCGTGGGGGCTGTACGTCACCTTGAGTCGCAGGGGGCGTCAGGAGCAATCGGCGACGTGGGGGTGCGGCTACCCGACGCCCACCCCCCGCATGGCCTACACGGCGAGCTCGTTTGCCGCGCCGCTGCTCGACGTCTTCAGATCCTTTGCCGGCGTACGCACCCACCGCGCCGCCCAGGCATTCGCGACGCACGCGGTCGACCCTGTGTTGGACGACGTCCTCGTTCCGGCCTGGCGTGGCGTCCGTAGCGCCACCGCGTGGTTGCGCCACGCTCAGCGTGGCGGCCTGTCGCGGTACCTGCTGTGGGTGGGTGCCGCCGTCGTCGCATCGCTGCTCTATCTGCTCGCGGGCGGGAGGAATCCGTGACCCCGGACGGGTTGATCGCGTTGGGACTTCTCGGCATCGTGGCGCCCGCGGTACCCGGAATCGCTGTGAAGACCAAGTCACTGCTCACCGGCCGGCGCGGGCCGTCGGTGCTCCAGCTGTACGCCGACCTCGGGAAGCTGGTTCGCAAGGGCGGGGTCTACAGCCGTACGACGACGCTCATTTTCCGCGCGGGCCCCGTGGTCGCGCTCGCGTCGCTCATCGTGGCGGCGCTGTTCCTGCCGCTCGACGGGCGGGCAGCGCCGGCCCGCTTTGCCGGTGACATGGTGGCGTTCGCGGGGTTGCTTGCGCTCGGGCGCTTTGCCCTCGTCCTGTCAGCGATGGACACCGGCTCGAGCTTCGAGGGGCTCGGGGCGAGCCGCGAGGTCACGATCGCGAGCTTCGCCGAGCCCACCATGTTTCTCTGCTTCATCGCGTTAGTCCTCGTGGCGGGGGATCTCACGTTGAGCGGCATGCTCGGGACACCGCTGGCAGCGGCGTGGTCCCACGCCGGGGCGTCCCTGAGCCTCGTGGGCGTCAGCCTTTTTGTTCTCCTGTTGGCGGAGAACTCGCGCGTGCCGGTGGATGATCCCGCGACGCACCTCGAGTTGACCATGATCCACGAGGTAATGGTGCTCGATCACGGCGGACCGGACCTCGCCCTGATCCTCTACGGCAGCGCGTTGAAGCTCACGCTCTTCGGGGTGCTCGTGGTAAGCGTTCTCGTACCGCGCGCGGGATTCTCGGGGCCGGCGGCACAGGCCATCCTGTTCGCCGGGCTCGGCGTCGTCGCCGTTGCGGTGGGAGTGGTGGAATCGGTGATGGCGCGGGTCCGGTTGGTCCGCGTGCCGCAGCTGCTCGTCGGCGCGGCCGCGCTGGCGCTGTTCGCGACGATCCTCCAGCTCCGGTGACCATGCGCGACGCCGCCCAGATCGTCCTCCTCCTGATCGTGCTGTCGGATCTCGCGGTCCTCGGCACGTCGCGGCTTTCGAGCTGCATCCGCGGGCTCGCGGCGCAGGGCTTCCTGCTCGGCCTCATGCCGGTGCTGATCGCGCCACAGTTGTCGGTCCACGCCGTCAGTCTCGCGGTCGGAACGGTGATCGTGAAGGCCGTCGCGCTCCCCTGGTTCCTCGCGTGGGCGATTCGCGAAGCCGCGGTGCGCCGCGAGATCGAACCGATCGTCGGGTTCATCGCCTCCCAGCTCCTCGGTGCACTCGCGGTCGCCCTCGCGTTCGCCATTGCGTCACGCCTGCCTCTGCCGGCGATGCAACAACCGCTGCTCGTGCCGGTGTCGCTCGCGACGCTCATCATCGGATTCATCGTGCTGACCACCCGGCGCAAAGCGCTGGTGCAAGTGGTGGGGTACCTCATCCTGGAGAACGGGATCTATCTCTTCGGCCTGACGCAGACCGAGAGCGTGCCGTTTCTGCTCGAGCTTGGCGTGCTGCTCGACGTCTTCGTCGGCGTGTTCATCATGGGCATCGTCGTCTTCCACATCAATCGCGAATTCGACTCGCTCGATTCGACGCGCCTGACGGAGCTCTCGGACTGATGCGCTTGCTCGCGCTCTGCGCGATTCCATTGGTCACCGCGCTCGTGGTGCTGGCCGCGCCGGCTTTCCGCGGGCGCCGCGTCCCCGTCGCGCTCCTGCTTGTCGTGGCGGGCGCGCACCTGGGGCTCGTCACGTCCTTATGGGTCACGCCCGCGCTCCCGGCGCTCGGTGGCTGGCTGGCCGCCGATCCGCTTGGACTCACCGTTCTCACGCTGACGAGTGTGCTTTTCCTCGTCACCGGGATTTACATCGTCGGGTATCTCCAGCAGGACACGCCGCGCAGTGGCCGGGTGTTTGCGGGCGGACTGCTCGCGTTCCTCGCGGCCGCATCGGTCGTGGCTTTGGCCCACCACCTGGCGATGCTGTGGGTCGGGATGGAGGCGACAACCCTGTCCGTCGCGCCGCTCGTCTTTCTGCGCCGCGACCGCCGCTCGCTCGAAGCGACGTGGAAGTATCTCGTTGTCTCGTCGGTCGGGATCGCGCTCGCACTCCTGGGCACGTTCTTCCTCGCCAGCGCGCAGGGCGACGTCGGGCGCCCGCTGCTACTCCCGGATCTGATCGCGCACGCCCGTGAGCTGCACCCGCGGTGGCTGCGCGCCGCGTTCCTGTTCCTGCTCGTCGGCTTCGGCACGAAGATGGGGCTCGCCCCGATGCACACCTGGAAGCCCGACACGTACGGAGAGGCACCCAGTCTCGTCAGCGGTCTGATGTCGGGCGCGCTGACGAGCTGTGCTTTCCTCGGAGTCGCGCGCGTCACCGAGGTTGTGGCGGCGGCCGGGTTGGGCTCGTTCGCGCAACCGGTGCTCATCGCGTTCGGCCTCCTCTCGCTCGCCGTCGCGGCGACGTTCATCGTCGGCCAGCGTGACGTGAAGCGGCTCCTCGCATACTCCAGCGTGGAGCACATGGGTTTGCTCGTCCTCGGACTCGGGCTGGGCGGCGTCGGCGCCTACGGCAGCATGCTCCACCTAGTCAACAACGGGCTGGCCAAGGGTTGGATGTTTCTCGTGACCGGCAACATCGTGCTCGCCACAGGGACCGCGACGGACGACAATCGCGGACTGGTCCGTACCTTGCCCGCGTCGGCGACCCTCCTCGTGCTGGGTCTCTTCGCGGTCACCGGCTCTCCCCCGTTCGGCCTGTTTGTGAGCGAATTCACGATCCTGCGCGCGGCCTTTGTCGGCGGACACTCGTGGATCGGTGCGATCATTCTCGTCGCGCTGGCGGTCATCTTTGTCGGCATGGCGGCTCTGGTGCTGGGGATCGTGCTCGGTGAGCCTCCGCCCCCCACCGGCCGCGATCCCGGCGACGTTCCCGTCCGGGAGAGCCGCTGGCTGGTAGCCGGTCCCGTCGCGCTCGCCGCCATCGTACTGATGTTGGGCTTCTACATCCCCGGCCCGTTGCGCGACGTCCTGACGCGTGCGGCCGTTGCCCTCGGCGGAACCGGGCCGTGAGTACCCTGCGCGAACTAGGCCTGCGCAACCGGCGCGCGATTCCGTGGGCCGCGCTCCCGGTGGAGCCGGTGGAGCGCCTCGGGGAAACCGTGACGGAGGCGGTGGCCGGCGGCTGGCGGGTGGCGTCCCTCTTTGGCCTGCCGGACGGGAGCGATCGGACGCGCCTCGTCGCGATTCTGGCGGACGACGCGGAGGGTCAGCTGGGTGTGACGAGCGCGGTCGTTGGGGATCGCTATCCTTCGCTCACCCCGGCCTGCCCCCAAGCCCACGGGTTCGAGCGCGAGCTCGCCGAACAATGCGGCGTGGTTCCCGAGGGTCATCCCTCGCTCAAGCCGCTGCGGCGACACCCTCCCGATCACCTCCCACCCGGGCGCCACGTGCAGGCGCCGGATCGCGAGGCGTACCCCTTCTTTCAGGTTGCCGGAGACGAAGTGCATGAGGTCGCCGTCGGCCCTGTGCACGCGGGAATCATCGAGCCTGGCCATTTCCGGTTTCAGGCGCACGGCGAGCAGGTGTTGTTTCTCGAGATCGTGCTCGGCTACCAGCATCGTGGTGTGGAAGGACTGCTCGAGCGCTCGGGCCGCGATCGGGGAGTGCTCGTGGCCGAGTCGATTGCGGGCGACACCGTGATCGGGCACGGCGGTGCCTATTGCGGTGCGCTCGAGGCGCTCGCCCGGACTCGCACGACCCCGCGGGGGCAAACGATCCGTGCCATCGCGCTCGAGCTGGAGCGGTTGGCGAATCACATCGGGGATCTCGGCGGGATCGCGGCGGACGTCGCGTTCCAGCCGGCGGCGGCATACCTGGGCCGCATGCGCGGCGAGTGTCTCAACCTGTTGATGATGCTCTCCGGGAATCGCTACGGGAGAGGCCTAGTCCGGCCCGGGGGCGCGGCCTTCGATCTCACCCCGGCGATGGCCTCCGAGGTGCGCGACCGGCTGCAGCGGCTCGGCGAGGAGCTTCATCCGGTCCTCACCCTGTTGTTCGAGACCGCGTCGGTCCAGGCGAGACTGGAGGGCGTCGGCGTGGTGCCCAAGGCGGCGTGTATCGAACACGGCTTCGTCGGCCCCGTCGCCCGAGCCTGCGAGCTGCCGCGCGACGTGCGGCACGATCATCCCTGGGGGATTTTCCGGTTCGCCCACATCCCCGTCGCCACGATGTGGGCCGGCGATGTACTCGCGCGCGCGCTGGTCCGGCGGCTCGAGATTCAGCGGTCCCTCGAGTTCACGATCGAGCAGCTGGGCGCACTGCCCAAGGGGCCGACCCGAATAGACTGCGGACCGCTGCGGCCGGACGAGCTGGTCGTGGCGATGGTCGAAGGTTGGCGGGGCGAGATCGTGCACGTCGTCATCACGGACGACACCGGGCGGGTCCGCCGGCACAAAGTCACCGACCCCTCCTTCCACAACTGGACGGCCCTGGGGCTGGCGATGCCCGGCAACGAGATCTCCGATTTCCCGCTCTGCAACAAGAGCTTCAACCTGTCGTACGCGGGGCACGACCTCTGATGCGAGGGCGCGGCGCGTGTTGACTTGGTTGAGAACGAGGCTCCAGCAGGGCATCCGGACGATGCGGTTCCCCCCGGAGGGGGCCGGAGGGGGCGCCGATTTCCCGGAACGGTTCCGAGGAAGGCCCGTAGGCTCGCTCGATGTCGGTGCGTGTCTCTTCAGTCCGGAAGAAGCTACGTACAGCCGCGATTATCGCATGGCCACATCCACACGGGAGGCGCTCGTCAGCTCGAACGGCGAGGTCGAGCTCGCCCGCGCGCTGGACGAGCGCGTACGCAAGTTGTTCCGGCGCTCCCTGCGACTCCGGTCGGTTGTCGCGGGGAGCTGCAATGGGTGCGAAGCCGAGCTCGTCGCCCTCGGCAACGTCGTGTTCGACATGGCCCGATTCGGCATTCAGTTCGTCGCTTCGCCGCGTCACGCCGACGGGATCGTCGTCACCGGGGCGGTGAACCGGAACATGCGGCGCGCGCTGGAGCTGACCTACGAGGCAGTCGCACCCCCGAAGCTGGTGATTGCGGTCGGGGCCTGCGCCCTCAGCGGTGGCCCCTTTGCGGGCAGTCCCGAGGTCGGTACCGGCGTCGGCGACGTCCTGACGGTGGACCTGTGGGTCCCGGGATGCCCCCCACACCCGCTGACCATGCTCGACGGTCTGCTTCGGCTGCTCGGGGCGATCGACCGGGGGGAGTGAAGGGGTTCTCTAACGCGCCTCGAACATCCCGACCGCGCCCTTCGTCGCGTCGGCGAATGCGTGGCTCACGAAGGGATAGGTTCCCGCTTCCCCCAACCGCGTCTCGAAGATAGCGCCTCCCCCTACCGGCACCGTCACCGTCTGCACGCCTTCGAGCGAATGGCCGAGCGACCCGTCGAGATACACGCGGTCGAAGATCGCCCCGACGACATGGAACGCGGAAAAACGATTGGGGCCGGCGTTCACGACATACATCCGCAACTTCTCGCCCACGCCGACGCGAATCGGGTGATGCGCGTATTCCGCCTCACGACCGTTGAACACGACGTAGTCCGGCGCGAGGCCAAGCAGCTTTTCCCAGTCAATCGTGCGCGTGGAATCTGCGAGCGTCTTCGTGTAGAACTCGCTTTGCACGAATACAAATTCCTTTGCCGGCGCACGGCCCTGCCGCGGATCCACGATGATCGCCCCGTACATGCCGTTCGCGATGTGCAACGCCACCGGAGCCGTGCCGCAGTGATACATAAACGCTCCGGGCACGCGAGCTACAAAGCGGTAGTGCAGCGAATCGTTGGGCATGAGGTTCCTGTACGCTCGGCTCGGCGCGATTTCAGCGGCGTGGAAGTCGAGGCTATGCGGCATCGGCGCCCGGTTCACCAAGGTGAAGTCGACGGTATCGCCTTCAGTGACCCGAAGCACTGGTCCGGGAACCCGACCATCGAATGTCCAGGCGTCATAAGTCACGCCCGTGGCGATCGCGATTTTCGTGTGACGGATGGTGATACGTATGTGCTGCAATCTGGCTGTCGAAGCCTGTGGCGCGTTCGGATCGACGGGTGGCGGTTGGTCCTCTGATCCCACGGGTGCCTCACCATGCGAGACATCGGCGGGTGCCGCCGTAGGCGGGGTCGAGGGCGCGATTTCGCGCCGAGGCGGTTCTGCGGCGCGCTCCCGGCAGGCGAGAACCGCAAGAGCCGCAGACAGACAACACGACACTGCGAGACGGCGGCGCATCTGAACCCTCCTTCGCGATGGTTTCAGAGGACATTCATGCTTCGGCGACGACGTTGCACGTGCCCCCTAGGAGGACACATGAGAGTCGCCGAGATCATGCAAACGAGTCTGCGAACCATCAGCACCGATGCCACGATTGCGGATGCCGTAGTTGCGCTGGCTATCGCTCAGGTGTCCGCGCTCCCCGTGCTCGATCGCCTCGGCCGGGCGGTCGGAGTCATCTCGACGCGCGAGATTCTCAAGGCTGAAAGCGCCTGCGATTCTCCCGCAGCGCGCGAGCGCTTGTTCGAGATGACCCGCGTGCTCGAGATCATGACGCCGTGGCCCACCACGATCGACCCCGATTTGGACGTGCGTCAGGCGTCGCAGGAGATGCTGTATCTGAACGTGCAACGCCTGTTCGTCGAGTACGACGGCGCTCTCGTGGGTGTCATCTCGCAGACCGACATCGTCGGGGCCGTCGCGACAGCAAGAGTCTGATCGCCTATCTCCGCTGCACCGTCCAGCGGCCGGTTTGTGTCTCGCCGGAGGGCAGATAGGTCCTGTACGTGCCGGCGATCGTATTGCCCTTGAGCGCGCCCACGAAGGACGTCGACAGGCGCACGCCGGTTTGCGGATCGGCGTAGGGCGCGAGCGCGCCACTCACCGTATCGCGCATCACACGCACGAACCTGATCGTCAACACTTCCGGCTGCGCGCGAGCCTGAGGAGCGGTCGGCTGCGCAGGCCATGGAGCCAGCGCCCGGTTCAGCCCGGTCGGAATCATCACCACGTCGCCGAACGCCGAGTCGCCCTGTGCCCGCAAGGTGAACGTAATGCTGCCACTGCGGCCCGACTCGACGCTGCTGTAGTCCCCGGCCCATTCGCCCCTGAGGGCGGAGATGTCGGCGGAGGGACCTACGAGCGGCACGGGAGTGTGAGATGCCGCGCATGCGCTGGCCGCCAGCGCGAATAGCAGCGGAGGTAAAGCGTTGGAACGCAACATGCTCGCCTCGCGATTGAGGATCAATGTGACGCGCGACGGCGGCGCGCTCCGGCTCCATATAATGAAGACCGTGGCGTGAATTGTCACTGTGCTTTGGATGAAGCATATCTAGTCGCGTGACGATCGAAGCGACGCGGATCCGTGAGCGGTTCGAGCGGCTGCTTGCGGCCGGCATAGCCATCTTCTCGCGGCATGAGCTCGAGCATGTGCTCCAGGAGGTCGTGGACGCCGCGCGCGAAGTGGTCGGCGCCCGCTACGCGGCGCTTGGGGTGCTGAGCAGCGAAGGGACAGGCCTGGTGCAGTTCGTGACCTCGGGCATGGATGAGGAGTTGCGCCGCCGCATCGGCGAGTTGCCGCAAGGCCGCGGGCTGCTCGGCCATGTCATCAAACGAGCTGAGCCGATTCGCACTGCGGACATCAGCCGCCATCCGGAGCGTTTCGGCTTCCCGCCACATCACCCGCCGATGAAATCGTTCTTGGGCGTGCCCGTCGCCGGGCGGGGTCGGGTGTTCGGAAATCTGTACCTCACCGAAAAGATTGGCGCAGACGAGTTCAGCACCGAGGACGAGGCGATTGCCGTGCTGCTCGCCGCTCAGGCTGCCGTGGCGATCGAGAACGCGCAGCTGCTCGGCCAGGTGCAGGCGATGCAGCGCCAGCGCGATTTGTTCGTTGCCATGATGAATCACGAGCTGCGCAACGCGCTCACCGGCGTGTACGGATGGGCCGAGCGTCTCGTGCGCAGCCGCTCGCCCGAAGCAACGAAGGTCGCGGCCCAAGAGGTGTATGAGGCGGCCGATCGCACGATCATCCTGCTGAATAATTTTCTCGACCTCACTCGTCTGGACGCGGGGAAGGTGCGGCCGGTGTGGCGCGACGTCGACGTCGCCACGGCGATCGGCCGGGCGGTGGCGTCGGTGGCGCCGGCCGCAGAGGCAAAACAGATCGCGCTTGCCGTGCAAAGCAACGGCGGGCCGACGGCGGTGCGCACCGATCGGGTGCGTTTCGAGCAAATCCTGATCAACCTCCTGTCGAACGCCATTCGTCACGGCCCCGCCAGTACCCCGGTCGAGATCGTAATCGAATCCGCTGACGACAAGTTCCGGCTGTTGGTGATCGATCGCGGTCCCGGCGTCCCCAGCGAATTGCGGGAGCGCGTGTTCGAGCCGTTCGAGCGGTTCGACCCGCATTCCGGTGCGGGAACGGGTCTGGGATTGCCCGTGTCGCGCCGCCTAGCCGAGGTGATGGGCGGACGGCTCTGCGTGGACGAGACTCCGGGAGGGGGGGCGACGTTCGTGCTGGTGCTGCCGTTAGCCCCGCCCACATGAAGCGTTCTTCACCAATCCTTTAGGATCGGTTCAACGGGATGCTCATAATGTCGGCTCTATGAAGATCCTCGTCGTGGAAGACGACCGCAAAGTTGCCGGCTTCATCGAGCAGGGTTTGCGGGAAGAAGGGTACATGGTCGACGTGGCCCCCGATGGCGACGAGGCCACCATGCTCGCGCATGTCTACGATTACGATCTGATCGTGCTCGACGTCATGCTGCCCAAGAAAACCGGGCTGCAGGTCGCCGCCGAGCTACGGCGAGAAGGGCGCGCGACGCCGATTCTGATGCTCACCGCGCGCGACACGACCGAGGACGTTGTCCGCGGGCTCGACTCCGGCGCCGACGATTACCTCACCAAGCCTTTCAAGTTCGACGAGCTGATCGCGCGGGTGCGGGCGCTCGTGCGGCGCGGCGGCAGCGGTCGCACCGAGCTGCTGCATTACGGTCCCGTCGAGCTCGATCGCCTGAAGCACAAAGTCCGTGTCACCGGGAAGCCGCTCGAGCTCACCCCCAAGGAGTTTCACCTTCTGCAACACTTCCTGCTCCACTCCGAGGAAGTCGTGCGGCGCACGGAGCTACTCGAAAAAGTCTGGGACATGCACTTCGATCCGGAGAGCAACGTGGTCGACGTGCACGTGGGCAATCTGCGCCGTAAGCTGCGGCAGGCGGCGGGTGTCGACCTCATCGAGACGGTCCGTGGTGTCGGATTCCGGCTCCAGGTCCCCGATCGGGTGGAGGGGTGAAGGCGTCGCTGCGGCGAACGCTGGCCGTACGGTTCGCCCTCACCATGGCAGTCGGACTCCTCATCGCGACCGGGGCCTTTTACTGGGCCGCCTCGCGGGCGCTGATCACGCAGCCCGAGTCTGTCCTCGAAAACGATCTCCTCTTCGCGCTCTTCAGCATCGTGATTGCGGGTTCAGGCGCGACGCTCGTCGGCGCGTGGCATTTTGTCGGCCGGGCGATGCGACCCGTTGCCGAGATCACCGCGGTGGCAACGCACATCGAAGCGGGCACGTTGCATCAACGCATCGCGGCGCACGCCGACACCGAGGAATACGAAGGCCTGGTGGCGGTGCTGAACCGCATGCTGGAGCGCCTGGAACAGGCGTTTGCCGCGCAGCGCCGGCTGTCGTCCGATGTGAGCCACGAGCTACGCACGCCGCTGACCGCACTGCGCGGCGAGATCGAGGTCGCGTTGCGCGCGGAACGCTCGCCGCGCCAGTACCAGCAGGTGCTGCGGAGCGCGCTCGAGGAAATCGAGCGCCTGACCACGATGAGCGAGGACCTGCTGCTGATCACGCGCGCGGGCGCGCGACTGCTGCCGCTCCGTCGTGAGCCGACCAACCTGGGCGATTTGATCGAGCGATCGCTCGATGAGTTTCACCGCCTTGTCGAACAGAAGGGCATCACGATCGACCGCGCCATGCGCGGCGGCCGCGCCGCGTCGGTCGATCCCGCCCTCGTCGCCCGCGTGGTGAGCCATCTGCTCGAGAATGCCGTGACGCACACGCCGCCCGGTGGCCGTATCGGCGTCGGCGTCGAAGACGTCGGGGCGGGCAGCGTGCGGCTCACCGTTGCGAACTCCGGATCGCAGATCGCCGCGCACGATCTGGCGCACCTGTTCGAGCCATTCTATCGGGCCGATCCGTCGCGCACGCGCGATGACCGAGGTGGACCGGGACTTGGGCTCGCGATGGTTGCGGCCATCGCCCAGCTGCATGACGGTGCCGCGCATGTCGCCGCCGAACCGACCGGCGGCGCGCGCTTCGAAGTCGAGCTCGCGGTTCCGCGTCCTTCCTGATCCGAAGAATCGCCATGCTCGCCCGGCTTAAATCCGTTGTGAGTCTCGGGCGCGGGCTCGCACGGCGACCGATCGTGGTGATCGCCGCGGTCGGCCTCGTCGCCGGCTTAGTGACGCGCGCGCCAATCGTCTTCCTCGTCACCTTGTTGACCGGCGGCGTGCCACTCGTCGTGCAGACGTTGCGCGGGATGCTGCGCGGCCGTTTCGCGGCCGACATCGTCGCCATGCTGGCGATCATCACTGCGTTCATCCTCGGTCAGTATTTCGCGGGCGCCGTGATCGTGTTGATGCAGTCGGGCGGCGAGGCCCTCGAGCAGTACGCGATGCGGCGCGCCTCGCAATCGCTCGAGGCATTGCTGGCGCGCGCGCCCAAGCGCGCGCATCGGCTGGGCGCTGGTTCGGGAGACATCGAAGACGTCCCGGTCGAGAAGGTCGCCGCCGGCGACATGCTCGTCATCAAGCCGGGTGATCTGATCCCCGTCGATGCCGAAGTGACGGCCGGCAGCTCGACGATCGATCAGGCGGCGCTGACCGGCGAGCCCCTTCCGATCCGCGCGGCCCCCGGCGCGGTCCTGATGAGCGGCAGCATCAATCTGGAGGGCGCACTGCAGGCGCGGGCGCTGCGGCCCAGCGCGCAGAGCCAATATCAGCAGATCGTGCGCCTGGTCGAATCCGCCCGGCGCGAGAAGCCGCCCATTCAGCGCCTGGCGGATCGATTCGCGGTGTGGTTTACGCCGCTGACGCTCGCGATGTGCGGCATTGCGTACCTCATCACGGGGGCGCCCACGAGCGTACTCGCCGTGCTCGTCGTCGCGACACCCTGTCCGTTGATCCTGGCGACGCCAGTCGCGGTGATCGCCGGCATCAGCCGCGCGGCCGATATCGGCGTGATCGTCAAGAACGGGGTGGCGATCGAACAGCTGGGGCAGGCGCGCGCGGTTGTGTTCGACAAGACGGGCACGCTGACGCTGGGCCAACCGAGCGTGTCCCAAGTGAAGGCGTTGGACGGCATCCCCGCGGTAGACCTGTTACGACTGGCGGCCGCGGTTGAGCAGCTTTCGTCGCATCATCTGGCGCGCGCAGTCGTCGAGGCCGGCCGGAAACGCAGCACCGGACTGCCGGCGGCGGCCGAGTTTTGTGAGACGCCTGGTCTGGGCGCGTCGGCGGTGGTCGAGGGTCGAATGGTGAGCGTCGGATCGAGTCGGTATCTCCGCGATGCCGGCGTCGCGGTGGCGGACGGACGGGGAGACGGCACGGCGGCGCAGGTGGCGATTGACGGCCGCGTCGCGGGCACGATCGAATTCGCCGATCGCCTGCGGCATCAGGTTCCGGCGCTGATGCAGCGCCTCGCCGTCCTCGGTGTGAGCGACACCGTGATGCTGACCGGCGACCGTGAGGAGGCGGCTGAGGCGATCGCGGCGCAGGCTGGCATTCGTACTGTGCGGGCGAATTTGCTTCCGGCCGACAAGGTCACTGCGGTGCGAGAGCTCACACGGCGGCACTGTAACGTCGTGATGGTCGGCGACGGCGTCAACGATGCGCCGGCTCTAGCGGCGGCCACGGTGGGCGTAGCAATGGGTGCGCATGGCACCGCCGTATCGGCGGAAGCGGCCGACGTCGTGTTGCTCGTGGACGACATTGCCCGCGTTGGCGACGCTATGGTGATCAGCCGGCGTATGCGCCGCATCGCGCTGCAAAGCATCGGCGTGGGGCTGGGCCTGAGCTTCGCGCTGATGATCGTGGCGAGTCTCGGACACATCACACCGGCGGTGGGCGCCGTTCTGCAGGAAGCGCTCGACGCCGCCGTAATCCTCAACGCTTTACGAGTGCGTTGAACTCGACGCCGAGGTAGTACGGCCAAACCACCACCTCACGTTGGTGCATCGGCGCAAAGGGCCAGACGAAGGCAAGAAGGCCGGAGGCGAGGATCGCCCCTCCGACGCGCAGAGGACCGTTGCGACCAGCCGATTTCCAGACACCCCATCCGAAGGCAAGCATCAGCGCGGTGTACACCCACGCCAGCCAGAACCACAGGGACTTGGTCGGTGGTGAAAACGCACGTGAAGGACACCTTCGCTCGACTCTCAAGATTCCTTCACAAAAGTCGGCCCAACTTCGAAGCGTACCCTTCACGAGGAGCAGCGATGTCCTGGGGTCCGATCGTCGTTGGAGTGGATACGTCGCCCGCGGCGGCGGGAGCGGCAGTCGTTGGCGAGCGAATCGCGCGTCTGACGTCCTCGCCGTGTCAGTTGATCCACGCAGTGCGCGACGCGTGGGCGCCACTAGTCGCGGTCACGGGCGACCCACAGGTCACGGAAATGCAGCGTTTACAGCTCGCCGTCGCACGCCATCAAGTCAACGATGCTCTCGGCTCAACCGTCTCCGATGCCGCGCGGCAAGACCTCGATGTGTTGTTCGGACCGGCGGCGGTCGTATTACAACAAGTGATGCGAGAACGGCGGCCCGGACTGGTGGTACTCGGCGGCAAACATCATTCCGTCCTCGAGCGCTGGCTCGGTGGCAGTACGAGCCTGCATGTCGTTCGCACGGCGGAAGTCCCGGTGCTGGTTACTGCCGGGACGCCGAAGACGTTCCGGCGCGTTTTGGTCGCTGCCGACCTGTCGAAAGCGGCGGGTCCAACCATTGGCTTGGCCGAGCGGTTTGCGAAACTGGTGGGCGCCGAGCTCCGGGTGCTAAGTGTGTTCGAGCCCCTTCCCAATCTCTCCGGCGTTCCGTCACCCGACCCTACCGAATACTTCGCGCTGGCGCAGGAAACGCTCGAACAAGAGATCTGGCCGCTGGTGCGCACACCGGGCGTCGAGAAAATCGTGCGGCATGGAACGGTCGTCGATACGGTGATGCGTGAGGCGGCGGACTGGCGCGCCGACATCGTCGTGGTGGGTTCCCATGGAAAAGGGTGGGCGCAGCGCGTTCTGCTGGGCAGTGTGACCGAGAGCCTGGTTAACCAGTTGCCGACATCATTGCTGGTGGCGCCGGTTGGTGTCGCGGCCGCCGCGCTTGGCAGGCGCGAGCGACGGGCCGCAATGACATTCGCCAACTGAGAAGGCGCGAGACTGATCTCATGACACACATCCTGATCGTCTACGGCACGACGGACGGCCACACGCGGAAAATCGCCCAAGTCCTCGCCGAAAACTTGCGCGCCAAGCGCTGCAGCGTGGACATCGTCGATGCGGCTGGCATGCCGTGGCGCCTCAGTCCAGAGACGTATGACGGCGTGATCGTGGCAGCGTCCGTGCACATCGGCGACTACCAACGGGCCGTCGCCCGGTGGGTCCGCATGTACGCGCCGCTGCTCAATGGCATGCCCACCGCTTTCCTCTCGGTTTGTCTTGCGGTCCTCGAGAAGGGACCGGAGGCGCGTCAGGAGAGCGTGCGGATCATGCAGCGCTTTCTCGCGCGCTGCGGTTGGCAGCCGAGCATCACCAAGATGGTCGCCGGCGCCGTGCTCTATACGCGTTACGGATGGCTCAAGCGGCGGATGATGAAACGCGTCGTGGAAAAGGCGGGTGGTGACACCGATACGACACGCGACTTCGAGTACACCGACTGGAAGGATCTATGGGTTTTTGCAGGCGAGTTCGCTGAACTCGCAGCACGCCAGCCCGTCGAAATAGGAGAGCCTGCATGATTCGCAAGACGACCCCGTAATCTAAGGCAGTCACTTCACGGGGGCGTAACGCGGTCGCGTCGTCCCCACCAGTCCAGCAACGCGAAGATCGCCGCGAGCGTCAACCAGAAGGCGATTCGGAGCCAGCGCCTGTCGGTGATGGCTTCGAGTGTCGCGATACCAAAGAACAGAATGAAGACGGTCAGTCCTGGGCGGGTCACGTGTTCCTCGCGCTCAGCAGCACGTGGGGCTGCAGGTTGGCCTTGACGTATTCTCCGACCAGAATGGCTGCGGGGTAGAGCACCTCTTCCTCGAGCTGCGCGTGCACCGTGAGCTCGGCGGCCAGACGGATACACTTCTCGTCGCTGTCCGACTCGGCGGCGAGCGCGAAGGCGCGCACGGCCCCCAGAATCGCCCGGTGCTCTTCGATCATCAGCGGCATTTCTTCCTTGAGCCGTGTCACAAGCTGTAGTACGTCTGCCATCTCGGGAGTGATCTGCCCGCGCGCGAGTCGCGGCAGCAGGCTGAGCGGCGGCATCGCGTACTCGTCTTCCCGCAGGAAATGCGGGTGCATGATGCGGGCGACTTCACGCGCTGTCTGTCCCAGCAGACCGGGCGTTTGCCCGGCGCGGGCGAGGTCGGCGTGCAATTCCTCGTGTTCGCGCCGAATTGACGGTGGTGCTTTCATGAGATCTCCTGTTGCAGCAGAGCTTCGCGAGCTTCACAGTAGCCTGCGCAGCCGCTAGGACCACACAAGTCCGCGTGAAGAAATCTTTATGATTCGCCTGTCGGGCATTTTCCCGACAACGGAGCCTCTCACTAAGAGTTCATGTGCGATTTACTTTTGCGTGGCTACTTCTCAACGTGGGTTGGTGGCGCTGTTCGGAGCTGGAGGGGCCCATGCCCGGTGCATGGCGACAAGCGGTCGTGTTGCTGGGGCTCGCGCTCACCGCGACGGCGTGCCGCCAAGGTCCGCCGGCGGGCGCGTCAACCACGAAGACGGGCACAGGATGGCTCAACCATCAGGACGAGCTCCTGCTCGCCGCCGCCAACGTTGCGCTCCCACCGCCCGGCATCGGCGCCGCAGACCTGCCCGAGCCGAATTCCACCGGCGCAAAGTTCGTCGCGCAGTACTGCGCGCAGTGCCACAACCTGCCCTCGCCCCAGATGCACAGCGCCACCGATTGGCCCAGCGTGGCCCGCCGGATGTGGCTCCGGATGGAGCTGCTGCCGCCAGCGCTCGGCATCAAGGTACCAGGCATGGGAGAGCGATTCGCGATCCTGGACTATGTCAATGCCAATGCGTTGCGTGTGAGTGGCGCGTCATTACCCGCCGGACCCGGACGCGCAACATTCGCGCAGGTCTGCAGCCAATGTCACGCTCTTCCTGATCCACGCGGCCATTCTCGCGCCGACTGGCCGGCCGTCTTCGGACGCATGGAACAGAACATGATACGCATGAAGGTGCTGCCGATGACGCGAGAGCAGACGACCGACATTCTGTTATACCTGCAGACGGTTGCGAGCCGGCAATGAAACTATTCCATGCAGTGATCGCCCTGGTCGTCACGGTGGCCGGCGCGTGTACCCACGAAAAGATCGTGTACCGTGACCGGCAGCCCTTCAACCCGCCGCCCGACGCGACGAACGGCTTCCTCGGCTACTTCACCGTCAGCAGCAAGCAGACGAGCTGCGGCAATTGCCACGTCGGCGTCCAACTGGAATGGAAAGCCACTCGCCACGCGCAGGCGTGGGCCGACCTCCAGGGATCGGGTCATGCGACGAGCTCCTGCAACATGTGCCACACCGTCTCCCACCTCGGCAACTTCGTGGGCCACGCGGCCGGCTATGAGACCGTCCCCGACTCGGCCTATCACGACGTCCAATGCGAGAGCTGCCACGGACCGGGATTCACACACGCGGAGAATCCCGATCTCATCGGCAATTGGCCGTTGGCGTCCATGCACGTCGATACCGGCGTGGTGACCTCGTGCAGCGGCTGCCATACCGGTGTGCACACGCCCTTTGTCGAGGAGTGGAAGCAATCCGCGCACGGCTCGGGTCCCGGATTCGCGGCCGCGGCGACCAACGCCAGCTGTCAGCCGTGTCACGAGGGCCGAGCCGCTATGACGATCAAGTTCGGGGAGAACGCGAACTACAAGGAAAAGACCAGCGCGACGCCCGAGCGCATCGGGTGCGTCACGTGCCACAATCCGCACGGTTCGCCGAACGAAGCCCAATTGCGTGCTCCGCTGTCGACACCGACTCGGGATCAGCTGTGCGTGACATGCCATTCGCGCAGCGGCACGCCTCCCTGGAGCGTTGCGGCTACCGCGGGAGCGACGGCGCGAGGCGCGCATGGCGCGCAAGGGTTGCTGTTGCTGGGCGAGAATGTGGGCTGGATCCCGCCAGGCTTCACCTACGACACCAGCCAGATCGTGAGCAGCCACGGCACGGCGGCGAATCCCCGCCTCTGCGCGACCTGTCACGTCGTCCGCACGACGGTGACCGACAAGCTGACCGGTGCGTTCACGTTCCAGAGCGTCGGGCACACCTTCAGCGCCATCCCCTGCCCGGATTCTACGGGCATCCCGATGCCGTGCCCCGACACGGTCGTGGCGGCGACGGCGCACGACTTCACCGCGTGCGCGAACAGCACGTGCCACATCGGCGGACCGTCGGTGGCCCGCAGCGCTTATGTCGCGTTCAAGGGGCGGCTCGATAACCTGCTCGACCAGATCTGGACCGATAACAACGCGAATGGCATCATCGACTCAACGGATGCCGGTCTGATTCCGCAGCTCGTGGCGCGCGCCATGCGGCCCGGCGCCACCGCGGCAGACACCGCCGAAATCTTCTTCGGCAACAATATCACGACCGTGGCGAAAGGCACCTTGTGGAATGCCGCGCTCGCGGCGACTGAGGACCGGAAGTACTTCCTGAGCGGCAAGGTGCTGAATCGCAACTTCGCGACGCACATGGCATCAGGGAATGGAGTACACAATCCCTTCCTGCTCGAGGCGCTCCTGACGTCCTCGATCGCAGCGCTACATACGACGTATGGCCTGCCAAGCCCGCCGGTTGATCTGCGGGTTCAGGCCACACCGCCGCCCGGACTGCGAGCGCGGGTAGGACAATAATCGGGCTGCTTCTTCAGCAGACGGCTATCGGCCCGCCGCCCCTCCCGGGCGGCGTGGCGGCGGTGCTGCGCTTCTTCTTCAATTTCCCGCAGTGGTTCCAGATTGCCGGCTTCTTCGTCGGCCTCGCGATTGCCGCCTGGCTGCTCGTGTATCTGTGGCGGCGCCGGCAGCTGATCATCGCCTGGATCTCGACGCGACGCCGCGGCGTAAAGACGGGTCTGATCGCAGCGGCGGCACTGATTGTGATCGGCGCCGCCGGGTTCAGCACCGTCAGCTGGAACTACATGCAGGACGACAACGGGTTCTGCACCGGGTGTCACATCATGAAGACGCCGTTTCAGCGCTTTCGCGGATCGAAGCATGACTCGCTGAGCTGTCACTCCTGCCATCAGCAGTCGATCTTCGCGAGCGCGCGGCAGCTGTATCTCTGGGTGGCGGATCGCCCTGAGAAGATTCAAATGCATGCGAAAGTCCCGACCAGCGTCTGCGCCGCGTGCCATGTGCAGGGAGACAAGGAAAAAGAGAAATGGCGTCGGGTCCGCACCACCGCCGGCCACCGCGTGCATCTCGAGTCGGATTCGAGCGCGCTCCGCGGCATCCAATGCACGACGTGTCACGGCCTCGAAGTCCACCGCTTTGTCCCCGTCGATTCGACGTGCGCGCAATCCGGCTGCCACACGAACGTGCAGATCAAACTCGGCAAGATGGCGGGGCAGACTGGTTTCCACTGCATCGCCTGTCATCAGTTCACTGCGGACGTGCCCTTACTAGCCACGCGGGATTCCGCGGCTGGAACGCTGCGTCCCGGGGCGCACGAATGCCTCAGCTGCCATCAGATGCGCGCGATCGTCGCGACTTTCGATCCGGCGCGCGATCCGCATCGCCAGACGTGCGGCATGTGCCACAATCCGCACGTGCAGACGCGTCCGGCCGATGCGCTGAAGAGCTGCGCCTCCTCAGGCTGTCACGCCGACTGGCGTGACGAGCCGTTCCACGTCGGCGCGACACATAAGCGTGTCGCGCAGCAATGCACGCTCTGCCATAACCCGCATGGCGCAAAAGTCGATGCAAGCGATTGTACGGGATGCCACGCCGCCGTGAAGAATCGGACCCACGGACGAACGCACCCACCGCAGGCGTTCGATAGCACGCGGGTGCAGCGGACGTCATGGATGAATCGACAGGAGCCGGAATCGCGCGGCAAGGGAGATGCGCACCCGCCGCGCGCGGCCCCCGCTCCCCACCTGCCGCCACGTTCTCCTGTCGATTCCTTTCCGCACGATCGCCACAAGCAACTCGCCTGTATCACCTGCCACACCACGACCAATCCGAATGCTAAGCTGACCTTCACGCCGCCGCGGGGATGCCAGGCATGTCATCACCAGAATCCTGCCGGTAGCAAATGCGCGGCTTGTCATCCCGCGGAGCGGATCGCCGCTGCTCGCGACCTCGTCGTGCCGATTGCGGTCGCCAATCATCCGCCACGAGCGCGCTCCGTGGCGTTCCAACACCGCACGCACGCCGATATCGCGTGCGTGACGTGTCACACGATGTCGGTCACGCTGGACCCCGATTCAACGGTTACGCGTTGCGCGAGCTGCCACGAGGAGCACCATACCGCAAAAAGGGACTGCGCGAGCTGTCACAACGGATTCGACCCAGCGACGTCGCATGGCCAGCCGGTCGAAGCTCACTTCGGATGCGACGCTTGCCATCGGGCGTCGATCGTCGCTCGATTGGTGCCCGACCGATCGCTGTGCGTGACCTGCCACGCGAAGCAAACCGATCACTACGCTGATCGGGAATGCACGGTCTGCCACTTCCAATCGACGCCGGACGAGTACCGCGCCCATCTGCGGAAGGTGGGCGGGTGAAGTCGATCCTCCGTGGGGTCGCGATTGTCGCGCTCGCGGCGGCCGGTCCGCTCGCGGCGCAGGGATACCGTGTGCGCATCGATACGCGGTTCCAGGGCGTCTCGTTCAGAGGGGTGCAGCTCGACAGCATCCTCGCGAGCGATACCGTCACGGGACAGGGAGGAGGCCCCGCGACGCCGGACGGCTACGCCGTGAACTGCGCGCCCGGTGATGCGTATTGCACGTTCTTCCGGGCCGGGCCCCGTCGGTTTGGCGCTCCGCTGGTGACGACGGCGGACGTGTCCGCGTGGGGGTTCGGATTGCGCGGCCTGAGCGTTCACGCCTCCGCCCGTCTCGGTGTCGACCTCGGCAACTCGGCTGTCTGGCCGGGAACGGAACCGACCGGCCAGCTGCTCGCGGGCCTTCTCGAGTACACGGTTGAGCGAGTGACGGCACGCGTCGGCCGGCAGGTCGAGTATTCGCGACTCGGCACAACCGGATTCGATGGGGCGACGATTACGCTGCGCGTGCCTCGTCACAGCTTGGATCTCACGGGCTACGCCGGGTGGGGACTGGCCCGCGGGGTCGCACTCCCCGTCACGAGCCCTGCCCTGAATCCGATCGACGATTTCCAACCGCGACGCCGTCAGGTCGTCGCGGGTCTCGAGGCGGGCTGGACGGCGGCGGTCGCTGACGCGCGTGTCGTATACCAGCGCGAGGTCGATCCACGCTCCGAGTATTTCGTCTCTGAGCGAGTCGGGTTGACCGCGGCCGTGCGTCCTGCCGCCGGCTGGACGATCGCGAGCGGCGCGGATTATGACCTCGCGGCAGGATGGTGGGGCAGTGCCGAACTGTCGCTGGCCTATGCGACGCGTTCGGTGACGGCGTCGATCGAAGCGCGTCGCTATCGGCCCCATTTCGATCTCTGGACGATCTGGGGTGCCTTCAGCCCTGTGCCCTACCGCTCGGTACGAGGCAGTGTCACCGTGCGCGCGATGCCGCAGCTGCAGCTCCACGCGCGCGGTGAACGGTATCAGTTCGATCCCGCCGACGTCGCGACCCCGCTGGTCACATTCGAGCGCGATGGCTGGCGCGGCGAGCTGGGTGCCACCGTTCAACCGGCTGACGGCTGGACCCTCGACGCCGGGTACACGCGCGAGTTCGGACCCGGTGCGGCATCGGTCGGAACAGACGCCAGCATCACCTACGCCCCGGCAGAGAACTACCGGGTATCGGTGCGTGGCTCGTCGCTAGATCGGCCGCTCGAGTTTCGATTCAGCGAGTCGGCGGTCACGACGTTCGGCGTCGCCGCCAGCGCCGATGTCAGCGAGCGTCTGCGCATCTCACTCGACGCGGCACGCTATGCCGAGAATCGTCGCCGCCCCGATGCCGCAGCGTTCGATTGGAGTCAATGGCGCATCAGCGCCGGAGTCGTCGTGCTGTTTGCTCGCGGTGGCGACCTGGGCAACCTCCCGCCCGCAGTCCGCAGAATGCCGGGTGGAAGGAACGAACGATGATCGTCGCCGCGTTGTCGTTGAGCCTCGTCCAGGCACCGCAACCGTTCGATCATCTGAAACACGCGCGTCTCTTTCCGTCGTGCACGTCGTGTCACGCCGGCGCGGCGCCAGGTGCAGCAGGCGCGTCGTTATCGCCGGATTCCGCGAGTTGTGCGAGTTGCCACGACGGGACGATTCAGAAGCGGGTCGCCTGGACGCCGCGCGCCGCGCTACGGCCCAGCAATCTTCGCTTCGATCACTGGACCCACGCCACCGCCGCGACCCACCACGGCGACACAACGAGCTGCACGCCCTGTCACACCGAGGCGGGAACTCCACGGATGGCGGTCCGGCCGCCGGTCGTGGGTCGCTGCCTCGACTGTCATGGCATCCGCACGACCCACCTCGCGGCGCCGGATGCGGCGTGTGCCACATGCCATCTGCCGCTCGCGCGCGCGGCGAGTCTCACGCGTGGAGATATCGCCGGCTTCCCCGCGCCCCCATCACACGACGATCCACGCTGGCTAACTCGGGAAGGGCATGGAATCGTAGCGCGCAGCGCGATCACGACCAGCTGTGCGACGTGTCACGCGCGTGAGTTCTGTTATCAATGCCACGCCGGCGGTGCGCCGCCCCGTGTGATCGCGGCGCTCGCGTCGGATCCGCGATCGACGGCGCTCGTGGCGCATCGAGCGCCGGCATCTCACGGAGTCAACTTTGCGGATCGGCACGGCCCACTTGCATCGGCCAATTCGGCGAGTTGCTCGAGTTGCCACATCCGCGCGGACTGCCTCGAATGCCATCGGCCCTCCGCGGCGGCGGGGGGCGGGTACCACGGTGCCGGCTTCTTGGCACGCCATCCCGCGGCGGCGTACGTTCGCGAAACCTCCTGCAACGACTGTCATAGCGAGCGAAGCTTTTGCACGGCCTGTCATGCGCAGGCGGGATTAGTCGCTACCCGCGGGCTCCGTACGGGGTATCACGACGCCAAACAGTTTTTCGTCGCGGGCCACGGCGGTGCGGCGCGGCAAAGCCTGGAGTCTTGCGTCAGCTGTCACGCCGAGCGTGATTGTCTACCGTGTCATTCCGCCCAGGGTGGGCGACGTTTCAATCCGCACGGGCCCGGTTTCGATCCGGCAGGGATGCGGCGCAAGAATTTCGAGATGTGCACCGTGTGCCATGGGGCCGCGGTGCCGGGACGCTGAAAGACCTGAACACGGAGACTCTTATGAAAGCGCTGGGGTTCATCACGCTGCTGTGCTGTATTGCCGCGCCGCTCGCGGCTCAGGACACGACGCACGCGCGACGTCCCGTGCAGCAGCCGCGTGCGGGCATGGGGATGCGCGCGGAGCATGGCGGCATGGACGAGATGATGGGGATGATGCGCGAGATGATGGCGCCGATGATGCACATCATGGCGTATACGCCGGACCACCTGCTCGCGCGTAAGGACTCGCTGCAACTCACGAGTGATCAGGTCGCAAAGCTCACGGCGATCGGCGGATCGGCAAAGGCCGCCCACGACGCCGCAGCCACCGATTGGAAGACGCACATGAACGGAGTGTCCCAAGCATTCCAAAGCGCTTCCCCCGACACCAACGCGCTGAAAACCCATTTTGAAGCCGCGCACGGCGCCATGGGCAAGGCTCATTGGGTGATGCTGGCTGCCGCGGCGCAGGCGCGCGCAGTGCTCACGGATGCTCAGCGCTCCAAGATCGATGCCTGGGTAACCGCAATGGAGCAGCGCGAGTCGCGTGAGCACTAACGGCCCGTCTCACGATCGATTCACAGTCGCTTCATCGGGAGTGGGCTAGAATACACGCGGCCACCATGCGGTGGCCGGTGCGGGAACCAACGAAGCCGCCGGCCGCATGTTTACCGGGTGATGTAGCCCGGTAAGGGAACGCGAAATCCGACGGCCTGCAGCCCTCGCTCGAGACAGCCACGAGCGAGGGCTGATTGTTTCCATGTTTCATCCGCAATTCAAGACGGATTCACTACCCGACAAGCACATTGCCACGCGGCACCAAGAGGTGCCATCCCTGTAAGGAGATGAACCTATGTTCGGAGTAACTCGCAAGACCCCGCGCGATCCATGGTTCGAACTGCTGTACAACCTGGAGCGGCGCATGGGGCGCGTGTTTAACGAGCCCTTCGTGGGCTTCGACTTCCCATTCGGAGAGGTCACGACAGCGGCGTGGACGCCGGTCGTGGACATCCTCGAGGAGCCGGAGTATCTGCGCATCACCGCGGAAGTCCCGGGCGTGAAGCCGGAGAACGTGAAGATCCTGGTCGAGGGCAATTTGCTCACGATTCTGGGCACGAAGGAGCAGATCGCGGAGGAGAAGGCGGAAAAGGTGCATCGCTATGAGCGGGCCTATGGCGCCTTCGAGCGCACCTTCACCCTGCCGGCGACAGTGGACGCGGAGCACATCAAGGCCAATTACGAGATGGGTGTGCTGACGCTGACGCTGCCCAAGATCGAGAAGGCCAAACCGCGCCAGATCGCGGTCGAGGTGACGGCGGAAAAGAAGCTGAAAGCCTGACGGCCATTGTGTCGGGGGGCGTGACAGCCATGACGCCCCCGATGCCATTCATCTTATGGTGCCTCTGATCCTCCGCTGGACTGGACGCCTCAGTAGTGCTCCCGTGGTCGTTGTCCTTTTATTGATCGTCATCGGTGAGCGCTCAGCCGCACCCTCGCGGATGGAAGTTGTGGGCCTAACCTTTTTCCCCGGTATTGTGTGCATTGGGCTGTTGCTGGGATGGTGGCGCGAATGGCTGGGCGCTGCTGTGGCGACGTTTGGCCTGGTCGGGTTTTACCTCTGGAGCCTCATCGCGCGCGGACACTTGGCGAACGGGCCGTGGTTCGTGGTGTTTTGGTTCCCAGCGGTGTTCTTCTTTGCCTCGTGGCTCACTCGGCGGCTACCTGCGCGGGCAGGTATTGATACCGAACACCGTGTACAGCGGGCAGATCCGGAACAGCGCGGTGCCAACGAAGACTAATCCCATGAAACCGACGCCGAGCGCCACGAAGGGACGGGCCTGGAGGGATGCGCACGTAAGCAACAGCACCGCACCGATGAAGCCTCTGATCCCGGCATCACGCCACCCGACGTTATTGGTCACCACAGTCCGTTCCGGTAGATTCCCGCAATAATGTGGCTCGCCTGCTGTGAACCGCGACGCAAAGCTCGGTGAAGGCTCCTTCAACTCCCGGCACGGGTATAACGCAGTGATGAACGACAACCGCAAAGCCACCGTCGCCTGCCCGTTCTGCGCAACGCTGAACCGTGTCGACTTGTCGCGGATCGCGCAGCATCCGAAGTGCGGGAACTGTGGGAAGCCCATCTTGCTGGATCGCCCCATCGCCGTCTCCGACGCCACCTTCGAGCGAGTCACGACGGACACGACGGTTCCGGTGTTAGTCGATTTCTATGCCGATTGGTGTGGCCCGTGCAAGATGATGGCGCCGCTGCTCGACGACGTCGCGCGCAAGCACGCGGGCGAAGTGCTGATCGCAAAACTCGATACCGATAGAAATCCGTCGACCGGCATGCGCTTCGGCATCCGCGGCATTCCGACCATGATCTTGTTTCGGGGAGGACAAGAGATCGCGCGCCGCGTCGGCGCCGTTCCGCCGAACGACCTCGAAACGTTCGTGAACTCGGCTTAGCGAGCGAGCTGGCGCAGCACGTACTCCAAAATCCCACCGTGCCGGTAGTACTGCAGCTCCTGCGGCGTATCGATGCGCACCGTCGCGCGGAATCCGGTGACCTTTCCGTCATCCGCAGTCGCCGTAACCGTCAGCTCTTTCGGCATGTCGGTGAGTCCCAGGATGTCATACCGCTCGTACCCTGTTAGCCCGAGCGAAGCCGCGCTCTGAGCCGGCGCGAACTGCAGCGGCAGGATGCCCATCCCCACGAGGTTCGAGCGATGGATGCGCTCGAAGCTCTCGGCGATCACCGCGCGCACGCCGAGGAGCCTTGGCCCCTTCGCCGCCCAGTCGCGCGACGAGCCGGAGCCGTACTCCTTTCCCGCGAGCACGATCAGCGGCGTGCCCTCGGCGGCGTACTTGAGAGAGGCGTCGTAGATGGTCATCTGCTCGCGCTCGGGTAGATGGACCGTGAAGGGCCCTTCTGTCCCCGGGGCGAGCAGATTCTTGAGTCGAACGTTCGCGAACGTGCCGCGCACCATCACTTCGTGATTGCCGCGGCGCGCTCCGTAGGAATTGAAGTCAAGGGGCGCCACGCCAAGACTCACGAGATACAGGCCGGCCGGGCTGGTCTTGCGGATTGAGCCCGCCGGCGAGATGTGATCGGTGGTGATGCTGTCGCCGAGCAGACACAACACCCGCGCGCCGCGAATGTCGCCAACCGGTTCCGGTTCCTTCGGCATACCGTCGAAGTACGGCGCCTGCCGGATGTAGGTGGACGTCGGTTCCCATGCGAAGCGGTCGCCTTCGGGGACCGGCAGGCCGCGCCAGCGGTCGTCACCCTCGAACACTTGTCCGTAACTCTTGCGAAACATCGACGATTGAATCGAGCGGCCGATCACGTCGGCCACCTCCTGCGCCGACGGCCAGATCTCGCGCAGGAAGACCGGCCCATCCATGCCGATGCCGAGTGGCTCGTTGTGAAAGTCGATATCGATGCGGCCGGCGAGCGCGTAGGCGACAACGAGCGGCGGCGACGCCAGATAATTGGCGCGCACTTCCTGTTGAATCCGGCCTTCAAAGTTGCGGTTGCCCGACAACACCGAGCAGACGACCAGCTCGCATTCGTTGACCGCATTCGAGACCGCTTCTGGCAGCGGACCGGAATTGCCGATGCACGTCGTGCAGCCGTAGCCGACCAGGTGGAAGCGCAGCGTTTCGAGCGGTTCCATCAAACCGGCCTGCTTCAGGTAATCGGTCACGACCTTGGAGCCTGGTGCGAGACTCGTCTTCACCCACGGCTTGGAGCGCAGGCCGCGCTCCACCGCTTTCTTGGCCATCAGGCCGGCAGCGACCATGACCGACGGATTCGAGGTGTTCGTGCAGCTCGTGATCGCCGCGATGACGACCGAGCCGTGCCGCAGCACGTGGTCGACGTCGTCGATCCGCAGCGTCGCATGTGACGGTCGCGCGGCGGGGGGGGGCGGCGCGGCTCCAGCCTGACCGCCCTCTCCTTCCCACCGTCCCACCGGCACCGCCGGGACGGCCGAAGGCGTCACCGGCTTTATGAGCGACGGCAGCGCTTCCGCAAATTTGCGCGGGACCTCGCGCAACCCAACGCGGTCCTGCGGCCGCCGTGGCCCCGCCATGCTCGGCTCCACTGTCGCGAGGTTGAGCTCCAATGTGTCGGTGTACTGCGGCTCCGCGGCGTTCGGGCTGTGGAATAATCCCTGTTCTTTCGTATAAGCCTCAACGAGCTGCGTCAGCTCGGGCGCCCGGCCTGTGAACTCGAGGTAACGGAGGGTCTCCTGGTCGACCGGGAAGATTCCGATCGTCGCGCCGTACTCCGGCGCCATGTTGCCGATCGTCGCGCGGTCGGCGAGTGGCAACGTGGAGACGCCCGGACCAAAGAACTCCACGAACTTTCCGACGACGCCCTTCGCCCGCAGCATCTGCGTGATCGTCAGGACGAGGTCGGTTGCGGTGGCTCCCTCGGACAGCTTGCCCGTCAGCCGGAAGCCGATGACCTGCGGAATCAGCATCGAGACCGGCTGCCCGAGCATCGCGGCCTCCGCCTCGATGCCGCCCACGCCCCAGCCAAGGACGCCGAGTCCATTGATCATCGTGGTGTGGGAATCGGTGCCGACGAGCGTGTCCGGATACGCCT
>WNGJ01001627.1_pt1 | contig 34927 bp, 26 predicted proteins | sample 5400611 | NCBI WGS metagenome assembly WNGJ01 (sample SAMN13153375, study PRJNA577476) | soil metagenome | isolation source: 40 cm soil or saprolite under Garry oak tree replicate 1 | place: USA:California | collected 2016-06-15
CTTGCCTGCTGACATGGCGGGCATCAAGCAAGGCGACATTGTTATTGAGTTTGACGGCGTGGCGATTCGTACTCCCGCAGAACTCCATTCCCGCGTTCGCCGTGCAATCCCTTATGAGACTATAGATGTTGTGGTGATGCGAGACGGTGAACGCTTGACGATTCCAGTGAAGATGGGAAAGATGAATTAAGTGATGAGTACTGACATCACTATTTCTTCGCGTAGTCTCGTAATCGGGCTTCCATTTCACGGCGTACCTCTTCCCGCTGGTCTTCCGTTTCATCTTTTTCAAATGTTTCAAATAACGCGAAAGGGTTTTCAGCCAGCAGTCTCAACTCCCATGCTTCACGCTGGTCATGAGACGGTCGCGAAAACCACATACCGTCAACCTCTCCAGCCTCGACTTGCGGCCCAGCCAACGATAGAGACTTGAAAGCAGCGTCAGCCTCGAGCTCAGCGCGCGTTTCAGGACGCAAGAGCACACGGCGTAATTGCCAACCGTGCTTCTGGTAAGTGCCGACGATATCGTTTATTAGATTGCCCTGACTCATTCGTATCTCAAGATGAATAATATTTCGCCGGCAGTATTATAGCGGACCAGCAAATGTTTTCATTCGGGCCACATAAAGATGCTTTGTTGACCGTTGCGCGCGTCGACTACTATTATCCGTTCCGTCACCCAGTTTTAGTTAACAGGTTATGCGAAAGATTTGGTGAAGCTTGGTTAGCAGTGCGCGACGCCCCAGGTTTTTGTTAAGTTTAATAATTTGCACTTTGTTCGCAACTCATTCGGCGCAATCGCGCTACAGGCATTTTCCAAACATGCGTGTGATGACAGGGAAACATTCGGAAGAAATGACTGCGTTAAGCGAAAGCGGTGATGGAGACTCGCCGGCTTCGTTTTATGCGGTGTTGCGTAAGGCTCTGAAGAAGCGGAAGACAACTCTTGAAAGCATTTGTCCGCCGTCTGACTCGGTAGCTCGTCGCGTCCTGGAAGACTATGGTGCAATATTCGTTGCCAACAAAAAAGTGACCCCACCGCCGGTTTGTGTTTTTACCAGCGACGTGCAGGTCTTGGAGTTTCAGGAACGGGCGGGTTACTCGAGCGAGATGATTGGCTTTGACCAGGTCGAGCTGCAGCCGGAAGCGATGAAGGAGTTACTAAAGGCCCGCGAAGAGGCGCAGAAAGAAAATCTGGACATTACGCCTCGCGATGGCGCCGAGGCTGCCCGGCGCAGTTATGAAGATAGTTTACACTTGTGGCAGACGCGTTTTCTGCCCGCGCTCGATTACTGGCTGGCCCAGGGTCGACTCACCGACGGCGACGTGACGCGGTTGAGAGGGCTGCCGCTGCGCAACCAGATTGCTGAAGTACTGGAGTTGGAGAAAGGCGGCATCTACTTCAGCAAGGATCTTTCCAAGTCGATCCTCTATTCCATTGCGGCGCCCGGCACCTCGCAACATATCGCTATGCTCGCTTTCGACGTAAACGAGTTTGACAATCCGCGCGTGCGCGAAATTCTCGGCAAGCACGGTTGGTTTCAAACCGTACTAAGCGACTTGCCACACTTCACTTTTCTTGGGCTCAAAGAGAAAGACTTACCCAAACATGGATTGAAGCGCACGGATGTTGACGGCCAGACATTTTGGATTCCCAACATTGTTCCGAATGACAATCCTGTCACCGGTCAACCACGACAAAGATGAAGCGAGCCAAATTCGACGACGCCGCACGCGAAGCCCTCACCGACTGCGTAAAAAAGATCGAGACAACTACTGACGCTGAACTGGTGCTCGTCGTTCGCGCGCGCTCCGGTTCTTACCGTCATGCCGATTACCTGTTCGGCGCCCTACTGGCTTTCGCAGTCCTGTTGTTTCTCCTTTTCTCACCTTTTGATTTTCACCAATACTGGGTCGCTATAGATGTGGCGCTCTTCTTCCTGCTGGGCTCGCTTGGCGCCTCACGCAGTAATACGCTTCGCAGGCTGCTTACAAGTGACAAGGTTCGCGCGGAAGCAGTGCGCACCGGAGCCGCGGCAATGTTTTATGAAGCCGGCATCGCCAACACACACGCGGAGATGGGTGTGCTGATTTACCTTTCCATACTCGAGCGCCGTCTCGAGTTGATCGCCGACCGCGGAGTTTTGAAAGGCGTTAATGCGCTCGAGTGGAACCAGATTCTGTTTGATCTGCGCCAGGCCGGCAGAAAGCCGGAGCCTCAGGTGTTGCTGGCGGGATTGGAGAATCTCGCCGAGTTGCTGGCCAAACATCTGCCAGCAACCGGTGAAAATCCAAATGAATTACCCGACGCGCCCCGTTTTGAATTGAAATGAAAAGAACTCGAAACATCGATTTCCTTTCGCGTGTGTTGCTGCGCATTGCAGTGATTGCGGGTGCTCTGGTTGTTTGTCTGGCCGTTGCTGGTGACGCACTGGCACGTGTAGGCGGCGGTCAATCCTACGGTGGTGGAGGCGGCCATGGTAGTAGTGGCGGGGGAGGCGGCGGCGCAATCATTGGCGTGGTTCGCATACTCGTCTGGCTCACGATCGAATATCCACAAGTTGGCGTTCCCGTAGACATCGTGGTCATCGGCTTTGTGGTGTTTCGTTTTGCCCGCCGCGGCTCGAAGGGAGCGGAAGCTTTTTCGTCAGCGTCACCGGCCGCAGCCAAAGAGTCAATAGCTTTTCCATTAGGACTCGATACTACCGAAGCGCGCCCCGAAAGCTTTGCGCGGGAGTTTGGCCAACTACGCAAATTCGATCCGAATTTTTCCGAGATTGTTTTCACCGACTTCTGCTACGCGCTCTACGGCAAAGCGCATGACGCACGGGGCCATGGCCCAGCAGCGCTCGATCAGTTTTCCCCGTATCTAAGTGAAGGCGCGCGCAAAGCACTACTCGAGCGCAACCCCGGCGGACTGTCCGAAGTGAAGGGAATCATAGTTGGGTCGCTAGAGGTCGAGGACATACGAGGCCTGGAAAAGCCCGTCGTGCATATCACTCTCTTCTTCGAAACCAACTACACCGAGGTGGTGAGCGCTAACGGCGGCGCTCCTATTGAGATGACTTACTACGTACGCGAGCGCTGGCAGCTCGAGCGCAAACGCGACCTGTTGTCTCTGCCTCCAGCACGGGCGACCGCGCTTCACTGTCCAAAGTGCGGTGCGCCATTGCAAAAAGACACGGTCGGAGCTTGTGCGTTTTGTGGCGCCAAGGTCGAGAGCGGTGAATTTCAGTGGTATGTGCGGGGTATCGGACTACTTAGTCGCGAGGCAAAGGGACCTTTGCTAACGTCAGACGTGCCTGAAGCTGGAACAGATTTGCCCAGTGTCGTGCAACCAGGTTTCAGAGATATTCGAATCGCATTTGAGAAGAACAATCCGAGTTTTTCCTGGGGTGAATTTCAGGCGCGCGCACGCTTAATTTTTGCTGAGCTGCAAGCTGCGTGGTCCACGCTCGACTGGGAACGAGCACGGCCACACGAGACTGACAACCTTTTCCAGATGCATCAATATTGGATCAATGCTTACAAGCGACAACATCTTCGCAACCTGCTCGATCAATGCAGTGTTACCGCATTGCAACCGGTGAAGCTCCAGGAGGATGCTTTCTATAACGCGATAACGCTGCGCATTGGCGCTCAGGGTTACGACTACACGATTGACGAGAGTGGGAAGGTTATCAGCGGTTCGAAAACTAATCTTAGATACTGGAGCGAGTATTGGACGTTTGTTCGCAGCCGCAACGCTAAGCCGGTTCCAGCCAGCGCGGATCTGAATTGCCCCAATTGTGGCGCGCCTCTAAAAGTGAATAATGCGGGTGTATGTGAGTTCTGCGGCGGAAAGATAACGTCGGGAGAGTTTGACTGGGTGCTGTCGAAAATTGAGCAGGATGAATCCTACGCCGGCTAATGGCGGAAAGCAGACCGTCGGAGGTCGGAGGTCGGAGGTCAGAGGTCAGAGGTCGGAGGTCGGAGGTCGGAGGTCAGACTTCTGATTCCTGACTTCTGACTTCCGATCTCTGACCTCTGGTCTTTCAAAAGCGATCGCGGCTCGTAGTGACGACCGCGTCAGTACCTGAACTTCTCCTGAGATGAACAAGAATCGACTTGGGCCTACCGTCCAGTTTATCGCAGAGTCGGGCAAGTAATACTTTTACCGGCACTGACTGTTGATGGAAATGGCAAACGAAGTCGAAGCTGCGGGCCGGGATGGCTTCTGCTTTGAAAGCCTCGAGCCGGCGTTGCAGTTCGGCGACATTGGTGAACGCCAGCACCTCATTGAAAAAGTCGCGGCCCATGATGTCCTTTTCAGCGCCCAGCCAGCTATCTGATTCTTCAAAACTCGAGTAGATTACGGTACCGTTATCGTCTAGTTCGAAAATTCCCAGCGATTCTTCTTGATCGGTCGTTTTAGCAGACATTGTTCCTCGCTAAATTTGAAATCTGTATTTATGCCAGTGCGCCGGCTGTACGGCGGAGCCTGCGTTCTATTAATTGCAGCACCTGGTCCAGATCCACCGGTTTTATCAGGTAGTCGTTACAACCCGCTTCGAATGCCGCCATTTGCGGTGCCGGCTCGGCGCGGCCTGAAAGAAAAATAATAGGCACATCGCACATGGTTTCGCTTGCACGGATCAGCCGCAGAGCGGTTAGACCGTCAAGAATTGGCAAGCCGAAATCCATTAGGACAATATCCGGCCGTTCGAGCTCAGCCAACTCAACAGCCTCTCTACCGTTCGCCGCCTCCAGCACGTAAAAGCTATTCATTTCCAACATTGTTCTGAGCATCAAACGAGTGTCTTCATGGTCGTCAGCAATTAACACGCTGCGCCCTATCGCAGCCCGCGCTGCCGCTCCGGAATTCACACTGTTGCTGTTGGGGAAACTACGCATGGGGTAACTTTCCAGGTTGTGATAGTAAGTACAATATCTTTTCAGACCAGGTTGGGCCGATGGTCTGTCGTCGTCGCCTCGATCCCTCGACGAGTTTAAGAAAGTTAGGATAGGATTCTCGGCCGCAGCAAATCCCATCCTACCCCCTTGATTTCTTCCCTTCGTGAGGCAAACGCCCCTACGGCTACGAAGAGATGAGTCGGGATTCCTCCTGTCGGGTACAGCTAAACGAGGGCTGACTTATCGCATGTGGCGAGCAGGTTGCCTATTAGGAAGGTTGGAACACCGGTTAGGGAGAATCCCTAATCGATGAAATGGCTCGGCAAGACTTCGCGGCTGTCAGTCAATGCAGGAGATACAAATACAGAACCGGGATGCGACTGACTTCAACTTGGACTAGAGACCACGGCATTGCATCGCCGCGTAGTTAACTAGAGTTCTTTGCAACATGGATTCGTCGACCCATGATCCAAGAGTCCTGGGTGGGAAGGTGGCGATGTTTGCATGTTGAACTTGAGAGAAGATCTAATCGCTTGCAAGCCAGCCTTGCAACACAGCATAGCGAACGATGTCGATGCGGCTGCGGAGATCGAGTTTTTTCATGGAGTTAATCGCTTGCAAGCCAGCCTTGCAACACAGCATAGCGAACGATGTCGATGCGGCTGCGGAGATCGAGTTTTTTCATGGAGTTGGCTTTGTGTGCCTCGACAGTTTTGACACTGAGCTTGAGACGCGCGGCGATTTCCTTGTTGCTATAGCCCAGGGCGATTGCTTTGAGCACTTCCTGTTCGCGCTCCGAGACACTCGCAATGGCGGAATTCCCGACGGCGCCTGCGGCAAAAACAGTAATTACTTTTCCCGTAAGCGCCGGATCGAGATAACTGTTTCCGGAAGCGATCTCCCGCAACGCGCGCAACAATTCGGTGGACGAACTTTGCTTGAGCACATAACCCGACGCGCCCGCCCGCAGCATCTCCTGTAAGTAAGCGCCATCCTTATGTCGCGTTAGAGCAAGCACCTTCACTTCCGGACAACACTCGCGCAAGAGCTTGGTTGCTTTGAGTCCGCTCATTGATGGCAGGGAAATATCCATGAGGACTACGTCAGGCAAAAGTTGTTTCGCGGTTTCAAGTGCCGTCTTACCATCACCAGCTTCGCCTACAATCTCAATGTCACTTTGCGATTGCAGGATGAGTCGGAGACCCTCGCGCACGGTCCCGTGATCTTCAGCGATGAGCACGCGCAACTTATTCATTTAAAATTCTTTCTTTTCTCCCCCCAGTAAGAGGCACGCGAATGTAGATGGTGGTGCCGGATTCCGGTGCGGATTCAATCTCGATGGCGCCATCAAGCAACGCAGCGCGCTCGCGCATGCCAAGCAAACCCCATTGCCCATCACCCTCTTGCACGGTGGTGGGACTGAACCCGACACCGTCGTCTTCGATTATCAAGACCAGATGATGATCTCGGCGTTCGAGTAAGATCTCTGCGCGTAAGCACTGTGAATGCTTGGCACAATTGTTGAGCGCCTCCTGGGCGATTCGATATAAGTTGGTTTCGATTCGCGGATCAAAACGTTGGCCCAAATCCGCGGCGTGAAACTCCGCCGGAATACCAAAATGTTCGGACCATTGCTTTACATAGTTGGATAGCGCGGCCGACAGACCAAGATCGTCGAGCGCGACTGGACGCAACTGCCAGGCAAGAAAATCGACATCCGCATCAAGCTGCTTGACTATTACCTCCAACTCTTCAAGTGCGGAATTCAACTGGGAACGATTCTCAGTCTGCGGCTTAAGCGATTCGAGTTTCATCCGCAGCGCAGTCAACTGCTGGCCCAACTGATCGTGAAGGTCGCGGGCAAAGCGGCGCCGCTCATCTTCCTGCGCGCTGACCAACTGGCCGAGCAGCTCGATACGCGACTCCTCAACTCGCTTCCGTTCGCCAACCTCGTTTCGCAGCGCCTCGTTCGCTTGCTCGAGTGCCCGCGTGCGCTCTTCAACTCTTGATTCCAGTTCCTCTCTCGCTTTCAGAAGATCTTCCCTGGCCTGCGTCAGTTCCGTCACGTCTACTAATGTAATGACCAGACCTTCAATCTTGTCCTCCGAAGTGCGATAGGGCGCGAGCCTCATCATGTAGGTGCTGTTTTCCCGCGACTGAACTTCGCGCTCTATGATCTGCAATCTTTGTAGGACGTGCTCCATTTCGCGGAGCAGATCGATATTCTTCAATCTGCTGGTTATATCCAACAGCGGCCGGCCGATATCGGTAGGTATCAGGTTAAAGGTTTCGCTTGCGCTCGGTGTAAACTGTCTGACTCGAAGCGAGCGATCGAGAAAGATGGTGCCGATATTGGTTGAATTCATCAGGTTCTGAAAGTTGTTATTGGCCAGGCTCAACTCTTCGATCTTTATTTTCAGCTCCTGATTGACAGTCGTCAGCTCTTCGTTGACTGACTGCAGCTCTTCTTTGCTTGTCTCCAGTTCTTCGGCCGTCGAACGCAACTCTTCGTTCATGGCCTGAAGTTCTTCGTTTGAAGCTCGCAACTCCTCCTGCTTGATCTCATATTGCTCGATCGTGACTCGTGTTTGCGCCTTGGCATGCTCCAGTTCTTTTTCCAATCGTTGCGCTATGGGCTCGCCGACCGGTGAGGTAGTTTGAATCCTCTCTTCTGCTTTTCCTTCTTCAAAGAGCACGAGCAGGAAACCGTGCCCGGGATCTTCCTCGCGCAGCACCGGTCTCACAATGAGATTTACGATCTTGACGCCGTCATCGGTGGCGACCTTCAAACCGGTCGCTGCAACGTTAGTGCGATCGTGCACCGCCTGGTAAAGTGCGGTGCGCAATTCAAGACGCAACTCGGGGCGTACAATATTAAGCACGTTGTGCGAGGGTTCGCCGCCACCCATCTGCAGGAAGACGCCGGCGCGCGGTGACAAGTGAACGATGTCATACTCTTCGTTCACAATCAGACTCGGCGGGCCATATTGTTCCAGGAGTCGCTGATGCAAGTCGGCGTAAGATAGTCGTTCGCCGGCGCGCGTTTCTTCCGCGATCGTCGAATCTCGTTCACTCAGGCCTTTTAGAGTAGGTCTAAAGAGAACTTCCGGGATTGGAAGAGAACGCGGCGCCACTGGCCGCGCCCGGAATATGTGATGGTCCTTATCTTCAACAATGAAAAGATCGCTGGCGCCCTCGACTGACTCAGAATTTCCCAGGAAGAGATAGCACGACGGGTTGAGCGCGAAATGCAAAATCTCCAGAAGGCGGCCCTGAGCGGTCCGATTGAGATAGATCAGCAGGTTACGACAGGAAACCAGTTCCACGTGCGAAAAAGGAGGATCCTTGAGGGCGTTATGGACTGCAAACAGTATCCTCTCCCTCAACTCTGGTCGCACCTGGTAACCGATGGCACTGCGCGTAAAAAAGCGCCGCAGCCTTTCGGGCGAGACGTCGGCGACTTCTGCCTCAGAATAGATTCCCTCACGCGCTACACGAATAGCGTCCTCGTCCATGTCAGTGGCGAACACTTGTAAGTTTGCAAGCATTCCGCTGGTCGAACCATATTCGGAAAACAGCATCGCAATCGAATATGCTTCTTCTCCGGTTGCACAGCCCGGCACCCAGATGCGAATCGGTTCCTCGGGACCTTTGCTTTTGAAGATTTTCGGAATGACTCTAGCAGCCAGCGCCTCAATTGCTTCCGGATCGCGGAAGAAGTTTGTCACACTGATTAGCAGATCTTTCATCAAGGCATGGGCTTCTTCCGGATGTATCCGCAAGAAAGCTGCGTAGGCGGGCAAACCGGACTTTTCGTTCACACCTATCCTTCGCCCAATACGACGAAGCAACGTTGCCCGTTTGTAGTTGGAAAAATCATGGCTCGTGCGCAAGCGCAGTTGCGTGAAGATATCGACCAGCGCCTGTTCTTCTGTTTCCGGAACTTGTTCGCGTGTTTCCGGAATCCGGACCGTCCCGAGGTGTTGTTTGTAAGAGATTATTTTGCCAGGAATGTCCGCGACAGGCAGAACATAGTCAACCATCCCGGTAGCGATGGCGTTGTTTGGCATGTCGTTGTATTCGGCTTCCTCCGGATCTTGAACGAAAGCAACGCCGCCATGTTCCTTGATCCGTTTGATTCCCATCGAACCATTCGCGCCGGTGCCCGAAAGGATCACCGACACACCCCGCTCTTCGTTTGTTTCCGCCAGCGTACGGAAAAAGAGGTCTACCGGTGAGCGACGTTCCTGAGCGCCAATCTTCTTAGTCAGCGTTAGATGACCATCGCTCATTGCCAGGTTCCGATCGGGCGGAACGACGTAAACATGATCCGGCTTAATCTCCTCGCGCTCCTTAACCTGCGTCACCGGTATTGGGCTCGTGACTTGAAGAATCTCGGCCAGCTTGCTTTCGTGTTCGGGTGACATGTGGAGAATAACGACATAGGCCATGCCGCTTTTCTGAGGCACCTGTCTGAAAAAATCCTTCAATGCCTGAATGCCACCGGCCGAAGCGCCAAGTCCGACTACCGGAAACTTATGTTTTGAAGGGTGGGCGGCAGGTTGAGACGCGTTGGAGGCCTTGTTTTCAGAATTGTCATTACTCATTACGGTTTTCGGTGTAGTCGCAATGATTGTCGCTGAGCAAACCCGTCAGCCTATCGGGAAATGTGGCCGACATCGCGAAACAGGAGGTTTCGTGCGGAAGTCTAGTTCAATCCAGGCTCGATGTATACCTTGGAAGTTTGTCAATTCGGCGCGGGCAAGCTAACCTCGAAGTTGAGCAAGTCTATACTTTTGATGCAGGAAAATGAAATCACCGAGATTGACATCCAATCGTGCGATAACGACATCGAATTGGCTCGCCCTAAAATTACGGGCTCGGACGGCGAGGTCCGGTTTCAAACCAGGAACGCATACTTTCCGCAATGGAGCTTTCAGTGAAACGCAGTCTTTTATTAATTCTATTAACACTCTCTCTTCTTGTTAATCCTGCCATATTTGCCGGACAACGGCGCGCTGAACCGCAACGGCAGGCAACAGCGCCGTCACAGGGAACGGCAGTCGCTCTCGCGCCGCAGCCCCAGGCGCAACTGGCCAATCACATACTGCCAAATGGTTTGGAAGTAATCGTGTTGGAAGACCATTCAATTCCGCTGATCACCATCGAGATGGCCGTCAAAAATGGCTCTTACACGGAGCCGCCGGAACTGAATGGTCTCTCGCATTTGTATGAACACATGTTTTTCAAGACCAACCGCGCTATCGCGAACCAGGAAGATTACATTCGGACGATTGGGCGTTTGGGCATTGCCTATAACGGCTCTACCCGAGAGGAGGTGGTGAATTATTTTTTCACCACGACAACGCCAAATCTGCGGACGGCGCTACAGTTTATGCGCGATGCCGTGCGTTATCCGCTTTTCGATCAGAGTGAGTTTGAACGCGAGCGGCAAGTTGTAATTGGCGAGATGGATCGCAACGAATCAAATCCTTTTTACTTTCTCAATAAGGAGATGAACGATCGGCTCTTCTACAAATATCCGAGCCGCAAAGAGCCTCTGGGTAATCGACAAACGGTCGCTACCGCCACACCTGCGATGATGAGGCTCATTCAATCGCGTTACTACGTGCCGAACAATTCCGCGCTGGTCATCACCGGCGATGTCAACGCCGAAGAGATCTTCAAAATGGCTCAGGAGTTTTACGGCGACTGGCCCCGGCGCGAAAAAGATCCGTTTGTTGAGTTTCCTCTGGTTGAGCATCCTCCGTTGCCGAAAAGCGAAGGATTGGTAATCACGCAGCCGGTGCAAAATGTGATCATCAATCTTGGCTGGCACGGACCATCTATTGGCAAAGACAACGCTTCAACGTATGCCGCCGACGTTTTCTCGTTCATTCTCAGCCAGCCCAACTCGCGTTTTCAGCGAGCGCTGATCGATTCGGGACTGACGGCGGGCGTGGGAATTGGTTACTACACTCAGCGTAACGTTGGCCCGATATCGATTGTTGCTCAGACAACGCCTGACAAAGCGCACGCTGCCATTAAGGCCATCTATAACGAAGTGGCACACTTTAACGACAAGGACTATTTCACTGACGCGCAGCTGGAAAGCGCCAAGGCTTTATTGGAAGCTGACGATCTCTACTCGCGCGAAAAATTGAGTGATTACTCCCACACGCTGAGCTTTTGGTGGGCCTCTACGGGTTTAGAATATTTTCGCGGTTATCTGGGACGGCTGCGCGCTACCTCGCGTGGCGACATCAGTCGCTACGTCACCACCTACATTCAGGGTAAACCACACATCGGGCTGGCCCTCCTTTCCCAGGAAGCTCAGGAGAAAATCAATATTCAAGCACAAGAGTTAACGGGTGAATAATGAAACTAAACGTTGAGATAAGAGCAAAGAGTGCGACGCAGCGATCCATATTCCTGTCGATGCTGCTGGGTATTTCGCTGTTCCTGGGAATTCACGTTGCGCCTGCGCTGGGTCAGGCGTCACAGCAGACCAGACCGCCAGAGGCTGTTCGCAGCTTACAAACTGCACAGAGTCTGATTGCCAAGCAAGCGGCCCTTGTTAGTGAATTCGAAGTTAACGGGCTGAAAGTTTTGGTCAAGCGCCGTGAAGGAAGCTTGACCGTAGCGGCGGGCCTGTTTATCAAGGGCGGTTCGCGAAACATCAACGCCGACAACGCCGGTATTGAAGCCCTGATGCTCGATGCGGCGACTGAGGCGAGCGCCGCCTTCCCGCGCGATCGCATGCGCGATGAGCAGTCGCGCATGGGAACAGCAATCGGCGCCAGCGAAAACAACGACTATTCTGTCTTGTCACTGCGATGCACCCGGCCGCACTTTGATCGTTCATGGCAGATGTTTACCGACATCGCGCTCCATCCATCCTTCACCAACGAAGACGTGGCGCTGGTTAAGGAAAAGACGGTCGTGTCTTTGCGCGATGATACTGACGATCCTGACACCTATCTGCAAAGGCTCCAGGAGCAGGTTGCCTACGCAAATCATCCTTATCTAAACCGGGTTGAGGGAACGGCGGAGTCTGTCGCGCGGTTAACTCCGGAAGACTTGCGTCGCTACCATCAAAAAGTAATGGAGACTTCGCGGCTGCTGCTGGTCATTGTGGGTGACCTGGATTCTGGCGCAGTCAAGACACTGATCGCTTCGACGTTTGGCAAGCTACCACGTGGAAATTATACGGCTGACGTAGTGCCACAGTTGACTTTTGACAAGTCTACGGTCGAGGTGACGTCACGCACCCTGCCAACAAACTACGTTCAGGGATTCTTCACCGCGCCGCCCCCAAGCTCTCCTGATATCTATCCGATGCGCGTTGCGAGTTCCATTCTCCGTGATCGCATTTTCACGGAGGTGCGAACTAAAAGAAATCTCTCCTACGCGCCCGATGCCTTCCTGCGGAACCAGGCTGCGAACATCGGTGGCATCTACGTTACAGCCGTCGATGCCAATCAATCGGTGCGGCTCATGCTTGACGAGATTGCGCGTTTGCAAAAAGAGCCGGTCGAGGATGAAGACATTCAAGCAGTCGTTGCTCAGTATCTGACTAGTTACTACATGAACCAGGAAACTAATGCGGCGCAGGCAAGCGAGCTGGCTGCTTATGAATTGCTTGGCGCGGGTTGGCGCAACTCAACTCTCGTGGTGGAAAAGTTGAGCGCTGTAACGCCGGCGGATGTGACCCGAGTGGCGCAGAAATATATGCGCAACATTCGTTTCGTGGTCCTGGGTAATCCAAAGAGCGTGGATACCAGGATCTTTACGGGTCAGTCAGGTTTATAGGGCAGACAGCCCCGCAGACAGAGAAAAGGGCACTACGCGGTTTCCTTCGCATAGTGCCCTTTTGCTTAGCCTTCCACCGGCCGTCAGTGTTCGAGGCGGGTTTCGCTCATAAGCCTTTCGTAGAGTTTGTCGTCGAGTTGGCGCAAAATCTTGGCTTCCGCTGTGGCCAGTCTTTCATTCCCACTCTCAAAGTACGCTACGGCCAGATTGTAGTGCGCGTCCGCATTGTCGGGACGCAGGGTAGCCGCGCGGCTGTATGAAGCGATCGCTTCGTGTAGTCTGCCGGCGTAGTAATAGGCGTCGCCAAGCTTGTTGTGTATCTCTTCTGAGTCAGGTCTGAGTGCAAGCGCGTGCTGGTAGGCGCGAATCCCTTCTTCATTTTTCCCCAATTTTACTTTGCAATAACCAACCTGCACCCAGGCATCAGCGCGCCGTGGATTTCTGTTCGCCGCGGTTTCGAAATAGCCAATGGCATTGTCGTAATTGCCAAGCCAGAGAGACTCAAGTCCGGTTCGATAAGAAGACTCCGCACTGTCGCTCGACCTCTCTCTCATCGGCAAGGCGGAGATCGAACGCAATTGGCCCGGGTGTAGTTGTTCCACTCGAGCCACGCCAATCGCGAGGTTGATGTTTTGGCCATTCGTTACTTTAACGGTGACTACGCCCACAACCTGCCCCTTCATGTTGAAAACGGGGCTGCCACTGTTGCCGTGGGAGATGGGCGCGGTGATTTGAATAATCTTGCCGACGTTAGGAACTTCACGGACAGCAGACACGATGCCGTCGGTGACCGAGCCTTCGAGTTTGAGCGGATTGCCAATCACCACGATCTGCTCGCCCTCATCAGGCAACACGTGTGCAAGTTCACTGGCGCGTGGCCGATCCGGCGGCATGTCCACATTTAGCAGCGCAAGATCGCCTTCTTCGTCGATGGCAAGAGTGCCGGAGACAGGAAACACTTTTCCTTTTCCGTCAAGGGTCTTGATCTCACATCGCTGTGCTCCGCGGATGACGTGCAGATTTGTTACTACCTGGCCTGGGCGCACAAAAAATCCGCTACCGGTCATCAGCGCTTCGCCCTGCGAATCATAGGTTGAAATCGCGACTACCTGAGGCTTAACTCTCCTGACGAGTTCGGGCAGACTTTCCTGGGAGAAGGCTGGAGTGATTGAGAAAAAGATCAGGCTGACGGCAATCAGCAGCAACTGGGGGAAGATGCGTTTGTACATATTCAGTTTTAAACCGAGACTAAATTCCTGGTTGACGGGGAACCGAAGCAGCAAAACTCCGGCGTTTGCTTCGTGGGCTGTCTAAAGTCGATGTCGGGGTCGACCTGGAAGAGGAACTGGTTGACCAGCCCTACCTGGAACGCATATTAACTCAAGACTAACCCGTCGGCATAGGGGAAAATCGTTGCGTCGCAGTTTGTCGCTACGCGAAGAGGCTGAAAGGCTCGCGGCAAAGTGCTCCGGCTATGATCAAAAAAAGGCCGCCAGATGGCGGCCCGAAATGAACTCCAAATTCGAGTCAAATTCTGCTATCGGATGATTTGGATAACACCAAGACGCGGCCCCGCGGGTACCAACACCGTCTTTACTACCCCGAGATCTTCCATCGTCACCAGCAATCCGAAATCATTCAAGGTCGTCGCGGCCTTGATCTCAGCCTCGTTACGGCCCCTCACATTGACGATCTGTCCGAGCTTAAAGAACTGATTGTCAGGTGAAACTGCCCAGAGGAGGTACGCCTGTCCTTTAGGCGCTGCCTTCAGGTCGTGAAAGCGCATCCTGACTGCCGTCGCTTTACCATTCTTGTGCGGCTCAATGAAAACATTTGCGCGCGCACCAGACATGACGCCGGTGAAGTCAACTTTTATTTTTGTATCGTCTCCTTTTTTGTAAGCCGGAATATTCAACATCGGCACCGTATAGACGCTCGCCTCTGTTGTTCCCGGTGTCGTCACAGCACTTACGGTTTCGCCCACCGGGTTAACAGTGTGCGGAATTACCGCGAAGCCTTCGGGTACCGCGCTGCGAAAATAAATCCTCGCATTCGGATCGTAAGTCGTCAGGCTTTCGTCCGGCGCAGCAATCAGCATGAACTTGCTGAGCTGTGTAGTGGTAGTGAATTTTCCGCTTCCGTTCGCGAGTACAACAGGTCCCAGCGATGTAACTACTCCGGCGTCATCCACCGCATAGACATTCATCCCCGAAACATCCGCCGGCACATTCATTACATTCAAAAGAATCCTCGTGCCGTTGTCATCGCGCAGGATTGTCCCCACAGCTTTGGATCCGGTTAAGGCTACCGGGGTCAAGTTGATGTTTACTTCCTTGCCGACCGGATACTCGATCACGGTGTAACTACCGTCAGGTTGTTGAATCGTCTTGGTTACTTTAGTTGGCGTTTGGGTTATGGTTGTGGTTGTTGTTTGGGCAGCTACGAATATGGCTGATGAAATAATCAGCAACGCCGCCGCTAAGAGTGAAATGCGTTTACTCATGAGTTTGGCTTGCTCCTTCCTTGGTTCTAATCGCGATGTAGGACAGGCATTCGTGGCCTGTCTAGTTATGCGTCAGGAACTATCAGACTAGTCCAGGGGCAGAGAAGCGCAAGCATCATGCCAGTCGGCATTTAGTGAAGATCGAGCGGATTTAGGGACAATGGCGGGTGATTTGGCAAATGACGGGAACGGCGCGATGCACAACGATACAGTAGTGTATCGCATCTCTTCGCCACGTTTCCTGCGCTTCAGTAGCTATTAAGCTCCGAAATCGCCTTCAGCACATCAGCCACTTGCGGGAGGATCGCGTCTTCGAGTTGCGGAGCGTAGGCGACAAAGGTGTCCAGCGCGGCCACGCGACGAACAGGTGCGTCGAGGTGTTCGAAGAGTTCGGCTGAAATGCGGGCAGCAATCTCGGCGCCATAACCAAAGGAAAGCGAGTCTTCGTGAGCGACGATTACTTTGTTTGTCTTCTTTACAGTCGCCCCGATCGCATTCCAGTCGTAAGGTTGCAGACTGCGCAGATCGACAACTTCTACGCTGATGCCTTGCTGCTCTGCCTGCCTGGCAGCAACCAGCGACCGTTGTACTAAAGCACCATAAGTAATGATTGAGAGATCGTTTCCTTCGCGAACCGTTTTCGCTTTGCCGAAGGGAACCATGAAATCGTCAGGAGGGTACGGAGACTTGTTGTAGGCCTGGCGATAGAGATGCTTGTGCTCGAGAAACAACACCGGATCGTCCGCACGGATCGCCGTGCGCAACAAGCCATTCGCATCGAGTGCATTTGAGGGATAGATCACTCGCAGTCCGGGTATCTGCGTAAACGTAGAAACGCCGGATTGTGAATGGTAGACCGCGCCGCCTTTTAAGTAGCCGCCAACCGGAACGCGTATTACCACCGGCGCTTTCCATTCGCCACTGGAGCGCCAGCGCAGGACAGCCAGCTCGTTGCGAATTTGATGCATGGCCGGCCAGATGTAATCAAAGAACTGAATCTCCACTACGGGTTTCAGTCCGCGAGTAGCCATACCGATCGCGCGCCCGACGATGTTTGCTTCAGCCAGAGGGGAATTGAAAACGCGGCCACTCCCAAACTTTCGCTGCAGATTTGCCGTAACCTTAAAGACGCCGCCTTTACCCTTCACCTGTTCGAGAAATTGTTCGCGTGAACAATCCGCGACGTCTTCGCCAAAAACTATGATGCGTGGATCGCGGGCCATCTCCGTATGCAGGCAACGATTGATGAGATCGACCATCGTGCCTGCGTTGCCGGAGAGTTGGGCGCTCTCCTCAGTGTCAAACTCTTTCGCGGCCGGATCAACATCAGGTGAATAGACGTAGAGTTTTACCGTTTCCGGATCAGGCTGAGGGCTCACCAGAGCCTGATCGGTAGCTTCATTCACCGACGCGTCGACCTCGTCCTTAATCTTCTGCAAGCCATCCTGATCAATAACAGCTTCGTCGACCAGGAGGGCGCCAAAACGCTTGACCGGGTCGTGTTCAGCGTCCGCCATTCGCTCTTCATCGGGACGATAAAGCCGCTCATCGTCAGAAAATGAATGCGCGTAAGGCCGAATGACTTTTGCATGAACAAAGGAAGGCCCCTTGCCTTCGCGGCAGTATTGAACGGCCCGCCTCATCACCTCGAATGATTCGAGCGCGTCGGTGCCATCGCAGCGTTGCAGGTAAAGGTTGGGAAAACTTTTGATGAGGCGCGAAACATCGCCACCAGCCGTCTGCACCTCAACCGGTACACTGATCGCGTAACCGTTGTCTTCCAACAGAAACAGCACGGGCAGTTTCAAATTACAGGCCGTATTTAGTGCTTCCCAAAATTCGCCTTCGCTGGTGGTGCCATCGCCCAGGGAAACGTAGACCACTTCGTCCTTCTGAAAGTTTGACGCGCGCTTCCGCAGCTCTTTGATCAACTTAAAACGATAACCAGCCTCCGCACAGCCGACTGCCTGCAAGAGTTGGGTGCCGGTGGGCGATGACTGTGAAACGATGTTGAGTTTCTTATTGCCCCAATGCGAAGGCATCTGGCGACCGTGGGAGTTTGGATCCTTTGCGGCGCCGACGGCGGAAAGTAATTGTTCAAGCGGCGTCATGCCGAGCTGGAGGCAAAGGGCGCGGTCGCGATAGTAGGGATAAAACCAATCGTAGCCGGGCCGCAATACCATGCCGGCAGCTACGAGTATGGCCTCGTGTCCGGCGCCGCTGATTTGAAAGAAAATCTTGTTCTGATTCTTGAGTTGAATTTCTTTGTCGTCGAGCCGGCGCGAGAGATACATGGTGCGATACATCCGAAGCATCTGTTCGCGTGACAGGCGTGGGCGCTCCCGACGTTGGCCAACCTTTTCGCGTTGTCCATGTTGTTGCTCGAGCGCACGCGTTGCTTTCGCCGCAGATTGCGCTGCAGACTGTGAGACAGGCTGAGATTTTGTCGGGCTCTTTTGAAGCGGGGCCTCGAGTGCTGTTATCGCCGCTGGTCGGGCCGCCTGGGCCACTGGTTTCTTCTCTTCACTGGCCACGGCGGAATCCTGGGCCACTTTGACTTTGGACTTGGGGACAAGCTTCAGAACTTTGGTATCACTCATGATGGTTACTCGGGCGCAGCCGCATTTTGCGGCAAAAGTTTAGAGCCGGCAGGCAATGGGGAGAGGCCGGCTGCCGGGGAATGAAATGCGTTAAATAAACTTTAGTTCGTCTCGATAACAAACTGAAGTTTAGCCGACTTAGGACCCGCTTTCCAGAAACGCTCGATACTCTTCCGCCATGGAAGGATGACCGTGGGCAAGCGCTGCAGTAATGCCGCGCTGATAGGTTTCTTTGGCCTTATCGCCTTGTCCGGCTTTCTCGTAGGCCCGGGCCAACATGCCGTAAGCGTTGCCCTCGTCGTCTGAGATTGCCAGATAACGCTCAAGCGTTTCAATCATCTCCTCGGTTTGGCCGGCCTTCTCATACTCCTTAGCCAGACCAAATAGAATGCTGGTGTTGACGGGGTCGCTTACCAGCATTTGCTTGAAGATGTCAATACGTGACGTAGCCATAAGCAGTAAATCGTAAATGGTAAATGGCAAGCGCAACGTCGTGACTACTATTCACGATTTACGATTCACTATTTACCAACAAGCAGCTTTGCGATCGTCTGCAACTGCATGTTTGACGTTCCTTCGTAGATTGCGCCAATCTTCGAGTCGCGCCAGAATTTTTCGACCGGGTAATCTTTAACGTAACCATAGCCGCCATAAAGCTCGATCGCCAGTGAACTGATTCGCTCGGCAGCGCGAGAAGAATAGAGTTTGGCCATCGCCGCCTCTTTCACGAAATTCATGCCCGCATCTTTCATGCGCGCCGCGTTGTAGACCATTAAGCGCGCGGCCTCCAACTGCGTCGCCATCTCAGCAAGTTGAAACTGCACGCCCTGAAACTGATTAATCGACTTGCCAAACTGCTGGCGCTCGCCAGTGTAAGCAATAGCTGCATCGAGTGCGCCCCGCGCGATGCCGATCATCTGAGCTCCTATTCCGATCCGCCCTTCGTTCAGGGTCTCGATCGAAACTTTGTAACCTTTGCCTGCTTCGCCCAAAACATTCTCTTTGGGGACCCGGCAGTCAACTAAAATCAACTCCGTTGTCGAGGAGGCGCGAATGCCAAGCTTATTTTCTTTCTTGCCGACGGAGAAACCTTCGAAACCCCTTTCCACAATAAACGCGGTTATTCCGCGATAGCCTTCATCGGGATTAGCGTTAGCAAACAGGACAAAAATCTCGGCTTCGTTTCCATTCGTAATCCAGAGCTTTTGGCCATTCAGTAAATAGTGGTCGCCTTGGTCGGCAGCGCGCGTTTGCATTGCAAACGCATCCGATCCCGAACCAGCTTCACTCAAGGCGTAAGCCCCAACTTTTTCACTTGCCAACTGTGGCAGGTACCTGGTCTTCTGCTCCTGATTTCCCCAGCGCATCAGCGCGTTATTGACGAGCGTATTTTGCACGTCGACGAAGACGCCAACAGAAGCGTCAACCCGCGAGAGTTCCTCAACCGCCAGGATCGCGGTGAAGAAGGATGATCCTGCGCCGCCAAACTCTTCCGGCGTTTCGATGCCCATGAGCCCAAGGTCGAAACATTGCTTGATGAGCGCCGGATCGAGTTTGCCCTTTTCGTCCATCTGCTCAACGCGCGGTCGGAGTTCGCCTTCGGCAAACTCGCGAACGCTCGAGCGAAACATTTGTTCGTCTTCAGAAAGGATGGTCAATGGACGACCGGCAAGCTCTTCGATAACAGTTTGAGATTGACTCATCTTCACCTGGCGCGGCGCGAACTGTTTAGATTGAACGAGTGCATCATAATCAAGGCAAAAGTAAAAAGGCAAAAGGTAGAGCCAGGAGGCAGGAGCAGACGGCAGACGCAGGAAAACAAAATGCCATTGGTGAACGCTCTGTACGTGCCAAGAAAAATGAGAACTGTGAACTACTCTGAACTCCGAAATGGAGAATTTCCTGCTTCTGCCGTCTGCACCTGCCGCTGAGTTAGGGCGTGCCAAAACGCGCCCGGAATTCAGACGAAATGAGGAACGACTTGACCATCTCGGCGCGGCGGAAGTCGCCCCCAAACTCGTCGAGCTTATGCAGCCAGAAGTTGTAGCCATCGAGATTGGCGTCGGGCGACTCGTTTGGGTTCCGCTGCAAATAGCCAAAGTATTGCATCGACACAAAGGCAGAACTTAGTTGGCGTTGCGAGAAGGTTTCGTTCTCGGCGACGCGACGCAGGGCGCGAGCGCGGGCCTGAGTTGAGTCGCTGGTAGGCGCTCCGCCAAACTCTGCAATAGCCGCCACAACTTCATTTGCCGAAAGCGCGCCACCTGTTTTTGAATTGAGCTGCGCGACAAACTCGGCGGGCGTCAGGGTGAGCGGGTAAGCCTGTTTGAATTCTGCGCGCGCAACAAAATCTTCAATAAACGATTTCTTGTTCGCCTCGAGCAACTCTTGCCATCCAGGCGCGTTAACAACAACTCCTGCTCCAATAGTTCGTGTGTCCAGCAGAAACTCGTCGAGGTGTTGTGGCGGTTGCGCGAATGAAACCTGATAGAGACGGTAGATGAGGAAGCCGGTCTGTTGAAATTCGATGGAAAGGAAGAAGGCCGCCGATACGTTAACGCGACGATCGGCAATGCAGGCCGCGTCAGTCCCGCAACTCGTGATTTGATCTGACCAGAAGGCAAGTCCATTCGCATCAGCCTGGCGGTTGAGAAAGTCGCGATAGTGCTGACGAACGAAGAATTGCGCATCGTCGATGGGATTGGCCGGCGTCGTATCGTTATCGTTATCGATTATGGTAAGGGTTGCCGTGCTGTTATTGCCGAGGACGCAACCCACCAGGTCGCTCAATTCCAGCGTAATTGTTTCGTTACCTTCGACGTGGGCATCATCAGTGATTAAGACGGAGAAATCCTTGCTTGTTTCGCCGGGCGCGAACGTAAGCCTGCCGATAATCGGAATGACATCACTCCGCTGGTCGGCTGTACCATCAAGACCCGAGTAAACCACTTCGGACTCAACCGATGTATCACCGCTGCGCGTTACCGTCACACTAATGATGCTCGCGTCTTCTGCCGCACTGTAGCTCGCCGCGCTAAATTCCAACACACTTTGCAGAGTCGCGACAAAGTCAGCGGGCTGGTTGGCGCCCAGGTCGCTGAACGTCATGCCGGCTGGCGAAAAGATGTAGTTTGTTTTCGCGGGCCTGATCGTGTAACTGCCGCCCGCAAAAAGATCGAACGTATAGTTGCCATTAACATCCGTCGTTGCCGAACCGGATTGTGAGCCACTGACTGTGACGACTACGCCGCTTAAGTTGCTTTGGCCTGCGGTCACGCGTCCTGAAATGGAATGGACGTTTTGCGTCGCCGCGAAATCAGCAGTCTGATTCAAGGCCAGATTGTTGAATGTTCGGCTGGGCTGGCTGAAAGTGTAATGAATTTTCGAAACCGTCAGGGTGTAGCTGCCGCCCGTCGGCAACGCGGAAAAGGTATAGTTACCATTTGAATCGGACGTGGTAGTCGCGCTTGTTTGACCCGAGAGCGATACGGTCGCGCTGCTCAGAGCGATGCCGCCAGACTGAGTTATGCGGCCGCTGATCGAGTGGGTCGTAAAGGTTCCCACGTATGCGTGGTATTGGTTCGCGGCCAGGGAATTGTAAGTTTTTGACGAGGGACTGAATGAATAACCAATGAGCGCCGGAGTAACCGTGTAATTCCCTTCTGAAGGCGTGTCGGTGAAAAAAAATTCGCCATTGCTGTTGCTGGTCGTCGTGCGCTGCTGCGAGCCCGAGAGCGTCACCTTGACGCCGCCTATTGGGTTGTTGTTTGCATCGATGAAAATTCCGCCGATGGAGTGGGAAATGAAGGTGCTGGTGAACTGGGCGTTCTTGTTAGAATCGAGTTGATTGAAAGTTTGGCTGGCAGGAGTAAATGAATAACTTGTTTTCCGAGCCGTCAGGGTGTAGCTGCCGCCCTTCGGCAACGCGGAAAAGCTGTAGTTACCATTTGAGTCGGACGTGGTGGTCGCGCTTGTTTGACCCGAGAGCTTTATGGTGGCGCCGCTCAACGGAATGCCGCCGGAGTCAGCTACCCGGCCACTTATTGAATACGTGATATAGGTTCCCACATATGCGTGGTATTGGTTCGCGGCCAGGGAAGTGTAAGTTCTTGACGAGGGACTGAATGAATAACCAATGAGCGTCGGCGTAATCGTGTAATTGCCCTCTGCAGGCGTGTCGGTGAAAAAGAATTCACCCTCGCTGTTACTGGTCGTCGTGCGCTGCTGCGATCCCGAGAGCGTCACCTTGGTGCCGCCTATTGGGTTGTTGTTTCCATCGACTAAAATTCCGCCGATGGTATAGAGAACGAAACTGCCGGCAAAGTTCTGCGTCTGATCGGCGTCGAGATCATTGAAGGTTTGATCGGGTGGGGAAAATACGTAGGTAGTCTTATGAGACGTGATGGTGTAGTTGCCTCCAGCTGGTAGGTCTTCAAACTTATACTGGCCGTCCGCAGCCGTCTTCGCTTTCATGCTTCGTGAACCGGAGAGCGTGACGATCACATCCTCGAGCGGAGTGCCGGTTCCATCGGACACTGTGCCGGCGATGGCGTGATGATTAAGACTTGCCGCGGCGTCGAATACCTGATCGGTGGCTGGGGTAACGATTTCGTAACTGGCCGGGGTCAATGTGTAATGATTGAGTGAGGGTACCACGGTATAAGCGCCGCTCGTGGGCAGGTTGGAGAATTGATATCGTCCATCTACATCGGTCTCGGTGGTGACATTTTGCGAACCAGCCAGGACGACTTTTACACCTGGCATTCCCGCTCCGTTTTCACCAACTATCTGTCCGGACACCGCAAACTTTTCCTGAGGAGAGGTTGCAAGATAGTCCGCGAGCGCGGCTCGCCTGGCGTTAAGGCACGCAGCGTCTTCCTCGCATTGAAGGATCTGGTCCGACCAATAGAAGTGTGCCGCCGCGTCGGGCTCGTGGCCAAGTATTGCACTGAATTGCTGGCGCACATATTGGACTGGATCGTCTTCCGTTGTCTCGGTAGTGATGACTCGCGTCTGTGGAGAATCCGAGTCGAGAAAAGTATAGACAGAATTGATCACTGCTAGTTTCCCGGTGGCCTCGTCGGCCCGAATACGATTGGCTCCGTCTACGCAGTCCAATTGATCGAGAATCGCATTGTCGATACTGAGCAGACTGATTGCAGAGTCGGCATTTTGGCTCAAGCCATAGTGAGACTTTTCGACCAGAACATCTTTGGCACCGTAAAAATAATTGCCCGATGAGCCCAGGCTTGAGACATTGACATACGCTCGCGTTACATAAAGCAGATCGATTGGGGCGGTTGGGGGCAGGTAAAGGTAAGGAAGACTCGAGAGTGCATTGAAGCCCCCCTCGTCGAAAAATACATTCCTGATCACAACCTCCCGGCGCGGAGAATCATTGTCGATAGCGGCGGCATTACCGATATTCACCCACGAGGCGGGCCCGCCGTAACCCAGTTTTCCGAACAATTCCGTACGCTGGCCATAGTCGATGAAAATTGCGTCGGCGACAGTGACGTTTTTCCACTCGATATTTTGCACCACGGAGGTGCTGACTCCGCTGTTGCAAGTGTTACCCAGAAACACGCTCTGCTCGATATCGAGGCCGCTACGGGTGCTCAGGATAATTGCCCCACCCGAACTGAGGCTGCTCAAGCCGTAGAATTCGCAGTGTCTGACAGTTGCCTGCTGAATATCGTTTAGAGCCAGCGTTATCAGGGCGTCAGTAAAAACGTCGGGCGTACCAATGAAGGTGATGTCTTTGATTGTGAAGTCTTGAAGTCCAGTTAGCTTGATAGCGATTTCGAGTTCTCCGGTCTTGGGTGCAAATTCTGACGCGAGATCAAGCCCATGTGACAATTCCTGACCGGACGCGGTTGGCGGCGGAACTGGTGTTGACGACTCAACGCCCAGAATCGTGAGACTGGAGGCAAGACCAGTAAAGTCTTTTTCAACCGGAGTAATTATTGCGTAACGACCGGCAGGCACAAACAATGTTCCACCGCCGGCCTCGGCAATTGCGTTTAGAGCGTTTTGCAGCGCTGGGCCGCAGTCTGTCACACCATCGCCAACAGCGCCGAAGTCGGCAAGATTGAAATTGTTTTCGGCGCTGGTTGTGCGGGAGATATTACGAGTGACTTTTACCTGGTGGGGGACACTTCTCACGCTTTTCGCGGACACCACTGTCAGCACAGGCCACGCCAGCAAGATCAAACAGAGGATTGCTTTCGTTTTCATTCCCATCCTGTCAACATATCCGTCTCGCACTCAGCGCGAACTGAACTGGTCCATAAGACTTTGGATCACTTGTGAAGCAAATACAAGACCTTTAGCATGCTTTGAAGCAAAATCAACCTGGAGGTGTATACCAGGCAAGGGGGGCGTCCGAGCGGGGCATTGAAAATCCGACAGGTGGCTCAGTCTCACTCCAAAAAGCGATCCTTGCCACGCGAAGTTAGACGCTCCGGCTCGCCTCATAGTTGGGTTATTCAGTGACAAACAGAACCACGATATCCGAAGAGGCCAGGGAAAACCTGAGGGTGGCGATTGCCGGGATCGATTGGCCCTATGATACGGTAGGTTTATTCCTTGTCAGGCGTAACGTTGAGGATCTTTAAACATTGGAAAGAGAACGTCGGCCCATATCAGGACCATCTGAAGAGACCAAGGTTGGCCACGGAAGCACAGGTCTGATCAAAAAAAATCAGGCGAGAAACAGGAAGCTGGCGCGCTTCGGAGTTCTCTTCGCCATCCTTGGCCTATTGCTCTTCGCTTACTTCGTAAGGAAAGCCGGCGTCCCGGAAATTATCAGCGGCATCAAGCGACTTGGGGTGGGTTTTCTCCTCGTCATCGGAATTTCGGGTATCAGGCAAGTGGCCCGCTGCCTCGCCTGGATACGTTGTTTTGAGGGACCTTACAGTTTGCGGTTTCGCGACGCCTTTGCCGCCAGAGTGATGGGCGACGCGCTGGGAAATATCGTTCCACTGGCGAGCGTGGCCGTGTCGGAACCATCCAAAGCCGCATTTGTTACCAACCGCGTGCCGCTACTTGTCAGCCTTTCAGCGCTCGCACTGGAAAATATTTTCTATAGTCTATCGGTAGCGATTTTTATCTTCTCAGGAACAGTTGCGCTGCTGCTCGCGTTTCCGCTTAAACCGGCTCTGCGTTACGCCAGCTTTGCAACACTGGCTGTGACGATTCTGATCGTGCCGTTGGGCTATCTGATTATTCGCAGGCAATGGAAGTTTCTTAGCGGTTCGTTATCTGTCCTGCATGGCCGAGGCGTCGGGCGAACGTGGATGGAAAAAACGATACCTCGCGCGCGCTCACTTGAAGATCGTGTCTACGGCTTCTACGAGAGAAACAGTAACCGATTACCAATGATCCTGATGCTGGAGATGTCTTTTCATTTCGCCGGTGTATTGGAAATCTATACCACGCTCTGGTTCATAAGCGGCGTGGTTGCCCCCACCCTGCTTACAGCCTTCATTTTGGAGTCGGTGAATCGTGTCATCAACATCGTCTTCAAGTTCATTCCTTTTCGGCTTGGCGTGGATGAAGCCGGAACCGGAATGCTTGCCAAAGCGCTCGGTTTCACTCAAGCAATAGGAGCCGCGTTAGCCATAGTGCGTAAAGCGCGCGACCTTTTTTGGACCGCCATCGGAGTCGCGTTAATGGTTAGGCGAGGGTTGTCGTTGAAAACGCTGGATCAAGAGACTCAGGTTGCAATTGCCGAGGCGAGTCTGAACAGTGAGCGAATCAGTTCGCCTGGTGACGCGGGTTAAGAGAAGGGGAAAAGGGGAATAGGGAAACCAGAAAAAAGTCATTCGTAAGCCAACGCGCTGACTGCATCCAGATTTGAAGCCCGCACGGCCGGATAGAGAGCGCCGAAAGCCCCGCCAAGTATTCCGATTGCTGCGGCGGTCAGGCCCCAGCCGAAGCTAAAGTCAAAAAAGAGTCCGTAGAATTGGTGAATTCCGTAACCGATCACAAACGACAACACAAAGCCGGCCAGTAAGCCAACCGCACTGATCAGCAGCGCCTCTGATTCAATGATGAAGACAATATAACGTCGCGAGGCGCCGAGAGCTTTAAGTATTCCTATCTCACGGGTGCGCTCAGTGATAGTTGTGTACATGGCCAGCATCACCACCAGCGCGCTTACCACCGCCGCGAGTCCAACTAGTATGCGAAGAAAGACGCCCAGGTAGGGAATGGTCTTTTCGAGACTGGTAAATAAATCGCGTGTGAGCTGGATCTTATTTCCCGGCAGGGTCGCATTGATTCGTTCTGCCACCTGCACCTGTTCATCCGGGTTACGAACTTTGACCAGAATGTAGGTGCACTTCCCAGACGACTCCAAGGCATCCTGCATCGCCGCCAGGGTCATCTTTACACGTGCGCCTGACTCCGGCGAGTAGATCCCCACGATCCGGTACGGCTTGTTGCCAAAGAGTTTCAGGGGGTCGCCCACCTTTAGCTTGTTGTTGCGTGCCTTAACCTCATCAATCACAATTTCGTCCTGCGCTTGCGGCGGGCTGCCTGCGTCTATATGAAGCTCATTAACTCGCGCGAATGGTTCCCACTCCACGCCTTCAATCTGTTCGAAACCAATCCCGCTTCCGCCGTTCTGAAAGATATACCTGATGACCGGCAAGGCTTCAGCAACCCCGTCAATTTGCTTCAAGTTTTGGACGTACTTGGTGCTAAGGTTGGCCGTAGATGACAGGAGCTGCATCGCGCCGGGTCGCGTGAAGATAATCTCCGCACGCACGTTTTGTGCGCGTCGCTGGAGATCGTCTGACATGCCGCGAGCCAGCCCGGTGAAAAGCATCACCAGGCAAACTCCCAGGGCCACACCGGCAACGCTGACGAGCGTGCGGATGGGCCGTTGGCGTATGTTTGAGACGACAAGATTGTCCATGCGGCTGCTAACGATAAAACATTTTATTGAAAGCTACCAACGACCGGAGAGAGGTAGGGAGTTACCGGTTGTCGACAGATGCCATTTGGCGGCTAACGACTAAAGCGCCGTTGGCGGTTTTCTTCGCTATCCGTTCAATTAAAAATGACTGCTGATAGATTTGCCTGACCCGATTGATGAGTAGGATAAAGAGAAGTTAGTCCAACATCAGAAGTCGAACGTCTGTTTCGCCAGGCTGGCTCTGGACACTGGAAATTCTCTTGGGAGTTAGGGACCAATTATGAAGCTTGATACAAAACTTTTCCTGCCAGGTCTAAAGCCGGCTTGCGTAAACAGGGGCCGGACGTTGGACTTTGGACGTTGGACTTTTCTGCGGATGTCTTTGATTGCCGCGCTTCTGCTCCTGCTGAGTTTTTCGCTCGCCGGTAGCAGCACGTCAAAACGCATTCACATCGTAATTCTCGGCACCACCGATCTGCACGGCAATCTCTATCCGGTCGACTATTACACCAACAAACCCGACAACCGTGGTTTGGCGAAGGTGAGCACGCTAATCAAACAGTTTCGCAAAGAAAACCAGAATGTCCTTCTGATCGATTCGGGCGACACGATTCAGGGAACGCCGCTCGAGACCTATCACAACAAGAAAAACAATCAGCCGCCCGACCCGATGATGCTGGCGATGAACGCGCTCAACTACGATGCCATGACTGTCGGCAATCATGAATACAACTTTGGCTTGCCGGTGTTGGAGAAAGCTCGCAGTGAAGCAAAGTTTCCCTGGCTGTCTGCCAACACCTACAACAAGGGAACAAATCAAACCCACTACACACCGTACATCGTCAAAGAAATTGCGGGTGTGCGCGTTGGAGTTTTGGGACTAACGACGCGCCAAATTATGCAGGGCTCGAGTTTCGCGAACCGGTGAGCGAAGCGAAGAAGTGGGTGCCGGTGCTGCGTCAAAAAGAACACGTGGATGTGGTAGTCATTGCAATGCACATGGGCCTTGAGCAGGATTTGCAAACCGGCGAGATCAATCCGGGCCAGGTGCCGAATGAAAACCGGGCCATTGCGATCGCGCAACAAGTGCCGGGCATAGATCTTATTTTCATGGGCCACACGCATCGCGACGTGCCGTCGCTGGTCATCAACGGCGTCCAGTTGATTGAGGGAAACTATTGGGGAAAACATCTGGCTCGCGTGGATTTGTACCTGGAAAACGACGGCCAACGTTGGCGAATTCTCGCGCGCGCGGCCCGCACGATTGCGATGGACGACCATGTCGCTCCCGATCAGGAATTATTGAAAATCGGAGAACCTTACGATCGCGAGACTCAAGCATGGTTGTCGCGAGCCATCGGTCGTTCGGATGCTGATCTAACTGCGCAAGAAGCAGTCTTCGCTGACACAGCAATTCTCGATTTGATTCAGCGAGTGCAACTGGAAGCTGGGAAGGCCGATGTTTCGATGGCGGCGGTTTTCAATCCCAAGGCACACATAACAAAAGGGCCGGTTACCGTTCGCGACATAGCCGGGCTATACATTTACGAGAACACACTCGTGGTATTGGAAGTAACCGGACAACAGTTAAAGGACGCGCTCGAACACTCGGCGAAATATTTTCGGCCTTACGAGCCCGGAAAGTCGCCAGCCGAACTGGTGGACGAAAAAATTCCCTCCTACAACTTTGACATCGCCGAGGGTGTGACTTATGTGCTCAATATTGCCAAACCCATTGGCCAGCGAATTGAGAATCTGCAATTCCAGGGTAAGCCTTTGTCGCCCACCCAAAAGCTTCGACTTGCAACCAACAACTACCGCGTCAACGGCGGCGGTGGCTACACAATGTATAAGAACGCGCCGGTAGTTTACCGATCGAGTGAAGAGATTCGTGAAATGATCATCGAGTGGGTGGAGCAGCATAAGACGATCCCCACGAAGCCGGATAACAACTGGAAGATCTTGTCGTAGAAAACCAGAACGGCAACCCGGGGCGATGGGTTGCCGTTCTGGCTTCTTACACACGGCTGGTGAACGGGGAGGCTCGCCTGCCGTTGCGCGGGGAGTTTCGGGGTTAACGAAGAGCCGCCAATATCTCGACCGTTTCATAAGTGTTCTTTGCTATGTCGCTGTTTCCCGGGGTGCTCGCAAGTTCGCGTTCAATGGCTTTCTCTTCCTGCGACATCAACAGTTCGCGGCCGGTTCTGTCGCTGCCGTTCCAAACTTCCGCCAGGAAGTAGTGCTCGCCGTAACGATGAAACACCAGACGAGCGTGGGTCTTATTTTTCGCCGGTTCAGTCTCCTGGCTCAAGCGAACGGCATTCAGCTTTCCGTCAGCACTGCGGATCATCAGGGCGTCACCAGCGCTGGTCACTATCTCTGCGCTGTACTCGCCGGCGGGCATCGTCTTGTAGCCAACACTGAATTCAAACGGAATCTGTGCGACGACCTTGGAAGACTGTGCGTGGGCGGAAACCACCGCGGTCGCCACCGCAAGCGCAACTACGACCATCAACATCGTCAATCCTTTAAGAAGTTCCTTTTTCATGTTTCCTCCTCTTGCCTTCCGGCATCGGTCGAAGCTCTCGACCCAAACTTTGTAGTAAGCCAGTATCCCGGGGAATGCTTCTTACCAGTAGCGGCTCGACCATTTTCAAATCTTTCGCTCTTGGGAGCCGTGTTGGTTCATAGCTATTCATGTGCCGCGGTTTCTGAGCGGCACGATACGTCTACGCCGAGTCTCATTTGGCCCTGTTAACAGGACATGACGAGCATATTTGCGCTTTGAAAGATCCTTGGTAAGTAAAGAAGTGAAGGGTGTGTTGGTCTATCCTTTTAGATAGCGCCAGTATCTGTTTAGATAGCTTATGTAACGCAAACGGTTAGTTTGCGAGCGCTTCGGTAGCACTAAACCCGAATGCCAAGTCACCGGCAGCAAACTGACAGTTTGCTTTACGAGCTATTGCCGCCAAACCTGTGGACGCGTAAACTTGGGCGCTCAACAATCCTAACGCTCACGCGATTCGAATGAACCCGAGACTCACCGCCATTTCCGGAAGACTTAAGGGCAACGTCTTTACGATTGAAGACTTGCCCGTGGTGATTGGACGCGACCGAACCGCCACGCTATGTATTGCCGACGCTTCGATTTCCCGCCGTCATTCCCAGATTGAAAAGGAAAACGAGCAGTTCGTCATAACCGATCTCGAGAGTCTGAACGGCACGTTCATTAATGACGTTCCGGTGAAACGCCGGCAGTTGCAGCATGGCGATCGCGTGCGTATCGGCGATTCCCAGTTTCTCTTTCTAATGCACGATGGCGACGTGAATTCGAAATCAAGTGAGGTTCGCTTCGAGGATGGACAAATTATCAGCGGCTCAACTTTGCAGGTGAGATTCAACGACGCGCTCTACCTGATGGCCCGCGATTTGAGCGCGTTGATGAAAGTAAGCACGACCATCAATGCGGTTCGCGGTGTCGAAGAACTGCAAAAGACTTTGCTCGAGTTGCTCTTCGAAGTTGTGCCGGCGGAGCGCGGTGCAATCCTGCTCACCGATCCGGGCTCGCCAGGCGACGCGTCGGAGTTTGCCTCAGTTTTTGGATTAGACCGCCAGCATGGCCAGGATGAATCGATCAAAGTGAGCCGCACAGTTACTAAGTGGGTCTTACAGAACGGCGAATCGCTGCTGATAAATAACCAGGCCGAGGTGAAGGTCCTTGAGTCCTCGGATAGTTTGCTGACCGAGAGGCCTGGATCAGTCTTGTGCGTGCCGCTCATCATGCTGGAGGGCACGCTGGGAGTTATTTACCTCGACACAAAGGAGCCGGACACTGTTTTCGACAAGGACCACTTGCAACTCGTGTCGGCAATCTCCGCCATCACCGCCGTAGCTTTGGAAAACGCGCGACATATCGAATGGCTCGTCAGCGAAAATCAACGGCTGATCGCCGACTTCAGTATCGAGCACAACATGGTCGGCGAAAGTCAGGCAATGCGCGATGTGCTGCAGTTCATTTCCAAAGTGGCGCCGACCGATGCGACCGTTTTGCTGGCGGGAGAAAGCGGCACCGGCAAAGAGCTGGTGGCGCGAGCGATTCATCAGAACAGCAAACGTGCAGACAAGCCCTTCATGGCCGTCAACTGCGCAGCGCTGGCTGAGTCGCTACTTGAAAGCGAGCTCTTCGGCCACGAAAAGGGAGCATTTACCGGCGCGCTCGGCTTGAAAAAAGGCCGCCTCGAGATTGCCGATGGCGGCACTGTGTTTCTGGATGAGATCGGCGAGCTTTCGCTGGCCCTGCAAGTGAAGCTGCTGCGCGTGTTGCAGGAGCGCGAGTTTGAACGCGTCGGCGGTACGCGCACGATCAAGGTCAACATCCGGCTTATTACCGCGACCAACAAAGACCTCGAGGCTGCGGTTAGTGCCGGCACGTTTCGACAGGATCTCTATTACCGGCTGAACGTGGTCGGTCTGGAAATGCCGCCGCTGAGAGATCGTCAGGAAGACATCCCGCTGCTGGCAAATTATTTTGCCGCGAAGTATGGCGAGAAATGCAACCGGCGAATCACCGGAATCTCTGCGGAAGCGCAGCAGCGTTTGCTAGGTTACGATTGGCCGGGCAATGTGCGCGAACTAGAAAACGCGATTGAGCGCGCCGTCGTGCTGGGCACGACCGATCGTATCCTGCTCGAGGACTTGCCGGAATCAGTTTTGGAATCTGAACCCGCCGCAACCGCGCCCGGTACGAAATATCATGAGGCAGTGGCCCAAACAAAGAGGCAGATCATTTTGGGCGCGATGCAACAGGCGAAGGGTAGTTATACTGAAGCCGCAAAACTTCTCGGCGTCCATCCAAACTATCTGCACCGTTTAATTCGCAATCTGAATCTGAAGGACCAACTGAAGAAATAGTTATCCGCGGATTGCGCGGATCATGCAGACTGCTCGAATGAAGACAGCAATTCACCCACGCCATCGTCGCCCGGCCGCGTAAAGTCAGAATAAAAAAGCCCGACATGTCCAAATGGTTCCGGCTGCGCCAGGCAGATAAGTTCATCCGCAAGGGGAGCGACTTTGCTGTAACCTTCGCGGGAGGCCACGGGAACAGCGGCAATAATCCGTGCGGGATGTTTGGTTCGGACCGCACTGATCGCCGCCCGCATAGTTAAGCCAGTGCGAATTCCGCAATCAACGAGGACGACGGTCTTGCCGGCCAGTGTTACAGGCGAACGGTTCCGGCGGCAGGTTTGGTCGCGGAGTCTTAATGCAGCGATTGCATCGGCGAGGAAGTGATCGAGCGGTGTAGATGGCACAGTGGGCAGCGGAAGCAAATCTTCATCGATAACTAGTGAACCGGCGACGCTGACTGCACAAGTCTGAGATCCTGGCCCCTGCGGCGCAAGCAACCGGCGAATGATAACGAGGTCGAGCGGCGCCTTTAAATTTTTGGCCAGTTCACGTGCAACCGGTACGCCGCCCAGAGCGATTCCCAGAACGACAACGTCAATCTTCTGCCGATGTGTCTCGACCTTCAAAGCGAGTTCACCACCGGCACTGCGCAGACTGGAAAAACGCATCAGCTTCCTGTTGGCGTGACAATTCAAAAAATGATCTAATAGCAGAATCGAATGACTCAAAGCAACGGGCCAACTTCAACGTCGCAGTTTCCAAACTCGATAACTCTTCGTCCGGCCAATGCGGATGATGAAGTCTTCCTGTTTCAACTATACGCCAGCACACGAGACGAATTCAGACTTCTGGATTGGGATGAACAGCAAAAACAGGCCCTCATAAAAATGCAGTATGATGCGCGGCGGGTTCAATACGACGAATGTTATCCTCAGGCTGAAGCGAGCATCGTTCTCGTGGATGAACTGCCGGCAGGAAGAGTGCTTGTGAATGAAAGCGATCGCGACATCACGCTGGTCGATATCGCCCTAATCCCTGAATACAGAAATCTCGGCATCGGCGCCGGATTGATTCAGCAATTGATTGACAGCGCAATCAGCGCAAGAAAACCGATTAGGCTTCAAGTCTTGAAATCCAACCCCGCGCTACACTTGTACAAGCGCCTCGGATTTTTGCAGACTGGCGACCAGTCGATGTATTTCGAGATGACATTTGAGCCTGTAGATTCAGATTGAGCAGAACCCAAGCTTCCGCAAACTAACAGCTTGCGTTACGAAAGGTATGACTATGGCAGCAGCGCTGACGCACGAGGAGTTTTCCAGCCACCTGAACACAAAATTTCGAATTCACGTTAATGAAACGCAAGCGATCGAAGCGGAGTTGACTGACGTTTCAGAGCTGCTCGCATCGCCGCGACAGGAACGATTTGCGATAATCTTCAGAACCTCGAACGAGACTTTTCTCGGTCAGGGAATGCGCCGGTTCGAACACGATCAGATGGAAACTTTCGATCTTTTCCTCGTTCCCATTGCGCGGGACGAAGAAGGTACCCGCTATGAAGCAGTATTCAACCGCCTAATCAAGCAATAGCTGTCCCTGGGAGATGATTAACGAGGCCATGTCGATCACATTGCGCGAGGCACGAGAGGAAGACGAAGCCTTGCTGCGCAAGGTTTATGCGAGCACTCGCGAGCAGGAACTTGCACTTATGGCCTGGAGCGATGAACAACGAGAAGCATTCCTCAGGATGCAGTTTGACGCCCAACACCTCCACTACCACTCGCAGTTTCCGCAAGCGAGTTACCAGGTAATTCTTCACGCGGCTGAGCCAATTGGCAGGATCTACGTTCTGAGATCGGAAGAAGAGATTAGAATTCTGGATATCACTCTACTACCGCAATATCGCAGCGCAGGCTTCGGCACAAAACTGATCAAAGAAATACTTGACGAGGCTGACCAGACTGGCAAGGCACTCAACATCTGGGTCGAGCATTTCAATCGCTCCCGGGGATTATTCGAGCGTTTGGGATTCTCCAAAGTCCACGAAGATGGCGTCAATTGGTTGCTTGAATACCGGTCGAAAGCAGTGAATCGTAAATCGTCGAAAAGCAGTGAATCGTAAATGGTAAATAGTCGAACGCTAAAAGAACCGCCGAGACCGGCGGTCCTTCTATTTACCATTCACGATTTACTATTTACTGTCTTCAGATGTGGTTGAAGACTGCCTCGTAGTAAAAGACGCCGTCCTGTGTTCTTGGCGTTAGAAATAAATCAAACTTACCAAGCGATGGATGGCTGACGGTATAGATCGACGTAAAGGGTGGCAGCGTTCGTGCGGCCTTGAACATCAGCGAGAAACTGTCCGTGTCCAGAACCTTTCCGGTGGACACTTTAGCCGCTGCCGCCGAGGTGGTGTTGCTCTTGGCGCTCAAGAGCGTCAGATTCACCATGCGGCCGCGCGCGTCGGGGACCTGAAAGATACCGCCTACATAGGGATCGAAAGTCGCCCGCGTGAACATGTAAGCTGGATCTTGCTGGGCCGTAATTGGGATCTGAAAGCCCTGATTTGTTCCCGCGGTCTGTGTCTGGCCCATGGCCAGGAGATTGGGTCGAAGCACCACGCTCGCGGCGAGCGCTGTCAGTGTGCCTGACTTCAGAAAAAAGCGGCGTGATATTGCCATTTTAGTAGTTGTTCTCCTCAAATATGTCGGGTGAGCCGAAAATTCTATCTTATAAGTTTGGTGGGTCAGGCTTTCCCCAAAGCCTGGAGGATGACGCAGTGTATTTTACTTTGGCCCGAAGCGCTAGCAAAGATTTTTGTATGGCCACCAAAAGAATCCGCAGATTATGCGGATTACACAGATAAGAAACACTCAATAGGGAGGATATTCCTTGAACTCAGACAGCCGTCTTTGGCGACACTCAGGGCCGGGGACTCCGGGGCAGTAGCCCGACCGCTAGGGAGGGCGCCGGTGCGAAGAGGGGTGCTCCGGATGAAATCGATGGTGGACGCCCTTCCTCACGGTCGGGCTACTGCCCCGCTCAATGTGTCGAGTAGGTGTCTTCGACCACTGTGCGTCTACTGCACGATCAACGTTGGGCTCAGACGCGCGGCGGAAACTCGAGCCCTGTCGTGGCGTAGACTCCGGGCCAGTAGCCCGACCGTGAGGGAGGGCGCTTTGGTGGGGAGTTTGAGATTCATTCTTCCTCATCATCAAGCCGAAAGAGGTCATCACCCTGACTTAGCAAGACATATTCAATCGCTTTCTCCACATCTCGTTGCTTCCA
>WNGJ01001902.1_pt1 | contig 34872 bp, 27 predicted proteins | sample 5400611 | NCBI WGS metagenome assembly WNGJ01 (sample SAMN13153375, study PRJNA577476) | soil metagenome | isolation source: 40 cm soil or saprolite under Garry oak tree replicate 1 | place: USA:California | collected 2016-06-15
TCGGCGTGCAGCACGTTCAGCTTGCCGGGACGGTTGAAGGTGACCCACAGATAAGGCCCGCGACGATCAACTGCGATATATCTCATGCGTTGCTCTGATCCGCCCGGGCAGCGCCGGCGTTCATGCCCGCGACCAACGCAGCCACGATCCGCCGCACCTGCCGCTGGAGGCCTGGCGCACCGCCCCGACGTGTGGAGCTAAGGGGACTCGAACCCCTGGCCTTCTGGATGCAAACCAGACGCTCTTCCAGCTGAGCTATAGCCCCGAGATGTCTCCGAACAGGGTACCCGCTGCGCACCGGTCAGAGCGCGTCGCCGAGGAGGACGAATTCCAGTGGGGCTATTTGAGCAGGCGGGACAGGCGGCGGTCGGCCAGCGGCTTGCCGCCGGTCTGGCAGGTCGGGCAGTACTGGAGCGCGGAGTCGGCAAACGAGACCTCCCGGATGGTGTCGCCGCACACCGGGCACTCCTGGCCGGTCCGGCCGTGGACCCGCAGGCCGCTCTTCTTCTCGCCCTTCAGGTCCGCGGCGGCCAGGCCCGCCGAACGCTCTACCGCCTCGGTCAGCGTGGTCTTGATCGCGTCGTACAGGGTGGCCACCTCGGCCGGCGTCATGCTGGCCGCGATCTTGAACGGTGACATCTTGGCCGCGTGCAGCACCTCGTCGGAGTAGGCGTTGCCGATGCCGGCGATGATCCGCTGGTCGCGGAGCACACCCTTGACCTGGGTGCGGCGCTCGGCCAGCAGGCCCGCCAGGGTGTCCACGGTGAAGTCGGCGGCCAGCGGGTCCGGCCCGAGGGTGGCCACCCCGGGCACCTCGGCCGGGTCGCGGACCAGGTACACCGCGAGGCGCTTGCGCGTGCCCTGTTCGGTCAGGTCGAACCCGGAGCCGTCGTCGAGCCGCAGCCGGAAGGCCAGCGGGCTCTTGCCCGGCTTGGGCGGTGCCGAGGGCAGTTCGTCGCGCCAGCGCAGCCAGCCCGCCCGGGCCAGGTGCATGACCAGGTGCAGGCCCTGGCCGGTGACGATGTCAATGAACTTGCCGTGCCGGCCGACCTCGGTGATCACCTGGCCGGTGAGGCTGGTCAGCGGCGGGTCGAACGTCTTCAGCACCGAGAACGAGGCCGCGTCGGCCCGCGCGACGGCGTGGCCTGTCGCGTGACCGCGCAGGAAGGCGGCCAGCGATTCTACTTCCGGCAGTTCCGGCATGCTTCACAGTCTGCCACGTGAGCGGCGAAGTCAGTCACTCGCCGTGGTGAGGCCCGTGGTCGCGATGCCCGGCTTGCGAGGCCACCAGATCAGGTAGTTCCCCGATATCGGCCAGCAGATGGGTCGCTCCGGCCCGGCGCAGCCTGCTCGCGTCGTCGACGTCGCTCAGCACGCCGACGATGAACCGGGACCCGGCCCGCTGGGCGGACAGTACCCCGCCTTCGCTGGCCGTGACCATGGCCACGTCACGCACGTCGCCGATGCCCAGCCGCAGGACCGCGGTGAGGATGAGATCGGGCCAGGGGAAACCCCGGGCCACGTCGTCCGCGCACAGTACCAGGTCCGCGCGCTGCGACCAGTCCAGGCGCTCCACGATCAGGCCCAGCGCGGGCCTGGACAGGGAGGACATCAGGCAGACCTTGATGCCCGCCGCCGAGAGCTTGGCCAGCGCCTCGTTGACGCCAGGGAGCGGCAGCACCCCGAACCGGTCCACCGCCGCCTGGAAGGATCGCTCGAAGGCGAGATTGGCGACCTGGGCCCGGATCTCTTCCTCCGGGAACAGGCTCCGGATGACGTCGGCGGGCGGCCAGCCGCGCGTCCGGTCGAACTGGACCATCGACCTGACGTAGGCCGCGGTGCCGACGACCACGCCCTGAGTGGCGATCGCCTCCGCGAACGCACGCTCCAGGACGCTGCCATCGACGGCGGCCGCCCCGACCACGTCACAGCAGACCAGCGATACGGGATAGGTATCGCTCACCTGCGTGCCTCCTTGCGCCGGATCGGAATCCGCCGGCTGTCGGATGATGCCTCCGACCGCGCGGGTCAGTCCTCGTCGGCGGCGGTGGCCTCGGTCCACAAGTCGAGTTCGGCACGGTCGGACTGGACCTTGCGCCAGACAGCGAACGCGCCAACCCCAAGCGCGGCGAGCACGATGAGCTTCTTCACAGCGAGGAATCCTCCACCTTAATGACATCGGAGCGGGCCGGCGGATCGAGATTCCGCCCTCCGCGGGTGTACGGCAGCTTAGCAAAGCCACCCCGCCAACCTACGCGGCCAACAGACGCGCCGCACCGGCCGGATGACCCGGTCATGAGCTGTTGCGGCTGCTGAAGGAGTGTTTTGTGGGGTTACGTGGACTTGAACCACGGGCCTCGTCCTTATCAGGGACGCGCTCTAACCGACTGAGCTATAACCCCATACCATGGAGCTGACCTGCGAAAACAGGAGCGACCAACATCCTACCGCACTGGCACGGCGGGTGGCGCCGTGCTTGCGGACTCGCGCATCGCGGGAGTACTTCGCTCGCCCGCGATGCTACCGCGCTTTCCGCTGAGGCGTTACTCGGTTTCGCGGAGGGTCACTTCCACGCCGCCGACCAACCGCGAGGTCAGGTTGTACACCACGGCGCCGATCGTCGACATCGCCGTGATCAGCACGATGTTGAGCGAGCCGAGCAGGGCCGTGTAACCGAGCACCCTGGACGCGGAGAACCAGGCCTTCGCGTTCACCCCCGTCGAACTCTGGCTCGACGTGACGCTCGTCACGACGTGCTGGAGCGAGTCGAACACGCCAAGCGCCGACAGGACGCCGTAGAGCACGCTGACCGCCACGAACAAGATGACGAAGGCGACCAGGGAGACCACGAAGCTGAACTTCATCACCGACCAGGGCTCGACCCGGGCGATGGTCAGGTGCGCCTGCCGCGCCGTCCGCTTCGACTGCGCCTGCTGCGCCGCGGTGCGCGCCGCGGCCTGTCCCTCGCCCGCCGCGGTCTTGCCCGCCGCAGTCTTGCTCGCCGCGGTCTTGCCCGCGGCGGCGACCGAGGCGGCCTTGCGCGCGGCCTGGTTCTTGCCGGTCAGGCCCGACCGCAGGAACGTCCGCGCCGGGGACGACGGCGAGTTCGGCGGCGGGTCGGGCATCTCCCATGCGAACGCGGCCGGGGAGACCGACGGCGGCTCGGCCGGCGCCGGACGACTGCCCGCCGACGGCCGCCCGGGCGGGCCGGCGCCGGAAGGCGAGGCCGTCCCCGAAGGCGAACTGGTCCCCGAAGGTGAGGCCGTCCCGAAAGGCGAGGCACTGCCGGAACGCGAGGCACCCCCGGAAGGCACCCCCGGACCCGCAGGCGCGGCGGCCGGCCGGTGGTCACCCGGCGGGATCACGGCGGATTCCGCGGGATAGGCGATGGTCGGGTCTTCGATGGCCGGCTGGGCCGAGGCGGACGGCGGCCCGAAACTGAACACGGGCGAGTCGCCGCCCGGAGACTGATCCCCGGCCTTGCTTCCCGCCGTCTCCTGGTCCGGACCGGACCCCCTGGGCCGGGTGCCGCGCGACGACCCGATGGTGTCGGCGGGCAGCGCGGGCACGCCGTCGGCGATCGTGGCGTCCACTGCGGCCGGGCCGGCCGTATCCTTCGCGCCGCCGGCCGAGGCGCCGTTAGCCGAGGCGTCCTTGCCGGGGGCATCCTCTTTCCCGCCCGCCGGCGTGCCGTTCGGTGAAACACCGGCGGCTGCCGTACCGTCGGATTCGGCATCGTCCGGCGATGCCGTCTTGGCGCGAGCGGACTTGGCTGCGGTCGGCTTGCGCGAAGACTGCCTGGGCGGTGCCATAATGTCACTCGGCCGCGTTTCCTGGTCGTCGATCAGGTCGTCGCCGGCAGCTCGTGAGGTCACCACGGTAGGCGAGCCTCCACCCGAGCCGTCGGGCCTATCCGTGCGCCTGTCCAAGCCGTCCTCCCTCTGATCCAGACCCTCACGAGGTTATCTCCGGACGAGACGCCCATATGACCACCTATGCGAAGAAGACGACATTCCGCCGGACTCCGCCTCACGTACTAGCCGACCTTACACAATCCCCCGGATTACTCCTCGTCGTCGTCCGCCGGATCCGGCGCGTCGGCACCGTCCGTCCGACCAGCCTCGTCCGCTTCGTCCGCCAGGTCGGCCGGGTCCTCAGAAAGGCTCAGGTCCTCGGGGAGGTCCTGGTCAGTCACATCATCGGATTCGGCCAGGGATTCCGCGTTGAGCGCCAGGCCCACCACGCTGTCCCCGGCGGCCAGGTTCATCAGCCGGACCCCCATGGTCTGCCGACCCGACTGCTTGACTTCGGCCGCGCTGGTCCTGATCACGCCGCCCGCGGACGTTATCGCGAAGACCTCGTCGCCCGCGTGCACCATCAGCGCGCCCACCAGCTCACCGCGGGCCTCGACGATCTTGGCCGTGACGACGCCGCGGCCGCCGCGGCCCTGCACCGGGTAGGCGCCGGCCGGCGTGCGCTTGGCGTACCCGCCGCCGGTGGCCACGAGCACGTCGCCGCCGTCGCGGACCACGTACATGCCGAGCAACTCGTCGCCGTCGATGAAGCGCATCCCGATGACGCCCGAGGTGGCCCGGCCCATCGGCCGCAGCGAATCGTCGGTGGCGTGGAACCTGATGGCCTGCGCGCCCTTGCTGACCAGCAGCAGGTCATCCTCGGCGGAGACCAGCCGGGCGGCGATGACCTCGTCGTCCTCGCGCAGGTTGATCGCGATGATGCCGCCGGATCGCGGCGAGTCGAAGTCGGTCAGCCTGGACTTCTTCACCAGCCCGCTGCGGGTCGCCAGCACCAGGTACGGAGCCACCTGGTAGTCGCGCAGCGCGAGCACTTCGGCGATCCGTTCGTCCGGCTGGAAGGCGAGCAGGTTGGCCACGTGCTGGCCGCGGGCATCGCGGCCGGCGTCGGGCAGCTCGTAGGCCTTGGCCCGGTAGACCCGGCCCTTGTTGGTGAAGAACAGGATCCAGTGGTGGGTCGTGGTGATGAAGAAGTGGTCCACGATGTCGTCGGTGCGCAGCTGCGCCCCGCGGATCCCCTTGCCACCGCGCCGCTGCGCGCGGTACAGGTCGGTCTTGGTCCGCTTGGCGTACCCGCCGTAGGTGATGGTGACCGCGACGTCCTCTTCGGCGATCAGGTCCTCGTCGGCTACTTCGCCGTCGTAGGCGATGATCTCGGTACACCGGTCGTCTCCGTACTTGGTGACGATCTCGCCCAGCTCGGTGCCGACGATCCGCCGCTGCCGCTCGGGCGAGGCCAGGATGTCCTCGTAGTCGGCGATCTTCGCTTCCAGGTCGTTGCGCTCGTTGACGAGTTCCTGCCGCTCGAGCGCGGCCAGCTTGCGCAGTTGCATGTCCAGGATGGCGCGGGCCTGGATCTCGTCGATCTCGAGCAGCCCCATCAGGGCCTGCTGCGCCTCGGCCGCCGACGCACTGGCCCTGATCAGCGCGATGACCTCGTCGATCCGGTCGATCGCCTTGAGCAGCGCGGCTACGATGTGCAGCCGTTCGGCGGCCTTGCGCAGGCGGTACTGAGTGCGCCGGACGATGACCTCGATCTGGTGCGTGACCCAGTATCTGATCATCTGGTCCAGGCGCAGGGTGCGCGGCACGCCGTCGACCAGGGCCAGCATGTTGGCGCCGAACGTGTCCTGCAGCTGGGTGTGCTTGTACAGGTTGTTGAGGACCACCTTGGCGATGGCGTCCCGCTTCAGCACGATGACCAGCCGCTGGCCGGTGCGGCCGCTGCTCTCGTCGCGGACGTCCGCGATCCCGCTGATCCTGCCGTCCTTGACCAGCTCGGCGATCTTCTGGGCCAGGTTGTCCGGGTTGACCTGGTAGGGCAGTTCCCTGACCACGAGGGTGGCGCGGCCCCGGGCGTCTTCCTCCACTTCGACGACGGCCCGCATGGTGATCGAGCCGCGCCCGGTGCGGTAGGCATCCCTGATGCCGCGGCGGCCCACGATCAGGCCGCGGGTCGGGAAGTCGGGCCCCTTGATCCGCTCCGTCAGCGCGTCGAGGAGTTCCTCGTCGGACGCGTCGAAGTGGTCCAGGTACCAGGCGACCCCGCTGGCCACCTCGCGCAGGTTGTGCGGCGGGATCTTGGTGGCCATGCCGACCGCGATCCCCTCGGACCCGTTGATCAGCAGGTTGGGGAACCGGCTGGGCAGCACCACGGGCTCGGACGAGCGGCCGTCGTAGTTCTCCCGGAAGTCGACCGTGTCCTCGTTGATGTCCCGCAGCATTTCCATCGCCAGCGGGGCGAGGCGGCACTCGGTGTACCGCATGGCCGCGGGCGGGTCGTTGCCCGGCGAGCCGAAGTTGCCCTGGCTGTCGATCAGCGGCATCCGCATCGACCAGGGCTGGGCCATCCGGACCAGCGCGTCGTAGATCGCGCTGTCGCCGTGCGGATGGTAGTTGCCCATGACGTCGCCGACGACCCGCGAGCACTTGAAGAAGCCGCGGTCCGGCCGGTAGCCGCCGTCCAGCATCGCGTACAGGATCCGCACGTGGACCGGCTTGAGCCCGTCCCGGACGTCGGGGAGCGCGCGGCCGACGATGACCGACATCGCGTAGTCGATGTAGCTGCGCTGCATCTCGTACTGGATGTCGACCGGCTCGGTACGGTCGTGCCCGCCGTCCTGCGGGGCATCGGTAACTTCGGTCACTTTTTCGTAATCCTTAGCTTAACTGTGGAAATAGCTGACCATCTGCCGCCCTGCGGATCAGATGTCCAGGAACCTGACGTCTTTCGCGTTTCGGGTGATGAACGAGCGGCGGGCCTCGACGTCTTCGCCCATCAGCACGCTGAACAGCTCGTCCGCCTGGGCCGCGTCGTCCAGCGTCACCTGCAGGAGCACCCGGCTGGCCGGGTCCATCGTGGTCTCCCACAGCTCGGTCGCGTTCATCTCGCCGAGACCCTTGAACCGCTGCACGCCATCCCGCGGCCGCGGATCCTTGCGGCCCTCGGCGATGCCGGCCTCGATCACCCGGTCCCGCTCCGCGTCGCTGAACGCGTAGCCGGGCTTGACGCCGCGCCCCTCCCACTTGATCTTGTAGAGGGGCGGCTGGGCGAGGTACACGTGCCCGGCTTCGACCAGCGGCTTCATGAACCGGAACAGCAGCGTGAGCAGCAGCGTGCGGATGTGCTGCCCGTCCACGTCGGCGTCCGCCATCAGGATGATCTTGTGGTAGCGGAGCTTGGTGATGTCGAACTCGTCGTAGATGCCGGCGCCGAGCGCCGTGATCATCGACTGGACCTCGTTGTTCTTGAGCACGCGGTCGATCCGCGACTTCTCCACGTTGATGATCTTGCCCCGGATGGGCAGGATGGCCTGGAACTTCGGGTCCCGGCCGCCCTTGGCCGAGCCGCCGGCCGAGTCTCCCTCGACCACGTAGATCTCGGAAATCGCCGGGTCGGTGGACTGGCAGTCGGCCAGCTTGCCCGGCAGCGCCGTCGAGTCGAGCAGCGACTTGCGCCGGGTCAGGTCGCGCGCCTGGCGCGCGGCGATCCGCGCCCGGGCGGCGTCGCGCACCTTGTTGATGATTTCCTTGGCTTCGCCGGGGTTACGGTCGAACCAGTCCTTGAGGTGGTCGTTGCTGGCCTTCTGCACGAACGACTTGGCTTCGGTGTTGCCGAGCTTGGTCTTCGTCTGGCCCTCGAACTGCGGCTCGGCGAGCTTGATCGAGACGATCGCGGTGAGGCCCTCGCGCACGTCCTCGCCGCTGAGGTTCTCGTCCTTCTCGCGCAGCAGCTTCTGCTCGCGGGCGTAGCGGTTGACGATGCTGGTCAGCGCGGCCCGGAACCCCTCTTCGTGGGTACCGCCCTCGGCCGTGTTGATGGTGTTGGCGAAGGTGTGCACCGACTCGGTGTACGCCGCGGTCCACTGCATCGCGATCTCGACCGAGATCCCGTCTGCTTCCTCGCCGAAGTCGATCACCGAGCCGTGGACCGGATCTTTAGAACCATTGATATACCGAACGAAGTCGGCGATTCCCCCCGCGTACTGATATCTCACCACCCGGGGCTGGCCGGAGTCGTCGAGGACTCTCTCATCCGTCATCGAGATGGCGAGGTTCTTGTTGAGGAACGCCATCTCCTGCATCCGCCTGGACAGCGTCTCGAACGACCAGTCGGTGGTCTCGAAGATCTGAGGGTCGGGCCAGAATGTGACGGTGGTGCCGGTTTCCTCGCTGGCGGTGCCGCGGACCAGCGGGCCCATCGGGTCGCCGCGTTCGTAGTCCTGCGTCCAGACGTAGCCGTCCCTGCGCACCTCGACCTCGAGCATCCACGACAGGGCGTTCACTACGGACACGCCGACGCCGTGCAGCCCGCCGGAAACCGCGTAGGACTTCCCGTCGAACTTGCCGCCCGCGTGCAGCGTGGTCATCACGACCTCGACCGCCGGGCGGTGCTCTACCGGGTGCTCGTCTACCGGGATGCCGCGGCCGTTGTCCCGCACCCGCACCCCGCCGTCGGCGAGCAGTGTCACGTCGATGGTGTCGGCGTACCCAGCCAGCGCCTCGTCCACGGAGTTGTCAACGACTTCGTAGACCAGGTGATGCAGTCCGCGCTCGCCGGTCGAGCCGATGTACATTCCGGGGCGCTTGCGTACGGCCTCAAGGCCCTCGAGTACCGTGATCGAGCGTGCATCGTAGGACAAACCGAACTCCATCCTGCATAAGAAACGCGCTGCCCAGCCCCCACGATGTGGCCATCCTTGCGCTAATTCATTTTACCTGCAGGGACCGACAGCCAGGGTCGTGTTGCCCCACGTGTCGGCTTCGGCGCGTATCAACTGCGCGTTAGCCGTAGGTGTCGCCGGGGCCCTTGCTGCCGGGCACGCGCCAGCCGCCGCGCTGCCGGGGCGGCGCCGGGCCGCGGACCTTGACCCGGCGGACCGACCCGTCGCCGAGCTCGGTGTTGAGCCGCTTGACGAGCACCGCGGCGAGCAGCCGGACCTGGGTCGCCCAGGCGGTCGAGTCGGCCGTCACGGCCAGCTCGCCGTCGGCGAAACTGTCCGGGCGGGTATGGGCCGCCAGGTCGCGGCCGACGATCTCGGCCCAGCGGCCGAACACCGAGCCCATCGCCGCCTGTTGCTGCCAGCCCCGCGTGTCGAGCAGGCCGCCGATCGCGCTGACCAGCGGCTGCGGATCCTCCCAGCGGGGACGGCCCCGGCCGGACGCCACTGAGCCCGGCGAGTCAGCCTGGGTCGCCGCGGATACGCCGGACCGTTCGGGATCGTCGGTCTGGCCCGGCCCCGGCTGGTGCTGGAGGCCCGCAGGCAGATCGCCCCTGGCCCGCGCGTCCGCCTTGGCCACGGCGAGCGCCTCGACCGCCCGCCGCACCCGGTCCTGGTCGGCCGGCCCGCGGTCCCCGGCCGGCACCGGATTCTTAGCGGACATTGGCGACCACGCCCGCGTGGACGGTGAACCGGGCACCGGTCAGCACCTCGGGGACGTCGGCGGGCACCGCGGCGGTGATCAGGACCTGCTCGGCGTCGGCCACCAGCGCGGCCAGCCGGTCCCGGCGGCCGGTGTCGAGCTCGGCGAACACGTCGTCCAGGATCAGCACCGGATCCTCGCGGCCCTCCCGGAGCAGCGCGAAGCTGGCCAGCCGCAACGCGAGCGCGAGCGACCAGGACTCGCCGTGGCTGGCGTACCCGCGGGCCGGCAGGCCGCCGATGAACAGCTCGAGCTCATCCCGGTGCGGGCCGACCAGGCAGACGCCGCGGTCGAGCTCGCTGGCCCGGACCCCGGCCAGGGCCTTGATCATGGCCACCTCGAGGTCGCCGGCGTCGGGCCCCTCGTCCCTGGGCCCGGTCCTCTCGTCATCGGAGCCGCCCGCCTCGACCGAGGCCCGGTAGGAGAGCGCCGATCCCTCGCCGGACGAGCCGCCGGCCGGGCCGCCGGACACCGCCTCGTACGCCGCGGTCACGTGCGGCCGTAGCGCGGCCACCAGGCGCATCCGGCCGGCCAGCAGCGGCGCGCCCGCCCGGGCCAGCTGCGCGTCCCAGGCGTCGAGCGTCGCCGTCATCGCCTCGCGGGCCGCGCCGCGCAGGTGCCCCTTGGACCCGGCGGACTTGAGCAGGGCGGTGCGCTGCCGCAGCACCCGCTCGTAGTCGGCGCGGACGCCGGCATAGCGCGGCGCGGTGGCGGTCAGCAGCTCGTCCAGGAACCGCCGCCGCTCGCCGGGATCGCCCTTGACCAGGGTCAGGTCCTCGGGCGCGAACAGCACCGTGCGCAGCGCGCCGAGGATGTCCCGCGGCCGCGGCATCGGCGCCCGGTTCAGCCTGACCCGGTTGGCCCGGCCGGGGTTGATCTCGATCTCCACCAGCGCGCTGCCCTGCACCCCGGTCACCGCCGCGCGCAGCACGGCGCGGTCGGCGCCGCGCCGGACCAGCGGCGCGTCGGTGGCGACCCGGTGGCTGGCCAGCGTGGCCAGGTAGCCGATCGCCTCGACCAGGTTGGTCTTGCCCTCCCCGTTCGGGCCGCTGAACGTGGTCACACCCGGGGCGAGCTCGAGGCTGAGCTCGGGGAAGGACCTGAAGTCGGTCAGCGCGAGCCGGGTGAGGTGCACAGATCGAGCGTACGGTCTTGGCGCGGCGATCGCGCGGCCCGCGAGGGGCCGAAGGCCTCTCCGGCCGCGTGATACTACGGCGAGAACCGCAGCGGGAATCGGGGGTTCCGGGGGGTCGTCCCCCCGGGCTAACACCGCCTAACCCGCCGACCGGATCGGCATGAGCACGTACCGGTAGTCGGGCTCCCCCTCGCTCTTGCCCGTGACGACGGCGGGTTTGGTAGGCGAGGTGAACGAGATCCGGGCCGTGTCCGAGTCGATCGCGCCGATGCCGTCGAGCAGGTACTGAGGGTTGAAGGCGATCTGCAGGTCCTCCCCGTCGAACGCCGCCTCAAGCACCTCCACCGCCTGCGCCTCCTCCGAGGCGCCGGCCTCGAGCACCAGCTGCCCGGGACTGAAGGCCAGGCGCACCGGGGTGTTGCGCTCGGCGACGAGCGCCACCCGCTTCACCGCCTCGGCGAACGGGCCGGCCGCGAGTTCGGCGGTCGCGTTGAACTCGCTCGGCAGCAGCGCCTGGTATTTGGGGTACTCGCCGCTGAGCAGCCGGGTGGTGGTCTGCCGCCCGGCGCCGGCGAACCCGATCAGGCTGTCGCCGCCGAGCGATATCGCCACCTCGGCACCCGAGGTCAGCGCGCGGGCCGTCTCGCCGAGCACCCGAGCCGGGACGAGCACGGCCGTGCTGAGGTCCGGCTGCGCCGGGTTCCAGCGCAGCTCGCGGACGGCCAGCCGGTACCTGTCGGTGGCGACCAGGGTGAGCGTGTCGCCCGAGATCTCGATCCTGATGCCGGTCAGCGCGGGCAGCGTGTCGTCGCGGCCGGCCGCGATCGCCACCTGGGCGATGGCGGAGGCCATCGCGTCACTGCCCACCGACCCGGTGAGCGGCGGCATCTCCGGCAGCGTCGGGTATTCCTCTTCCGGCAGCTGGACGAGGGTGAAGGTGGCGCTGCCGCACTTGAGCGTGGCGCGGGTCCCGTCGGTGACCAGGTCGACCGGCTTGGCTGGCAGCGACCGCACGATCTCGGCCAGCAGGCGCCCAGAGACCAGCACCGCGCCCTCTTCGTCGGTGATCACCGGCACGGTGGCCTGCGCGGAGACCTCGTAGTCGAACGTCGAGAGCGTGAGTTCCGCCCCCGCGTGCAGGCGCATCCCGGCCAGTACGGGGGCGGTCGGGCGGGCCGGCAGGGCACGCGCGGTCCAGGCTACGGCTTCCGCCAGATGATCGCGCTCAACCTGGAGCTTCACGGGAACTGCCCTCCTGGGTGGGTATGTGGGGAAAACAGAGTGGGTCTGCGGGGGAAAACAGAGTGGGTATGTAGGGAAAACAGGGTGGGTCTGCGGGGGGAAACAGAACGGGTTCGCGGGAGAAAACAGAGTGTCAGTGTGCGCGGCACCGGGTATAGCAGCGATGGCCCGCTGGTGTCCCCATGCACAGGGCCTACTTGGTGTTGTTCTTTACTTATTGAGAGAACCGTCATAGTCATAGCTGCGGTGGATTCTGGGGAGAACCCTTGTTCGCGCAGGTCAGCGCTCATCTTTCTGCCCACAGGGGCTGTGCTTGGTCGGGGGACGGGATGGCTCGTCCTGTGGTCGCCGCTGATGCCGCCCGGGCTTGCCACCGGTTGTCCCCCGGTTATCCGAAACTCTTCCACAATGTTGTCCACAAACTGTGCGCATAGCGGCGTGTCGGCCGGTTCAGCCCGTTCGGGCCTGCTGCTTGATGCGATTGGTTAGTTCGGTGACCTGCGTGTAGATCGACCGGCGTTCGGCCATCAGGGAGCGGATTTTCCGGTCGGCGTTGATGACGGTGGTGTGGTCGCGGCCGCCGAACTGCTGGCCGATCTTGGGCAGCGACAGGTCGGTGAGCTCGCGGCACAGGTACATGGCGATATGCCGGGCGGTGACGAGCACCCGAGACCGGGATGTCCCGCACAGGTCCTCGATGGACAGCCCGAAGTAGGAGGCGGTCTGGCCCATGATCGTCGCGGCCGTGATCTGCGGGCCCTGGGCCTCGGGGATGAGGTCCTTGAGCACGATCTCGGCCAGCTGAAGATCGACCGACTGGCGGTTCAGGCTGGCGAACGCCGTCACCCGGATCAGCGCACCCTCGAGTTCCCTGATGTTGGTAGAGATCCGGCTGGCGATGTACTCGAGCACCTCGGGCGGCGCGTTCAGGCCTTCCTGGATGGCCTTGCGGCGCAGGATCGCGATGCGGGTCTCCAACTCGGGCGGCTGGACGTCGGTCAGCAGCCCCCACTCGAACCGGCTGCGGAGCCTGTCCTCCAGCGTGACCAGCCGCTTGGGGGCGCGGTCGCTGGAGATGACGATCTGCTTGCTGGCGTTGTGCAGGGTGTTGAAGGTGTGGAAAAACTCTTCCTGCGTGCCTTCCTTGTTCTCCAGGAACTGGATGTCGTCGACGAGGAGCACGTCGACGTCGCGGTACCGGCGCCGGAAGCCGTCCTGCTTGCCGTCCCTGATCATGTTGATGAAGTCGTTGGTGAACTCCTCCGAGCTGACGTACCTGACCTTCAGGCCGGAGTAGAGGGTCTGGGCGTAGTGCCCGATCGCGTGCAGCAGGTGCGTCTTGCCCAGGCCGGAGTCGCCGTAGACGAACAGCGGGTTGTACGCCTTGGCCGGCGCCTCGGCGACCGCGACCGCCGCCGCGTGCGCGAACCTGTTGCTCGAGCCGATGACGAACGTCTCGAAGGTGTACTTGGAGTTCAGCCGGGTGCCGCCGAGCCGCGCGGCCTGCGGGATCGCGCCGGGGCCTCCAGGGCGGCCCTGGTCCTGGTGAGAGGCCTCGCCCTGGCCGCCATCATGAGCCGGGTGCGCGTGCGGCGCGGAGAGCCCCGACCGCGAGCCGTGGTCGGCCTCGGTGACCTGCGATCCGGCCAGTCCCTGCAGCCGCGGTGCTGGCGGCTCCGGTTCGAGGTCCGCGCCCGTCCCTGACCCGGGCATCGCCGGCTGCGGCGACGGGTCGACGGTAACGGCGAGCTGGATGTCGCGGCCGAGCTGCTGGGACAGGGCCTGGGTGACCAGGGCGCGCAGCCTGGTCTCCAGCTGTTCCTTGACGAACTCGTTCGGCGTGGCGATGAGGGCGGTGTTCTCCACCAGGCCGAGCGGCCGGGTGAGTTTCAGCCAGGCCCGCTGATGGGGCTGGATCTGCAAGTCGGCCAGTCCGTCGAGGGATCGGGCCCAGACTTCTGCCAGGTCTGAATTTGCCACCTGTGCGCTCCCCTCGCATCCCCACGTCGCGAGCCGCGCTCACGATCCACAGAACTATCCACATGTTGTGCACGTGGCATCCCCGCTGCACAGCGTGACTGCGCCGGCTTGGGAGAATAGCTTTCCACAGCCTAAGACGCGACAGCGGGGCACGCCTGGCAAACGGCGGTGTTCCAGATGGTAGCCTGGGGTGAATCCGAAGACCGCACGCTGTACGTGGAGCGTGCGCCGGGTGAGCGCCAGGCAGAACCGGTAAGGTCGCTGCGGACCCCGGACGCGGGTCTGAATGGCGCAAACCCTACAGTCAAGATCCTTTACCTGGAGCCCCAGTGAGTAAGCGCACGTTCCAGCCGAACAATCGGCGCCGCGCGAAGACGCATGGTTTCCGGCTGCGCATGCGCACCCGGGCCGGGCGCGCCGTCCTCGCCGCCCGGTAGGCCACCTGCTGGTCCGGGAAGACGCGCTTCACCGGCAGGAACCGGCCAGGGTAGGATTTGTGGTGAGCCGGGCGGTTGGCTCGGCGGTTACCAGGAACCGCGTCAAGCGGCAGCTCCGTGCGCTTATGCGCGGGTACCTTCAGTTGCTTCCTGGCGGTAGCCTTCTTGTGGTGCGCGCAAACGCCGCAGCCGCGCACGCAAGCCATCTGGATCTCGCCGCGGATCTGGATTCGGTGATCAGCAGGTTGCTGCGGCGACAGGTTGGGGCGCGCGTCGGTAATGCCAGATAGAGGTAGTGCTAACGGTCCGGCCCGCACCGCGCCAGATAAAGGTACGGTGCCGGCGCGGCTGCTGATGCTCCCCATCGCGGGTTACCGGCGGTTCATCAGCCCGCTGCTCGGGCCGCGCTGCCGGTTCGAGCCGTCGTGCAGCGCATATGCGCTCGCGGCCCTTTCCGAGCACGGCGCCGCCCGGGGGCTGTGGCTCGCGGTAGCGCGTGTTGCCCGGTGCCATCCGTTCCATCCCGGCGGCTTCGATCCGGTGCCGGCCAGGAAACCCGCCAAGGTCGCGAGGAGCTAGCTGGTGAGTCTGCTCAATCCGCTGAACAACGTGGTGGCCTGGGTCATCATGCGGATACACGCTGGGCTCGGCGCCGCCTTCGGCCCGGCCACCGGGCTGGCCTGGGGCCTGTCCATCGTGATCCTGGTCATGCTGATCAGGCTGCTGCTCGTCCCGCTGTTCGTCAAGCAGGTCAAAGCCCAGCGGAAGATGGCCCAGCACGCACCCCAGCTGCAGGAACTGCGGAAGAAGTACAAGGGCGACAAGCAGCGTCTCAACGAAGAGACGATGAAGTTCTACAAGGAAAACGGGGTCAACCCGCTGGCCGGCTGCCTGCCGATGATCCCGCAGATGATCGTGTTCTTCGCGCTGTTCAGCGTGCTGCGCGCGATCGCGGATTGGACCCCGGGTCACACGCCCCAGTACGGGCTGACGGTGCCGGTGGTGGTGAGCGCCCGGGCGGCGACGATCTTCGGCGTGCACCTGGACGACAAGCTGCTGTTCTCGCACCAGTCGCTACCGCTGCACGTGGCCATCGTGATCGTGCTGACCGTGATAGTCAGCGCCACGACGACGTTCATGACCGTCCGGCAGAGCGCGAAGCGCGGTCTCATGCAGACAAACGTGGACCCGGACAACCCGATGGCCCAGTCGCAGAAGTACATGCAGTACATCGTCCCGTTCTTCTCGCTGACCGGGCTGTACTGGCAGTACGGCCTGGTCCTGTACTGGGTGACGACCAACCTGTGGACGCTGGGCCAGCAGTACTTCATGTTCAGGAACTGGACGACCGAGCCGGTCGTCGCCGAGGGCGCGCTGGGCGGCGCGACCACCGGCGGACCGGTGCAAGACACGCGGAGCTCGCTCCGGCCCAGTTCATCACGGCCCAGTTCATCACGGCAGAGTTCGGCGCGTCCGGCGTCCGGTGCCGCCAAGGCGGCTGGTACCGCCAAGGCGGCAGGCAGCGGCGCGCGCACCGGTTCTGCGGCCAGCGGCGCGCGGACCGGGACAGCGAGCGGGCGGACGGCAGCGCCGGGGACTGGCTCGGCCCGGGCCAAGGGCGGCACGGCCTCTGGCTCCGCACCTGCTTCTTCCCGTTCCGGCAGCGGATCCGGTGGCGCACGGACGGGGACCGCGTCCCGCCCCGCCCCCGCCGCGTCGCGCCCGGCCACCGGGCAGAACGGCACGGAAAAGCGCGGGCTGCTGAGACTGGGCCGGGCGAAACAGGAACCCGAGCCCCAGGACGACGTGCCCACCGCTAAGGTGGTCCGGCAGCAACCGGTACGGCAGGCGAAAAGCAAGCGGTCGGGCAAGCGGTGACGGCGACACAAATCACAGTGGGAGGTCCGGTCGTGAGCCAGCAGGACGTGGAGGTCACCGACGCGGAGGAGGTCACCGACGCGGAGGCGGCCTTCGACGCAGCTGAGGGCGGCCAGGACGCCGGGGCATCCGAGGACGCCCAGCTGAGCGACCTCGAGCTCGAGGGTGACATCGCCGCTGACTACGTGGAAGGCCTGCTGGACATCGCGGACCTAGACGGCGACATCGACATGGACGTCGAAGGCGATCGGGCGATCGTCTCGGTCGTCGGCGCGACGCTGGATGAACTGGTCGGCGACGACGGCGCGGTCCTGGAGGCGCTCCAGGAGCTCACCAGGCTCGCTGTGCACCGGCAGACCGGCAACCGGGCCCGGCTGATGCTCGACATCGGCGGTTACCGGGCGCGGCGCCGCGCCGAGCTTGCCGATTACGGCCGGACCGTGGCCGAGGAGGTCGCGCGGACGGGCGAGCAGAAGACCCTGGCCGCCATGTCGCCGTTCGAGCGGAAGATCGTGCACGACGCGGTGGCCGAAGCCGGCCAGCGGAGCGAGTCGGAGGGCGAGGAGCCGAACCGGCGAGTGGTGGTCTACCCGGCGCGGTGACGGCCCGGCACGTCATGACCGGGGCAGGCGTGGTACCGGAGAGCTCTGCTGCGAGAAGCCCTGCGGCTGAGAATCATGATTTCGAGAACTCGGCTGGTGTGTTCACGGCAGTCGATACTGATTTCGCTGCGGAAGGTGCCGTTGAGGTGACGGGACCGGACGCGAGTCCTGATGTCCTGCCGCCTCCGGGTGCGGCTGTGGTGTTCGGGTCCGCGCTGGACGCCGCTCAGGCGTTCGCCCGGATACTGGCCACCCGCGGGGTCGAGCGGGGCCTGATCGGACCGCACGAGGTGCCGCGGCTGTGGGACCGGCACATGCTGAACTGCGCCGTGGTGGCCGAGCTCATCGACGGCCGGGACCAGACGCTGGTAGATATCGGGTCAGGTGCCGGACTTCCCGGCATCGTGCTGGCCATGATGCGGCCCGAGCTGCGCGTCACCCTGCTCGAGCCGATGGAGCGACGCTGCCGGTTCCTCTCCGAGTGCGTAGCCGAGCTCGGGCTGGCCAACGCGAGCGTGCTGCGCGGGCGGGCCGAGGAGACGGTCCTGCGGGCGGACGTGGCCACCGCCCGGGCGGTGGCACCACTGGACCGGCTAGCGGAACTGGCGATAGGCGTGGTTCGGCCGGGTGGGATGGTGCTCGCGATCAAGGGGCGAACGGCCGCGGACGAACTGAAGAAGGCTCGCCCGGTCCTGCGGCGAATTGGTGCTCGCGGCGCCGAGGTTGTGCGGGCGGGGCAAGGTAAGGTCGATCCTGCGACTACCGTCGTTCGGTTCTTCGCTAAATAAGGCAGGGCATAGGTGGGGCTCAGCTATTACCGGCATGGTGCCGAGTTCTCCAGCACGGTGCGGTTGAGCGCGAAGGGTCTGGGCTGGCCGGAAGGATCGCTAGTGAAGCGGCCGGATGGCGTTACGCAGGCCGGCTCGGTGGCCAGGATCGGGGGTCTGGGCTGGCCGGGTGGTTCGAGCCGCGAATCGAGAGGCGTTCAGGTGGACGAGGGCAGTTCTGCAGTCGGCGGCATCGAGATTCCCGGGGCTCGTATGGCCCATGGGGATGAAGCCCACGGCCCGGACTCGGCGCTGACACGGGGAACCATGCCGGTGGTCGTTCCGGAGATTCCACCGGACCCGGCGGACACTCCGATAGCGCGGGCCGCGGAAGCCGCGGTCGGCGTGCGAGGCAAGGGCGACCGTCAGGCGTGGCCGCGGCCGCCGCGCTGCCGGATCATGACGATCGCGAACCAGAAGGGCGGGGTCGGCAAGACAACCACGGCAGTGAATCTGGCCGCCAGCTTGGCGCAACACGGCTCGCGTGTCCTGGTGGTGGACCTGGACCCGCAAGGGAACGCGTCGACGGCGCTCGATGTGCCGCACCACTCAGGCGTTCCCTCGGTCTACGACGTGCTGATCGACGACCGTCCGCTGGCCGAGGTCGTCCGGCCGGCCGGGGAGATGCCTGGCCTCTACTGTGCGCCTGCCACCATCGACCTCGCCGGGGCGGAGATCGAACTGGTCCCGGTAGTGGCCAGGGAGCTGCGGCTGGCCCGGGCGCTACGCGCATTTGACATGTCGAACCTTGACTACGTGCTGGTCGACTGTCCCCCGTCGCTGGGTCTGCTGACGCTGAACGCACTGGTAGCTGCGGAGGAGGTTCTACTCCCGATCCAGTGCGAGTACTACGCGCTCGAGGGCGTCCAGCAGCTGCTGAACACCGCGGAGCTGGTCCGGGTCAACTTCAATCCGGGACTGCACGTCTCTACCGTGCTGCTGACCATGTACGACGGCCGGACCCGCCTCGCCTCGGACGTGGCCGAGGACGTGCGCGCGCATTTCGGCACCTCGGTGCTGAGCACCATCATCCCGAGAAGCGTCCGGGTGTCGGAGGCGCCGAGCAGGGGGCAGTCGGTCATCACCTACGACCCCGCGTCGAGCGGCGCTGTCGCGTATACGGAAGCGGCGCGCGAACTGGCCATGCAGCCGGCGGGCGCTCGTCAGCACAGCTAGACCGGTGCGGTGAAATCGGGAGGCGCAGTGGCTCAGCAAAGACGAGGTCTGGGACGGGGACTCGGTGCGCTTATCCCGGAATCTCCGCTGCTAGCTGACGGTAATGCCGCACGCGGTACAGACCCGGCTCTGCATGCGGCGGCAAGTGAGGCGCCGTCGGCTTCCCCGGGTGACCCCGTCGAGGTCTTCGGAGTTCACTACAAAGAGATCGCGGTCTCTGCCATCACGCCGAACCCCCGGCAGCCGAGGCGGGCGTTCGATGAGGAGACACTCGACGAGCTCGCGGAATCCATCCGGCAGGTCGGCCTCCTGCAGCCGGTGGTGGTTCGCGCGGCTGGGCCCGGCCGGTACGAGCTCATCATGGGCGAACGGAGATGGCGTGCCGCTCAGCGTGCTGGGCTGACCGAGATCGGCGCCATCGTCAAGCAGACGCAAGACGACGACCTGCTCAGGGACGCCCTGATCGAGAACCTGCACCGTCAGCAACTCGATCCTCTGGAGGAGGCCGCAGCCTATCAGCAGCTCCTTGACGATTTCGGCGCCACCCATGAGGAACTCGCGCGCAAGATAGGCCGATCTCGCCCGCACATCAGCAATACCCTCCGGCTGCTGAACCTGCCGCCGGCCGTTCAGAAACGCGTGGCGGCAGGCGTGCTCAGCGCGGGGCACGCCCGGGCCCTGCTCAGCCTAGACAATCCTGAAGCGCAGGACCGCCTGGCGAGCCGGATCGTGGCCGAGAGCCTATCGGTCCGCGCCGTCGAGGAGATCGTCGCGGTCGGCCTTGACGAGTCGCCGCCGCGCCGTTCGGCGCGCACCGCAGCCAAGCCGCCGACCGCTCCTGGCCTCCGCCACCTAGCCGACCGCCTCTCCGACCTGTTCGAGACGCGGGTCAAAGTGGAAATAGGGCAGCGAAAAGGCAAAATCGTTGTCGAGTTCGCGACGATCGATGACCTGGAGCGGATCGTGAAGGCGATGAGTCCCGACCTATCAGGGCCGGAGCCTTCGGAGTAGCAGCATCGCTCGGCGCCCATTCGCCGACGGCATGTTCGGCACGGCCGATGCCGACCTACGGGGCCCGGCCTCTGCGGGCCAGAGCGGTGGCCAGGGACCGGGATAGTTCAGGAAGGCCAGGTCTCGCGGAGCCGGGCAAACAGCTCATCGAAGGTGGCGGGATCGGCTGCCGGTCTTGCGGAATCCGTGCCGCGGTAGTCGCTGGCCTCGGCGGTTGGGGCGGTTCGCGCGGAGTCATGGTGATCGTCGGCGCGGGCAGTCGATGTGGTTGGCCGATCCGCGGGTGCTGGATTCGCAGCGGTGCGCCGTACGGCTGGACGCGACGCGGGCCGACGCGGGCGAGCAGAGGGCGCGGATACTAGCTCGCCGTGCGCCGCGAGACCGCTCGCCAGTTGCGGGTAGCGGGCCTTCATGAGCTCGTAGCGGTCGAAGCTATGACGGTCCAGGCTAGGCGAGAGAAGTCGATCGAGCACCGGCACGAGCTCATCCCGCAGGAACGGGCCGCGCGCCATCCACTGGAGGTAATGCCGCCCGCCGTGGTTATACGGGCCGTAGAGGCGGCCTCCGGGGAACGTCTGTTCCAGCCATCGAAACATCGCCTCGTGCCGGACGTGCATGCGGAGAGTCACCTGCGGTTGGCGTCCATCGCCGCCGAAGTGACCCTCTCCGACCAGGAGGCCGACGAGGAATCCGAACTCGAACTGTGTTGGCATGGCAGGCTCCCTGTTGTTTCACCGTCATGTTACACGGGAAACATTTGGTTCCGGCATGATGGCAGGGCGTCTCCGTGATGCCCGGGTAGCCAGGCGGCAAAGCACGATGCCGGGACCGCGCGGCTATGGCAAGGCGGTCGATCGGATGTCAGCGAGGAAGGTGGACACGTCGGCTTCGGTGGTGTCGAAGGCGGTCATCCAGCGGACTACCGACCCCGGCCCGTCCCAGATGTGGAAGGTCCAGTCGCGCTGCAGGGCGGCGATGTGCCGCGGCTGGAGCCGGGCGAAGACGGCGTTGGCCTGGACGGGGTGGACGATGTCCACGCCGTCCACGGCGACCACACCTTCGGCGAGGCGGCGGGCCATGGCGTTGGCGTGCGCCGCGTTGGCCCGCCAGAGATCGTCCTGCAGGAGCGCGCCGAACTGGGCGGCCACGAAGCGCATCTTGGAGGTGAGCTGGGTCTGCTGCTTGCGCAGGTACGGCGCGTCGACGGCCAGGCCGGACCGCATCACGACCAGGGCTTCCGCGCCCATCGCGCCGTTCTTGGTGGCACCGAAACTGAGCGCGTCCGCGCACTCGGCCAGTTCCGCCAGCGAGCAGTCCAGCGATGCGGCCGCGTTGGCCAGCCGGGCCCCGTCCAGGTACAGGCGGAGGTCGCTGGCGTGGCAGAAGTCGGTGATCTTCCGCAGTTCGGCGAGCGTGTAGCAGGTACCGAGTTCGGTCGACTGGGTCAGGGCGACCACGCCGGGCTGGGACCGGTGGTCGTCGCCTCGTCCGGACAGCTTCTCGGCGATGAGCTCCGGGGTGATCTTGCCGTCCGCCGTCGGCACCAGGAGGAGCTTGGTGCCGATCAGCCGCTCGGACGAACCGCACTCGTCGGTGTTGATGTGCGCGGACTCGGCGCAGATGACGGCCTCGTGTCGGCGCAGCAGCAGGCTCAGGCCCAGGACGTTGGCGCCGCTGCCGTTCAGCACCAGGAAGGCGTCGTCGGCGCCGAAGATCTCCCGCAGCCCGGCGGTTACCTGCTCGGTCCACGCGTCGGCGCCGTAAGCGATCGCGTCGCCCGCATTCGCGTCCACGATGGCGCGGAGGACCGCGGGATGGACGCCCGCATGGTTGTCGCTGCCGAAGCTCTTGCGAATTGTCATGCCCACGAGCCTAGGACGATAGCCCTCAGGCGCCGCGGGCGGCCGCCTGCTCGAGCAGCCGGACGCAGGTGCTGCCGAACGAGTGACCCGATGCCTCCAGCGCCAGCGGCAGCGTGCTCGTCTCGGTCATGCCCGGGGAGACGTTCACCTCGAGGAACCAGGGCGCGCCGGTGTCGTCCACGATGAGGTCGGTCCTGGACAGGTCCCGCAGGCCTAGCACCGTATGCGCGGCGATCGCGATCCTCGCGACCTCGTCCGCGACCGTCGCGGGCAGCCTGGCCGGCACGTAGAACTCGGTCTTGCCCGCGGTGTACCTGGCCGCGTAGTCGTACTCACCTTCACCGGGGACGATCTCCACCGCGGGCAGCGCCTGCGGGCCCTGGCCGAGGTCGATCACGCCGACCGCCACCTCGGTGCCGGCGATGAACCGCTCGATCAGCGCGATGTCGCCGTAAGCGAAGCAGCTCAGCACCGCGGCCGGCAGTTCCGCCGCGGTGCGGACCGGCCCGGCGCCCAAGGCCGAACCGCCGCGGGAGGGTTTCACGTACAGCGGCAGCCCGAGCTTGGCCACGATGAGGTCGATGACCGCGGCGGCGCCGAGGTCGTGGAAGGTTTCCCGTGGCAGTGTCACGGACGGCGGCGTGACCAGTCCCGCGGCGGCGGTCAGCGCCTTGGCTACCGGCTTGTCGAAGGCCATCTGGCAGGCGCTGGCCACCGAGCCGACGTACGGCACGCCGAGCAGCCCCAGCACCTCCCTGATCGCGCCGTCCTCGCCGCAGACACCGTGGATGGCCGGGAACACGGCGCTGGGCGGGTCGGCGCGCAGCAGGGAGAGCAGGGCCGAGTCGGCGTCCGCGACGATCGCGTGGATGCCCGCCTCGGCCAGGGCGTCGCGGACCCGGTCCCCAGACCGCAGCGACACTTCCCGCTCAGGGGACAGGCCGCCGGCCAGCACGACGATACGCTCGAGATCGCTCATGATTTTGAAATCTCGCCTTAACTAGGAAACTGGGGCCGGTCCGAAGTCATCCCGCAACTGGACCTCGGTCTCGATCACCGAGGCGAGCCTGCGGACGCCCTCGCCGATCCGGTCCGGGTCGGGGAGGGAGTAGCAGAGCCTGGCGTACTGACCGCCGGAGCCGTCGGCGTAGAAACCCGTGCCCGGCACATAGGCGACCCTGGACGAGATCGCCCGCGGCAGCATCACCTTGGCGTTGACCCCGTCCGGCAGCCGGAGCCAGACGAAGAATCCGCCGGCCGGCCGGGTCCAGTGGCATTCCGGCGGCATCATCCGGGACAGCGCGCTCAGCGTCGCGTCCCGGCGCTCCCGGTAAAGCTCGCGGAAGTCCTTGATCTGCTCGTGCCAGGGCTGGGTGTTCAGGTACTCGCGCACGGTCAGCTGCGAGAAGCTGGAGTGGCAGAGAACGGCCGACTCGGCGGCCAGGATCAGCTTCTCCCTGATGGCCGTCGGCGCGACCGCCCAGCCCACCCGCACCCCCGCGGCGAAGGTCTTGGAGAACGTGCCGAGGTACACCACGCCCTCCGCGTCGTCGGCCCGCAGCGCGCGCATCGGCTCGCCGTCGAAACCGAGCAGGCCATACGGGTTGTCCTCGACGACCAGCAGGCCCGCCCGGTGGCAGATGTCCAGGATGCGGTGCCGCCGCCCGGCGGCGAGGGTGACCCCGGCCGGGTTGTGGAAGTTCGGCACGGTGTAGAGGAACTTGGCCCGGCGCCCCGCGGCGGCGGCGCGCCGGATGGCCTCCTCGAGGGCCTCGGGGATCAGCCCGTCGTCGTCCATCGCCACGTGCACCACGTCGGCCTGGTACGCCGCGAAGGCGCCCAGCGCGCCTACGTAAGAGGGCGCCTCGACGAGCACCACGTCCCCGGGGTCGACGAAGATCCTGGTCAGCAGGTCAAGGGCCTGCTGCGAGCCGACGGTGACCACGACCTCGTCGGGGTGGGCGCGGATCTGCTCGAGCGCCATGACGTCGCAGATCCGTTCCCGCAGTCCCGCGTCGCCCTGGGCCGTGCAGTACTGCAGCGCGGTAGCGCCCTGGGTGGCGATGAGCTGGCCGATCATCTCGCCGACGACGTCGAGCGGAAGCGCCGCCACGTAGGGCGAGCCGCCGGCCAGTGATACGATCTCAGGCCTGGCGGCGACGGCGAACAGGGCCCTGATTTCCGAAGCCACCATGTCGACCGCGCGTTCGGCGTACTGGCCGACATAGCGGTCAATTCGTTGTGGCTGTGAAATCGGCTGCTGTTCGGGGGTCACGGCCTCTCCTGAAGTCGTCGGCTCTGTTTGCCCGGGGGGACGGTCCGTCCTCTCCTCCCCGAGTATCATGCCAGGATAAGGGGTATCTCCCGGGAACGCTTGCGGATTCTGCCGGGGAACAGGATGTCACGTCGTATCGTCAACATCACGCTGGATAATCTCGGCGACTTGCCGCCGAAGTGCCGCAAATGCGTTTTCTGGGAACTTGGCCCGGTCAGCCGGGCGCGAGCCGAGGAAAGCGGCGACCCGGAACTCGAGAAGGAGTCCTGGGTTTCTTCCGTGCTGCTCGAGTGGGGCAGCTGCGGCAAGATCGCTTATGTCGACGGCGTACCGGCCGGATACATGCTCTTCGCGCCGCCACAGTACGTGCCCCGCTCGATCGCCTTTCCGACCAGCCCGGTGAGCGCCGACGCGGTGCTGTTCATGACCGCCCACCTGCTGAACGAGTTCGCGGGCGGCGGCATCGGCCGGATGCTCGTCCAGGCGATGGCCAAGGACCTCACCCGGCGCGGCGTGCGGGCCATCGAGGCCTTCGGCGACCGGCGCTGGGAGTCCCCGGCCTGCATGCTCCCGGTGGACTACCTGCTGGCGGTGGGCTTCAAGACGGTCCGCCCGCACCACCACTACCCGCGGCTCCGGATGGAGCTCAGGACCGTGCTCACCTGGCGGGAGGACGTCGAGGTGGCGCTCGAGCGGCTGCTCGGGTCCATGACGCCGTCGACCCCCCAGGGCGCCCTACGGCCGGTGTAAGGGGCGGCCCGTATAAACGGGGCGCTCGCGTTACCCTGAGGGGTCTTTTCCTTATCCGCCCGGGTGAACCGGATCAGATATATTCGGCCAGCTCACGCAGGAGAGCCGACTTCGGCTTGGCCCCGACGATCTGCTTGACGACCTGCCCGCCGGAGAACACGTTCATGGTCGGAATGGCCATGATGCCGTAGCGCTGCGACACGCCGGGGTTCTCGTCGATGTTGAGCTTCACGACATCGATCTTGTCTGCGTACTCGGTGGCGATCTCCTCGAGCACCGGGGCAACCATGCGGCACGGCCCGCACCATTCGGCCCAGTAATCCACGATGACCGGTTTGTCGTTCTTCAGGACCTCCACCTCGAAGGTCTCGTCCGTCACGACCTTGGTCGCGCCCACTGCCATCACACCCCTTTGAACTTGCGATGAGTAATTCCTGCCCGGCTGGTGCTGTCAGGTTTCCTTGCTGGCCAGCCAGCGTTCCGCGTCTAGGGCCGCCGCGCAGCCGGTGCCGGCCGCGGTGACCGCCTGCCGGTAGATGCGGTCGACGACGTCGCCGGCCGCGAAGACGCCCTCGATGGCGGTGCGCGTAGACGGCTGGTCGACCAGCAGGTAGCCGTCGGGATCGGTGGCGAGCTGCCCGGCGAACAGATCCGAGCGCGGATCGTGGCCGATGGCGACGAAGACGCCGGTCACCGGGAGTACCTGTTCCGTGCCATCCTTGGTGCTCCTGATCCGCAGGCCGGTGACCTTATCCGGGCCGAGGACCTCCGCCACCTCGCTGTCCCACAGGAAGTTGATCTTGGGGTTGGCGAACGCCCGTTCCTGCATGATCTTCGAGGCGCGGAGCGTGTCCCGCCGGTGGACCACCGTCACCGACTTGCCGAACCTGGTGAGGAACATGGCCTCTTCCAGGGCCGAGTCGCCCCCGCCGATGACCGCGATGTCGTGGCCGCGGAAGAAGAACCCGTCACAGGTGGCGCACCAGGAGACGCCGTGGCCGCCGAGCTCCTTCTCGCCCGGCACGCCGAGCTCCTTGTACCGGGAGCCGCTGGCGATGATCACGGCCTTGGCCAGGTAGGTCTCGCTCTCGGTCTTCACCACCTTGGGATCCGCGGTCAGGTCGACCGCGGTGACGTCATCCGCCAGCAGTTCGGCGCCGAACCGCTCCGCCTGCTTACGCATCGAGTCCATCAGCTCAGGACCCATGATGGCGTCCGGGAAGCCCGGGAAGTTCTCCACGTCGGTGGTCTGCATGAGCGCGCCGCCGGCCGTGACCGAGCCCTCGAAGACCAAGGGCTTCAGCTCGGCGCGCGCCGCGTAAAGTGCCGCCGTATAACCGGACGGGCCGGACCCGATGACGATGACGTTCCGGACTTCGGTCACCTCTGCCAACCGTTATCAACCCCTCATCTGACTGGCACTCCAGTGAACCGATACTAGGGCTAGGAGATTCCCGGTGACACGGTGATGGTGTCCAGCACGTCACGGCTGGTGGCTGAGCAACCCGGGCCCGCCACCCAGGCGGTATCGTTACGGCCCGTGCGCGCGACGACGATAGTGGCCGGCTGGCCGTCGAACCGGACACTCTCGACCAGCTCCACCGGGGCGGGGCCGGCCAGGAGGTGCACACACGCGAGGATCTGCGAGGTCGCGGCCTTCGTCGGACGCGAGACAGGCGGCAGGCGCAGCTCGGCCTGGACGTGCTGCCGGAGCGTGGCGGGCGAGACGGCGACGACCTGGTGCGGCAACTTCACCTGGGAGCGCGCCGACGGGACCGGGCTAAGCGGCGCCGCTGCGGCCGGTCCGGCCCGGCTGGCGCCCGACTTCGCCCCGCTCGTGGCCTGCGCGGCGCCGCCCGCCGTGGAGGTGGCGCTCTGGTTCCCCGGGCCGCGGGCGATCTGGCTCAGGCCGAAGCCGCCGGCCGCCAGCACCACGGCCGCGCCGGCCGGGACGAGCACGCGCCATGTCCATGGGGGGAAGCCGCGGTGCCCGCCCAGGCGGCCGGGCGCGGCGGATTTGCCCGCGCCGTCACCGCGGGCCCGTTCGGGATTATCCCTTCTGGCTACCTCGGCCGCGAGTACGGTGTCGAGCCGCTGGGCCACACTGTCCGGCATGGCCGGTGCCGGGACCGACGCGAGCAGCATGGAGACCCCGGCGAACTGGTCGTCCAGGGCGGTGCAGCGATCACAGCCGGCCAGGTGCGCGGCGATCCTGGCACCGCGCCGCCCGGTGATGAGTCCCGCGCGGAACTCGGCCAGGACATCGGTGTCCAGGTGGGTCATCTGCCCCCTCATGCGTCTCCTCCCTGCGCAGGTGAGACGCTCTGGCTGGTCGATCGGTTCCCTTGCAGATGCGCTACGTACGGGAGCAGCCGGGCGCGGGCCCGGGCGCAGCGGCTCTTCACCGTGCCCGGTGAGGTGTCGAGAATGGCGGCGGCGTCGGCCACCGAGAAGCCGAGCATGTCGACCACCACGAGCGCGGCGCGCTGCTGTGGCGGCAGGTGCCGCAGCGCGGCGTTCACGTCCAGCCTGGTGTCCGCGGCGCGCGCGGGATCGCCGTCCTGCGTCACCAGGGCCTCGAATGCCTGCTCGTCCCCGGCGGACAGGACGGGCCGGGCGGCGCGTCGGCGCAGCCGGTCCAGGGACGCGTTCACCACGATCCGGTGCAGCCACGTGGTGACGGCCGACTCGCCGCGGAAGTCGGCGGCCCGGCGGAACGCGGAGACCATGGCGTCCTGGAGCGCGTCGGCGGCCTCCTCGGGATCGCACACCGTGCGCAGCGCCACCGCCCACAGCCGGTCCCGGTGCCTGCGGAAAAGCTCGCCGAACGCCTCGCCGTCCCCGGCCACATGCCGGCGGAGCAGCTCGTGATCAGAAGGCCTGTCCCCGTCGGCATCCGGCATCCGGCATCAGCCCGACTGGCCCGCGGCGAAACCGTGCACGGTGACGTCGTAGATCTGCGCCTGGTACTGATGGGCAGATCCGGTCAGCGGCGGGAGGTAGGTAAGCCAGATCAGGACGTAGCGGCCGGTCGCGTTCTTGGTCACGTTGAACGTCGTGTTGCCCTGCGCAGTGTCGGAGCTCTGCAGCACGGTGAAGGTGCTCAGGGCTGAAGCGTCAGGGTTGTTGTTGTCGCCGATCTCGATCTGGACATGGGCGCAGCAGGTGGTGCCGAACTGGACGAGGATCTGGCTCAGCCGCACCTGCTTGCCCATGTCGAGGATCAGTCCCGTACCCTTCTTCAGGTTCCCGAAGACGGGGGCGCCGACGTAGTAGCTGGTATGCCAGAACGTGCTGGCGTTGCCGTCTATCGCGTTGCCCGTGTCGCCCGAGTCCTCGTTACTGCCCGGAGGTTTGCCGAGCGGGTTGAAGCTGCCCGCACTGACCGGCTTGAACAGGATGGCCGCGACCGCGGCCGGCGACGAGGAGTGCGGGTTCTGTGTCGGGGCGGCCGAGCGGTGCAGGCTGTGACTGATCGCCCAGGCGGCCACCCCGACCGCCGCCAGGACGAGCACGATCACCACGCTGATAATGGCGCGGGCCGCGGCGGAGTGCTCGGTGGACGGCTTGCGGCCGCCGCCTGCCCGGCCGCCCGCCCGGGTCCGCGGCCGGCTGAGCGGCGGAGAGTCCGGCGGCGGGTACGGGTTGGTCGATCCGTCCTGCTGATAGCTGTAGTCGTGCGGGGCGGTCCGGGCGGCCGGCGCGATCGCGGGGGCAAACGGCAACGGCACCGGCGGAGCGGCGCTCGCCAGGGCGTCGCCGAACATCGCCGCGGTGCTGAGCGCCGGGCCGTGGCGGTTCGGCTGCTGGAACAGCGCCCGGCAGGTCACGTCGTCGATGCCGGCCGGGACGCCCGCGGACACCTGGCGCGGCGTGCACAGGCCTCCGCCGTTCTCCGGCGCGGGCGGGAGCAGCCCCGGCGCGGACCCGGCGGACCCGGGCCGGCCGGGCCAGTAACCGGTCAGCGCGGCGTAGAGCAGCCGGGCGAGGTCCCGCGTGTCGGTGAGTCCGGGGTCCTCCGCGCCGTCGTCCGGCGCGGTCAGCGCCGGGCCGGCCAGGGCGGCGTCGATGCCGAGCCCGGCGATCTTCACGCCGCCGCCCGCTGTCCAGTGCAGACAGGCCGGATCCAGCCGCAGGTGCGCTAGGCCGATGTCGTGCGCGGCCGCGATCGCCCGCGCCGCCTCCACCATCAGCGCGGCCGCGCGGGCCGGCTCCAGCGGGCCTTCCGAGAGCATGTCGAGCAGCGACTCGCTCGCCACCCACTCGAGCACGACGTAAGCCAGCTCCTCGCCGTGCTCCACGTCGAACACCTGGGCGAAACGCGGGTCGCCGAGCCTGCTCGCGGTCCGGGCGGCGGTGACGGTCTCGGCTACCCGGGGGAAGCCGGGCGCGAAAGTAAGCACGGCGACCGAGCGGGCCAGGGTCTCGTCCGTGGCTTTCCAGTACGTCCAGCCGGTGCCCACGGTGGCCTGGTCGACGAGACGGTACCGTCCCGCCAGCCGGGTTCCTGGTTCAGACGTGTATGTGCTCATAGGTTGCCACCCATGCTAATGCCGCCCGCTCTGCCCGCCGAACCTTGCGGCCATCGTCTTCATCAGGAATCCGAACTCGGCCACGCGCAGTGACCTGGCACAGAGCGCGAAGAGCCCGATCGCGCCGCCGCCGCCGACCACGGTGACCACCAGGCCGTAGGCGGCGCTGGGGTTATGCACGATATGTCCCGCGCCGACCATCACGGCGAGCGCGAAGACGAGCCCGGGTACGGTCGCCAGATGCATCCTGGTCAGGCTCCGGGCGATCGCCCACCCGTCGAGGCTGCCGACCCGGCGCAGCAGCAGCGCCCAGCCGGCGACCGTCCCGACCAGGTTGGCGAGCCCGTACCCGACGGCCAGCCCGGCGACCACCTCGGCAGCGGGCAGCAGTGACTTGGCGATGAGGGCCGTCGCGATGCTGACACACATCGTGAGCAGGCCGACGAAGGCGGCGGTCCGGCTGTCCTGGAACGAGTAGAACACCCGCAGCTGCAGCTGGGTGAGCATGTAGGGCACCAGGCCGAGGGAGAAAAGGCCGAAGACCTGGCCGATGTACCGCGCGTCCGCGGGCGTGTTGCTGCCGTAGGAGAACAGGAACTCGGCCAGCGGCCCGCCGAGCACGGCGAGGTAGACCGACGTCGGGACCACGATCACGGAGGCCAGCCGAACGCCGATCGAGAAGTCGTCCCTGACCAGCGAATACCGGCGCGCGCTGGCGTGCTCGCTCATCCGCGGCAGCAGCGCCGTGATCACGGAGATGCCGACGATGGCGTACGGCAGCTGGAAGAGCTGCCAGGCGATGGAGTACGCGGAATAGCCGTTCCGGCCCGCCGAGGCCGCGTTCGCGACGATCTGGACGATCAAGTTGCCGGCCCACTGGGTGATCACGTAGACCGACATCCAGCCGGCCATCCGGCCCATCTCGGTCACCTCGCCGGGCCGGAACCCGAGCGTGGGCCGCCACCGGAACCCGGCCGCCCGCAGCGACGGGAACAGCGCCACGGTCTGCGCCACGACGCCGAGGGTGGTGCCGATCCCGAGCAACTGCACTCCGGCGGCCGAGATGTTCGACGGATCCTTGTTCGTGCCCACCATCACCACGTAGAGGCCGCCGACGACGATGACGACCAGGTTGTTGATCACCGGGGTCCACATGGGCGCCGCGAACCGGCCGCGAGTATTCAGGATCGCGCCGATCAGGGAACTCATCCCGTAGAAGAAGATCTGCGGGATGAAGAAGTAGGCCCACAGCACCATCAGGTTGTGCTCGGCCGCGAGCTGGCTGCCCGCCGGGCCGTGGATCGTGGGCGCGTACAGGTAGACCAGCGGGGCCGCCAGCAGCGTCGCCACCACCGTGACACCCAGCAAGGCCAGCGCGCCGAGGGTGAACATCCGCTGCGCGTAGGCCTCGCCGTGGTCCGGGTCGCGGCGGGCCGCCCGGACCAGCAGCGGGACCACCACGCTGGTGAAGATGCCGCCGAGCATCAGGTAGTAGACGGTGTTCGGCAGCGTGTTGGCGTTGTTGTACGCGTTGCCGAGCATGCCGGTGCCCACGGCGTACACCAGGACGAGGGTGCGCAGGAAGCCGGTTCCGCGCGAGACCAGGGTGCCGACCGCCATGCCGGCGCCGGATCGGACCAGGCTGGAGCGCTGGGTCGCGGTCGGCCCCTGGGCGCTGGCAGGCGCCGGGAGACCCGCGGGGGCCCGGGGACCCCCGCCGGGGCGCCCGGGCGGCGCGGGCGGGGGCGGGCCTGGTGGTCCCGGCGGCCTGGCCGGGGTGAAGGTGGGCTGCGGCTGACGCGGCTGAGCGGGGGCGGGCGGCGGGTGGCCGGTGGTCCTGGGCACCCGGCGCCAGCCGGGCGGGGCGCCCGGCGAGCCCGGCGGGCCGGGGGAAGGCGAGCGGTGCGGCCGGGCCGGCGGGGCCGGCCATCTCAGTGCCAGCGGCAGCGTCGTCTCGGCCGGGCTCGGGCCGCCGCCCGGCATCGGGCCCTCTATCGGCGGCAGCGGGTCCGGCGCGGCGTGCCGGCCCCGGCGCGGCGGTTCGGCGTCGCCGGAGCCCGGCTCGTCCGGCCCCAGCTCCTGGCGGGGCTCCTGCGGCCACGGATCCTGCGGCCACGGCGGTTCCTGGCGGTGGGGCTCTTCTGGCCACGGCGGTTCCTGGCCGCGGGCCTCTTCCGGCCCGGGGTCAGGCGTCGTCGACCCAGCGTCGTGCATCGGCCAGGTCATCCGGTGCCTCCGTCGCGTGTCGCGCATCGCTGGTGCCAGTCACGACGCTACCCGGTGGGTCCGCCTCTTGGTTGACGAGATGCGTGTCGTCGTGCAGCCATCGCCGGACGCTGCGGTACACCGAGGTGAGCACGAGGACGCCGATCGCGGCGCCGATGAGGAACAAGATCGCCCGACCGTACCTGGTCGACAGGACGGTGAGCGGTTGGACGGTCCACGGCAACGCCGTTCCGTTGGCGCTGGTGAGGCTGAGGTGGATAAAGGTGGATCCCTGCGGAGCCGAGCTGACCTGCAGCCGTACGGTCTGCGCATGCTGGGGCGGGATCACGACGAGCTTGACGGGGCCGACGGTCAGCTGGGACGTCCGGCCGGGCGAGCCGACCACGCTGGCGACCACCCGGACCTGGATGGCCTGAAGCAGCAGCCCGTTCTGGATCGACACGGGTATCTGCCCGGAGGAACCGCCCATCGGCACCTGGTTCGTCGGGATGATCTTGACCTTTTTCTCCGCGCTCGTGATGTAGTCGGACAGGCCGCCGGTCAGCGCCGCCCCGCGCCGTGTCCCGCTGCCGCGCCAGGCGGCCGACTCCGTGGCGAGCAGGGCCTCATCGAGGGACTGCGTATAGGACACCTCGGGCTTGAAGAGCATGGACTTGAACACGCCGAGCTGGGCGGCGCGCGCGCGTACCCGGTTCAGGTAGCCGCGGCTGAGCTCGCCCGGGCTCGCCTTGCTGGCCGGCGGCGGCTGCCGGAGCACCGTGCGCTGGGTGTCCGGCGCCGAGCTCAGGCTGCCTAGTGGGGCCGGCGCAAGCCACGGGGCGGCCGAGGTCTCGCCGAGCAGGGCGCTGGCGAGCGTCTCGGACGGGCTCCAGTCATCCGGCGGGGCCACCACGATCGTGCGGACGGAATCCGGGGCTTCAGCCGCGATCATCGCCGTCTCGGCGAGGAACCGCTGCCGGACGGCGAACTCGGTGCCCTTCGGCAGGATGCCGGAGCTGGTGTTGCCGGCCCTGAGCACCCCGGTCAGGGTGGTGTCGGAGAGCAGCACGTTCATCGGCAGGCCCGCGACCCGGAGCGAGGCGACCGCGTCGTCGGGCTGGAAGGCGGTGCCCTGGGGCCGCATCTCGCTGCTGTTCAGCACCACCGTGCCGACGTGCTCGGCGGTGGCGAGGTTGGTGAGCACGCTCAGGTCCGCGGTTCCGCCGGCGGGCCAGGCGATGTCGTGCCCGAACTTCCCGTGCAGCACGCTGTCCGCCACCGCGTCGCCGGTGCGGTACGCGGCGGCGAGATCCTTGGTCAGGCCCTGGTGGACGAGGGCTGTCATGTCCACGTTGGCGTACGGGGTGAGCACGGTCGGCCGGTCAGGCGTGACCTTCCTGAGCGCGGCCAGCCAGCTCGCCGCGGCCGTGCTGGCCGGCTCGGAGGGGGCGCGGGTGCAGTTCGGCTTGCCGCCCGCCTGGTAGCGGCGCGTCATGGTGGCGACGTCGCCGAGCAGCGCCGGGTCGACGACCCAGGTCAGGTCGGCATCGGGGTGGCTCGACCCGGCGTTGAGCAGGGCGGACAGGCGGCCGCCCGAGTTCAGGGCGGCCGCCAGGTCGTTGCTGGTCAGCGCGGCGCACGCCTGGTGGTGCGGCTGGTCGATGAGCGGCCAGAGCCAGGAGATCTTCAGCGGGCGCGCCAGGCCCGCCGCCGCTCGCGTCGCGGGCCAGAACGGGAGCAACGTCTGCTGGGCGGAGAACACGTTACCGGAGAGGTCCTGCAGCTGGGCGGTCACCGGGTATACGCCGAAGCTGCTGATCCCCTGGGCGTCGACCTGGAACGAGGCGGTCCAGGAGGCGGTCCTGCCGGGGGCCAGGCTGGTGGCGAAGAGGAACGGGTTCCCGGCGGTCACCAGGCCGTTGGCCGCGCCGCGGGACAGGTAGGAGTCCATTCCGTCGCGGGTGGTGAAGTGGGTCGCCGACGTGACCAGCTGCACGTCGAGCCCGGCTTGCGTCTGGCGGGTGCCGTTGGTGACCGTGCCGGACAGGCGGACCGTGGCGCCAGGCGCGGCGTACGGCGGGTTCATCGCGTCGATGGTCACCGAGATGCCACCTGTCGCGGTCCTGTCGGCCGGGCTGACCAGCGCTGGGGGGACCAGTGCCGCGGTGCTGGCTTGGGCGGCGGGGGCCGACGCCAGCCCTGCGGTCACGATCGCCGCCGGTATGGCGAAGACAGCGGCCAGGGACAGCGTCCGCCGCTTGAGTTTCGCCGCCAGCATGCCGTGCACACCAGGAATGGTAGTGCGGTTCGCGCGTAGCCCTGTGCTGTCGATACGCTCGATGGCCGTGCCCATGAGCAACGAACAGCGGAAAGCGTTCGCCGCGCTGCTGCGCGAGCGCGTGCCCGCCGCGGCCGAGATCGGCCGCCTGTTCGCGCGCCACGGCCACGAGCTCGCGCTGGTCGGCGGCCCGGTCCGGGATGTCCTCCTCGGCCAGCAGCCGGGTGACCTCGACCTGACTACGGACGCGACGCCGGAACAGGTGCTGGCGATGACCAGCGGCTGGGCCGACCGGACATGGACGGTCGGCATCGCCTTCGGCACCGTCGGGCTGCGCAAGGGAAGCTCGGTCTTCGAGATCACTACCTACCGCAGCGAGCAGTACGGGCGGACCTCGCGCAAGCCCGACGTGCAGTACGGCAAGTCGCTGGAGGAGGACCTGGGCCGCCGGGACTTCACCATCAACGCGATGGCGGCCAAGTTGCCCGGATATGAGTTCGTCGACCCGTTCGGCGGCTTCGACGCGCTCCGGGAGAAAGTGCTGCGGACCCCCGGGCCCCCCGAGCAGTCGTTCGGCGACGACCCGCTGCGCATCTTGCGCGCGGCCAGGTTCGCGGCCAAGCTGGGGTTCACGGTCGCGCCCGAGGTGCGCGCCGCCATGACCGAGCAGGCGGGCCGCCTGGAGATCGTTTCCACCGAGCGGATCACCAGCGAGCTGACCAAGCTGATGCTGACGCCCGATCCGGCGCTCGGCATCGACGTGCTGGTCCAGACCGAGGTGGCTGACGAGGTGCTGCCCGAGGTGTCCAGGCTCCGGATGGAGGCCGACGAGCATCACCGGCACAAGGACGTCTACCAGCACAGCCTCACCGTGCTGCGGCAGGCCATCGAGCTGGAGCCGCGGTACGGGCTCGACGGCGACCTGGTGGTCCGGCTGGCCGCGCTGCTGCACGACATCGGCAAGCCGAAGACGCGGTCCCTGCTGCCGGACGGGCGGGTCGCGTTCCACCTTCACGAGGTGAAAGGCGCGACGATGACCAAGCGTCGGCTGACCGCGCTGCGCTTCCCGAACGACGTGGTGCGGGATGTGTCCCGGCTGGTGGAGCTGCACCTGCGGTTCCACGGCTACGGGGAAGGAGAGTGGACCGATGCGGCGGTCCGCCGGTACGTCCGCGACGCCGGACCGCTGCTGTCCCGGCTGCACATGCTGACCAGGGCCGACTGCAC
>WNGJ01000553.1_pt1 | contig 34859 bp, 29 predicted proteins | sample 5400611 | NCBI WGS metagenome assembly WNGJ01 (sample SAMN13153375, study PRJNA577476) | soil metagenome | isolation source: 40 cm soil or saprolite under Garry oak tree replicate 1 | place: USA:California | collected 2016-06-15
ATCATCACCAGAGCCAACACGACCAACTCGACGCCGAAACTTATGATACCTCCCCGCGAGGCGGAGAGGAATAGCGCGCTGATGGGAATAATCGCGAATAGACCGACGACAGGCCAGCGCTCCCGCCGAACTCTGCCCAGAACAAGGGGAACGAGTGATAGCGGGAGAATCAATTCCACGAAGCCAGCGAAATGATTGCGGTTCACGTAGGGCCCGAATGGAATCCCGCCGTATTGCATCTCGCGAAACCAATACAGCCTCCCATTAAAGGTAAGGTGCTGGAGAAGGCCGAAAAGGCTGATCAAGAACCCGAAAACCATCCCGAACCAAATGAATCCGCGCCAATCCTGAAGCGTGCGGAAAGCCTGCACGGCAAGAAAAAGAAGGATGAAGTCGGAGACGAGAAGCAAGAGTTCCATCCGCGTGCTGTACGGAGAAGCGGTGCCATGAAAAAACCACTGACCCAACACGATCAAGGAAAGAGCCGCGAGCGGCGGGAGAAGAGGGGAAAAAACAATTCGGTCTTCATGGCTGATATAGATCCAGACAGCCCAGACGAGAAAGAGCAATCCGGCGCCGGTCTCAAAGACGGCTCGCGCCCAATCCTCGACACCTCCGTGCGCGGCAACGGCAAACACGGCCAGCGCGCAAATGCCGAAGCGCAGCGGCCTCATGGCTTCGGATGCTCCGCAGGCTCCGGAACCAACGCGACGTCATCCACCCAGGCCGTTCCCTGAATTTTGTTGTCGGCTTCCTCGCTGGGAAAACGCACCACACAAACTTGCAATTCCTGAACATCCTTCCCCGGGGACCACGGCAATTGGACAAGCGTCCAAGGCGTAGTCCCGTGAACTTCCGATGTGACAGCGTAAGAAGTGTCCTGCGTTCCGATTGAATGCAACTGGAAACGGATGCCCTGATCCGTGGTGAGCGCTCTAGTTCTGACCCAGGCCGAGAAACGATAAGCGGTGAAAGGCTGGACGGGGACGTAGTGACAAACGCCGGCGAAATTAATATTGGAGTTCCCGTCAAAGATCAAACGCAAGGAGCGGTTGCCGGAGTGTTTCTCCTGAGTGTCGAAGCCAAGCTGGACGCCAGGGGATGCTTCGGAAATCAGCCAGGAAAAACCACCATTTTTGATATTTGATTCGAATTCGCCGTCCCACAAAACCGAGCCCGGGGGACCTTCGAAATCAGCCAGGCCCGCTAAAAGGACCGCCTGGTCCCAGACGCGGCTGGCATCCGCTATGCGTTTTTCCGTCATCAGGGCGCCGACAAGGGAGAAGGAATCATTCAAGGAAATGCGGGGATGCAGCGAGACGAGCCGGTCCCAGACTTTGAGGGCATTTTCGATGTGTCTGTCTTCCGATTGCTCCCGAATTACATCGAGGTAAGCGTCGCTGATGGGCGGCAGGACGCGATCGAGTGCGGTCTGGAAATTGGAACCGGCGTGCAGGGAGCGAGAGAAGGCTTCCGCAGCGCGCTTGGGATCAGCTTCGACGGCAAGACGCATTTCCGCGAGTGCCAGATCAAGCTCTCCCTGGCGCAACAAGAAATTTCCGTAGCTCCAAGAGATCTCGGCAGAAAGCGGATAGACCTTCTTGGCCTGCAGATAGGCGTCACGCGCCGCAGCTAAGTTGTCGTCCGATTCGTAGGCGGTGGCAAGATCCAGCCACGATTGCCACGATGCCGGATCTAACGAGAGCGCCGAAAGGTAGGAGCGAATGGCGCGTGCGGCGTCTGGATCCACGAGGTTGTACTGCCAATAGCGGCCCAGGAGATACCAGTTGCGCGAGTCAGCCGGCTCCAGCCGCGTGGCGCGCTCAATGGCTTCAGCTGTTTGCAAACCAGCGTAGTGGACAGCAAACGCATTTCGGATGCCGAAGAAAGATAGGATGAAGGCGACAGCGAAAGAAGCAGCAACAAGTGCCGCGCGCTGCGCGTTGCTGGAGAGACGCAGAATCATTCCCGGGTACTGTGCCTACAGGACTTCGGAGTTGCAAGATAAATGTCCGTCGGGTGGCAACCGTCCCTCTCAATATTCTCAAAGTCCGTGGCCGATTAAGGTGGGATCCGTCGAACGTGGATCGATTGCTGTCGAAGAGTGGCGCCAGTAGAATATGGCTTAGCCTGGCAGCAATCGGGAATCCAATTCTAATTGGGAATGACTCCGGTTTGAGAGATGTGCTGGCGCGGATTGGCAATACCGCTTATTGGTCCAAGAGGACGGGATATGCACTCCACTTCGCCCTTGGAAGCACCAAGCACTCGGAGAGGAAGGCAAGCTGAGTGAGCGGCATCGTCGGCATCTACCACCGAGACGGTGCGCCGATTGACCGGGTGCTCCTGCAGTCCCTTGTAAGTCTTCTCTCTTTTCGTGGCCCGGACTCCCGCGAGTATTGGATCGATGGTTCGGTCGGGCTGGGTCACGCGATGTTGCGAACCACGTACGAATCGCTAGACGAACGTCAGCCCGCGAGCCTCGATGGGCAATTCTGGATCACGGCCGACGCGAGACTGGATGCCAGAACAGAACTCTTACAGGAGCTTAAGCGACACGGGTGCGAAGCCCAGCCCGAAGTTCCGGATTCCGAGCTGATCCTGCACGCGTTTGCCGTCTGGGGCACGGCTTGCGTGGATCATTTGCGCGGCGATTTTTCGTTTGGCATCTGGGACGCGCGGAACAAGCAACTGTTTTGTGCGCGCGATCATTTTGGGATTAGACCCCTTTACTTTGCCAGCATCGGCCCGCTCATCGTTGTAAGTAATACTCTCGATTGCATCCGCAAGCATCCCGCCGTCTCCAGGCGATTGAACGATATTGCCATCTCTGATTTTCTCCTTTTCGATATGATCCGCGAACCTGGAGCTACGTCTTTCGCGGATATCCAGAGGCTGCCGCCCGCGCATGTCCTTGTGTGTAACCAGGAAAGCGTGTCTGTCCAGCGCTATTGGGTGCTGCCGGTGAGCGCCCCCATTCATCATGAGCGGCCGAGCGAATGCGTCGAACAATTCCGCGAACTATTGGATCGTGCTGTCGCGGACCGGTTGAGAACCAGCAGCGTGGGGGTCTTCATGAGCGGCGGACTCGATTCTTCCACGGTGGCGGCCAGCGCACAGCGGACTCTAGCTTGTAATGGTTCCGGTGCAGGACTGCGTGCTTACACGGAAGTTTTCAAAAGTTTGATTCCGCACGAAGAAGGCCATTACGCGGAGGTTGTCGCGGACGCTTTGAGAATACCGATCGAATTTCAAGTGAGTGATGAGACCGGGCTGTGGAGATACCTGAATCACAAAGAGCATCACTGGCCTGAGCCCTCGCATTTACCATGGTCTGATGGAGGCCTTGCGCAAATGTGCCAGATTGCGGTCCGGAGCCGCGTGGCTCTGACCGGGTTCGGAGGCGATCCCGCGCTTTCCTGCCTGCTTTCTGTTCATTTCTTGCAGTTTCTCAAGAAGAGGCAGTTTGGCCAAGCGCTGACGGATGCGATGCGATTCCTCGCGGTCGAGGGCAGGTTCTCGCGATTGTACGTTCGCACGCGCTGGGAACGATGGTTTGCAAGTAAGGGTCATGCTCCCCATTATCCGGGATGGTTGAACCAAGATCTCGAGGAACACCTGGGCTTGCGCGACCGCTGGGAAGCGTTGACGGGGTCTACCGCCCCGAACGAAGCTGTTCGCCCCGTAGCCTATGAGGCAATGGTTGATCCCATGTGGCCAGCATTGTTTGAAGGATACGACTGCGGGGTCACAGGCGTCCCCGTGGAAGTCCGCCATCCCTTCTTTGATCTTCACTTGGTGAGTTTTTTGCTGGCCTTGCCTGCGCTGCCTTGGTGTTCCGACAAGGAGTTGCTGCGCGAGGCTGGTCGCGGCATCCTGCCGGATGTGGTGCGCCTGCGGCGTAAGTCTCCCCTCATGGGGGACCCGTTGATCGCGCTTCTCAAGCGGCCAGAGTCCGCGTGGGTGGATTCGTTTGAAGCTGTCCCAGAGCTGCGGCGATACGTGGAACGCAGACTCATTCCTAAAGTGTCAGGAGAAAAGGACGCCTGGAGCGCGTGGATTCATCTTCGGCCACTCAGCCTGAACTTTTGGTTGCGGTCGCTGGCGGCAACGGGATAAACTTGTTTAGAGGCGCCTAGTGAGGTCGAATTCTCGGGAGTGCGGCAAGAAAAAGCCTTATCAAAAACCTAACCTCCGCATTTACGGAGACGTCCGAGCGTTGACCCAGTCAGCAGGGAAGACTTCTAGCCATGGTGACGGCGGGCCAATGGGCCATCCTAAGACTGCTTGACTTTAGTCCTCGAGGAACTTTGACCGCATCGTACGTTGCTTACGGGCTGCAACTTGCGGCCAACAGCGCTCTCCCTGGTTTCTCCCTTCAATACGATTCACAAACGCCGGACGTACGGATACATTTGAAAGAGCCGTGGACATTCCCCACAATACTTCCTTCCAGCGGCGAAAACTTCTACAGCAGCTTAGAAGGCACTCCAAGGGACCAGCCAAACCTACGCGCTGGTCTGTTCCCCAACAGAGAGCATTTCGGCTTTTTCTATGGCGACGGAGCGCGATTCGCCGTCGATCGCCGCGGGCGCGAAGTATGGGCTGACTGGCCGGACAACTACACACTCGAAGATGCCTGTACCTATTTGGTAGGACCGGTGTTGGGATTCGTGTTGCGCCTTCGCGGCACGGTCTGTCTCCACGCAAGTGCAGTGGCCATCAATGATCGCGCCGTTGCGCTGGTGGGGCTCCCAGGCGCCGGCAAATCGACCACGGCTGCCGCCTTTGGGTGTGCCGGCTTTCCGGTGCTTTCTGACGACGTCGTGGCGCTCGCAGACAAGGGGACACAATTTCTTGTTCAGCCGGGCTACCCCAGGGTGAACTTATGGCCGGACTCGGCCTTCACCTTATTTAAATCAGGCGATGCTCTGCCGCGCATTACGCCCACATGGGAAAAGCGGTATATGCCGCTTGGCCAGGACGGCCACTATTTCGCGCCGAAACCTCTACCTCTGGGAGCGATCTACATCCTGGACAGTCGAGACAGGACTCTTAGCAGTCCTGTTGTGGAAGTGCTTTCCGGTAAAGAGGCGTTCATGGCGCTCGTGGCCAATACCTATGTGAACTATCTTCTCGATCAGGATATGCGCCGCACCGAATTTGATGTGCTGAGCCGGGTGGTTTCTGAAACCCCTATTCGCCGGGTACGCCCTTTGGACGAACCCTCTGCAATCCTTGACCTCTGTGAAGCTATCGCCACCGATGCCAAACGAGCGGTGGTTCCCGCTCCCGTAAGCGCAACTTTGGTCCTCGGATAAGTCCATATGTACAGCCTGGGTGCTTATGGCTCGATGATCGCGGATCGCATCCGCGTGGACGCTTACGCTGCAGCGCTGAGAAGGACCGTCCGCGAGGGATCGATTGTCGTGGAAATCGGCACGGGGCCAGGTATTTTTGCAGTTCTCGCGTGTCAGCTTGGTGCCAGCCAGGTCTATGCCATCGAGCCGGCTGAAATTATTCAGGTGGCGCGAGAGGTTGCCGTCGCCAACAGCTGCGCCGATAAAATCGAGTTTTTCGAAGAGCTTTCCAACCGAGTGACCCTTCCTGCCCGGGCTGATGTCGTTCTCTCTGATCTCCGGGGCCTGCTGCCGCTCTTTCAACGCCATATACCCGTCATCATAGACGCGCGACGACGATTTCTCGCGCCCGGCGGAACCTTAATCCCGCGAAAGGATACATTGTGGGCTGCAATCGCGGAAGCTCCAAAACCCTATGGTGAAGTGACGGACCCGTGGGACCGGAATCCCTTCGGTCAAAACCTGAGTCCCGCGCGACTGCTCGCCGTGAACGACGTTCAGAAAGTGCGTGTGAGTGCCAGCCAGCTCTTGACCGGGTATAGACTCTGGAGCACGCTGGATTATGCCAGCGTCGAGGACCACGATGTTCGAGGCGAATTAGAGTGGACGGTCGAGCGCGCCGGGACCGGGCACGGAATCGTGGTTTGGTTCGATGCGGATTTGGCCGAGGGCGTTAGCTTTTCCAACGCTCCGGGTGCTCCCGAAACAGTGTACGGATCTTCTTTCTTCCCCTGGACACAGGCCGCGGCGTTAGTACCAGGCCAAACCGTTCGCGTAAGCTTGTCGGCAAAACTGGTGGAAAACGAATACGTCTGGCGATGGACCACGCGCATCGAGCCGCTCGGAGGATCTGCCAACTCGCTCATCCATTTTGAGCAATCGCAGTTGGCTGGGGCGGTGTTGTCCGCCACGCAGCTTCACAGGATAGCGGCAAACTACGTTCCACAACTCTCCGAGGAGGGACTTCTGCGCCGCAGAGCTTTCGAGCTGATGGACGGAAGGGCTTCGCTTGAGGAGATTGCGCACGGGCTGACTGCCGAATTCCCGCGTCGCTTCTCAAGCTGGCAACAAGCCTTGTCGTACGCAGGTATTATCTCGCAGGAGTTCAGCCGTTAGAGGTGGCTACAGAATCTGCCTACCCACGAAACGCCGGTGTGCTTTATAAGGACATCAGTTCTTGCCGCCTCGGCCATATTTACGCGCCAGGCGGAATGGCCGGCGCACGGTATCAAAAAAACCGCGCCGCTTCACTTCTGCGTCCGCGCCAACCATCCAGTCTTCTTCAGTGGGTGAAAAAGAGAGCCTGAGCAGATACGCGGGAGCGGCAATCAGACTGCCCCGCATGCGCATGCGAAAGAGGGCGCGTGTGAAGAGACCCGGGGAAGCATGACCGGCGGCGGGCAGCCACTTCGAAACTTGATCGGCAAGCCGTGCAGCGGCCGCATCCGCGCGCACGATGGCTTGAAATTTGCCCGGAAGCCGCGCCCTGAGCAGATCGCTGGCCAGCCGAATTCCGGTGTACAGCATGCGCTCTGCCCCTACCACTTTCGCCGAATCTGCAACGCGCTCCCAATCGATACCCGTTCGGCGTGTGAGCAGCCCAGCAACATCGGCGATCCACATCAAACGTTCCCAAAAATGTTTTGCGCCGTGGATGCAGATCAGCACGAGTTCGTCTTCCACTGATGGAGCAGGAACTTCACTGGCATCGAGCTTTACACGAATTTGCCGCGCGAAAAATTCTTCGAGGGGAAGCCGGCGAGGAAAATAGCGCAGCGTGTAGTCGTTGTGCAGTTCGACGACCAGTTTCGAATCCGGCTTGGAGAACAGGTATTGGCCTGGGATTTTCCCGGCGTCAATGGCGCTCAGCGGGACTTCGGGAACGAAGCCCGCAGCACACATCAATTCCGTGGCGCGGCGAATGTCCTGCTGGCGCACGAGCAAGTCCACATCGCCATAGCTACGCATCGCCGAGTCGGCGTAAGCCTGCACCGCCAGCACCGGCCCCTTTATGGCCAGCGCGCTGATTCCTTCCGCGGTGAAGATTTCCAATATGCGGAAGAGTTCTGCCGTCAGGCGCATAGTGAGAAAAATCTGCGCCCGCCGGCGATCGGCAAGCGACTGCTTAATTCCCGGCGGCACCAGATTCCCATCGAGATCGCGCAGACCCGCCGCCAGGTGGCCGGATACGCCGTGCGCTTCTGCAAGCGCGAGCAAACGCGCCCCATCCGCGAACCGGAGCAAAGCTGCCAGACGCTGCCTATCGGGCGCTGGAGAAGCGCACTCCAGCAAGGCAGACCATTCGTTCCGGAACAAAGCGATATCGGCTGGAAGCGGTGGAACGATCGACTCGGCCATAACAATCCGCGGTTAGTGTAGTCGATTGAACCGAATTCGCGCGAGAGATGCAGGAAGAGAATTCTTCACAAGCCGACGCTGCTATTTTCCCATTGAGGCGGACAACATCTCATCACCGCGGCCGCGGCGGCGGACGTCAATGCCGAGCCGTTTGATTTTCTGATTGAGCGTGGAAAGGGGAATCAGAAAACGCTCGGCGGCCTCGGTTTGGTTCCAGTTGGTGCGCTCCAGCATGTCAACGATGATGCGGCGCTCGATCTCGTCCATGATCTGGAAGAGAGTTGGCTGCGGATTGTCCGCCGAGGCCCGCGAACCGGCTTCGCCCGGGAGCGGCGGCAGAAATTCCGAAAGTTGCAGGCGCACGCCGCGAACGATTTCCTTGCTACGAATGCTTTCGGGGAGCAGGTCCATGTCAACACGTTCCTGCGTGGAAAGGACGACGGCCCGCTCGACGACGTTTTCCAGTTCGCGCACGTTGCCGGGCCAGTCGTAATCCATCAGCAGCTTCATCGCCGAAGGCGTGAATTGCCGGAGCGTTTTAGAGTTTTCGTGGCAGTACCGCTGCAGGAAATGCCCCAGAAGCAAAGGCACATCTTCCCGGCGGTCGCGCAGCGGGGGAATCTGAAGGTGGATCACGTTCAGGCGATGATACAAATCTTCGCGGAAGCGGCCTTCACGCACCAGCGTTAGCAGGTCAACGTTGGAAGCAGCTACGATGCGCACGTCGACTTTGAGTTGCTCCGTGCCGCCGAGACGCATGAATTCGCGCTCCTGAATCACGCGCAGAAGCTTGGCCTGCGTTTCGGGGCTGATCGTGGCAATCTCATCGAAGAAAATGGTTCCCTGGTCGGCAACTTCGAAGAGCCCCTTCTTGGAGGCAATCGCGCTGGTGAAGGCGCCCTTCACATGGCCGAACAGCTGGGACTCCAGGAGATCGACTGGGATGGATCCCGTATTTACGGGGACAAAAGCTTTGTCCGCGCGAGTTGAGGCGGAGTGGATTGCTTTCGCAATGAGCTCCTTACCCGTGCCACTTTCGCCGCTGATGAGAATCGTAGAGCGCGAAGGCGCAACCTGCGTGACGAGGTCGAGAAGCGCGTGCATTTTGTCGCTCTTGCCGACGATGTTAGGGAAGTTGAAGCGCTGCTTCAGGGCGCGCTTGAGTTGGACGTTTTCGTCACGAAGCCGGCGCGATTCCACGGCCTGCGCCACCTGGGCCAGCAATTCATCGTTGGACCACGGCTTGGTGATATAGTCCATCGCGCCATTCTTGAAAGCGGCGCGAGCCATTTCGATCGACCCGTAGGCAGTGATTAGGACGACAGAGAGCTGCGGATCGCGGCGGTGAATCTCCTTGAGCATGTCAAGACCGTTGCGGTCCGGCAGACTGACATCCAGCAGGAGAAGATCATAAGGATGCTGCTCCAGCTTTTCGAGGCCGGATTCGCCCGTCTCCGCGCTGGAGACACCGTAGCCTTCACCTCTTAACAGAAGTTCGAGGCCCTCGCGGATTTCCGACTCGTCATCAACAACCAGGATGGAACCCTTAGACATGGACCGCTTTCTTGACCGCGGGGAATTCGACGTGGAACGAGGTGCCTTTGCCGGGCGTCGAGCGCACATCAATCTTTCCGGCATGCTCTTTAATTATACCGTAACTCACGGAAAGACCGAGGCCCGTACCGCGGCCACTGGCTTTAGTGGTGAAGAACGGATCAAAGATGCGGTGAATGTGTTCGCGGGCGATGCCTCCGCCCGTGTCCGCCACTTCGATTTCGACGCTGCCGTTATGCGCCGCAGTCCGGACTTCAAGCATTCCTCCGCCGGGCATGGCATCACGCGCGTTCAAGAATAGGTTCAAGAAGACCTGCTGGAGCTTGTTGGCCGACCCGCGGACGGCTGGCAGCGGTTCGCCGAGTTGCTTCACCACCTGGATGTGCGAGGCTTTAAGCGGATGGGCCACGAGAGACAAGGTCTCCTCGACGACACGGTTTACATCAATGTCCGCGGCCTCCGGAGCGCCGGTGCGTGAAAAATTGAGCAGGTTGTTGACGATTTCGCTGGCGCGGAACGTTTGCTTGACGATTTTTTCGATAATCGAGTGACGGGGGTCGCCCTCCGGCATCTGTTTCGCAAGCATTTGAATGTAGTTGGAGATGACCGCCAGCGGAGTGTTCACTTCGTGCGCGACACCAGCCGCGAGAAGTCCAAGCGAAGTCAGCTTCTCCGTCTGTGACATCTGCTCTTCCATGCGCTCCCGCTGGGTAACGTCATCAAAGAGCAGGAGACGGCCAATGCGCTCGTTCGATTTGCTCACCAAGGGAGTGATGGATACGTTCAAGGTCAGCGACTTTCCTTGATGCTGCAGTCTCTGCTTATAGATGCCGGTAATCTGTTCCTGGTCACCGCGCGCGGCGATTTCGCGCGCCAGTTCTTCCGGCAATAGCGAGCTGAGCTGGCGTCCAACAGACTCCTGGCGTGACACTCCGAAAAGCTGTTCCATACGGGTGTTCCAGGATTCGACGATGCCCTCCAGGTCAACGGAAAGCACGCCGACATTCAGGGATTCAACAATATTTTCACTGAAGTCCTTGAGGCGCGCGATTTCGAGGGCCTTTTGTTCGAGCGAACTGTAAAGCTGTGCGTTATCGAGGGCCACGGCGACGTAGCCGGCAATCGTCTCCACCAGCTCGACGTCATCGCTGGACAGAAAATCTCCATCGACTGTTTTGCCGAGGCCGAGAACGGCGACGGTGTGTTCGCGGATGCGGCAGGGGACATAGTAGTTGAGGTCCAGCTGCTCGAGCGTGCGACGGACAGAATCACTCACGTCTCGCGCGGCACGGGGCGACTCGAAAAAGAGCGCCCCGCGGGCAAACTCGGGCCGGGCCGGCTCGAGGAAACTGAGATCCAAAGACTCGGAAAGGCGGACGCCCATCGAACGGGCAATGCGCATCTGCCCAGGCTGGACGGCGTTTTCCACAAAAATCGCCAACCGGTCAATCAACAAGGTTTGTGAAATGCGGTCCATGACCGAACCCAGCATGGGGTCGATACGAACTTCGTTTGTCAGCGTGCGCCCGAATTCGATGAGCGTGCGGCGATAATCGAGGCGATCGCGGTAAAAGAAGCGATCCAGGCGCGCTTGAATCCCGGCGCGGAAAGGCTGGAACAAAAATGCGGCAATGACGATAGCGATCATCCCCCCGGCGGTCCCGTTCGTGGGGGTATGGGCTACCAAGGCGACCAAAGCGATCAGGGCGAAGTAGACCGCTGCAACTCCGGCGGTTGCCACCGTGTAAGCCAAACCGCGCTTGAAAATAATGTCCACGTCCATCAAGCGGTAGCGAATGATCGCATAACCGAAACAGAGCGGGATCAGCACCAGGCTTAACACCGAGAGTTGCATCCACGGGCGCAAAACCACGCCCATCGCCAAGGGGAGGATATAGAGCAGAGAAACAGGCAAGCTCCCGGCAAGAGTGCCACCGGTGAGCCATTTCAATTGCTGGCGCATAACACCCGAGGGCGCCCCGCGGTAACTCCGGTAAAAAACGAGTCCCGCGGTCAGGAAGCAAAGGGCGAGATAGCCGAATTCCAATTTCGTAAGCAATATGTAGGGAGCAAGCCAGGGTATAAAGCCGAAGACGTTGAGCGCCGTGCTCACATGAATAAGGAGCAAGGCAAGAGGAAGGGCGTAAACGGCAAACACTTTCGACGACGAGCGAATGGTTGATTCGGACCGCCCTGGAAATACCAGAGCAAAATGGAGCAGTAATGCCGGGGCAAGGAGGCGAGCCACAATCTCCGACCAGTAAACTTCCCAGTCAAAGGCGTCCAGCTTCCCGCTGAAATGGAAAGACCAGAGAACGAAGGAAACCAGACAAAAGACATAGAAGTGCACGGCGCGAGGAGCGTTCCACCTGCGGATGAAAATAAACAGGCCGATGAACAGATAAAGCAGTCCCACGATTCGTAAGTAATTTTCGGTAGCAAGGGGCTTTTCGGCGGGCGCCGTAAGGAGAGGGGTCTCGAATTCCTCACCACCGCGGGAAAGCTTGTAGTGTATTTGGCTCCAAAGTCCCGCACGGTCCAGCCGCCGGGCAACTTCTGCAGCCCTCGTGATTCGGGCGCCGTTGATGGTCAGCAGGACATCGCCGGGGCGGATCCCGGCACGAGTTGCAGGAGAATTGGGTGAAACCCGGCTGGCTTGAATCCCATGGTCCGTATCGAGCCAGGCCACGCCGTCGTACACCACCTCAAAGTGGCTGCGCTGGTCGAAATTAATGAGGGCAAAGATCACCGCGGCCAGCGTGGCCAGCGCCAGCACGACAGCCCCAAGGCTTGCTCGGAGGTTTTGCCTCATAAATCTACCGGAGAGGATTGTACCCCGCCGCAAGAAACCAAGTGCAACCCAATGTCCATTGTTTGGTAGCCACTCATCCGAGGAACACCTTTATATTCAACAGGTTACTGTAGCGGTAGGGCAGGCTATCCCACATCATCCTGTTTCTGGAAGGTCAGATACAGCTTTCTAGAACCCAAAAACTCCTAGAACTGCACGCTGAGCCCACCTCGAAATGTCCGGAACGCCGGCACCAGAACAACACGGCCATCCCTGCTATTGGTAGAGACGTACCCCTGTGCAAGTAGGTTGTTACAATCGGCGATAGCTTCCCACCGCCCCAAGGCAAATCTCGGGAGCGGCTGCCTGAAAACCAGATGTAGGTAGGGGTCCATTCGGAAGACAGATTCGCCGTAGCCATCCACGGAGGAAACGGTCACGCCGTTCACCCATTTATATCCCGCTTGAACCTTCGTGCCGAGGTGCGGCACCTTCGCGGAAATTCCGGCTCCAAGAGCGTGCCGCTGCGCCGTCCGAAGCGAATCGCGAAGCAAGCCATCGGCATCATCCGAAGGCGTGAGAGCCCCGCCGAATGAATAAACGGCGGTCAGTTCCACGTCGTCGTTGAGCTTTTCGCGAAGTGCAAGGCGCGCTCCCCAGCTACTCGAGGATCCACCGTCATAAGCAAAACCAGTGGAAAGGAAATCTTGAAAATAGTCCGCCGTGGGAAGGTCGCTGCCCTTTCCGAAGACGGCCACATGGCGGTTGTCGTCGTGGAAGCCTGCGACCTGCAGCTTGCCGCGGGTGCTAATTTTTCGTTCCGCTGAGATTTCTTCGTGCAAACCGTTCTGCAAAACTGGACGGCCTTGGCGCCAAAGCAACGCGGGGAAGGCATCCAGCTCATTGAGCGCCGCCGCGAGGGCGCCGCCAGGTTGCGCGTCGTTCGCTTCCAGTGGACCGGGCCCGTTAGGCATGGAGGCAAAAACAAACGCGGTGCTCCAATCGTCCGTGAGGCGCACGTTCAGTACTGCCCGTGGACGGAGTGAAGAGGCTGCTGCTCCGAGTCCCACCAAGACATATTCTCCGCCGTAACTCAGAACCGTGCGATCACCGATCGACAACGCACCTCCCTGATCAAAACGGACACCGCGGAAAGTTGGCCCGACGGGTCCCAGCTTTGCTTCGCGAAGGACCAGCGCCGTATGCGGACCGGCACCCAAAGTCCCGGTGGGCAGCCACACTGCGGCGATACCGCCGGCAGGGGCATCACCGTCATAGTTCACCTGGCCGGCCAGAATCATTCTGCTCGTGCCGCCCAACTTCTGGTCGTAAGCCACAGCTGTGGCGGGCGCAGAAGCAATGCTCGAAGCCGACGTGGGGCGCCGCGCCCCATCGGTAAACTCCATTCGCATTTTAGGCCCGCGGGATCCCGCTACCTCCCGGGCAACCGTCGAGGCGCTCAAAGTATCGTGGTCCATCCATTCCAGAGCCGGCCGCATCCCCGACGCGGACCGCAACACCCATTTCCAATCGTCAACTTCGGCAATGCTGCTCGCAGGCATGCGCCGCAATTGATCCAGCGACGCAAACATGGATTCCAGTTCAATGCGAACTACGGTCGTCAGATTCGAGGTGACACGAATGTGCTTTTCAAGTGTTGGAAGAAAACCGGCGAGAGTTACGCGGACGGTGTAAAAACCCGGAGCGAGCTTGTCGCCCCGGAACATCCCTTGCGTGTTCGTCAAAAAGCTGCGGGTGGCTGCCACTCCCACGGCTTCGGAGATCAACTCCACGCTCGCGCCCAACTGCGGTGTGCCCGCAGCGTCGCGCACCACTCCCGCAAGCTTGCCCGGGACAGGCTTCGCTTGCGCGGCCGCCGGAATCGCCGCAAAGGACGAAACCATGGCGGTCAGGACCAGGGCCCCCAGGGTTCGGAGCCGTTCCTGTTTCACGTTTCTTTACCTCCCCGGTGTAGCATTCGCCGCAGTCTTTGTCTCTGCCGGCACCTTCACCGTAAATTCTGCCGAGCGCGAAATGGTCTGATTCGACAGCCTGTCCGTTGCATGCACTTCCAAACTGTACTTCCCCGGCGGCAGTGTCGCGAGAGGAAGCAGACGCTCAATCGTAACCTGATCGCCCGTCTGCTTCATTTCTTCGGAAGTTTCCTTGAACTGCATCACCTGATCTTTGCCTTTTTTGACGGTGTACTGGAATGTCGCGCTGGACTTGTGTGTTTTGTCGTCGGGCTTGAGATTATAAACCTGCATGTAAATGCCCAGCCTGTCGGCAGTGGTGAAATCGGCTTCCAGGCGCGGCCGGACTTTCGAAGAACCCAGCACGAATTGACCCGAGCCGATTTGTTTTGCCGGAACGCGTTCGATTTGATCGGCAAGAATCAGCGAACTGGCATCCAGCTTGTCATCGTCGTACCTCGGCACTTGCAGCCGGGTGTTCACAACTCCGATGTTTCCGCTTTGCACGTCCTTGATCACCAGGTCAAGGCGATAGAGGCCTGGGCGAAGAGGAACCGCCTTCTGGTAAATCGATTGAAGTTTAAGAGACTGCTGAAAAAGCGAATCCGGAAAGTCCTTGCTGACGGGGTCCTCGAAGGTCTGAACGACGCGGCCGGTCAACGTGCTCACGCGGCCAAAGATATTCATCGTCGCGGAATGAATCCCGTCTTTGGACTGGAAAGAGAGCTGGCTATTGGGAATCTGAATTGTCACCGGTACCAAAACGGTGTCATTCGTCACTTTCATGTAATCGGCCCGCCAACTGAAATGCACTTGATCGCGCACGATGCGGGAAGTGACTACAGCCTCAAGATCCTTGAATTTCACTTCGGGCGGTTTATTCACTTTGGCGTAGAGTTCCAGCCGGTTGAACTCGTTCATGCTGGCTGGTTCCCCGCCCATGGTCCTCGGCAGATTGGTGCCGTCCGAGCGAGTGAAGCGGTCCGCTTTCGAGGACATGCCCATGGATTCCATCAAACTCAGGCCCGCGCCAGGAACGTGCAGAAGCGCGTCTTTTTCCGACGGGTCCATGGTCATGTGATATTCGCCCGACCCGCTGGGATCCACGAATTCCAAAATAATGTTTTCTCCGATGCCTTCCAAATAGCGCCAACGCCATGTTTCCCACGGATATGTGCTGGTGGAGCCGCCGCCTTCTTCCATGGGCCGGTCGTACGTGCCACCCGTGGGGTGCGATTCAACCTCGTCCGCCGGTCCCCACATGATGTACATGCGGCCGCGATCGGTCTTCCAACCGGGGATGCCGGAAGCAAAGTGTTCGTTGGTGTAGGCAATGCGGCGGTAGTGCTCTTCTTTAAAATCGTTCTCCGGCAGGTCGGGATTGCTGCTGCGCCGCAGCCAGAACTGTTCGATGAATTGCTCGCGCTCTTCGTTGGTATCCAATTGCAGGAAGGCATTGCGTTCGTCCGGAGAAATGATGTAAGTCACGTCCTCGGTCAGCCATTGGCGGTAGGCGCTGTCGAGCTCCTTCAGCGTTCTTCTCATTTTCCGTTTTGTTTCTTTATCCAGCTTTTGGGGTGCAGGGACGGCATTCGGATCTTGCGCCTGCTGGGCAAACACCGGAGGAATGGTAATGGCAATCGAAAAAATGGAAACGAACAGGGCGCGTGCGACCCTTGACATGAATACACCTCAAGCTCTAGGACGTTGAGATTCTAACCCCGGACAAGCTTCCCCGTCAATCGGCGCAATCTCCTTCATTTTGAGAGACTTGCCCCCCTGAAGGCGGTTAGATCACCTGCGAGACGCTTTGGTTGCCTGACAGTTTTTGACCTGAACGAACGTACAGGGAGGAAGATTACTGAACGCGCTGCGGTTGAGTGTCTGAACCCACAAGGGAATCGAAGATGGCCAGGACGTGACGGCGGTAATCCACCATGCGCGCGAAAATATCGCGAAGCTGCGGATCGCGTTCCGCGTCGCGGTGCCACTTCGCGAGAACCACGGCAGGGACTTCGATGTCCCGCCGCAGCTTGTCCGCGGAGTGCCCGCGCAGGAACAGGCCGTAGAAAAAGGCCGCCTCGCGTTGCGGGAAGTCGAGATCATGCACGACTTCGGAAGGAACGAATTGTGGCATCGTCGCCATAGAGAAAATGCAGTTTACCGAAAAGTTTCGCCGCGTCAAGTAGAACTGCTGTTTTCTTGCCGCGTTCCAGGCACCTCCCCCTCCTCGCGGGTTTCAGTGCTATCTCCACTTGCGCAACCCGTGCAACGCCGTGGTTGCCAGACGGTTCTAACCGCCTTAGGATGCTTATAGGGATGGCCGCGTTACACAATACGGCTAAAGGCTCGATGGCCGGACGCACCATCAGGCGCTTCCTGCGCTTTGGTGTGCTCCGCGGACTTCGTTCGATCGAAGTTGATCCGGAAGACTTTCGGCGCAACCTTGCCGACAAGCACGGCTTGTGGGTTCCGGACTTTGCTCGGATGAAAGACGTACCCACCGAGCGGCTGGACGCCATTGCCGCGGCGCTGATTCGCGATGCCGAACGGCTGGCCCTTGCGGAAGGAGCGGGCCTCGGCCTCGGCGGCATGATCACGTTCTTGCCGGACGCCAGCCTGCTCACGGTGATCACGCTGCGACTTATCCAGCGCCTCTCTTTGCTCTACGGTTTCGAAGCTCGCGGCCAGGACCAACGGATTGAAATGTGGAAAGCGGCAGCTGCTGCCTCCGGCATCGATTACGGCAAGGACTTGGCTGAGAAACAGATTCTCGAAAAACTTGTTCCGCGTATTGCGGAACGTTTCGCCGCGAAGATTGGCGCTGAGGCGGCCGAAAAATGGGCCGGGCGATTGATTCCTCTTGCGAGTTCGGCTATCGGCGGCGCACTAAACTTTTCCTTTGTGAGAGCGTGGGGCCGCCGCGTGCATCGACATCTCCGCGCGAAGCATCTAGCGGGGAAGGCTGCGGCCCGAACTTCACCGCAGGCGTATCCGCCGATGGCCAGGGCTTTCGTCCAATAAGGCCGGCGAGAGCCATTTCTTTGAGCAGCAGGTTTCGCTCAATCGGGCAGTCGATCATAGCGAGGTCGAAACAAAGGAGGAAGCACGAATGGGTGCGATTCAAAGGTTCCTGGGGACTGCGATTCTCTTCGGCTGTGCGCTAGCGCTAGTGCTGGTTCCGCAGCGCGTTGCTTCGCAATCGCCCCAAGGCACGGATTCGCCGCAATCCGCAGCCGATGAGTCCGTGCCCGCGTTTCATGCGCAAGCCCCGCGAGGCGAGCTTCCGGCGACTATGGATCCCGAACTTTTCGCTGATCCCGTCGTGCAAAATGCATACGCGCTCGCCGCAAGAATCAAAAAAGCGCTCTACCAGCAACCCTGCTACTGCCATTGCGACCGCAGCCAGGGCCACAAGAGCCTGCTCGATTGCTTCGCCAGTAAGCACGGTTCTGGATGCGGCACCTGTATTTACGAAGACTTCTACACGTTCGAGCAGTCCGGCAAAGGGAAGAGCGCCGCCGAGATTCGGGCCGGGATCATTAAGGGCCAGTGGAAATCGGTCGACGCAACAAAGTACAAGCAGCCTTTGCCGGCAAGGTAACTGTTGTACAGTTGCAGCGAATGACTCCGAGGAACACCCCCTTAGAAGTTTCTTGTCACGCCGCGATGCAATTCGTAAACTATTCTTACCCAGCCAAAAATAGGAGGAAGAATGCATTTTTGCGTGAAGGTGTGTGTGTCGGTGCTGGCGATTGCCCTTCTGTTTGGTGTGGCGGCAGTCCCAGCGGGGGCCCAAGACCAGCAGCATGTCGTTTCTGTGAGCGACCTGACCAAAGACGCCGCGCGGCCCGCCCAGACGCGCCAATCCAACGAAGAAGCCGTTCGATCGCTTCTTTCTTCCGACCAGGCGCAAAAAGCGCTGAAATCCGCCAACCTCGACTATCAAAAGGTGGATAAGGCCGTCGGCCAACTGAGCGATCAAGACCTCGCCAAACTGGCCGAGCGGTCTCGCAAAGCGCAAAGTGATTTTGCCGCGGGACACATTTCGGATCGCGACATGCTTTGGATCATCCTGATCGCGCTCGCCATCGTTGTACTGGCGCTCGCGCTCCGCTAATTCTTACGATTTGGAGTTATCCATTATTCGCATAAGCCGGATCGTTCTCGGTCTGTTCCTGCTTTTCTTCCTGGGGCCTTCTGCTCGAACGGGGCCCCAGGAAAGAGCCGGAATCTGGCTGGATGTGCCTTACGTAAGGCAGACCGAAGATGGCTGCGGGTCCGCCGCTATTTCCATGCTCCTGCAATACTGGAACGCTCATGGCGCGGGGATTGACTCGCAACGTGCCGATGCCGTGGCAATTCAGAAACAGCTTTATTCGCGCAAAGTCCGCGGCATCCACGCTTCCGACATGGAGAGTTATCTCAAGGAATCGGGCTTTCGCGCTTTTCCCCTCAATGGCGATTGGAAAGATCTTCTCGAACAACTCAAGCAGGGCCGCCCGCTGATCGTTAGTCTTCAGCCTGGCAACGCCAAAACCCCGCTACACTACGTGGTGGTCACGGGCATCGATTGGCAGAACGGGGCCGTCTTCATCAACGACCCCGCACGCGGGAAACTTCTCCGGGTCGCCCGCGAGGATTTCGAAAAGCAATGGCGGCCAAACCGCAACTGGATGCTGCTGGTTCTCCCCGAAAAGGTCTCGTGATCCTTTTTCTAGGCGCGGTGTTGGCGCTGGGTTTTCCCGCGTTCGCACAGGATTCCGCCTCCGACCAAGCTCGCCTTCCCGCGGCACGGAGCGCGTTTGACGCCGGTCATTGGGAGGAGGCTGCGAAGCTGGCGCAAGGTCCCGCGGGCCAGTCGCCGGATTTCGATTTTCTAGCCGGGCTGGCTTTGGCTCGCTTGGAGAAATGGGAAGAAGCCAAACTCGCATTTGACACCGGCTTTCGAAAGCAGCCCGGCGATTCCCGGTTCTTGGTTGAGCTGGCCGGCATCGCCTACAAGCAAAAAGATTTTCGAACGGCAAAAAAACATCTCCATGGGGCGCTTAAGCTGAACCCGCGGGATTCTTATTCAAACGAATTTCTGGCGACGATTTATTTTCTGGAAGGCAATCTCGAAGCCGCCCTGAAATATTGGAATCCGGAAGACAAGCCGCGCCTAAAAAGTGTCGCGTTCAAACCCTCTCTGAAGCTCAAGGAATCGTTCCGCAACCGCGCGCTGGCGTTCAATGCCCCACAAGTTCTGACGGCCGACGCTCTGCTCACAACCCAGGCGCGCCTGGACAATCTTGGAATCTTTTCAAGCCGGCGCATGGAGCTCTCTGCGGCTGACTCCGGAAACTACGACGCAACCCTGCACTTAGCGGAGAAAAATGGCTGGGGCGATTCGAAAGTCGAAGGCGTCGTTTCGCTTTTGAGCGGCTTGCCTTACGCCACGGTCTATCCGGAATTTTACAATCTCGGCGGCGGTGCCGTGAATTTGACTTCGGTCGCGCGATGGGACTCCGAAAAACGCCGCGTCTCTCTCGCGATCTCGATGCCTCTCTACGCAAATCCGAGCCTGCAATTGCGCCTCTATGCCGATGCGCGCAACGAAAACTGGAACCTGACGCAAACTTTCCTCGGCGCGGGTACGCCGCTGACGGACGTGAACATGCGCCGCGGCGCGGCCGGAGCAGAAGTGCATTCCATTGTGAATGGCCGCTGGAGCTGGATCGCCGGGGCGGAAGTCGCGAATCGCAACTTCCGGAATTTGGGGGCATTCAACTCTCCCGCGCAGCCGGAGTTCTTTACGAACACCACATCCCTTGCCGCATGGCTTGGTGCCAAACGTACTCTCTTGTGTGCTCCGGAGCGCCGTTTCACGCTGGATTCCTCGGCAGAAGTGAAAGCCGGCCGGGAGTTTGCCAGTGGCCTCGGGCCGTTTGCCACGCTTCGCGGATCGCTCCTCGCGCATTGGCTTCCGCGCGCAAAGGGTGACGACTATGAGACGCAAATCATGATTCGCGCCGGCGCGACGGCCGGTAAAACCACTCTCGATGAACTGTTCGAATTGGGAATCGAGCGCGACAACGACCTTTGGCTTCGCGGGCATGCCGGAACCGTCGACGGCCGCAAAGGAGCCGCCCCGCTGGGGCGGCGATTTTTTCTGGCCAATTGGGAGATGGACAAAAACATTTATCAAAACGGTTTTTTCACCGTGAAGCTCGGCCCATTTTTTGATAGTGGCGCTGTTGCCGATTCGTCCGGCCTCTTCGGCTCCGAGCGCTGGCTTTGGGACGCGGGCGCACAATCGAAGGTCCGAGTCCTCAGAAGTCTGACCGTCGTCCTGTCTTACGGCCAGAACTTGCGCGGTGGAAAGGGCGTTTTCTACGGCACGGTACTGCACTAGTTCTTGAAGGCGCCTTCCAAAGAATCGTAATTCCGAATGGCGGGAAACCCGGCTACTATTTCTTCCGTCTCACATTCAGTTCGCGTGGCGGCCGGGGTCGTTCACCAAGGGCCTGGCGGTGCTTTTAAACTTCTTCAAGACAGGGGCAGCAGATGTCAAAACGATTTTTTCTCGCTGGTTCGATCGTTGCGATTATTGGAATTCTGGCGGTTGGTCTCGCCGGCGCCCGGTTGCGGACGCCCACGGGAGCAGCGGATAAGCCAAATTCGTGGGGCTTCGATACTGCGAATCTCGACAAGACCTGCAAGCCTTGCGACGATTTCTACCAGTTCGCAATGGGCGGGTGGATGAAATCCAACCCGATTCCTCCAGAATACTCGAGCTGGGGCTCATTCACTCAGCTTGCGGACAAGAACCAGCAGAATTTGCGTCAGATTTTGGAAGCTGCCGCAGGCGCCAAGGCCGCGCCAGGCTCGAACGAGCAGAAGATCGGCGATTTCTATGCGAGTTGCATGGACACGGCAGCCATTGACGCGGCCGGAGCAAAACCGATCGAACCCGATCTAGCCCGCATTGCCGCGATCAAGAGTGTGGCGGACCTCCAGGCGGTAATCGAGTACTTGCATAGCCAAGGCATCGGTGCGTTTTTTCGTTTCAATTCCACTCAGGACGCCAAGGACAGCACGCAGGTGATCGGCGCCGCGTTTCAAGGCGGCCTCGGATTGCCGGAGCGCGAATACTACCTGAAGGAAGACGACAAATCGAAGCAGCTTCGCGAAGCTTACACCAGGCATGTCGCGAAGATGCTGGAATTGCTCGGAGATCCCGCGGACCAATCCGCAGCGGAAGCCGCCAGCATTCTCAAGATCGAAACCGCGCTGGCCACCGCCTCGATGAAAAACACCGACCTTCGTGACCCGGATAAGACCTACCACAAAATGATGCTGGCGGACCTGAGGACGCTCACTCCGAATTTTTCCTGGGAAGCATACTTCAAGGCCGCGGGGCATCCGGAACTGAAGGAGATCAACGTCGGCCAGCCGGACTTTTTCAAGGCTCTCGACGCGCAATTGACCGCAACTCCTCTCGGCGATTGGAAAACCTACCTGCGCTGGCACCTGGTGAATGCAGCGGCTCCCGGGCTCCCTGAAAGGTTCGTCGACGAGGACTTTGATTTCCGCGGCAAGACCTTGACCGGCGCGAAGGAAATCCAGCCGCGCTGGAAGCGCTGCGTGCAAGCGACGGATCGCGTGCTAGGGGAGGCCCTCGGCCAGGTCTATGTGCAAAAATATTTCCCACCCGAAGCCAAGGCCCGCGCTCTCGAAATGGTGCACAACCTGATCGCCGCGCTGCGCGACGACCTGCAAACGCTTCCGTGGATGGGAGCGGAGACACGCAAGCAAGCCACCGCGAAACTTGAAGCTTTCGCGGTGAAAATCGGCTACACCGACAAGTGGCGCGATTATTCCGCGCTGAAAATCGACCGCCGGTCCTACGCCGAAAATCAAGTGCGTGGAGCGGAGTTTGATTTCGCGCGCCGCCTGAACAAAATCGGCAAGCCTGTGGATCGCACGGAATGGGGAATGACGCCGCCGACCGTGAATGCCTACAACAACAGCAGCATGAATGAAATCGTTTTTCCCGCAGGCATCATGCAACCGCCCTTCTACGATCCGAACGCCGATGACGCGGTGAATTATGGCGGCATGGGAGCGGTCATCGGACATGAAATCACGCATGGCTTCGACGACCACGGCAACAAATTCGATGGCCGGGGAAATTTGAAAGACTGGTGGAGCCCGGAAGACTTGAAGAATTTCAAGGCGCGGGCTGCCTGCGTCTCCGATCAATTCGACGGCTACGTGGTCGACGGCGACCTTCACGAAAACGGTAAGCTGGTTTTGGGCGAAAGCATCGCCGACCTGGGCGGGCTGACCATCGCTTATGCCGCCTACGAAAAATCACTTCAAGGTAAGCCGCGGCCCCTGGACAGAGACGGCTTCACTTCGGAACAGCGCTTCTTCCTCGGCTGGGCGCAAGTCTGGGGCGCCAGCGAGCGCATCGAATTTGCCCGGCTGATGGCTAACACCAATCCGCATCCGTTGCCAAGGTTCCGCGGCAATGGACCGCTCTCGAACATGGCGGAGTTTGCCAAGGCCTTCGGCTGTAAGAAGGGTGAGCCGATGGTGCGCGAGCAAGCCTGTAAAATTTGGTAGCCGGCGCGGCTTTATGTTCCCAAGAAGAAGGTTTCGGCGGCTCTAGAAGTGGAAAACGAATCCGCCCGTAAGTTGGAAATTGTTTTGCGACTGGTTGAAAAAACCGGTCCGCACGTAGTCAGCCCCCAGGCGGAAAGAGATGCGCGGATTCCAGCGGTAATCCGCCCCGCCGCCAACTTTAATGACGTAAGAGTTTCGGCTGGATCCTATGACCTGCGGCTGTTCGTGCGCGCCGCCGAAAATTCCATGCAGCCAGGGTTCCCACTGCTTCTGCCGCCACGAGATCTTCGGGCCGCCGCCGTAAGTGGCAATCTTCACATGCTCGTTGACGAAAATCGTTGGGGAATAAACCGCGCTGACATTGCCCTCGACCCCAAACCACTCGTTTGTGAAATACACAACGGAAGTGTTGATGCCGACAGCGTTGGCATCGAAGACCGACGATTGAAATCTCAACAAGCTGGCACCTAGACCCAACTCCCAACGGTAGTCGCCGCGGCCTCCGTAAAGAAACTTCGGCTGCGGTGAAGGCGACGCTGGCTCGGCGTTATCGAGCGGCAGGGCCAGAGCCGTTGCGACAACCGGCACTGCGAAGGGGTTCGCCAGTTTGACGGCCGGCGCGGAAAACGTGTCGGCTGCGGCGAGGTCGCTGAGGAGCGTCGCTTTCGCCGCGGAAGTCGCCGGGAAATCTTGAGCGGCATTCGCCCTGTCCATCTTCAAAGTGGGCGCGCTCATTTGCGCTTGCGCTACACCACTGCTCCCAAGCAGCAATGCTGCTAGCAATAACTTCTTCATGACACTCCCCTTAAAGGGCTAACCCCACGCGCGGATTCAGCCACGCAGCTACGGTAAACAAGACCATGGTCTTTTGTCCATGTTCTTTCGCGGTAAGGGAACAAGAAAGAAACGGGCGGGAATCCTGCAGCAGCTCAGTCAGCAGCCTGGCGCAGGTCGAATCACAAGGCTACAGTTCGGATTTTAGCGGCCGTGCCTTAGATAATCGTCGGTCTTGTTCAGCCAGTCCTCGCGCGGCGGATCAAATACGTCGAGGTCTACGGTATCCTCGATGGCCCAGGCTTCGTGGGGCATATTGGGCGGGATGCACAGCACTTCGCCGGCGCGGACCACGGTTTCCTGGCCGTCAATGGCAAACTTCAACGCGCCTTCGAGGATGTATGTAACCTGCTCGTTGTGGTGGTGATGCAAAGGCACGTGCGCGCCCTTCTTCAACAACACGCGCGCCAGCATGATCTTGTCGCCAACCACCATTTCGCGGCCGATAAGCGGATTTAATTGCTCGCGCTCCACGTTCTTCCAGGCAACGTGCCTCGATTTCGCCGGAGTGGTCATTTCCTGCCTCCACACAACTTCGCTACATTTCCGTGCGGGTACGGACGGCCAGCTCAAGTCAGCTCGAAACCGCGGCGCGCCAGTGAACGGAAACGCGCTGCAGGCGTTCCAGAGCTTCCTCGAGCAAATTCCTGGCGCTCACCAGCGAAAATCGCAGATAGTTTTTTCCACCCGGACCAAATGCCACCCCGGCGATTCCCGCCACGCCGGCCTGTTCCAACAAAAGTTTCTGCAATTCATCCGCCGAGAGTCCCGTATCTTCAATATTCACCCACGCATAAAAAGCGCCATTCGGAGCCTGGCACCGAAACCCGGGGACTTGATTGAGCCCGGCAACGAACAGATCGCGCCGTTGGCGGTATTCCGCGACCATCGCCTCGACGGCGCTGGTGGAATCTCGCAGCGCTTCAATGGCCGCCACTTGCGTGAATTCCGCCGCGCAGGTGAACGTATTCAGCACCAGCAGGTCCATGGCATCGATCACTGCGACGGGCGCCACGGCGTACCCCAGGCGCCAGCCGGTCATGGCAAAACTTTTCGAGAATCCGTCAATGATCACGGTGCGTTCCGCCATGCCGCGAAGCGACCAGATGGATTTGTACTCCCCGCCGAACAGAATTCGTGCGTAAATCTCGTCCGCGATCACCCAGAGATGGTGCTTCGTTGCCAGCCCGGCAATCTTTTCCAGAACCACCTCACTGAAAACCGTTCCGGTAGGATTGTTCGGCGAATTGAAGATCAGCACGGATGTGCGCGGCGAGATCTTTCGCGCGATTTCTTCCACGTCAGGCTGAAACTTATTCTTCTCTTCCAGTCCATAAGGAACGGCCGTGGCGCCCAGTCCGCGGGCGAACGACGGATAAATCGGAAAGCTCGGATCGGGGTAAAGCACTTCGTCGCCAGGCTCGATCAGCGCCATCATCGCCAGCGAGAGGGCCATCTTGCATCCCGGCGCCACGATTATCTGCTCCGCCGTCGCATCAACCCTGCGCGTGCGCTTCAAATAGTCAGCAATAGCTTCGCGCAGTGCCGGCACACCCCGCGTGGAGCAATAACGGTCGCGCCCCGCCGCCACGGCGCCGCGCAGCGCATCCACGACCGGCGCTGCGGGATGAAAATCCGGCTCGCCAAGTTCCAGATGAATGATCGACCGGCCCTGGCGCTCAAGTTCTTTGGCGCGCGAATAGACAGCCAGCGCGCCTTCGCCATTCAATTGAGAAACGCGCGATGCGATTCGTGCCATGATCCTGTCCGGACGGGAATCTTATCACTTCGTGGCGAGCACCGGCGCCCCGGGAACCAGCTGGCCCAAGGTGGCGCGCCGCAGCGCTAATTGGGACGCGGCCACAACCGTCACCACTTGACGCCACCTTCCCCGGGCGAGACGATGGTTCTGGGCATATCACGCGTAACCTGCCCTTTCTTCTAATCGTCTAATGATTGAAGGTCGCGCCCCGTGAGGGGGTGAATATGAGTTGCCGCAAACTGGTTCCTTTCCTTTTGTTCGTTCTCTTAAGTTCGCTTTTTATAGACACGCATCCCGCAGTGGCGGATTCCAGCCATGCCCGCATCATCCGCCTGAGCCTCGTTCAAGGCGATGTCCGTTTCGCTCGCCAGACCCACGGTGACCCTCTCTCGGATTCCCGCGCTACGTGGGAAACAGCCAGTCGGAATCTGCCGATCCGCCAGGGCTACGTTCTTGCCACGGATAAGGGCCGTGCGGAAGTGGAATTCGAGAATGGCGCCATGGCTTTCCTCAAGGAGAATACCGTCCTGGAGTTCTACGACCTTTCCCTCAATGATTCAGCCCTGACAACGCGGCTGGTTCTTCGCCAAGGTAGCGCGTCCTTCTACGTGAATCCCGCTGGCGGCGACTACTTCAGCGTTACAGGCGGCGACTTCACCGTGGAAGCCAGTAGCCGGACCAGATTCCGACTGGACAATTTCGACGACGGCAGTACTGTCGAGGCTTATCAAGGCCGCGTCTCCGTTTTGCACAATAAGAATGAGACGCGGCTCGACCACGGCCAGTCCCTTTCGATGAAGGCCGGTGACGATTCTTCCCTGAGCGTCAGCCGCCTCCCGAATGAAGACGACTTCGATCGCTGGGTTTCCGGCCGCATTGATAGCGTTTCTAGCGCCACCAGCGCGGCGTTGCAATACACGGGTTCGCCTTACTACGCCCCGGGGTTCGCCGACCTTTACACCTATGGCGCCTTTTCGAGCTGCGGTGCCTACGGATATGGCTGGAGGCCGTTCGGCGCGGGCCTTGGCTGGTCACCCTTCAGCAACGGGCAATGGATCATGGATCCCGCATTTGGCTGGACGTGGGTCAGTTTTCAGCCGTGGGGGTGGGCGCCCTATCATTATGGAGGATGGCTTTTTGACACCACTTGCGGCGGCTGGTTTTATTCTCCCCCCATTCTCTACGGATACACCGGGTATCCGGTCGGTCCAATAAGGCGGTTTCCCCCGAGAGTTCATCCACCGCGCCCCATCTACCATCCGGTGACGGGTGTTTTCGTCCGCCAAGGTGGCAAGACCGGTGTCGTGCCCATGCATCCGCTCGATCACAAGGGAAAAACCCCTTTGAACTTGGAGCGCGGCGTTTTCTCTAATGTAGGAACAAAAGGCGCAAGCTCACAGATCATTCCTGTCGAGCGCGGACAAAAATGGGAAACGTTGAAATCGGTGCCGCGCGAAGCACTAAGCGGCAGCCTGGCGTCAGCTCCGCCGCCGGCCCGCGTCTCGAGAACTGTGGTTGAAGCCAACTCCGGCGTTCGTGCTGTTTCGCCTGGCAAGGATTCTTCCATCGTTTACGATCCGCGCGAACACCGCTTCGTGAATACGAATTCTCCAGCGCCTTCTTCTTCGGCGGCTTCGTCCAACATGAAAAGTAACGGAATCCGCGCCGAAAATGGACGGACCGCGACTTCCACTTTGCCACCAGCCACCGTCACGGCGCCGCGAACTCCCGCAACTGCTCCCCCGGTGCGCAGCGCAAATTCCGCTCCGCCTCCACGCAGCATTACACCGCCGCCCGCCCCGCGCTATTCCGGCGGTGATCGCGGCGGGAGCCCCAGCGCGAGCGGCCGAGGCAGTGGCTGGGGCGGGGCTTCCTCTTCGAGTTCGGCGGGCGCAAGTAGCTCGGGACGGTCCGCATCCTCGCCGACTCCTTCTTCTTCGGCCCCGGCATCCCACCCATCCTCCGGCCGCCCGCACTAAGCGAAGCCGAAACGATCGCAAAAACGGCTCCCCCAAACCGGGAGCCGTTTTTCTTTGACCCTTCACCAAATCGCGATTCGCGCCATTACGAAAAAATCATCCCCGCGTAACCTACGACCGCGTCGCGATCGCCGGACACATCCGCGGACGTCGCATACTTAACCAATTCGGAGTTTTTTACGCCAAGCGCATTCAGCGCCGTAAGCATTGCCACCGCCGGTCCCAGCCCGCATACGGAAATCCCATGGTTGCGGCAGGTGTCGTACAGTCCGCGCGGCTCCAGGGCGAGCAACTCTTCGATGGCCTTGCGGTCCTTGATGCGCGTAGTGGCGTCATCCTCGTAGTGATTCAAGTCCGAGGTCGTCAGTAGCAGGACGTTCTCTTTGGTGCTTCGAAGCACTCGTGCGATCGCTTCTCCCACTTTCACCAGGTCTGCGAATTGCACGGTTCCCAGAGCCACGGGAACAAGCGTGAAATCCGGCGCCAGGACCTGAAGAAACGGCACCTGCACTTCCAGCGAATGTTCCGTGCTGTGCGCAACGCTGTCTTCGCGCAGCAGTGGGCAGTCTTTCTTCAACGCTTCCGCCAGCGCCTCGTCGACCGGCGCGTCTCCCAGCGGTGTGCGCCAGGCGCCGCTCGAAAGTATCGCCGCCGGCTCACCCCGCGGATGATGCCGCACGCCGAGAATGATAATTTTTCTGGGCAGCGCAATCCGCGCAAATACCGCGCCGGCCACCGGTCCCGAATAAACGTAACCCGCATGCGGCACAAGGCACGCCCTGACCGGAATGCTTGGTTGCCCTGAAATCGTAGAGGTGTATTTGCGAATGAGCGCTGTGAGTTCCGCAGGATGGGAGGGATAGAAGCGTCCGGCAACCGCAGGCAAGCGAAGCATGTAGCCGCCCCGCGAATCAAATGGGCTTAGAGGGTTTCCCTTTGAACTTGATGGCACTCGACGTGGCCGGCTCGTAATAGATTGTTACTTTGTCGCCGTACTGGTAGCCGCCCTGGTCCATAATTTTCTGCATTTTCTCGGATGCGGCTGGCGCGAGCGGAAATGTCCGGATCGTTAGGTCGTTGCCCTTTGCGCGCACGGTTATCTGCGCGTTGTTTGCGTTCATCACGAAGCCTTCAAACTTATCAAGTCCGGTAATCTTGGGCTTTGGCTTTATCGCGTTGATGATGATTGGCGCCGCCGTCTCGGCCACGATAATCGGCACGGTTACAGGATCCTGCGCATCAGCAGGCGCCGAAAAAACGCCCGAAGCCGCAAGCATCAGCGGCAGTCCTAGCGCGGCATTTCTAGCGAATCTGTTCATTCAGTGTCGTCCGTGGCAATCCGCAGCGATTTCAAAAATCTCACATCCTGGGGAGTCATCGCCAGCCGCGGGGCCGGCTTCTTGTCACTGTCCTCGGAGAATGGTTCTTGGTCCACCTGAATTCGCAGCGACTCCAGGAACCGGCGGTCTTGCGTCGTCAACTTGGCTGCCTCCGCCGCGGCTGCGTCGCGCTTCGCCAGCCCGATGGTCGCGTCCAGCTTCAGCACGATATCGTACCCGTGCGCGCGCACTCCGGCAATCGCACCTGTGATGCGGTCGGAGTCGGACACCGTATCATTGATCGCGTGTCCCAGTTCACGGAGCAAGTTTTTCAGGTGATCATCGAGTTGCAAGGGGTTTCTCCCGTACTACTTCCGCCATTTTAGGCCCACATATTGTTGGATACAAGTGCGCTTCACTCCGTTGTCTCTAATCCGTTCACAGTACCTTGGTTCAGGTCGTCCGCCTCGAACCAGGCCGTATTCGGCCTTGTGTTCTGGTGTCCACCCGGTTTTGCGTTAAGATGCTCCTATGTCGACGGCAGCAAGCGCAACGACCGCGCCACAACGGCAAGGCGGTTTCCGTCGCCTTTGGCGCGCGCTCCGGCAGCTTTTTCACGAAGCCGTTGCCGCCGTCTTTGCCGTCCTCGCGCTCGGCTGGCTCAACGCCGCGTTGCGCGCCTGGACCCGCGACGTGGCACGCTGGCTCATCGGTCTCGCTGTCGCCGTCGCTCTGGTATTTCTGTTTTTCGCTGTGACTTCTTTCCGCAAGGCTCGCAGGTTGTGACCGTGGGTTCTCCGCCTCTGCACGCGCCTCGCGGAAAACTCTTTTCGAATTTCCCTTTTCGGTTTTCCAGCTTCCATGTCTGATACCAAAACCAAGCACGCCGCGCCCGCCGAGCGCAAACAGAGATTCGCCACGCTCTCCGGCCTTCCTATCGATCGCCTGTACACGCACGAAAACCTCGCCAACTGGGACGCCGAAGCCGCCCTCGGTTTTCCCGGCGAATCTCCCTTCACCCGCGGCATCTATCCCACCATGTACCGCGGTCGTCTCTGGACCATGCGCCAGTACGCCGGCTTCGGGACTGCTGTCGAATCCAATCAACGCTATCGCTATCTCCTGAGCAAGGGCCAGGCCGGCCTCTCCGTCGCCTTCGACCTTCCCACGCAAATCGGCATGGACTCCGATCATCCCCTGGCCCTTGGCGAAGTCGGCAAAGTTGGCGTTGCCATCGATTCCCTCGAAGACATGGAAACGCTCTTCGACAGCATCCCTCTGGAAAAAGTTTCCACCTCCATGACCATCAACGCCACTGCGGCCATCCTTCTTTGTCTCTACGTCGCCGTGGCCAAACGCCAAGGCGCCAGCCTGCAAAAACTTTCCGGGACCGTGCAAAACGACATCCTGAAGGAATATATTGCCCGCGGCACTTACATCTATCCCGTGCGCCCTGCTATGCGCATCGTCACAGACATTTTCTCCTGGTGCCGCGACCATCTCCCCAAGTGGAACACCATTTCCATCTCCGGCTATCACATCCGCGAGGCCGGCTCGACCGCCGTCCAGGAAGTCGCCTTCACCCTCGCCGATGGCATCACCTACGTCCAGGCCGCGCTCGACGCCGGGCTCCGCGTCGACGGATTTGCCCCGCAGCTTTCTTTCTTCTTCAACGCCCACAACGATCTTCTCGAAGAAATCGCCAAGTACCGCGCCGCGCGCCGCCTGTGGGCCAAAATCATGGTCGAACGCTTCGGCGCAAAAGATCCGCGCTCGCTGATGCTCCGCTTTCACGCGCAAACCGCTGGGTCTTCGCTCACCGCGCAGCAGCCGGAAAACAACATCGTCCGCGTCGCGATTCAGGCGCTCGCTGCGGTCCTCGGCGGCTGCCAATCCTTGCACACCAATTCTCTCGATGAAGCGCTCGCCTTACCTACCGAAGACGCCGCGCTCATCGCTCTTCGCACCCAGCAAATCCTTGCCAAGGAAACCGGCGTCGCCAACACCGTCGACCCCCTGGCCGGCTCCTACGCCATCGAATCCCTCACCAACGAAATTGAAAGTGGCGCCCTCGAATACATCAAGAAAGTGGATTCCATGGGCGGAATGCTGCGCGCCATCGAAGCCGGTTTCGTTCAAGGCGAAATCCAGAAAGCGGCCTATGAATTCCAGCGCGCCATCGAGAAAAAAGAGCAAATCGTGGTGGGCGTTAACGATTTCGTTGCGCCCTCAGCCGGTGAAAACCAAGACCGCGCTATTCCCATTCTGCGCATCGACGCCGAGATCGAGCGCTCCCAAATCGCCCGCCTGAACGCTCTCCGCGCCAAGCGCGATTCCGCTCGTGCGAAATCTGCCCTCGCCGAACTCCAACGCCGTGCCGCCACGACGGAGAATCTTCTCCCCGCCATCCTCTTAGCCGTCGAAGCCTACGCCACCGTCGGCGAAATCTCCGACGCCCTCCGCCGCGTTTTCGGCGAATACCAGGAATCCGTCGTCATCTGAAACGGAGGCCGCTATGTTTGAGATCATCTTGTTGGTTGCAGCGACGAGTGGAATCGTCGCGCTTGCCCGCGCGCGGGGTGGCAAGCCGTGGCTTTGGGGAACACTGACCGTCGTTGGCTATTTTCTCGTGCCCTTCGTTGTTACTCTTCTTGCTGTGGCCCTTGGAGCTGCTCCGAAGGGCGTCAAAGAAAACGCTCAACTTTGGTTCTACGTTTCGGCTGTAACCTGGGTCGCCGTTCTGGTTTTTTGCGCGCGCTTCCTGCTCGGTCACGGCTACGCCAAGCCCGACGGCATGTGGTCCTGCTCGAATTGCAAGTACCTGAATCAGCCGTACGCTGTCATTTGTGAAGCCTGCAAGCAGCCCTACGCGTCCAAGGCACTGCCGTTTTCATGACTCGGGGCTCGGCTGGACCAAAGCTCAGGCTGTTACTGCACTCCCGCTATAGTATTCTTCCCCTCCGGAAACCCCTGATTCACGATGAAGCTCATTCTCGCTTCCGCATCTGTCCGCCGCGCCGAAATCTTGCGTGACGCCGGCTTCTCGTTCACCGTGATGTCCTCCGCCATCGACGAAACGCCTTACACGGGCGAATCCGCCCAGGTCCTCGTTGAACGTCTGGCCGTCGCCAAAGCCGAACTCGTTGCCGCGCGCGCCACGCGCCCGGCCATCGTCATCGGTGCCGACACCGAGGTCACTCTCGAAGGCCACATCTTCGGCAAGCCGCGCTCTTCCGACGATGCGCGCCACATGCTGGAAAGGCTCTCCGGCCGCACCCACGCCGTTCTTACCGGGGTCGCCCTCATTCGCCTGCCCGACGCTCGGCGGCTCACCTTCGTCGAGTCCACGCTGGTGCATTTCGCCATGCTTTCTGCGGAAGAGATCACCCGCTATCTAGCAACCGGCGAACCTCACGATAAAGCCGGCGGCTACGGCATCCAGGGCCGTGCCGGCCGCTACATCCCTCGCATCGAAGGCTGCTATTTCAATGTCGTCGGCCTGCCCCTCGCCCGTGTCCACCACGCTCTCGTGGCCCTCGGCTGGTCCGAAGACTAAGCTGCTGAGCCCCTACATTTGTAGTGGCGCAGCTCGCTGCGCCCCTGCTTGGCAACGCTTCAGCGGCTAGAGTGAGTTTGATGCTTTCCGCCTTATAATCTCGCCCATGGGCAATTCTCCCTCGGAGTGGACAGATGGCTCCGCTGTTCGCCTGGATCGCCAGGAGCCTTACCTGCGCCTCCAGTCGGTTACGATTTTCGTCCGCGATCTGGAGCAAAGCCTGCGCTTTTACCTCGATCAGCTCGGCTTCCAATTGATTTTTGACGCCCGCATTCAACCCGATCGTCGCTTCGTAACCGTCGCTCCCCCCGATGGTACGGCGAACCTCACGCTCGTCGCGCCGGAGCCCGGTTCGGAACAGCACAAGCTCATTGGCCGGCCCATGCCGGTCACCTTTGTCACCGAGGATGTAATTGCCAAGTACCGCGAATGGAGCAAGCGCGGGGTTCGCTTCCAGTTCGCGCCGCGCTTGAAACGCCTCAAGTACGAGGTCCACGTGCGCGCCCCACATTCAGCAGATCCGTCGGCGCCCGGTGCGGAGCATGCCCCGATTTGGGGCGGCGTCTTTACCCGTTTCAGGGATCTCGATGGCAATTCCTTTTCGCTGGTGAGTTTCGATGAAGTGACCCACGCGGTCGAAGCGCAGCGCCGCGCCCTCGCCGAGAAGATGGAATCCGAACGCCGCGCCGCGCAGGAAATCGAAATCGCCAAGCAGGTCCAGGCCCGTCTCTTCCCGCAGACGCTGCCTCCGCTCAAGACCCTTGAATACGCGGGCCTTTGCATCCAGGCTCGCAAGGTCGGCGGCGATTATTATGACTTCCTCAATCTCGGCGGCGGCCGCCTCGGCTTCGTAATCGGCGACATCTCCGGAAAAGGAATCGCCGCCGCCCTCCTGATGGCCAATCTGCAAGCCAATCTCCGCAGCCAGTGCGCCCTCGCTCTCGATCAGCCGCAGCGCCTCTTGTGTTCGGTGAACCAGCTTTTCTGCGACAACACCCCGGACGGCTCTTTCGCCACGCTCTTCTTCGCCGAATATGACGATGCTGCCAGCCGCTTACGCTACGCCAACTGCGGCCATCTCCCCGCTCTGCTCCTGCACAGCGACGACACCGTGGAGCGGCTCCGTGCCACCGCCACCGTCCTGGGTATCTTCAAGGATTGGGATTGCGAAATCGGGGAATGTCAGCTTCGCCCAGGCGACACCCTAGCTCTCTACACCGACGGCATCACCGAGTCCTACAACTTGGCCGACGAGCAATTCGGCGAACAGCGCCTCATCGAAGCCTTGCAGCGCCACCGTGAAGCCTGTGCGCAAGCCGCGCTAACTGCAATCGTCGGCGAAGTCCAGCGCTTCAGCCCTCACGAACAGCACGATGACATCACCCTCATCCTCGCCAAACATCGCGCCTGCTAGCCCCGCGCGTTGACACGCCTTATTCTGAGGGCCATCATCGCTCCAAACGAGGAAGCTGGAGACCTTCATGAAGCTCGATCGCGGAGAATTGAAGAAACTCCCCAAGGTTCTGTTACACGAACACTTGGACGGTGTGCTGAGACCGAAAACGGTAATTGAGTTAGCCAGAAGCGCAAAATACGGCCAGCTCCCCGCCAAAGATCCGGAAGATTTGGCGCGTTGGTTCCACCAGGGGGCCAACCAGGGAAGCCTGCCAAAATACCTGGAAGGTTTTGCGCACACCATCGCCGTCATGCAAACCGAGGAGGCACTCGAACGAGTTGCCTATGAACAAGCGGAAGACCTAAGCCGGGACGGCGTAGTCTATTTTGAGACTCGCTTTGCCCCAATCTTTCACACTCGGGAAGGATTAAGCCACCAACAGGTCGTCTCCGCCGTGCTCAGGGGCCTGGAGCGCGGCCGAAAGGACTTTGGAGTTTCTTCCGGCTTGATCATCTGCGCAATGCGCAATATGGATGTCTCCCTGGAAATGGCCGAGCTGGCGGTTGACTTTCGCGAGCGCGGAGTCGTGGGATTCGATCTGGCCGGTGAGGAGGGCGGGTTTCCTCCCAAGAAGCACGTGGAAGCCTTCCACTATATTCAGCGCCAGAATTTCAACATCACCATTCATGCCGGAGAAGGCTTTGGCAAGGAATCGATTTGGCAGGCCATTCAATACTGCGGAGCGCACCGCATCGGGCACGGCACACGGTTGATCGAGGACATCGCCGTCGCCGACGGTAAGGCCGTGAAATTAGGCGACCTCGCGCAATACGTTCTCGACAAAAGGATTCCGCTGGAGATTTGTTTGATCAGCAATGTTCATACCGGCGCCGCTCGCAGCCTTTCCGAGCATCCCTTCAAGATTTTTTATCGGGAGAAATTCCGTGTCACGATGAAGAGCGCCTTTCTTCCCTATGACCGGCGTTGCGACTTCATCTACTCCGTCATCAAGCCAGGTTACGCCAAGGTTCGCGGCTCTTTTTCAACAAAGCAGTCAGTCGCTTGAGCAGCACGACGACATCACCCTCATCCCCATCCAGGATCGCGCCAGCTAGGTACGCTTAATCCTCGTCACTTCCCGCCGTAAGTAATAGGCATCAAGCAGCTTAGCTCGTCATCTGCGGACGCCCAGTTCGTTGCCTGCGGAGCATTGAGGTACCTGTTCGCGGAAAGCAGTGTCGCCCATGAGGTGACACTCCTGAACAGTCGCATCGGCGTTTATGCGGTCTTGACCCTCTCCTTTTTGACCTCCTCGTGCTTGGCTCGGAACGCAGCAACAAAGGCTCTGCCGATGGAAGTCCATATCT
>WNGJ01001528.1_pt1 | contig 34844 bp, 34 predicted proteins | sample 5400611 | NCBI WGS metagenome assembly WNGJ01 (sample SAMN13153375, study PRJNA577476) | soil metagenome | isolation source: 40 cm soil or saprolite under Garry oak tree replicate 1 | place: USA:California | collected 2016-06-15
TCTTCCCGTACCCGACGTCGCCCACGACCAGACGGTCCATCGGACGTGGACGCTCCATGTCGCGTTTGCTGTCCTCGATCGCCTGCAGCTGATCGGGCGTCTCGGTGAAGGGGAAGGCGTTCTCCATCTCGATCTGCCACGGCGTGTCGCGACCAAAGGCGTGCGCGCTGATCGTCTCGCGCGCGGCGTTCAAGGCGGTGCAGGACGGCAAGCAGGTCGCGGTGCTCGTGCCGACCACGGTCCTGGCGCAGCAGCACTTCGAGACGTTCTCGGAACGCCTCGCGACCTTCCCGGTGCGTGTCGCGATGCTGTCGCGTTTCCGCACGCCGCCGGAGCAGCGCGAGGTCGTCTCGCAGCTGGCGACCGGCGAGGTCGATGTCGTCATCGGCACGCATCGCTTGCTGCAGAAGGACGTGCAGTTCCGCGATCTCGGTCTGCTCGTCATCGACGAGGAGCATCGCTTCGGCGTGAAGCACAAGGAGCGCATGAAGCAGATGCGCACAGAGGTCCACGTCCTGTCGATGACGGCGACGCCGATCCCGCGCACGCTGCACATGGCGCTGTCCGGCGTGCGCGACATCAGCGTCATCGAAACGCCGCCTGAGGACCGCCAGCCGATCGAGACGCACGTCGTCGAGCGCACCGACGACGTGCTGCGCGAGGCCATCCTGCGCGAGCTCGATCGCGGGGGCCAAGTCTTCTTCGTGCACAACCGCGTGCAGGGGATCGAGCACGAGACGCAGCGCCTGCGCGCGCTGGTGCCGCAGGCGCGCTTCGTCGTGGGGCACGGTCAGATGGACGAACGGAAGCTCGAACGCGTGATGGTCGAGTTCGCGGATGCCGAGCACGACGTGCTGGTGTGCACGACGATCATCGAGTCCGGCCTCGACATCCCGAACGTCAACACCATCGTGATCGACCGCGCCGGCCAGCTCGGGCTCGCGCAGCTCTACCAGCTGCGCGGGCGCGTCGGCCGCAGCGCCGCGAAGGCCTACGCGTACCTGCTGCACGAGAAGCAGGAACGGCTCACCGACGATGCGCGCAAACGTCTGCAGGCGGTCTTCGAGGCCAGCGAGCTCGGCGCGGGCTTCAAGATCGCGATGCACGACCTCGAGATCCGCGGCGCGGGCAACATCCTCGGCGCCGAGCAGCACGGCCATGTCGCCGCGGTCGGGTTCGAGCTGTACACGCAGCTCCTCGAGGAGGCGGTCAACGAGCAGCGCGGCGCGCCGAAGGCCGAGGCGCTGCCGGAGGTCACCGTGGACCTCGCGCTCTCGACCGCGATCCCCGACGAGTACGTGCCGAGCCGCCAGCGCAAGCTGGAGCTCTACCGGCGCATCGCGGAGCTGCGCTCGCTCGACGATCTCGGTTCGCTGCGCGACGAGCTGCGCGACCGCTACGGGCCGCCGCCGGATCCGGTGCGCAACCTCCTCTACGGCGTCGAGGTGAAGCTGCGCGCGGTGAGCGCCGGCGCGACCGAGGTGCGGGCGCGCGGACCCGAGCTGCGCCTCGTGCTCTCGCGCGACATCACGGCGCAGCAGCGCGGCGCGGTCACGCGCGTGTTCCCGAAGGCGCAGACCGGCCAGCGGCAGATCCGCCTCTCCGTGCTCGACACGCGCGGCGACTGGCGCGACGCGCTCACGCGCCTGCTCGACTTGGTAGCAGCGTGAGGTCGAACCTCCAAAGCTCCTTGAACCGACGCCCCAGCACGCCTAAGGTCGGTCGCGATGTTGCGCTTCACTCCATCGGTAGTTCGTGTGCTGCTCGCGGCCACGGTCGTTGCCGCGGCCTGTGGAGGCTTTGCCGCGAAGGGGACCGCGGAGACAGCGATCGCGCGGTTTCACGAGCAGCTCGACGCCGAGAAGTACGACGAGATCTGGATGGAGGCGGACGACGCATTCAAGAAGGTGACCGCGCAGGCGGACTTCTCGGCGCTGCTCGGCGCGGTGCATCGCAAGCTGGGACGCGTGGTCAGCACCACGCAGACGGGGGTCTTCTCGCAGGACCGTGCGGGCACGGACATCTCCGGGAGCTTCATCTCCTTTACGTACGAGACCACCTTCGCGGATGGCAGCGGCACCGAGAAGTTCAACTGGCGGGTCGATGGGAAGCAGGTCCGACTTGTCGGATACAACATCAACTCGAACGCGTTGATCCTCAAGTAACCATCGGGCGCGCTGCCTGATGCGCATCGGGGTCGATCTCGACGATGTCATGGCGATCTGCGCCGTGCCGTACCTGCGGAAGTTCGCCGAGGAGTTCGGCGTCGTGCTTCCGGATGAGCAGGAGATCGGATGGCACCTGCTGTCCCGCATGCAGAAGGACACGCCGTACGACAAGCTCGTGCCCGGTCTCGAGCGCGTGACACCCGAGCAGCGCGACCGCTTCCGTATGAAGCTGTACGACGGCAAGTTCTTCGGCGAGCTCGAGGTGTACGAGGACTGCCCCGCGGTCCTCGAGCAGCTCGTCGCCGCCGGGCACGAGCTCTACTTCATCACCGCGCGCGCCGAACGCCGGCGGATGATCACCGAGACGTGGCTGCGTGAGAAGGGCCTCTTCGATTACGCGAAGGCCGTGCACCTGAAGCCGCTCGGCGAGTTCCGGCCGGACCAGCCACGCGGGCGGTACGACCCGCAGGGCTCGGCCGCCTACAAGACGCGGCTCGCGCTCGAGCTGCGCCTCGACGTCTTCTGCGAGGACGACGATCTCATCTCGCGCACCCTGGCGGAGGCGGGAGTGCGCGTCTTCCTGTTCGACCATCCGTGGAACCGCGAGGTCGAGCATCCCCTCGTGACGCGCGTGAACGGCTGGTCCGAGGTCCCCGACGTGCTCGCGGCCGCATGACCGCACCTGTCACGTTCTATTTCGTGCGCCACGGCGAGAGCGAGGCGAATGCCGCGCGCCTCTTCGCCGGGCGGAGCGACAGTCCGCTGACCGCGCGCGGCCGGCAGCAGGCCGAGGCCGTCGCCGACACCCTTGCCGGCACGAAGTTCGATCGCATCGTCGCGACGCCGCTCCATCGCTCGCTCGACACCGCGCAGGTCATCGCGAGGCGTCTGGGCCTGCCGGTCGAGATCGAGCCGGATCTCATCGAGATCGACGTCGGTGACAAGACCGGCGCCGCGTGGGACGAGATCGCCGCGCTGCCCGACTGGCGGGACGACGGCTTCGTCGCATGGCCGAACGGCGAGACGCTCGAGGCGGTCCTGGCGCGCGGCCTGCGCGCGCTGCGGCGCCTCGCGCGCGAGTCGCCGGGAGGGACCGTCCTCGTGGTGGGTCACGGCGGCGTCACGCGCATCCTCGTGTCGCACTTCCTCGGCATCCTTCCGCGGCTCGACCGCTCGCCGGCGCGCAACACCAACCTCACCGTGCTCGTCTTCGACGGCGACACCGGACGCCTCGAAAAGGTCGCCGAAAGCTCCCACATCGGCGAGACGCATTAACCTTCCGGCGTGGCTGTGACGACCAAGGACCTCGCCTCGAAGATCCGGGACATCCCGGACTTCCCCAAGCCGGGCATCCTCTTCAAGGACATCACGACGCTCCTCAAAGACGGTGACTCGTTCAAGGCCGCCGTCGACGGGCTCATCGAGCGCATCGGCAAACGCGACGTCGACGTCGTCGTGGGCATGGAGTCGCGCGGTTTCATCTTCGGCGCGCCGATCGCCTACAACCTCGGCGTCGGATTCGTGCCGGTGCGCAAGCTCGGGAAGCTGCCGGCCGAAGTGGTCAGCGTGGAATACGACCTCGAGTACGGCTCCGCGACCCTCGAGATGCACAAGGATGCGATCAAGCCCGGGGCGAAGGTGCTGATCGTCGACGACCTGCTCGCGACCGGCGGCACTGTCGCGGGCACGATCGAGCTCGTGAAGCAGCTCAAGGGAGAGATCGTCGCGCTGGCATTCCTGATCGAGCTCGCCGCCCTGAAGGGCCGCGACAAGCTGCAGGGCTACGACGTCGTTACACTGATACAGGCATAGCCTTCCAGCGACCGGCGGAGGCCCGCTTGGTCCTTTCCACTAAGAAGGAGGACCGATGACCGCGGCCCCGCTGTTGCCCGAGATCCGCCTCGCCGACCAACCTTCCGCCGAGAGTGCGCGCGCGTTCTTCCAGCGCGACCGTCTCATGTCCGCCTACGCACTCGCGGACATCGACGCGGCGGAGATCGAGAAGGCACGCTGGTGGACCGCCACGCGCGGCGACGTGGTGGTCGCGTGCGCGCTCGTTGTCGAGGCGCTCCCATTCCGGCCGTGCTTCGCGAGCGGCGAGAGCGAGGCGCTCGTCTCGATCTTTCGCGAAGGCATCCGCGAGCCGCGCATCGTCGTCGCGACGCCGCCGCCGGGGCGGCTCGCGGTGGAGAGCGTCTACCGCTTCGAGCGCGTCGAGAAGATGCATCGCATGGCGGTCTCGGTCGCGGCGTTCCGACCTCGCCTCACGCACGGCGTCCGGCGCCTGGGGCCGGACCAGCTCGACGACGTGATCGACCTGTACGGCCACGCATCACGCACCTACTTCACCGAGGCGCGACTCGAGCGCGAAATCTACTTCGGCGTGTACGTCGGGACGACGCTCGTGTCCGCCGCCGGCACGCACGTCCGCTCGCGCCTATCGAACATCGCCGCGGTGGGCAACGTTCTGACGCGGATCGCATACCGCGACCGCGGTATGGCGACCTCGGTGACATCCGCGGTGACCGAGGCCGCGCTCGAGCAGCACCGCGACGTCGTGCTCAACGTGCGGCAGGACAACGCTCCGGCCATCGCCGTCTACGACCGCCTCGGCTACCACGTTCACGGACCGTTCATCGAAGGCCCGGCGGTGCGTCGCTCGGCCTGGGATCGGATCCTCGGGAGGATGAAATGACCACGAGCACCGCACCGCATCACGATGTCGTCGACATCGGGCTGGCCGACGTCGGGGCCCGACGCGTCGAGTGGGCCGGCCGCGAGATGCCGGTGCTCGCCGGGATCCGTAGGCGGCTCGCGAAGGAGCGGCCGTTCGCGGGGCTGCGCATCGCCGCCTGCCTCCACGTCACGACCGAGACCGCGAACCTCGCCACCCTGCTGCGCGACGCGGGCGCGAGCGTCGCGCTGTGCGCGTCGAATCCCCTCTCGACGCAGGACGACGCCGCCGCGGCGCTCGTCGCGATCGAGGGCATCGCGGTCTTCGCGCGAAAGGGAGAGGACCGCGACACCTATTACCGGCATATGAACGCGGTGCTCGAGACGAAGCCGCAGATCACCATGGACGACGGCGCCGACGTGGTCACGCTGCTTCACACCGAGCGCAAGGATCTCCTTCCGCACGTGAAGGGCGGCACAGAGGAGACCACCACCGGTGTCATCCGGCTGCGTGCCATGGCCGCCGAAGGCGTGCTCGCCTATCCGATCGTCGCGGTCAACGAGGCGCAGACCAAGCACATGTTCGACAACCAGTACGGCACCGGCCAATCGGCCGTCGACGGCATCCTGCGCGCGACGAACATCCTGCTCGCCGGCAAGACCGTGGTCGTGGCCGGGTACGGCTGGGTCGGCCGCGGCGTCGCGTCGCGCTTCCGCGGCATGGGTGCGATCGTCGTCATCGTCGAGGTCGACCCGCTCCGTGGACTCGAGGCGGCGATGGACGGCTACCAGGTCATGCCGATCGCGGACGCGGCTCGCCGCGGCGATCTCTTCATCACCTGCACGGGCAACGTGAACGTGATCGCCGCAAAGCACTTCGAGACCATGAAAGACGGCGCCATCCTCGCGAACGCCGGGCACTTCAACGACGAGATCGAGCTTGGCGCGCTGGCGAAGCAGGCGCGTTCGATGCGGGAGATCCGTCGCTTCGTCGATGAGTACGACCTCGGCGATCGGAAGATCTTCGTGCTCGGCGAGGGCCGCCTGGTGAATCACGTCGCCGCAGAGGCCAATCCGGCGGCGGTGATGGACATGTCCTTCGCGAACCAGGCGCTCGCGATCGAGTACCTCGTGAGGAAGGCCGGTACGCTTGCCCCGCAGGTCTACCCTGTGCCGCGCGAGCTCGACGAGCAGATCTCACGCGCGAAGCTCGAGGCGATGGGTATGCGCATCGACAAGATGACCGAAGAGCAGGCGATCTACGCGAAGTCTTGGAAGGCGGGAACGTAGGAGTGACGAGCTCGTTCATGACGTCTGACCGCACCCTCTTCACCAGCGAGTCGGTGACCGAGGGTCACCCGGACAAGCTCTGCGACCAGATCTCGGACGGGATGCTGGACGAGTGCCTGCGCCAGGATCCGAACGCGCGCGTCGCGTGCGAGACCGCGACGACGACCGGGACCATCCTCGTCTGCGGTGAGATCACGACGACCGCGTGGGTCGATGTGCCGGCTCTCGTCCGATCGATCGTCAAGGACATCGGCTACATCAACGCGGACTACGGCTTCGACTACCAGAGCTGCGGCGTCCTCACCGCGATCAAGGAGCAATCGCGCGAGATCGCGCAGGGCGTCAACAAATCGCTCGAGGCGCGCGCGGGCACGGATCCACAGGAGCTCGGAGCCGGCGACCAGGGGATGATGTTCGGCTTCGCGGTCCGCGAGACCGATGAGCTCATGCCGCTGCCGATCACGCTCGCGCACGCGGTCGCGAGAGAGCTCGCGGCCGCGCGCAAGTCCAAGCGGTTGCCCTGGCTGCGCCCCGACGGGAAGAGCCAGGTCACGGTCGAATACTCGCGCGGCGTTCCGCAGCGCGTGCATACCGTCGTCGTGGCGGCGCAGCACGATCCGGGCATCTCGCACGACCAGATCGAGGCGGAGATCCGCGATGTCGTCGTGAAGGCGGCGATCCCGGCTCGCTGGCTCGACGCGAAGACGAAGTACCTCGTCAACGGCACCGGTGCGTTCACCATCGGCGGTCCGATGGGCGACGCCGGCCTCACCGGACGCAAGATCATCGTCGACACATACGGCGGCTACGCGCGGCACGGCGGCGGCGCGTTCAGCGGGAAGGATCCCACGAAGGTCGACCGCTCGGCCGCGTACGCCGCGCGCTACGTCGCGAAGAACGTCGTCCAGGCGGGTCTCGCCGATCGCTTCGAGGTGCAGCTCGCCTACGTCATCGGAGGCGCGCAGCCGATCTCGCTCAATGTCGACACGTTCGGCACCGGCACCGTGGGGGACGAGACGATCCGGAACCTCATCGCCGAGCACTTCGACTTCCGGCCGGGCGCGATCATCGAGCGTTTCCAGCTGCGCCGCCCGATCTACCGGCAGACCGCCGCCTACGGGCACTTTGGCCGGCCCGACCTCGATCTCCCCTGGGAGCGTACGGACCTCGCCGCCAAGCTGGCCCGCGCGGCCGGAGCGAAGGCAGCGCTCGCCTAGCAGCCTGCCCTCGGGCCGTGCGGCCCAGGATGTGCATGCCCTCCCAGGGTCGGGAACGGAGGGGCGCACCCCCGCCGCTCCGCGCGTCAAAGGAGGTCTGTCATGGCGAATTCGGATCTGGCGATGCGTCCAGCCGCCACCTCGTGGGGCGCGGTCCTCGGTGGCTGGGTCGCGACCATCGGCGCATCGGTCATTTTCGCGCCCGTCGTCGCGGGTCTTCTCGTGGTCCCCGGGACAACGGCGAGCGGCGACATCGCGGTCGCCGTTCCGGTCGTGCTCGGCTTGTTCTTGTCCTACATCGTCGGCGGCTATGTGGCGGGCCGCATGGCTGGCTATCGGACGAGCTGGCACGGGATGATGACGGCGTTCTTCACGCTCTTCGTCCTTCTCGTGCTCATGCTGCTCGGCGTCGCCGCCGACAATGGGCTCTTTGCGGCTTCGGGTATCCGCTCCGCGGCCGACATCATCCCCGGCGTCCACGATCTCAATCTCTACGCGCTCGGCGACGCGCTCACCTTCGGCGCCATCCTTGGCTTCCTCGCCGCGATCTTCGGCGGCTGGCTTGGCGGCCTGCTCGCGCCTTCTTACCCGGTCGCGGTCGCCACTCCTGCGCGGCCGATCCCCCTCGGCGCGCCGGCGACGGTGGCCCGCTCCACCGAGCGGCGCGAGGTCGTGACCGAGCGTCCGCGACGCATCCTGCCGGCCTTCGGTCAGAAGGGCGGCGACCGCGTCGAGAAGGACACGGTGCGCTACCCGCGTCAGGACCGTGTTCAGGACCGCTCTTAGCACCCTCTGAACTGGTCCTACCAGTCAGACGTATCCTCCTCGACGACCGGCGAAGCGGTCTTGGAGGGGTGTGCGCATGACCCGTTCGCTCGCGATCCTGACGACACTCGCCCTCGTGCTCGCAGCCTGCGGGAGTACGCCCGTGTCGGGCACGACCGGAGGCGCGGCGAGCGCCACGCCGGGGGCGGCGAAGCCGATCTACGGTGGGACCGTCACCTTCGGGCTCGAGAACGACGTCAGCAATCTCGACCCGATGCTGTCGGGTCTCTTCGTCGACCGGAACATCCATTACGCCATGTACGACTCGCTCGTTCGCGTCTCTCCGAAGGGCGACATCATCCCGTGGCTCGCGGAGAGCTGGAAGTACAGCGACGACGCGAAGAGCGTCACCTTCACGCTCCGCAAGGGCGTGAAGTTCCACGACGGCTCGGTGTTCGACGCCGATGCCGTGAAATGGAACATCGACCGCTACATCCAGACGAAGGGCTCGAGCCGCACCGCGGACCTCGGTTCGGTCGACAGCGTCACGGTCGTCGACGCATCGACGGTGCGCTTCAACCTCAAGGCCCCGTTCTCGCCGCTACTCGGTGCGCTCGTCGACCGTGCCGGCATGATGGTCTCGCGCAAGGTCGTCGAAGCCATGGGCGCGGACTTCACGCTCAAGCCGTTCAAGGCCGGGACCGGCCCGTTCATCCTCACCGAAGCCGTGAAGAACGACCACTACACCCTCGAGAAGAACCCGGACTGGTGGGGCACTGACAAGGACGGCAACAAGCTTCCGTACCTCGACAAGATCATCGTCAAGCCGATCATCGACGCCGACGTCCGTCTCACCAATCTCCGCACCGGCGACCTGCAGATCATCAATCAGCTGAACGGCAAGGACGTGCCGGCCGTGCAGAGCGACCCGACGCTCACCTACCAGCAGGTCGGCTCGTTCAGCTGGAACAGCCTGGTGCCGAACGAGGCGCCCGGCTACATCTTCAACGAGAAGCGCTACGTGAAGGCGGTCGCGATGGCGATCGACCGCGATGAGATCCTCGCGAAGGGACCGGCCCAGGGCGTCGGCCTCGTGGGCTACGGTCCGATCTCGCCTGCGCACTTCGCGTTCGACGCGAGCTTCAAGCCGTGGCCCAAGGCCGACCCCGAGGGCGCCAAGAAGCTCGTCGCGTCGGTTGGTCCGAATCCGCTGAAGTTCGAGCTGCTCGTCCAGTCCGGCAGCCCCGCCTCGCTGCAGGAAGCGCAGCTCATCCAGGCGCAGCTCGCGAAGGCCGACATCGTCGCCGACATCAAGACGCAGCTCTTCAACGACATCATCACGCTCGCTCAGTCGCACAAGCACCCCGGCATCGCGATCTACGGCTGGAGCGGTCGACTCGATCCCGACGGCAACACCTACGATTTCGTCGTCGCGAACAGCCCGAACAACGACAGCTCGTACTCCAACGATCAGGTGACCACGCTCATGAAGCAGGAGCGCGCGGAGTCGGACCCGGCGAAGCGGAAGGCGCTGCTCACGCAGGCGCAGCAGATCTACGTCGTGGACGACCCCGCACGCGTCTGGTACGGCTTCGGCGTCTCACCGATCGTCAGCATCAAGAAGCTCATCGGGATGGAGTCGTATCCCGATCGCATCCCACGCTTTCAGACCGCCCAGCTACAGAAATAGCGCTTTAGGCGCGTGAGAGCGAAGGCGACGGAGTGATCAGCTACATCCTCCGTCGCCTTCTGCTCATGATCCCCGTCGCGCTGCTCGTCACGGTCGTCGTCTTCGCGCTCGCCCGTCTGTCACCGGCGGATCCCGCGCTCGTCATCGCCGGCGAGCAGGCCGACCCGGCTGTGTTGACCGCGATCCGCGAGCAGCTCGGTCTCGACAAGCCGCTACCGGTCCAGTACGTCGCATGGCTGTCGCATGTGGTGCGGGGCGATCTCGGGCGTTCGTTCCAGACACGGCAACGCGTGCTGGAGGCGATCACCGAGCGGCTGCCGGCGACGATCGAGCTCGGCGCCGCGGCCATCCTCATCTCGGTGACCTTCGCTCTCGCCATCGGCATCCTGTCCGCGGTCAAACGCAACTCCCTCATCGATCTCCTCTCGAGCAGCGTGACGCTGATGGGCGTGTCCTTTCCGAGCTTCTTCCTCGGCCTCCTGCTGATCCTGTTGTTCGCGTACGTGATACCCGGTCACATCTTCCCGCCGGGCGGCTACGTGCCCCTCGCGACCGATCCGTCCGAGAACCTGCGTCGTCTGGTCCTGCCGGCGGCGACGCTCGCCACGGCGAGCCTCGCGATCAACCTGCGGCAGGTGCGATCGAGTCTGCTCGACGTCTTCGGCCTCGAATACATGCGCACCGCGCGCGCGAAGGGCCTGCGCGAGCGCACGGTCATCGCCCGGCACGCGCTGAAGAACGCGCTCATCCCGATCGTGACGCTCGTCGGCATCCAGGTCGGCGCCATCATCGAGGGCGCCTTCATCACCGAGACCGTCTTCTCGTGGCCCGGCATCGGCCGCCTGGCGGTGCAGGCGATCCCATCGCAGGACTACCCGGTCGTGCAGGGCGTGGTGCTTGTCTCCGCGATCTCGTACATGCTCAGCACGCTCGTCGTGGACCTGCTCTACGCGTGGCTCGATCCGCGCATCTCGTATGTGAGCGCCGCGGCGTGAGCGGAACCACCGTCCCGCTTGCGCTCGGCCGCCGGCGCGAGAGTCCCGCCTCGACGGTCGGCGCGTTCGCCCGGCGCAATCCGCGCATGATCATCGGCGGCGCGCTCGTGGTGGCCTGGGTCTTCGTCGCCGCCTTCGCTCCGCTCATCGCGCCCTACGATCCGATCAAGGTCATCCCGTCGGACGCGCTCATACCACCCGGGGCATCGCACTGGCTCGGCACCGACGACCTCGGACGCGACGTCCTGTCCCGCGTGATGTGGGGGAGCCGCGTGAGTCTGTCGGTCGGCCTCATCAGCGTCTCGATCGGCCTGCTCCTCGGCGTCACCATCGGCCTCGCCGCGGGTTACCTCGGCGGCACCTTCGACCTCATCGCGATGCGCGGGATCGACGCGCTGCTCGCGTTCCCCGCGCTCATCCTCGCGATCGCGATCACCTCTTCGCTCGGTCCGCAGATCCAGAACGCGATGATCGCCATCGGCATCGTGGCGATCCCGGCATACGCGCGCCTCACCCGCGGGCAGGTGCTGACGGTCCGCGCGCGCGAGTTCATCGTCGCGGCGCGGACGATCGGCGCGTCGCCGCTGCGGATCGTCATCCGGCACATCTTCCCGAACGTCGTGAACGCGCTCATCGTGCAGGCGACGCTCTCGACCGCGTTCGCGATCCTGGCCGAGGCGGCGCTGTCGTTCCTCGGCCTCGGACCACAGCCGCCGTACCCGTCGTGGGGGCAGGACATCGCCTACTCGCAGCGCTACCTGCCCAACCTGAAGTGGTGGATGAGCGTCGGGCCCGGCGTCGCGATCTTCACCGCCGTCTTCGCCTTCAACTTCCTGGGCGACGCCCTCCGCGACGCCCTGGACCCGCGCCTCCGGCGCTCCGGCAGCTAGTACGGGGGTCCTGGGACCCACCGATACCCGACCGTCGCCGCTCGCGCGGCCGCTGGTGCTACTCCTAGCGCGACATGCAGGTGAGCCAGGTCGCATATGACCGTTTCGTCGTGGAGCTCCCGCCGGCTGACGCGGACTACCGCCCGCTCGCCGACCCGGAGACCGTTGCCGAAACGGCCGCGTGGCTCTGGGAATTCGGGCCGACGCCGCTGGTGGCGGTCGTCAGCTACGACGGCGCCGCACCGAACTGGCTCTCCGCATGGTCACCGCGCAAGGTCGACTCGACCCCCGAGGGCTCGAAGACGGGAGCCGCGGTCGTCCTGAGCGAACGATCGGACCTCGAACGCTTCCTCTCCGACGGCGCGCCACACGAGCACACCGAGCTCCTGTGGCCGAGCATTTCCGAGGCGAAGACGTTCGAGGCCCTGCACGCCGGCGGCACCGCGTGGCGCAAGACGATCGACGCGCACGCGAAGATCGCGAACAAGGGCGAGCGTTTCGAGGTGGAGCAGATCGAGCCCTAGACCGACCATCGCGATCACGAGCACTACCCCCGCGACATCGATGTGTCCTTTGATCGCGCTGCCTGCGGCGATCGGGAGCGCGACGCCGAGGCCGATCGCGAACCAGCGTCGCGGCGCGGCGAACGCGAGCGCGAGAGACAGCGCGACGATGAGCCCGACCTCAACGCCGGTGTCGTCGGTGCGCTGGTCGTAGCCGAGCAGAAAGAAGCCGACGAGGACTGCGATGAGCAGGATGAGCCAATCCCTCACTGCTTCGCTCGTTGCAGCTTCTGCTGCGCCTCTGCGCCGAGCTCGCGAGTGCGCACGAACGCGGCGTAGACCGCGCGCGACAGCACGGTGCGCAGCGTGCCCTTCTCGAGCTCGTAGATGGCGGCCGCGCTCGTGCCACCGGGAGACGTGACCATGTTCCGCAGCTCCGCCAGATGCCGCCCGCTCCGTCGCGCGAACGCGGCGGAACCCTCGACCGTGCGCAGTACGAGCTCTTCCGCGACGCGACGGGAGAACCCGAGGTGCACGCCGGCGTCGACGAGCGCCTCCATGAGCAGGAACACGTACGTCGGTCCGGTGCCGGAGAGCGCGGTCGCCATGTCGACCATGCCCTCCTCCTCGACCTCGATCTCCTCGCCGAGCGCGCCGAGGATCGCCTTCGCGCGGTCGCGGTGATCGCGGTCGACGCTCGCGGTCGCGCACCACGCGGTGATCCCCATCCCGATCTGGGCCGGCGTGTTGGGCATCGCGCGCACGATCGTCGCGTGGTCCAGACCCTCGCGCAGAACACTGAGCGGAGCGCCGGCGATGATCGACAGGACCAGCTGATCGGCGCGCAGCTTCCCGCGCAGCTCGCGCAGCACGGTCGGGAGCACCTGCGGCTTCACCGACAGCACGACGATGTGCGCGCTCTGCGCGGCTTCGGCGTTCGAGACGAGCGCCTTCACCCCGAACTGTTTCGTGAGCTCCGCGCGCCGTTCGCGGCGCGGGCCGGTGACGAAGACGTGGGACGGCGGCACCAGGTGCTTGTCGAGGAGCCCGCGGATCATCGCCTCAGCCATCGTCCCACCGCCGATGAACGCGAGGCGCTTGCCTTGGAGGGACATTACGAGCGAGGAGCGGCTTTGCTGCGACGAGCGAGTCCGTCAGCCGTGAGCGTGTCTCCGCGCCGAAGGCGCGAGATTGAGCAGGGCATCAGCGGATGATACGGACGAGATCGCCAGCGGCGAACAGGCCGCGCGTCTCGATCGTGAGACGGTCGAACGCCTGCGGCGGGATCCCGATGTCGGCCAGGAGCAGCTCGCCGACGAGAGCGCGCGACCGCGTCGCGACCAGCCCGCGCTTCGGCAGCGCCAGCGTGACGGTGAGCGCCGCGCGGATCGTGACACCGAGCGGCTCGCCGGTGTCGGGGTGCAGCCCCGATGGGATGTCGACGGCGAGGATCGGCAGGCGCGACGCGTTCGCGGCGCGGATGACGTCGGCGACCGCGTCGCGCGGCGGACCGCTCACGCTGTATCCGAGCAGGCCGTCGATGACGAGGTCCGCGTCGTCGACCGCGGCCGTTTCGCGCGGCAGGCCGAGCTTCACCAGGATGTCGTGCTGGCGCCGTGCAAGTGGCCGCAGCCGCTCCGCGGGACCCGACAGGACGGCGCCGACGATCGCGCCCCACCCGCTCAGGTGGCGGAGCGCGCCGAGCGCGTCGCCGCCGTTGTTCCCGCTGCCGACGAACGCCACGATACGTTTGCCCGCGACACCGCCGAGGAAGACGCGTGCCGCGACGGCGATCCGGTGCGACGCGTTCTCCATGAGCAGCTCGAGCGGGATGCCGAGCTCCTCGGATGCGATCCGATCCGCCTCGGCCATCTGCGCGGCGGTCGCGGACGGAACGTCGTGGAGCGCAGGGAGGCTATCGAAAGGTGTCGCGGTAGCCCCGTTCAGCCCTGGCTCCGATCGCGGGCACCGTGGCGAGGATCACGACCTTCGGCACGGCGAACGTCGTCTCGTTGATGCGGAACGTCGTGACGGCGGCCGCCGGGGCCACGCGCAGCCGGCGTCGCACCTCGGCGGCGCGATCGGCCGGAGTCTGAGATCGCTCGAGCCATGCCTCGGTCGTGATCTTCGTCGTCATCAGCTCCGACTCCACGCTGGCGCGCAGGCCCGCGTCTTCAAGCAGAGCGCGCCAACCCTGGATGGTGTGATTGCGGATGTGTGAGGCGTCGCGCAGCGTTTCGAGCTCGTTGATGTACGCATCGAGAGCCGGATCGTCCGGCGCGTAGTTGTCGACCAGGACGAAACGTCCACCCGGACGCAGCACGCGCGCGACCTCGCGAAAGGCACCTCTGGCGTTCGTGAAGTGGTGCGCCGCGAGACGGCAGGTCGCGAGATCGAACGTCGCGTCGGCGAAGGGCAGCGCGGTCGCATCGGCCTGCGCGAACGCGGCGTTCGCGGCGGTCACGACGCTCGCGCGCCCGGCCTGGATCATCTCGAACGTCGCGTCCGCACCGATCGCGAACGCGACGAGCGGCGCGACGCGCCGCAGCGTGTGGCCCACGCCGCAGCCGAGGTCGAGCGCACGCTCGCTGCTCCGGGGCGCAGCGACGGCGACGAGCCGCTCGAGGTCCTCACCCGACGCGTGCGTCGCGCTCGACACGTACGCGGCGGCCGTCCTGCCGAACTGCGCGCGTGCGTCTTTCACAGCTCTTTCTCGAACTCGACCGTCGTCGCGCGCGTGTAGCCGTTCGCCTTCCAAAATTCCATCGCCGCGGCATTGTCGTTCCACACGATGAGATTCACCTTCGGGCACCCGCGTTCGCGGAGCCGCTGCTCGATCGTGCGCACCAGGCGTCCTCCGAGTCCGTGGCGGCGCTCGTCCGCGCGCACCGCGACGTGATACAGCCAACCGCGACGGCCGTCCCAGCCGCCGAGCGCGGTCGCCGCGAGCCCTTGGTCGTCGAACGCGAGCAGGAACAATCCGGGATTGCGTTCCGCGAACGCGGCCAGCGAGCGGTCATCGTCGCCCGGACGGATGCGGATGCCCGACGCCTCCCAGAACGCGCGGACCGCTGCGCCGTCGCCCGCGCGGAACTCGCGCACGTCCACTTCTCCATACTGCCCTGTCGTGCGCGTCGGTCGTTTCCAGGTCGAGATCTTCAGCGACGGCATCCTCCGGCTCGACGGTGGCGCGATGTTCGGCATCGTTCCGAAGGCGCTGTGGGATCGGGAGAAGCCGGCGGACGAACGCAATCGCGTCGCGCTGGACATGAACTGTCTGCTCATCCGGGACGGAGCGGGGAACGTCGTCGTGGTCGAGACCGGTGCGGGACCGAAGCTCACCGCCCGCTCGCAGGAGATCTTCGGTATCGACGAGCCGCCGCGGCTCCTGGGCGAGCTGGCGCGGCGCGGCGTGCGACCGGATGAAGTGACGCTCGTCGTGAACACCCATCTCCACTTCGATCACGCCGGCGGCAACACCTATCGCGACGGTGAGAAGCTCGTCGCCACATTCCCGCGCGCGTCGTACGTATTCCAACGCCTCGAGTGGGTCGATGCGAACGCGCCCAACGAGCGCACGCGCGGCTCGTATTTCGCCGACGACTACGCGCCGCTCGAGGCCGCGGGCAAGCTCGAGCTCATCGACGAGAGCGTCGAGATCCTGCCCGGGATCCGGCTCGATCGGATACAGGGCCACACCCGCGGCACGCAGACCGTGCGCGTCAGCGACGCGGGCGAGACGCTCTTCTTCTCGTCCGACTTCATGCCCGACCGCCACCATCTCCGCCTCCCGTGGATCCCGGCGTTCGACCTGTTCCCGCTCGAGACCCTCGCGGCGAAGAAGGCGATCCTGCCGCGCGCGGTCAGCGAGAAATGGATCGTCGGCTTCACCCACGACCTCCCGCGCTTCGGACGGATCCTCGAGCGGGACGGCAAGCTTCGCTTCGACGAGGTGGCGGAATGACGGCCGCGTCGACGGTCATCGTCGGCGGCGGAGTCGTCGGGTGCGCCGCGGCCTTCTTCCTGGCCGAGCGCGGCGAGCGCGATGTCGTCCTCCTCGAGCGAGGCCAGCTGGGGCAGGGGACGAGCAAGGGCGGCCTCGGCGGCATCCGCCACCAGTTCGACGACGAGCTCGATGTCCGTCTGTCGAAGCTGGCGGTCGCGTTCTGGCGTGCCTTCGAGGACCGCACCGGCGCGAGGCATGACTTCCAGCAGCGCGGCTATCTCTTCATCGCGGAGACGCGGGAGGGTCTCGAGCAGCTCCGCGCGCCGATCCCGCTCTACGAGCGCATCGGCGTGAACGTCGAGATGATCGATCGTGCCGAGATCGAGCGTCTCGTGCCGGGGATCCGCACCGACGATCTCGCCGGTGGCCGCTTCGGCGCGGAGGACGGCTACGGCGATCCGAGCCAGGCGCTCGCGGGCTTCGCCGCATTCGCGCACCTCGGCGGAGTGAAGATCCGCGAGGACATCGCGGCACTCGAGGTCGTGCGTGAGAGGGATCGCGTCACCGGCGTGCGGACGAGCGAGGGTCTGATCTCGTGCGACCGTGTGCTGCTCGCGACGGGCTGCTGGACCGCGTCGCTCGCCGCGACGGCCGGAGTCGCGGTGCCGATCTGGCCCTACGCCCGGTCGGTCATGGAGTCGCGCCCGTTTCCCGCGCTCTCGCACGTTCCGATGACCATCGAGCTGGAGTCCGGTTTCCATTTCCGTCCCAAGGGCGCGGCGCAGCGCTTCGCGATGCCGAACCTCACCGGTGACGGTCGTGTGGAGAAGGGTCCCACCGCGCCGCCCAGCGGGTTCGTCCCCGGCGAGTTCGCACCGCTCGTCGTTCCGTCGTCGCTCGAGCCGTGGGTCCGCGCCCGTGCCGCATGGCGGCATCCGCTCTTCGCCGACCTCCGTATCACCGACTCATGGTCCTGCTACTACGAGATGACGCCCGACGACCATCCCGTCGTCGGCGCGGTGCCCGGCGTCGCGGGCCTCTACCTTGCGGCGGGTTTTTCGGGTCACGGGTTCATGCACGCCCCTGCCACGGCGCAGCTCGTCGTCGAGGAGATGCTCGACGGGCGGGCGCACACGCTCGACATCGGCGATCTCTCGCTCGAGCGCTTCATCAGCGGCCGCAGGCCGTTCACGGCGACGGTGCTCTGACCGGACCCGGTAGGCCTCGACGGATGTATTAAGAGGTAATGCCGCGCTCGGATCGCCGGCCCTTCGTCTGGGGTGTGGTGTCCCTCGTCGCGACCGCGCTGCTCGTCGTGTGGCTCACCGACTTCGCGATCAATGCCGCGCCGCTCGGCGACCTGACGCTCGGCCTGCTCCTCGCGGGCCGCGCGCCGTTCCAGGGACTGTCACTCCCGGAGGCGGTCTGGACCGCGGTGAGCCGGAGCGCGATCCTGGTCGGCGCGGCGCTCGCGATCGCGATCACCGTCGGCGTCGTCGCCGGTGCCGCGTTCGCGTTCTCACGGTGGCGCGCCGTGCGAGCGGCAGCGTGGGCCGTCGGGACGGTGGGCGCGTCGCTGCCGTCCTTCTTCTGGGCGATGCTCCTGCAGCTGTTCGTCGTCCTGGTCTACCTGCGCACGCAGCGCCTGCTCGCGCCGGTCTCAGGCGGATTCGGCGTGGACCAGCACCTCATCCTTCCTGCGATCGCGCTCGCGATGCGGCCGGCGGCGTACGTCTTCCGCACGACCGCGACCGCGCTGGACGAAGCGCGCCACGCGCCGCACGTCATCACCGCCTGGGCGAAGGGACTCGGCCCGCCGCTCGTCGCGCGGCGCCACGTCGCACGCAACGCGGCGCCGGCGGTACTCGCCGGCATGGCGCTCGGCGCGAAGACCGCCCTGTCGAGCCTCGCGATCGTCGAGTTCGTCTTCACGTGGAACGGCGCCGGGTACGCCTTCATCCTCTCGGTCGCGACGGGCAACGTCGCGTTCGCGTCCGCGATCGCGCTCGTCTTCGCGGTCGCGCTGACGCTCGTGGGCGGCGTGGTCGCGCTCGCGACCCGCGCGGTGAACGTGGGCGCGCGATGAGACGCGGCGACGCGGGACGGATGCTCGGCAACGTCGCGCTGATCATCGGCCTACTCGGGGTCGCCGCTCTCGGGGCCATCGCGCTGTTCGGTCCGCTCCTGAGCGCGGCCGATCCACAGGCGCAGCGTCTCGTCCTGTTCTACCCAGATGGAACGTTCAAGGTCCCGCCGACGCCGCCCGATGCGTACTACCCGCTCGGGACCGATCCGCTGGGGCGCGATCAGCTCGCGCGGATCCTGTGGGGCGCACGGCTGACCTTCACCGTCGTGCTCCTCGCGCTCCTGCTGCGCGCGTCGCTCGCGCTGGTCTTCGGTGTCGTCGCGGGCTGGCGCGGCGGGACGTACGTCGACGTCCTCATCACGTTCGTGACGAACGCCGTCGCCGGCGTACCGCAGCTGCTGTTGGCGCTGCTCGTCGCGGTCGCGCTGCGCGAGTACGCGATCCTCGGGTTCGTCGTCGCGCTCGGTTGCGTCGGTTGGGCCGAAGGTGCGCAGTTCGTCCGCGCGGAGGTGATGCGCATCCGTAGGGCGCCGTACGTCGAAGCGGCGACGGCGCTCGGAACGCGGACCCGCGGACTCATCACGCGCCACCTCCTGCGATCGCTCGCGCCGCAGCTCTTCGGGCTCATCGCGCTCGAGGCCGGCGCGACACTGCTGCTGCTCGCCGAGCTCGGCTTCCTCGGTGTGTTCATGTCGGGCGCGGTCATCATGGTCGACAACAGCAACCGTCCGATCCTGCCGGTCCGGGACCGCGCGCCGGAGTGGGGTCAGATGCTCGCGGGCGCGCAGAGCTACGCCTTCAGCAACCAGTTCGTCGCGTTCGTGCCGGGCGTCGTCGTCGCCGCGGCGGTCTTCGCGTTCAACCTGCTCGGCGAGGGCGCGCGCGCCGCCACCGACCCGTTCTCCTCGCTGTCGTTGTCGCCACGAGCGGTCGGATCGCTCGGCCGCGCCATCCTGGCCGTCGCGCTGCTGGGCGCGCTGTTCTTCGGCGTGACCGAGGCACGCTCGACCGAGGTGTCCTTCGACGACGCGCTGCGGCTCGCGCGGGAGGCGGCCACGCGCCTCGAGCCGGGCGACGAGCTGCTTGCCGCGGTGGTGCGCTACAGCTCGGACTCGCACGCGCTCGCGAAGCCGCAGAAGCTCAATTTCTATTTCCGCTCGCACGGCATCTTCGAGATCCTTCGCGTCGGCTTCCCGGACGCCGACCAGAACGCGATGGAGGTGCAGCACGACGACGAGGATGGCGTGAACGCGCGCGTGCTCGGAAGCCTCGACGGATGGTCGGTCCCGGTCGATCGCGCCCTCACGATCGGCGAGGACCAGGGCGGCCGCGTCTTCCGCAACGGCTCGCGCGGCTGGCTCGTGCGTGTCGTTCTCGCGCACGAGACCGCTTTTCCGGTGCCGACATACCGAGTGATGTACTCGGCTCCGTCCGCCGCGGCGACGCCAAACGTGGATCTTCTCATCGACGCCGTGAGCGGCGTCTCCGACTCACGCGAGCTTCGCTTCGCGGAGGCGACGCTGCGCGCGGAGAACGCGCTGGGCGGACCGGTCGTGCTCACGCAGGCGAGCGGGAGATGGAGCTCGCGCGGCCCGCAGGGGTCGCCCGGCGGTGGGTTCGATGCCGACAAGCCGGTGGGCGTCTCGTACACCTTCATCCGGGCGGATCTGCCGACGGACGGGCGAAGCGCGTTCGTGGGGTTCGGCGCGTTCGGGCAGGTCGGCGTCTCGGCGACCGTCGGGTTCAGCGGCGCCCGCAGGCCGATCGGAGCCGGCGTCGATCTCGAGGCGGTCTTCGCCGCGGTCGAGGCGCAGGGCGGTCGCGCGCTGCGGGAAGGCTGGTCGCGGGAAGGCGCGACGCAGTGGTCCGCGACCGCGGATGTCGGTATCGACGCGTCCGTCTCGACGGCTCGCGTGTTCTACGGCGCACCGCCCTCGCGCCAGGCGACCTTTCGCTACGACCTCGCGACCGGGCGCGTGGAGCGCACGCCGTGAACGTCCGCGTCACGCGCTTCCTCGACGGCGCGCGCGCGGCAACGGGTCATGCCGTCATCGTCGACGTGTTCCGCGCGTTCACGACCGCGGCCTTCTGCATCGCCGCCGGCGCGCGGGAGATCGTCCTCGTCGCCGATCACGAGCAGGCGCTCGCGCTGAAGCGAGACGATCCGTCGCTGTTCCTCACCGGCGAGATCGGTGGCCGGCCGATCGCGGGCTTCGATGTCGGCAACTCGCCGTCGGCGATCGAGCGCCTCGACCTGTCAGGGCGTCGCGTCGTGCAGCGCACCAGCTCGGGAACGCAGGGCGTGGTCGCGGCGACGTCCGCACGACGCGTCTTGCTCGGCAGCTTCGTCGCGGCTGGGGCGACGGTCCGTTACCTCCGGCGCGAAGCCGATGAGGTGACGATCGTGGCGATGGGAGCGGCGGCGCAGGAGTCGTCGGAGGAAGACGAACGATGCGCTTCCTACCTGGCCGCGTCCTTGACCGGGTCACCGCTCGCAGGTCACGACATCGTGCTACGGACTCCAGCATCCGAGTGGCCCGAATGGTTTCCGCGCCGCGACGCGGAGCTCGCCCTCGAGATCGACCGCTTCGACTTCGCGTTGCCGGTGACGCGAGAGGACGGTCTTCTGGTCGCCCGGCCGGTGCGTTCCGCCTGATCGTCGCGCGGCGCTCGCCGCTACGAACCAATACTCTTCCGAGGTGCCCCGCACCGTCCTCATCACCGGCATCACGGGATTCGCGGGCAGCCACCTCGCCGAGCGCTTCGTCGCGCAGGGTGTTGTCGTGCACGGCATCGCGCACGAGGATCCACCGCATCCGCATCTCGCCGCGGTCGCGGATCGTGTGCGCGTGCATCGCGGCGACATTCTCGACGCGACCGCCGTGAGCGCGGCGATCGCAGCCGCGCGACCCGACGCCGTCGTGCATCTCGCGGCGCAGGCCGTCCCGACGCTGGCGGCTCGCGATCCGGTCTCCGCGGTCCGCGTCAACGTGCTCGGCACGGCGACGCTGCTCGCCGCGCTCGACGCGCATCCCGACGTCAGCCTGGTCATGGCCTCGAGCGCCGACGTGTACGGCGCCGCCGACGCAGAGCGCGTCGACGAGCGCGCGCCGCTCCGTCCCGCGAACGTCTACGCCGCGACCAAGGTCGCGTCCGAAGCGCTCGTGCGCGAGTTCGGCGATCGTCGCCGAGCCGCGACCACGGTGCTTCGTCCGGCGAACCAGATCGGACCGCGACAGCATCCGGAGCTCGCCGCCTCCGCGTTCGCGAAGCAGATCGCCGAGGCCGAGGCGGGCGCCGCGGAGCCAGTCGTGAGGCACGGCGTGCTCGAGGCGCGGCGCGACTTCCTGGACGTGCGGGACATGGCCGCGGCGTACGTTCTCGCCGTTGAGCTCAGCGATCCTGGCGCGGCCGTATACAACGTCGGGAGCGGCAACGCGGTCTCCGTCGGGGAGATCCTCGAGACGCTCATCGCGCTCGCGCGCGTGCCGATGCGCGCCGAGCTCGATCCCGAGCGGGTGCGCTCCGGCGTGCCGGCCACGCTCGCCCTCGATGCCGGCCGCTTCCGGCAGCGCACCGGCTGGGCGCCGCGCATCGATCTGCGCACGTCGCTCGCGGACACGCTCGAGTACTGGCGCGGCCAGGTGCGCGCCGAGGTCCGCACATGAAGATCGTGTTCGGCACCGACGGGTGGCGCGCGCGTATCGCCGAGGAGTACACGTTCGACGCGGTGCGCGTGTGCGCGCAGGCCGTGGCCCAGTGGGTCCAGAAGAGCGGCGAGGCCGGCCGCGGCGTGATCATCGGGTACGACCGCCGCTTCGCCTCGGAGCACTTCGCGGCCGCCGCCGCGGAGGTCGTCGCGGCGCACGGGATCCACGTGTTCCTGTCGACCGCCGCGGCCCCGACGCAGTCGTTCTCCTACGCGACGATGCGTAAGAAAGCCAAGGCCGGGATCGTCATCACCGCGAGCCACAATCCCTGGCCCGACAACGGCTTCAAGGTGAAGTCGGAGACCGGCGCCGCCGCGGCGCCGGATATGTTGAAGGAGCTCGAGGCCGTCATCCACCCGCTCGAGTCGCGTCCCGAGGACGTGCACCGGATGCCGTACGAGGATGCGAAGGCGGCCGGTCGGATCGAGCTGTTCGATCCCGCGCCCGACTATCTCGCGCGCGTCGCCCAGCTCTTCGACCTCGACGCGTTCCGCGGCGCGGGATACCGCATCGTGTGCGAGCCCCTCTACGGCAGCGCCAGCGGGTACTTCCCGCGCCTGCTCGGCGGTGGCAGAACGCAGATCGTGGAGCTCCACGCCGAGCGCAATCCGTATTTCGGTGGGCTCAATCCCGAGCCGATCCCGCCGAACACCGACGAGTTCCTCGCGCGCATCACGTCCGAGAAGGCCGACGTCGGTCTCGCGGTGGACGGCGACGCCGACCGCGCCGGACTCGGCGACGAGAAGGGCCGTTTCGTCACGACCCTCACGACCTACGCGCTCCTCATGTGGTATCTGCTCGAGGTCCGCAAGCTGCGCCAGCCCGTCGTGAAGACCGTGAACATGACCTCGATGGTCGACCGGCTCGGCGAGAAATACGGCGTCCCGGTGTACGAGGTGCCGGTGGGCTTCAAGTACATCGGGCCGAAGATGCAGGAGACCGGAGCGATGATGGGCGGCGAGGAGTCCGGAGGCTTCGGCTTCGCGATGCACCTGCCCGAGCGGGACGGCATCGTCGCGGACCTCTTCTTCCTCGATTTCATGCTCAAGACCAAGAAGAGGCCGTCGCAGCTCATCGCCGAGCTGATGGATCTCGCCGGCCCCTCCTTCTATTTGCGAAAGGATCTCCGGCTCGACGCCGCGACATACGGCGCCGAGAAGCCGAAGATCATGGAGCGCCTGCGAGCCGCCAAGCCGCGCGAGCTCGCGGGGCATGCGGTCAAGCGGGTCGTCGACCTCGATACCGGTGACGGCGTGAAGTTCTTCGTCGACGACGGCTCGTGGCTGTTGATGCGACTCTCCGGGACGGAACCGCTCGTGCGCGTCTACACCGAAACGCGTGACGAGTCGGAGGTCGCGCCGATGCTCGACATCGGGGTCAAGATGGTGCAGGGGAGCAAGTGATGGACACGTCGGTCATCGAATCCGTCGAGCGCATCCGCGCGGCCGACCCCGAGGACATGCTCGGGCGGATCAAAGAGCTCCCGAAGCAGATCCAGGGTGCCTGGCAGGTGACGCGCGCGGCGCAGCTCCCGCCGGCGTATGGAGACGTGCGGAACATCACCGTCATCGGCATGGGCGGCTCGGCGATCGGAGGCGATCTCGCGGCCGCGCTGCTCGCCGACGAGCTCAAGGTCCCGATGAGCGTGCACCGCGACTACGGGCTGCCCGCCTTCATCGGACGCGACTCGCTGGTGATCGCGTCCTCGTACTCGGGCAACACCGAGGAAACCCTCTCCGCGTTCGAAGAGGCACGCAAGCGCGGCGCGAAGGTGCTCGCCCTGACCACCGGCGGAACGCTGGCCACACAGGCGCGCGCCGCCAACTACCCCGTCGTCACGTTCTCGTACAAGGCCCGCCCGCGCGCGACGCTGGGCTACTCGCTCGGCCTCGTGCTCGGTTCGCTCACGCGGCTCGGGCTGACTCGCGATCTCTCAGCAGACATCGACGCCGCCATCGCCGACCTCGCGAAGCTCGAGGAGCGCGTGCACGAAGGGGCGCGGACGAACGACGCGAAGAAGCTGGCGATCCAGCTGTACGGCCGGGTCATCTTCGCGTACGGCGCGGGCGTCATGGGTGTGATGGCGCGCCGCGTGAAGGGTCAGTGGAACGAGAACGCGAAGAACTGGTCCGCGTATGACGTGATGAGCGAGCTGAACCACAACGCGGTCGTCGGCTTTCCGAATCCCCAGATCGCGCGGGAGGCCATCACCGTGCTGCTCCTTCGGAGCGATCGCGACAACCCGCGGCACAAGATCCGCTTCGACGTCACCCGCGAGCTGCTCGATCGCGCCAGCATCCAGCACAAGAGCCTGCAGTTCGGCGGCACCAACCTGCTCTCCGAGGTGCTGCAAATGACGCTCTTCACCGACTACGTGTCCTTTTATGTCGCGCTGCTGAACGGCGCGGATCCCTCGCCGAACACGGCGATCGACTATCTGAAGGACCGACTCGCCAAGGGTTGAGACGGGGCCGAGAGTGATCCACCGCGCGGCGCGCTTCGCGTTCTGCCCGCGCGATGGCACGGCGCTCGTTCCCACCCGTATCGATGGCCGTGATCGTCCCACCTGCCCGGTCTGCGGCTTTGCCGACTTCATGCACGTGCAGATCGGGGCCAACACCATCGTCGAGCGCGACGGCGGCGTGCTCCTGGTGCGCCTGAATTACGGTCCGCGGGATGGCCACTGGGCCCTCCCGGGCGGGCTGGTCGAAGACGACGAGACGCCCGAAGAGGCGGCGGTGCGCGAGACGCACGAGGAGACGGGTTTCCACGTGAGCCTGGAGGGCCTGCTCGCGAGCTGGATGCGGCCCGGTTTCCCGATCCTCGTCATCGTCTACCGCGCGCGGATCGAGCGCGGCGAGCTCCGCGTCGCGCCGGACGAGGCATCCGAAGCGCGTTTCTTCCCGCAGAGGGAGCTCCCACCGCTCGAGGAGCTCGCCTGGCCGTCTACTGCGCACGGTCTCGATGCCTGGCGGGCATACGAGCCACCCCGTCCCTAAACACCGATACCGCCCAGCGACTCCGCCTCCCCCGCGCGAGGTATCCGAGCTCACCCGACCGCCGCGATGCTCACGCGCGTGATGAGCCCCGTTGCGCGCTTCTCGTTGGCCCTCGCCGCGGTGCTGGCCGTTACCGCCCTGGTCCTCGGCGCCGGAACCGCCTACCTCATCGGGCGCTACGTCGACGACGAAACCACGGCGTTCACGCAGGACGCGGTCGCGAGCCATTTCGGCTCGGTCTTCAGCGACGACGTGTTCCAGCGTGGCCTCACGTCCGACGAGCGGCAGGAGCTGCTCACGGTCGTCACGTTCCACTTCTCGATCTACAACGTCGTCGCGACCGACTTCTTCGACCGCACCGGAACGATCGTCTTCTCCTATGACTCCGACGAGATCGGCCGGCAGCTCGATGCCGCGACGTATCCCGAGCTCGCGAAGGCGCTCGACGGGATGCGCCAGGCGGATCGGACGACCATCGTCGCCGACCCGAAGCTCGGCGTGCCCGGTTCGGCCGTCGGCTACGGAAGCTTCAACACGCACCACATGGTCGCGGACACCACGGGCTCCGCGACCACGCCCGGCCCGGGGACGCGCGAGATCCGCGCACTCGAGGCCTGGGTTCCGGTGACGCAGAACGGCCAGGTCGTGGGAGCGGTCGTCGTCTGGCGCGACATCGCGCCGCTCGACGCCGCGCTCATGCGTATCCAGCTCACGATCTCCGGGATCATCGCGCTCGCCGCCGCCTTCCTCTGGCTGGTGCTGCGCGGCGTGTACGCGCGGTCCTCGAAGCGGATCGTCGCGCAGGCCAGCGCGCTCGAGGACGCGCTCGCGCTGCGGGAGCGCACCTACGATGCGACGCTCACCGCGCTGACGAGCGCCCTCGACTTCCGCGACAACGAAACGGGCGGCCACTCCGACCGCGTCGTCGCGTACATGGAGCTTCTGCTCGAGCAGATGAACATCCGCGGCCCCGAGCTCGCGACGCTGCGCCGCGGCGCGCTGCTCCACGATGTCGGCAAGATCGGTGTCCCGGACAACGTCCTGCGCAAGCCGACCGCGCTCAGCGAAGGCGAGTGGGCGGTCATGAAGCGCCACCCCGAATTCGGCGCGCGCATCATCGCGGGCATCCCGTTCCTCGAGGACGTCGCGCGCATCGTCCGGCACCATCACGAACGCTGGGACGGCATGGGCTACCCGGACGGACTCAAGGGGGACCGCATCCCGCTCGGGGCGCGCATCTTCGCGGTGGGCGACTCCTTCGACGCGATGACCAGCGACCGCCCGTACCGCCGCGGACTCTTGATCGACGCGGCGCGCGAGGAGATCCGGCGCTGCGCCAGCTCGCAGTTCGATCCGGCCGTCGTGACAGCGTTCCTCAGCATCCCCGTAGCGCGCCTCACGACGATCGCCGACGACGCGCCACACACGCACCCGCGAGTGGTAGCGAGCTAGCCGCGGCACGTTTCCTAGGGAAATCGAGCGGGATCGACCGGGCCTAGAATCGCTCTCGTCCGGCGCCAGCCGGAACGACGGAGCGGTGGAGGTCGGTGGATGTACTCGAGCCTCATCTCCAAGATCGAGAAGGCCAAGCGATACGCCGAAGAGCCCCAGCGGATCACCTTCCAGGAATTCGAGATCCGGTTCCGCGGCGACAACGGCTCCCATAGCGTCTCGCTCCACGGAGATGAATGGTCCTGCGAGTGCGAGCACTTCCGTACCTCGGGCCTGTGCGCGCACGTCATGACCCTTCAGCGCCTCTTCGCGACCCACCTCACCGACGCGGTGAAGTACACGACCGAGCACGTCCCCGCATAGCGGCCCGCGTGCCCACAACTGAATAGGCAGGGTCCCAGCGAAGCCGGTGCGAGTCCGGCAGTGTCGCGCAACCGTGATGGACGAGTGTCCTCACTCGGGTCGCCTGGTCCTCCTGCTCGCGGCCAACACGCCTTCGCGAAAAAGGAGTGAGCCAGATGCGTTTCCGCCTTGCGGCCCTTTTTGCGCTTCTCATGCTCGCCGCGACCTGTGCGCCTGCCGGAACGCTCGCCCCCTCATCCACGCCGCAGCCCAGTGGCTCGGCCCTCGCAGCCGCGTTCCCGGTCACGGTCATCGACTTCCAGAACCACTCCGTCACCGTGCCGCAGCGTCCCCAGCGCATCGTCTCGATCGGCCCGTCGATCACGGAGTTCCTCTTCGCGCTCGGCGCCGGACCGCGCATCGTCGGCGTCGACGACTTCTCCGACGAGCCCGCCGCCGCGCAGCAGCTCGAGAAGGTCGGCGGCATCAAGGTCAACTTCGAAAAGGTCGTGTCCCTGAAGCCCGACCTCGTCCTGACCGTGAAGTTCTCCGACGGCACGATCGAAAAGCTCGCGAGCGCCGGGCTGCTGGTGCTGGTGGTCGATCCGCAGAGCGCCGGCGACGTCGCGCGGACGGCGATCCTGCTGGGGCGCGCCGTCGGGAGCGACGGGGAAACCATGGCGCGCGACATCCAGAAGCGCGTCGACGACGTCAGGTCGAAGACAGCGGCGGCCGCGACCAGACCGCGCGTGTATCACGAGATCGACGCGTCCGACCCGACGAAGATCTTCACCGTCGGGCCCGGTTCGTACATCCACGACCTCATCGAGATCGCGGGCGGCCAGAACATCGCGGCCCGCGCGACCAGCGCGTACCCGCAGCTCTCCGCGGAGGAGATCCTGCGGAGCGATCCCGAGATCATCGTGCTGGCCGCGGCCGACTATTCGGCCAAACCCGAACAGGTGGCCGCGCGCACCGGCTGGTCGGTCATCAGCGCGGTGCGGAGCAAGCGCATCGTCACGATCGCGCCGAACCTCATCAACCGGCCCGGCCCGCGCGTCGGCGAGGCCGCGGAGGCCTACGCGAAGCTCGTGCATCCCGAGCTGTTCCCCTAGTGCGTACGGTCACCGTCTTCGTGCTGCTCGTGGCCGCGCTCGCATTGAGCGCGGCCGCGGGCATCCTCGTCGGCGCGGTCGCGATCGCGCCCGGCGACGTGCTGTCGGCCCTCCTCGGCGCGGACAGTACGAGCGGCACGATCATCCGCGAGCTCCGTCTGCCGCGCGTGCTCGGGGCGGCGCTCGTCGGCGGCGCGCTCGCGGCGGCCGGCGCGCTGCTGCAGGGCATGCTTCGCAATCCGCTCGCGGACCCGTTCGTCACCGGAACGTCCGCGGGCGCGTCGCTCGGCGCGGTGCTCGCGGTCGCGCTCGGGTTCGAACCCGCGCTGGTGCCGGTCGCGGCGTTCGTGGGCGCGACGGGTGCGATCGCGCTGGTGTGGCGTCTCGCGCGGCTCGGCGGGCGGACGACGGTGCTCACCGTGCTTCTCGCGGGCGTCGTGCTCACCTCGTTCGCCGGCGCGCTCGTGACGCTGGTCCTCGTCTCGAGCGACCGGCTCGCGCTCCGCCTCCGCGCGGTCCTCGGCTGGCTGCAGGGCGGGATCTCCGTGATCAGCTGGGGCGAGCTCGCGGTCGCCGCGGTCGTCGTCGCGGTCGGCGTGATCGGTGCGCTGCTGCTCGCCCCGCGCATCGATGCCTATGCGTTCGGCGAGGAGACCGCGGCGGCCCTCGGTGTCGACCTCGACCGCACGACCGCGGCGGTCCTCGCGACGACCGCGCTGCTCACCGGCGCCGCCGTCGCGATCGCCGGGCTCATCGGATTCGTCGGGCTCGTGATCCCGCACGCCCTTCGGTTCGTGCTCGGCGCGACGCACCGGCGCCTGATCGTCGCGAGCATCCCGGCCGGCGCCATCGCGCTGGTGCTCGCCGATCTGGGCGCGCGCACCGCGCTCGCGCCCGCGGAGCTGCCGGTCGGTGTGATCACCGGCCTCGTCGGCGCGCCGTTCTTCCTCGCGCTCCTGGTGCGATCGCGCCGGGTGATCGTGTGAGCAGCATCGTCGCGCGCGCCGTCCGGGCGGGCTATCGCGAGCGCGAGGTGCTTCGCGGTGTCGACCTCGTCGCGCATGCGGGCGAGCTCGTCGCGCTCATCGGTCCGAACGGCGCGGGAAAGTCCACGCTGCTGCGCGTGCTCGGCGGCCTCCTGCGAGCCACCTCGGGTAGCGTGACGATCGACGGCGTCGACGCGACCACGCTGGATCGTCGCGCGATCGCGCGTCACATCGCGGTCGTGCCGCAGGTCTTCGAAACGCTCTTCCCGTTCACCGTCCGCGAGATCGTCGCGCTGGGGCGGACCTCCCGGCTCGGACCGCTGGGCACGCTCGGCTCCGACGACGCGCGCGCCGTCGCCCGCGCGCTGGACGACATCGGCGCCGCGGATCTCGCCGAGCGCCGGATCGATCGCGTATCGGGCGGTGAGCGTCAACGTGCGGTGCTCGCCATGGCACTGGCGCAGGAGGCCGGCGTCTTGCTCCTCGACGAGCCGACCGCGCATCTCGATCCCGCGCACCAGCGCGCGACGCTCGAGCGCGTCGCGACACTGGCGCGGACCCGCGGCATCGCCGTCGTCGCCGTGCTGCACGACCTCAATCTCGCCGCCGCGTTCGCGTCGCGCGTCGTGCTGCTCGCGGACGGCGCCGTTGTCCGCGACGGCGACGTGAGCCAGGTGATCACGCCGGAGCTCGTGGCGCAGGTCTTCGGACCGGGGCTGCGCGTGATCGCGCACGACGGCCGGCCGTTCGTGATCCCCGAGCCCGCCGCCCTGCTGGAGCGCCACGCGCGCGCCGGCTGACCGATCTCGTGTCAGAGCGGTCACCGCCCTTAGATTTTCCAAGTGACCGTGCCTGGTTTCTCGAAGCGCACCGCCGCGGCGGTGTTCCTGCTGTCGTGCTCTGCGCTGCTCTTTCAGGTCGCGCAGACGCGTCTCTTCAGCGCAACGCTCGGCTACCATCTCACGTTCGTCGCCGTCTCGATCGCGCTGCTCGGCGTGGGCGCGGGCGCGGCCGCCGCGACGCTGGTCGATCGGCGTTCGAGCGCGCCGAGCACGTCGCGCCTCGCCGCGTTCGCCAGCGCCAGCTACGTGCTCGCGATGGCCGTCGCGACCGTGGTCGATCCAGCGGCGCTCGACGTCAGCCTCGCCATCGTGCTGATCTACGCCGCGAGCAGCCTGCCCTACGTCCTCGTGAGCTGGGTCGTCGTTCGCGCGCTCGCGGCGAACCCCGCCTCGGCCGGCCGGACCTATGCCGCGGACCTCGGCGGCGCCGCGGTCGGCGGGGTCCTCGCGTTCCTCGCGATGCCGATATTCGGGGCGCCGGGCGAGTACGGGGCAGCCGCGGCGCTCGCCGCGACGGCGGCGCTCGTGCTGGCGGCCCCGACCGCACGGCGTCGCGTCGCGCTCGCCGCGGTTCTCCCGACGGTGCTGCTCACGCTCGCGCTCGCGTCGGCCGGTGACCAGCTCGCGCCGCTCCGGCCGGCGGCGTTCAAGCCGATCCTCGAGGACCTGCGGCGCGGTGCCACCGTCGAGGCCGCGCGCTGGGACGTGCAGGGTCGGGTCGATGTCGTTCGCTACGGCGCGGATGGGGCGTCGAGCGCGTACGACTTCCTCGTCGATCCGGCATTCGCCGGTGCGCGGCCGCGCTCACTGATCATGCGGATCGACCTCGACGCGTCGACCCTGATCGTCGAGGGTGGCGCGACGGCCGATGGTGCGGTGTTGGACGCGTCCGTTCTCGCGACGCCGTATCTGTTGGTCGACCGGCCCAACGTTCTGGTCATCGGACCCGGCGGGGGCATCGACGTCCTCGTCGCGCTGCGTCGCGATGCGCGGGCCGTCACCGGCGTCGACGTGAATCGCGCGGTGATCGCGACGGTGCACGACAGCTACCGCGGCTATGGCGGCGCTCTCTACGACGATCCGCGTGTGACCGTCGTCGCTGACGAAGCGCGCAGCTTCGTGCGGCGCTCGAGCGACCGTTACGACGTCATCGTGATGACGGTCGTCGATAGCTGGGCCGCGCTCCAGAGCGGCGCGTACGCGCTTTCGGAGAGCTACCTCTATACCGAGGAGGCGTTCGCCGATTACGTCCGCCATCTCACGCCGGGTGGGACGCTATCGATCGGTCGCTGGTACCGCGATCCGCCCGCGGAGATGGTGCGGGCACTGGAGGTCGCGAGCGCGGGCCTTCGTCGCATCGGCGCCGCGCATCCCGAGCGGCATCTCGCGGTCGTCCGCAGCGCGGAGTTCGGGCTGATGCTCGTGCGCGCCGAGGAGTTCGACGAGGCGAGCATCGCGACCGTCCGCGCCTTCGCGGCGACGCACGGTTTCGAGCTGGCGTACGACCCGGTCCGAGGGAGCGGACCGCTCGCGTCCGCATTCTCGTCCAGCGGTCGGCAGGCGCCGTCGACCGACGACCGCCCGTTCTTCTTCGACAGCGTGCCTCTGGGAGAGGCGCTCGCCGGTCGCGTGGCGCTCCCGCAGGGACAGCAGACGCTCGTGGCGGCGCTCATCACGGCTCTGCTGCTCTCGTTCGCGCTGATCATCCTGCCGCTGCGCCGGACCGTCTCGCGCCGCGACCCGCGCCTGGTGCGCTGGGTGACGGGCTATGCGCTGCTGCTGGGGACCGGCTTCATCGTCGTCGAGATCGTCCTCCTGCAGCGGCTGACGCTGTATCTCGGTCAGCCCACGCTCGCGCTCGCCGTCGGGGTCGCCGGGCTCCTCGCCGGCGCCGCCGCGGGCTCGGCCAGCATCCGTCGACTTCCGGGCGGCCTCCGCGGCGCGACGATCGGCAGCACCATCGCGCTCGCCGCGGTCCTCGTGATCCTGCCTCGCGTCGGAGACGCCACGCTCGCGGCGCCGTTGTTCGTGCGCGTGACCTTGGCGATGCTCTTCGCCATCGCGCTCGGCCTTCCCCTCGGCACGGCCTTTCCGCGCGTGCTCGACGCCGCGGGCGCGCACGAGCGGAACCTCCTGGCGTGGGCCTGGGGTGTCAACGGCGTCGCGTCGGTGATCGGCTCGATCCTCGCCGCCGGACTCGCGCTCGAGACCGGCTTCACCGGACTGGCGTGGCTCGCGATCGCCTGCTACGTCGTGGCGACGTTCCTCGGCGAACCGCCGCGCGTCCGTCAGTCCGCGGAGAGCGCGACCGGAGCGGTCCAGCCCCAGTCCCAGCGCGCGAGCTCCTCGAGCAGCGCGTGATTCGTGAGATCGAGCGCGATCGGCGTCACGCTGATCTTCCCGGCGCGCATCGCGGCGACGTCGGTGCCCGCCTCGGCCTCCTCGCTGACCGCGGGCCCGCCGACCCAGTAATAGGGATTGCCGTACGGGTCGAGCCGCTCGACGAGCTGATCGCGGTAGGTGCGTTTGCCGAGCCGCGTCACCTCGACGCCGGCGATCTTCGCGCGCGGTAGCGGCGGCACGTTCACGTTGAGCAGTGTGTCGGGCGCGAGGCCGCGGCCCAGGATGTTGCGTGCCAGCAGCGCCGCGAAGCTCGCCGCCGGTCCGTAGTCGATGTCGCCGCCGAACGCGCCGATCGAGATCGCGATCGAGGGGACATTGGAGAGGAGTCCCTCCATCGCCGCGGCGACGGTGCCCGAGTACGTGATGTCGTCGCCCATGTTCGCGCCGCGGTTGATGCCGCTCACCAGGATGTCCGGCCGGTGCTTCAGGAACCCGAGGACCGCGAGGCGCACGCAGTCCGTTGGCGATCCGTCGGTCATGTATGCGGCGTGGCCGTTGCGCAGCTTCGTGGCCCGGACGCGCAGCGGGCGGAAGAGCGTGATGCTGTGGCTCGCGCCGCTCCAGTTGCGCTCGGGGACGATGACGTCGACGTCGCCGAGCTCCGACAGCGCCTCGGACAGCGGCGGCAGCGCGTCCGAATCGATCCCGTCGTCATTGGTGATGAGGATGTGCCGGCGTGGGGTCACTGTCCGGCGGCTCGTGCCTCGCGATCCTCGATGAGCGTGGCGGCCTGCACGCGGGTGCGTCGGCCGGCGGCGAGCTCGTACGAGTAGCGGAGGAAGATGTTCGCGATGCCGGCGACCGGCACCGCGAGGAATACACCCCAGAAACCGGCGAGCTTCGCGCCGAGGAGCAGCGCGAGGAAGATGAAGATCGGATGGATGCCGATGCTGCGCGACATGATGCGCGGACTGACGACATTCAGGAGCACCTGCTGCACCACCAGCACCAGGATGAACACGATCACGAGGCGGTCGGGAGCGCCGACAAAGGTCACCGCGATCACCGGGACCATCGCGATGATCGGCCCGAAGAAGGGGATGATCATCGTCAGACCCGAGACCAGGGCGAGCACGCCGGCGTACGGGACCCCGAGGGGGACGAGGATCGCGAGCGTCGCGATGCCGTAGATGACACCCAGGATCAGCGACCCGCGGATGAAACCGCCGAAGGAGCGGTCGGCGCTCTGCCGCAGAAGCTCGGCCTCGCTTCCGAGCTCCGGCGAGAGCACGCGCGTGAAGCGGTGCCACATCTTGTCGCCGTCGATGAGCATCAGGAACGCGATGATGAGGATGAGCGTGACGTTGAAGAAGATCGCGGCCGTCGCCGACACGACACCCAGGATGTCCTTGGCGTAGGCCGCGGCGAGATCTCCGAAGCGCTGGGGCAGGGTCCCGTAGAAGGCCGTCAGATCAACGCGGATGCCGAGCCCGGCCAGGGTCGACTGGATGCTGGCCGCGAGCTGCGACGCGCGCTCGCCGTACTCCGGCCCGCGGGTGACGAGATCGTTGAGCTGCGCCACGAGCGGCGGGATCGCGAGCAAGCCCACGCCGACGAGCACGAGCGCGATCGCGATGTACACGACGACGACCGAGAGCGTGCGATTCAGCGGCGTCACCATGTCGATGCGGCTCACCAGCGGCGACAGGAGATACGCGAGGGCCCACGCCGCGACGAAGATGAGGATGACGTCCGCGACCTGCGCGACCGCGAGCCACCCGAAGGTGAAGACTTGGATCGCCAGATACAGGATCGCGAGCACCACCAGCACCTGGAGCAGCTGATGTTCCCTCGCGCTGAGCCTCACGGCGCCAATGGTATTCGGCGTATTCGCGCAGCTTCGCTGCGCTCATCTGCTTGGCGTTTGCGCTTCGCGCACGCCACAGTAGGAGGGCTAACATCCCGCCGTGACACCCGCGCTCTGTCTCATCGATCGTTACGCCGCCCATCTGCCGGTGACGTCCCGCACACCGCGCCTCACGCTCGGCGAAGGTGGCACGCCGCTCGTGCGTGCGCCGTCGCTCGAACGCGAAACGGGCATCGACGCGGTGTGGCTGAAGGTCGAGGGTGCGAACCCGACCGGCTCGTTCAAGGACCGTGGGATGGTCGTCGCCGTCGCTAAGGCGCTCGAGGAACGCTCGGGGGCGGTCCTCTGCGCGTCGACTGGCAACACGGCCGCATCCGCGGCGGCCTACGCGGCGCGCGCAGGCCTACCGTGCACGGTGGTGCTGCCCGCTGGGTACGTCGCGCTCGGAAAGCTCGCGCAGGCGATCGCCTTCGGCGCGACCGTCGTGTCGGTGCGCGGGCCGTTCGACGCGGCCCTCGCGGTCGTGAAGGAGCTCGCGGCGCAGGGCGAGGCGACCCTCGTCAACAGCGTGAATCCGCACCGCATCGAGGGTCAGAAGACCGCGGCGTTCGAGATCTGCGAGACCCTCGGCGACGCGCCCGACTGGCTGTGTATCCCGGTGGGCAACGCCGGGAACATCACCGCGTACTGGAAAGGCTTCACCGAAGCGCGCGACGCGAAGATGGCCAAGCGCCGGCCCCAGATGCACGGCTTCCAGGCCGCCGGCGCCGCGCCGATCGTGCACGGCGAGATCGTCGCCGATCCGCAGACGATCGCCACCGCGATCCGCATCGGGAACCCGGCCTCCTGGAACGGCGCGGTCCGCGCCCGCGACGAATCCGGCGGATCGATCACCGCGGTGACCGACGAGGAGATCCTGGACGCGTATGGGTTCCTCGCGCGCTGCGAGGGCGTGTTCTGCGAGC
>WNGJ01000533.1_pt1 | contig 34842 bp, 37 predicted proteins | sample 5400611 | NCBI WGS metagenome assembly WNGJ01 (sample SAMN13153375, study PRJNA577476) | soil metagenome | isolation source: 40 cm soil or saprolite under Garry oak tree replicate 1 | place: USA:California | collected 2016-06-15
CCCGAAGTTACTTGATCTTGACTATGCAAATCCGTGCCACGACCTGCCGAAGCGTCGTCCGAGGCAAGACAACGTTCTGGCTACACGACCTCGGCCGGAGCGGCGAACGGGCCGTCCGGAGAAGATCGCTGATGATCAAAGAGCTACCACCGTCGACCCCTGCCCCTGGTCTTTCTGGCTACGTCCTTCGGCCCATCCTGCGAAGTCTTCGCACGTCATCAGCCATTTGCAGCCGACACGCCGACGTAACTTGGGGCTAACCGCAGGGCCCCACAGCCGACACTCACCTGGCTGGTCCAGTCGCCGCGCCAAGTTACCCCAGCAATGGGCCTTACCGGTGCTACTACCGGACATGGATTGCCATGCCGCGGCGGTGACAATGCGCGCAGCCGTTCGGGATCATTTTCCTAAACGGCTGCCGCTGGCGTGTCACTATCCTGCGGGGTGCTTTGGCTGGGTGCGGCAGTTAGCCGCACAGGTCGATGTGCTTGGCGTGCAGGATGTGCCGCACCGCGTCCTCGAGGCGGCTCCTGGCGAGCCTGCCTGACCCGGCGGCCGCGGTGATCGCCCGCACGGCCTGGTCGGTGAGGCTCGCCGCGGCGGCAGCGCCCGCGTCGTACAGCACCATGTCCGCGCCGGCGGCCAGGGCGGAAACACTGGCCTCGGGCACGGAGTAGCCGGCCGCGCTCAGGGCTATCGCGGACAGCGAGTCGGTGAGCACGAGCCCGGAGAAACCGAGCTGTTGCCTCAGCACCTGGGTGATCACCGCCGGTGAGATGCTCGCGGGCAGGCGGGTGAGCCCCGGGACGCTGGCGTTGGCGACCATGACGGCTGGGATCGCGGCGCGCACGGCCGCCGTGAACGGCAGCAGGCCGCTGGCCCGCAGGCTGGCCCATGACCGTGTCGAGGCCGGCGCGACGTCGGTGTTCGCGCTGGCGCCGCCCAGGCCGGGGAAGTGCTTGACGACCGGGACGACGCCGGCCGCCGCCAGGCCGGCCGCGAACGCCAGCCCGTCCGCCGAGGCTGCGGCGGCGACGGGGCTGAACGACCGGGTGCCGACGGGGTTCGCCGCGCTGGGGCCCTGCGCACCGTCGAGGTCGAGCACCGGGGCGAGGTCCATGGTGACACCGGCGGCCTTCATCCGGCGGCCGGCTTGCGCGGCGAAGCGCTCGATCTGCGCCGGCGTCATCGTCGCCGCCGTCTCGCGGGCCGACGGGATCGAGCCGACGAGGTTCGCCATGCGCTGCACGGCGCCACCCTCCTCGTCGGTCATGACCAGGGGCGGGACGCCGCCCGGCGCGCCGCGCACGAGCCGGGCCAGCGACGGCGTGAGGCCGGGCGGCGCCTGGGCGCCGAAGAGGATCACGCCACCCGCCCCCGCGGCCACTTCGGGCGCGGCCGATCCCACAGCGTCCTCGGCTACCGGGACCACGACCGTCTGCTCCGCGAGGCGCTCGACGCTCCAGGTCGCCAGCGTGCCTGCGGTCGTGCAGGCAGGCGAGGGCCTGGGCGAAGGCGCGGGCGCCCGCGGCGACGACGGCGGGCCGGGCGTGGGCTTGGTGAGTGCGATCGGGTGTGCGCCGCATCCGGCGCCGATGAGCGGGGCCGCGGCCAAGGCGGCGCCGAGCACAGCACGGACCGACCGAGACGGCATGGCGGCTGCCCCCCTTGCACCGGCGATCTTAGCGCGCGCGGCCATGCGAAGGCCGGGCGGAGGCCAAGACGCCGCGACGTTCGCCGGTCATGATGGCATCCCGCCGAAGTAACGGCGTGGGTTGGCGACCAGCATCTGCTCGATCTGCGCGTCGCCGACCCCCGCTTCGCGGAGCGCTGGGAGCACGTCGTCGCTGATGTGCGCGTAGTGCCAGTTGGGCGTGAACGCGGCCCGGATCGCGTCGTGATCGGCCCCGAACCAGTCGATGAAGCAGTTCGCGTCATGCGCGAGCACCATCCGGTCGGCGTAGCCGCGCGCGGCCAGGGCGGCGATGGTGGCCACCCGGTCCGCCGTCGAGTTGAACGCGTCGAGCCCGAAACGGTCCATGCCGAGCGTCGCCCCCGAGTCGGCCAGCTCCATGAGGTAGTCGAGATCGTTGCTGTCCCCGGCGTGCCCGATCACCACCTTGGCCAGATCGACGCCGTCCTTGCGGAACAGGCCGGCCGCCAGCCGCCCGGTTCGCGCCGCGCCCGACGTGTGCACGGTGATCGGCACACCGGTCTGGGCATGCGTGCGGGCAACGGCGTGCGCAATGCGCTCCACCCCCGGCGTCAGGCCGGGCGCGTCGATGCAGCACTTGAGGAACGCCGCCTTCACGCCGGTGGCGCCGATGCCCTCGGTGATGTCACGGGTGAAGTCGGTGACCATCGGCTCCGGCATGTCGAGCAGCAGGCCGGGGCCGCGGTAAGAGTACTGGTGCGGCAGCTCCTCGTACGCGTACAGGCCGGTGGCGACCACGATGTTCAGCTCGACCTGCTCGGCGATCCGCTGGATCCGCGGAACATAGCGGCCGAGCCCCCAGACGGTCGGATCGGCGATCGTGGTGATTCCCTTGCCGAGCAGCGCGCGGAGCCTGGCGACCGCGTCCGCGACCCGGGCCTCCTCGTCCCACCACAGGCCGTCGCCGTAGTTCTGCACGTGCTCGGTGGCCAGGACGAAAACGTGTTCGTGCATGAGGGTGGGGCCGAGGTCGCCGGCCTCGACCGGCCCGCGCACCGTCTCAACTGTCGCCACGGCAACCTCCTGCGACCGGAGCCTACGCGCGTGGCACCCGGGGAACCGGCCGGGCATCCGGTGCGGCGGCCGCGGGGTCAGGTGGCCACGGCCACCTGTGGCGGGGAGATGGCCCAGCGGATGCCCTGGACGAGGACGTGGCCGGCCGGGCGGACCACGGCAGCCTCGGCGACGGGCAGCCGGGGCAGGCGCAGCGGGCGGCGGGCCCAGCCGGGCAGCAGCGACACCGCCGCCGCGGCGAGCACGCCGTAGGGCGCCCGGGCGAGCACCGGCAGCGGCGGGTTGAGCAGCAGGAACCGGGCCGCCGCACGAGCCTGCTTCGTACCCGCCAGCTCGCCGCGGTACTGGGTGATCCGGTCGGCGAGCTCGGCTTCTGTGCGCGGCGGGTCGGGCACGCCCAGCTCGGCGGCGATCCGCGCCAGGTCGGCTACGTAACCGTCTCGTCCCGCCCGGTCCAGCGGCTCGGCGCCGAAGCGGCTGTGCGCGCGCAGGAAGCTGTCGGCCTCGGCGATGTGCACCCAGGTCAGCAGGTGTGGGTCCGACGCCGCGTAAGGCCGCCCGTCGGGCGCGGTCCCGGTGACCCGGCGGTGGATCGCCTGGACCCGCCGGATCGCTTCCCGCGCGTCCGCGGCCCGGCCGAATGTCGTGACCGCGAGGAAGTAACTCGTGCGCTGCAGCCGCCCCCAGGGATCGCCGCGGTAGCCGGAGTGGCCCGCTACCGCGGCCATCGCCAGCGGATGCAGCGACTGCAGCAGCAGCGCCCGGATCCCGCCCACGAACATCGACGCATCCCCGTGCACCCGCCGGACCGGGCGGTGCTCATCGAACCACCGCTCGCCACCGGCATCGTTGATGACCCGGCGGCGCGCCGGCCCCTCCGGCCCGGCCACCCGCTCGAAGATCGACGCGCCGACCCGGCGGCGAACGTGATCGGCGGCATCATGTACTCCCACTCAGCCATTATGAGCCGCCTGCCCCAACGCGGCGCCAAGCTGGGCGCCGTGCGCGCACCGCCGGCCCGGGCTGCCCTGACGGCCGTGACACGCGGCGGCAGCCGTTCGGGACAAACAAGCCGAACGGCTCGCGCGCGGTGCCACACCCGGGTTCACCGAGCCACCCGGATAGGCTGGCCCGCGGGGCTGCCTATCCGGGCATGGCCGCGCTGGCTCGGAAGACGCCGGTGGTCACGCCGCGCCGATGCCGCGCTCCTGAGCGAGCCGCGCCAGTCCGTAGCGTTCGATGTGACCGGGGTCGGAAAGGCTGATCGGCCTGTGCCCCTGCGCCGCCAGCCGCTCATTGATCTCGTCGAAGTGCTCGCGCACAAGGCGCTGCTCCGCATCGGTGGTCCTGCCCTTGTGCGGCTTTCCTGCGTGCTCCAGGGTGGCATAGTTGGTGCGGCCCGCCCCGATCGTGGTGGCCGCGGCGGACCGCGGGGCACGCTTGGCCGGCCGGGCGGTGACAAGCAGCTCGCTCATCGGTGTGTCGGTGGCCAGCTTGCCGAACGCCTCCGCGTCCATGACCACGCGGCGGGGCTCATCCTCACCCGGCAGGCACAGGTCGACCACGGCCACCCGCAGGGCTGCCTTCTCGATCGCCCGCGCCTCGTCGGCCAGGGCGTCGATCTCGACGGGACCCTCCGCGAGCTCGGGGTGCTCAAGCACCACGATCCGCGCGGGCGCGTCGTCTTCGGTTATGAGCCGACCGCTGAGGTCGCTGAACTGGACTGTCTTGTGGCCCACGTGAATGTCCTCCCTCATCGCCGCGAAAGTTCCGGTAAGCGAGGAAATGGTTCCTGCCGCCGTCGCGGACGTGAATGCGACGACCACCTTGCCGTACCGGCCGGCACGTGTCAAACACCTGTTCGATTGTGGCGTGCGGTGACACGTCTTTGTCACCCCGCGGCTTTGTCACCCCGCGGCGATTCGGGGCGGTCCGGTCACGGTGCCGCGTCCGCCCATTGGTGACCAACCCGGCGGGCCGGTCCTCCTCGCCCGCTCGGCGGGCGGCGGGCTATGCGAGAATCACGGTCGTGACTGGTCCGTACGCAATAGCGATCATGGTGGTCGCGCTCGTGCTCGCGGCCTGGGCCTTCGGGCTCGTAATAGCCAACCGGCCGCCTGCGGCCCGGCTGCTGCTGGGCGGCGCGGTGCTGGAGGCGCTGCTCATCGGCTTTCTCATCGGCGGCATAGCGCAGATGGCCGGCAGTCACCGGCACTTCGCCCGGGCCGAGTTCGTCGGCTACCTGCTGGCCTGCGTGGTGATCCCGCCGGCCGCGGCCGCGTGGGGGCTGGGTGAGCGGAGCCGGGCGGGCACGGCGGTCCTTGCCGTGGGGTTTGCGATCATGCCGATCATGGTGATCCGGGTACAGCAGGTCTGGGCCGGCCCGGTTGGATAGCACCGGTGAGCGGGCACCGGCCCGGTCGACCAGCCGCGGGTTCGGCCGGGTGCTCGTCGCCGTCTACGGCCTGTTCGCCCTCGCGGCGTCCGCCCGTTCGGCGGTCCAGATCGCAACCAAGTTCCACCAGGCGCCGCTGGCGTACCTGCTGTCCGCGTTCGCGGCTGTCGTGTACATCGTGGCCACGGTGTCGCTGGCCCGCGGCGACGCCGTCTCGCGGCGGGTTGCCACCGTTGCGATCAGCATCGAGCTGGCCGGCGTGATCACGGTTGGGGCGGTGAGCGAGCTGTCGTCGAAGGCGTTCCCCAACGCCACGGTGTGGACCGGGTTCGGCAGCGGCTACGGCTTCGTGCCCCTCGTGCTGCCGTTCGTGGGCCTGTGGTGGCTGCGCCACACCCGCTGAGCGGCCATCACCAGCAGCGAACCGGTGAGCGAGAGCGAGTACCGGTGGGTCCGGGTCGAGGGCGGCTTCACCGCAGGGGCGGCGGATGCGGCATACGCTTTCGTGGCGCCATGGGCTCATCGCCGACCTGTCCGTCGTCGGATAACCGAGGCCGATGACATGAGCGGGCGGGTGACCATCGGCCGGGCACGCAGTAGCGTGCTGCGCAGGCCGTCAGACACTGGTTCACCCGATCCCTTTCCCGCGACGTGACCGGCCGGCGCGGGTCCCGCATGCGGCAGCGCACCGTGCCGGTGTTGACTGAGGCTATGCCTGCCGAGGGCAGACGCGAGCCGCCGCCGGATCGGCCGCCACAGCGAAAGCGTCGCGGGCGCCGCGGGCGGCGGCCGGAAACCGGGCTTCGGCACGGGCCCGATGCCGGCGCATCCCGGCGGGGAATGCGAGCCGGCGCCCGCCGCTTCCCCCAGGCGGCAGGACCGGATCTCGAGGGGATCTCGCCCAGATCCCGGAAGTGGAGCAGATTATGGCAGACCCCTCCGCGCAGCAGCCGTCTTCGCCGCCGCCGCCCGCCCCGGCCACCGTCGCGGACGTCATGCGGCCGCCACTGACGACGTCGGTCGAGCAGAACGACCACGTCGCCGCGGCTGCGTACCTGATGAAACACGCCGACGCGACCGCCCTCATGGTCCTGGACTCCAACACCGGCGACGCCGCCGGCATCATCACAGAAGCCGACATCGCGCACGCGGTAGCCGACGGCAAAGACGTCAACGACGTCCGGATCCGGGACCTGATGACCACCCGCCTGACCGTCATCAACGCGGCGGCAAGCATCCGCGACGCGGCCAAAATCATGATCAGAGGACGTTTCCGGCACCTGCCGGTCGTCGGCGAGGCCGGGCTCATCGGGATCATCGACATCACCGACGTGTGCCGCGCACTGCTCGGCCCCGGGCAGGAATGATCGCCCCGCCGTCCCCAGCGGGCGAAACCCCGCCACAGCCATCCACCGCCCGGCCGGGCCGTCCGGGCGCTCGACGACCTCATCGCCCTTGGCGTGCGCGCTGCGGTCGTCGCGCCCGGGCCTGACCTGCGGCGCTGGTTCCGCAGGCAGTGGTATCTGGACGGGCACTGGCCGGCGACCCCGTCCGCGGGTGACGTCCGCGGGTGACGTCCGCGAAGTGTGGACGATCCGTCCGGTCGATTGCGCCCGGGTGAGGGAAGAGACCCGCGCCCCTTCATCTGCACATGGCTCCTGCAACGGCTTCTGCACGAGCGTTTGCACTTGCATTCGATCTGTTAGGATGCACCGTGCAACGATCACTGCGGCAGCGGCGCCATTGGTTCGCCTCGCGTTCCCTCGGCGCCCAGGGAGACACGATGCAGGTCGACAACGGCATTCCGGCTGACCATTTGCCGGGGGCGCGCTGGCGCAAGAGCCGCGTCAGCAACCCGAGCGGGAGTTGCGTCGAGATCGCCGAGTTGCCCGGCGGCGCGGTCGCCGTCCGCAACTCACGCCACCCGTCCGGGCCGGCCCTGATCTACACGCGCGCCGAGGTCGCGGCGTTCCTGATCGGGGTCAAAAGCGGCGAGTTCGATGACTTGTGCCCGGGCGGCAGCGTGACGTGATTACCGGAAGTGACAGTAAATGGTGTCCCAATGGCGCGGTAACGCGGTGATATCGTGCTGTGTGCGCCGCCGGGTGAGCCGCAGCTGTCCGGAATGTTGTCGCGGTTGATGGCACGGCGGCGGTGCCACGTGTGACATCACAGTTGATGTCACGGTTAATGGCATACTGCGGTGCCACGATTCGGCGGGGGCGGGGCCATGAGTGCTGACAATCGGGTCCGGGAGCCGGGATGAGCGCGGCTCAGCCGTACAGCGAGGCACTCACGGGCAGCGAGGCACTCACGGGCACCGTGGACGAGCCACGCGGCGGCCCGACCGTGCAGTTCGTGCATGGCCTGTTCCAGACCGAGGACCACGCCCGCGCCGTCACGGGCGGCGCATGAAGCAGCGCGTAAAGTGATGACATCGCCGAGGCGAGGGAGATCAGGTGGGCAGCCAACGACGCCCTGCTGGTGATGCCAACACGCTGGCCCGCGAGCTTTTTGACGGCTTGCCCGCCCGGTACGACCTGCTGGCAGAGGTCCTCTCGTTCGGCCAGAACCAGCGCTGGCGGCGGGCAATGGTCGACGGCCTGCTTTCCGTCGCCCGGGCGCCGGCCCGGATCCTGGATGTGGCCACAGGTACGGCCGGCGTCGCGCTCATGCTCACCGACCGCAGCGGCGCCACCGTGACCGGTGTCGACATCACCGAACAGATGCTGCGCCGTGGGCGCGACCAGGTCGCCCGGCGTGGCCGGCAGTCGCGGATCCGGCTCGTCGCGGGCCGGGCCGAGCAACTGCCGTTCCCCGACGAGACGTTCGACGCCCTCACTTTCACCTACCTGCTCCGCTACGTGGCCGACCCGGCCGAAACCCTGCGCGAGCTCAGCCGCGTGGTCCGTCCGGGCGGCGCGGTGGCGAGCCTGGAGTTCCTCGAGCCGGGCAACCCGGTCTGGCGCATGAGCTGGAAGGCGTACACCCGTCTGCTGCTGCCGGCTGCGGGCTTCGTGACCGGCGGGAAGGAATGGGCCGCGGTGGGCCGGTTCCTCGGTCCCTCGATCACCGCGCACTACCAGCGGTACCCGCTCGCGTGGACGGTCGACGCATGGCGGTGGGCCGGCATCGAGGACGTGGCCGTCCAGCCGATGAGCCTGGGCGGCGGTGTCGTCATGTGGGGCCGGAAGGCCGATGCCTGACCCGCGCGGGGAAGCGGGCCATGACACGGTGCCCGCGGCCGCGTTCTACGGCAGGCGCGGCAGCAGGCGGGCGGACTGGTGGACGCTGCTGCACCCGCCCTACACGCTGTGGCACGTGTCGTACGTGGTGCTCGGCGCTGGTCTGGCCCCGCATCTTGACTGGAGCGTGCTCGCCGCTACGGCGCTGGCGTTCTTCCTTGCCGTCGGGCTCGCCGCGCACGCTCTTGACGAGCTGAACGGCCGGCCGCTCGGCACCGCTATTGCGGATCGGGTGCTTTGGGGGGTGGCCGCCGCCGGCCTGGCGGGGGCGGTCGCGCTGGGGATCGCTGGGATCTTCCGCGGCCGCGGCGTCCTGATTCCCTTCGTGATCGCTGGTGTGGGCCTGGTGCTCGGCTACAACCTCGAGCTGTTCGGTGGACGGCTGCACACCGACCTCGGGTTCGCGGCCGCGTGGGGCGGCTTCCCCGTCGCCGTGGGCTACGTCGCGCAGGCGCCGCCGCCCACCACCGCGGGCATCGCGGCCGTGACGGCGGCGACGGCCGCGGCGGTGGCGCTGTCGTATGCCCAGCGGTGCCTTAGCACGCCCGCACGGGCCATCCGGCGGCGCACCAGGGAACTGTCCGGGGTGGCCACCCTCACCGACGGCACCAGGCACACGCTGGACCGCGCCACCCTGCTCGGGCCACTGGAGGGGGCGCTGCGGGCCATGTCGTGGGCGGTGCCGCTGCTGGCCGCCGCGGTCGCTCTTTCTCGCTTGCCGCCCTGAGCCCCCGCCGTGCCCGCGCCAGCCGGCCGCGTTGCGCCGGCGATGACAAGTTTGACGGATGCCATTGACGACGGCCACGACGTTCAGGGATCGTCGTTCGGACACCGGCTGTTTCTCGTGCGGGCTGCGCCGGGCCGGCGGGCAGGGCGAAACGATCGCGGGGGACGGCCGCCCCACAGCGGGTGGCAGCATCTTCCCCGCGGCGGCAAACGGCCGGGAGCCGACTGTGAACAGGATTGAGTACGACGGGGCGTTCTGGTTCCCAGTCACGCCGGACCAGCTATGGGTGACTGTCGAGCGGTTCGACCAGTTCGAGTCGTGGTGGCGCTGGCTGCGCAACTTCCGGGCGGATGAGGCCGGGCTGGTGGCCGGCAACGTGCTGCACGGCACGGTCGTGCCGCCCGTGCCTTATCAGTTGCGCCTGGACGTCCGGCTACAGCGCTGCTGTCGGCCGCGGTCGGTCGACGCGAAGATCGATGGCGACCTCAGCGGGTGGGGGATGCTGCGGCTGGAGGACGCCAACGATGGCACGCGCGTCGCGGTGGCCTGGTCGCTGGAGATGCGCAGCACACCCCTGCGCGTTGCCGCGCGGGTGGCGTACCCGCTGATGCGCTGGGGTCACGACCGCGTTGTCGACATGGCGGTCGCCGGGTTCCAGCGCCGGGCGCTATCCGGCGCCGCTTCGCAGCAAGCGCCGGGTTCAGCGGACCATCGAGTGCCGCGGCGGCCCTGACCTGCGGGCTCACGGCCGGGTTCCCACGTTCATGGACACGTTCCTCGCCACCGCCGGGGCGGCCGCCGTGCTGTTCGCCGGAACAAACATCGACGACATGGTCGTGCTCGCGGTGCTCAACGCCTCCTCGCGCTCCGGCGGCCGTCCCAAAAGGTGGCACATCTGGGCCGGGCAGTACGCCGGGATCACCGCGGTGGTCATCGTGTCGCTCGCCGCCGCGCGCGGCCTGACCCTTGTCCCGCAGCGTTGGATATGGCTGCTGGGCCTGCTGCCCCTCGGCCTCGGCGCACGCAAGCTCGTGACCGCGGTCCGGGCCCACCGCTCGGGCGTGCGGGCCACCGCGGCGGCGGGCGGGCTGCCCGGCGTCATGGGGATCACCATCGCCAACAGCGGCGACAACCTGGCCGCCTACACCCCGGTCTTCGCCACCAGCAGCAGCGGCGCCACCGCTGTCACGATCGCGGTGTTCGCCGCCGGTGTCGCCGTATGGTGCCTGGCCGGGTCCTGGCTCGTCTCCCACCACAAAGCCACCTGGGCCATCCGGCACTGGGGCCACTGGATCGTCCCGGTTGTCTACCTCCTCATCGGCTTCTACATCTTCCAGCAAGCCGGTGCCTTTGGCCGGGTCCTCTAGCGTGCCGGTTCCGCAGATCCATACGCGCCGCCAAGGCCTGCGGGACACCCCCCACGGCTACGGGACGTGGCTGCCGATCAGGCTGCCGACGGCGAACGTCACTGCGATGGCGAGCCCGCCGAGTGCGAGTTGGCGCAGGCCGGAGCGCAGCAGCGACCTGCCGGTGAGCCGCCCGACCGCGATCCCCCCTGCGGCCAGGGTCACTGCCGCGATCCCCAGCGAGGCAGCCAGGGAGGGCAGGCCGGCCAGGTACGGCAGCAGCGGCATCAGCGCTCCGAGAGAGAACGCGACCAGTGACGAAACGCCGGCCAGCACGGCGGAGGGCAGCTCGTACGGGTCGACGCCGAGTTCCTCGCGGGTGTGCACACGCAACGCGCTGTCCGGATCCCTCGATACCGCGGCGGCCATCCGGGCCGCAGTGTCCGGATCGGCGCCGTAGCCGCAGAAGGTATCGGCGAGCTCGGCTTGCTCGGCGGCGGGGAACCGGGCGTGCATCTTGCGTTCAATGGCGACTTCGGCGTGCACCAGTTCGTTCTGGTTGGTCACCGACACGTATTCCCCGGTTCCCATCGAGAACGCGCCGGCCACGAGCGCGGCCACGCCGGTAAGGATGACCGCGTGCGCGGAGGCCCCACCGCCACCCAGCCCGGCGATCAGCGAGGCGTTCGTCACCAGCCCGTCCACGGCGCCGAACACGGTTGGCCGCAGCCAGCCGCCGGACACGTCGCGATGCTGGTGCGACCATCCCGCGGCAACGGCCTCCTCTTTCGCCGCCTGAGCCGGCTCTGGCATTCCTCGCCTGCCTCCCCCCGGATTATCCGCCGAGGGCGTTTTGTGGGTCCGTGACTCCTACAGGCCGGGGAGCCGGTAGCCGTTGTAGTACCACAGCGCTGAGGTGTACCAGAGGACGCCGACCAGGAGGGCGAGCGTGCCTCCGGCCACCGGCAGCGCCCAGCCGGGCAGCCGCTTGCTCTGCACCAGCAGCACCTTCGCGGCGAACGCGCCGTAGAAAAAACAGCCGGCGACGGAGTGCACCGTCACTCTGGTGCTGGTGAGCTGTACGCCGTAGGCGATCAGGCAGTGCACAGCGATCGGCACGGTAAGAGCGAACAGGGCGAAGCCGACGGTCCGGTGCGCAAGCCGCACCTGGCGTGGCGGGCTCGTCACGACCGGGAGTTTGCGGTACATCCACAGCGCCAGAAGCACGTTCAGCGCGGCCATGCCGACGGCGATCGTTGCCAGCGTGGACTTGAGCGTGACCGCGCCGAGCCCCACTTGGCCGAGGAGACTGAAGTTGTAGTCGGGCGTGTGCACCCGGCCCACCACGTACAGCGCGACGGCAACACCGCCGGCCAGCAGGCAGGCACCTGCCAGGCGGGCGGCAGCGGACCGGCGGCCTGTGGCGGTGGGTCGTGTCATCGCATTCTCCATATTGCCATCGAAGCGGCCGCGCCGCCCGGGGCGGCCTGCCGCCATGATCGCAGCCCCGCCCGTCCCGGCCCCGCCGATATGGCGCCCTTCCGCAAGATGGCCCGGGCACCAGGCACCTCCAGATACGGCCCGGATGGCTGGCCGCGCGGCGGTGCCACAGGGTTCGCGGCCGGGCGACGTCGGGCGCGGCAAGAATCGCAACGCCGTGGTCACCGGCGTGCCCAGCGTCTCAGCTCCCGATGCCGAGGGTGGCGAGCAGCGCGAAAACCAGCGTGCAGACCGCAGATGCCCCGTGCCCGGCCACGATCACGATCGGGAAGTGGCTTTCCGCCGGAAGATCCGGCCGGGTGCGTTCCCTGGTGGTGGCCGCGCCACTATCGAGCCGTGAAAGCAGCGAGCCATCTCGGATTCTCCCGCCAGGTGGCCACCTCGTCAGCGAGAACCCAGACTTGCGGCGGGCGGGCCCACACAAGGGGCCATGGCCCGCCGTGGCTTCATCGCTGGCTGTTTTCTGCCGGGGCGCTGGCGGCGCCCGGGACTGGTGGCGCCCCGGGGGTGCCGGCGATGAAGCTCATGTGAATGGCGGCAAGTCGCCGGCTTCCCGCGTCGGCCGCGATGACGAGCGTGGCACGGACGGCTCCGGGAATGGGGTGACCTTGGTAGCTGCCGCGGGTGTTGTTGCGGGCGGTGACGACGGCCACCTCGCCGTGTAGCTGGGTCCGGATCTCGCCGAGGTCGAAGGCTTCGTAGACAAGGTCGCCTTGGCGGTGCCGGGCCAGCCAGGCGGGCCTCGGCAGGATGAACCCGAGGGGTCCCACGCCGTAGAAGTCGTCGGCGAGGAGCGCATCGAGCTTCTCGATGTCTCCGGCGCGCTCGGCGGTTGTCCATGCTGACAGGAACGAGTCGATTGACTGAGTCATCTGGGTCTCCTAGTGATGGGCCGGGCGGCGTGGCAGCAGGAGCGCGGGCACGAGCCCGGCCGCGGTGAGGGCGAGGGCGACCGTGAACGTGGTGGCGAAGGCGCTGGCGAGGGCGGGAAGGGCGCGAGCCGGGTCGGCGGCGGCGAGCGCAGCCGCCTGGGTGATGCCGCCGCGGAAGCCGGGCAACTGCGCGCCGATGGCCCGCTGCAGACAGACCGCGAGCAGGACGGTGCCCAGTGAGCCGGCGATGCGCTGGATGGTGCTGATCGCTGCCGTGGCCGCGGGGATGGCTGAGCGGTCGATCGCCTGGAAGGCGGCGGCCATGGACGGGGTGATGGTCGCACCGAGCCCGGCGCCGATCAGCAGCAGCGCGCCGGCCAGGTACCAGTATGCGGTGCCGGCCGCGATCTGCGTGTAGGCCCCGGTGCCGGCCAGGGCCAGGATGACGCCGCCGGTGACCACCGGGCGTGCGCCGATCCGGTCGGTCAGGGCGCCGGCCACGGGCATCGCCAGCGCTGCGCCGAGGCCCTGGGGGATGAGCAGGAGCCCGGTCTGCAGCGGGGTGCGGCCGCGGACGATCTCCAGGTACAGCGGCAGCAGCAGCGCGACGCCGAACAGGGCGATGCCAAGCACCAGGTTGGCGCCCGCGGCGGCGGCGAACCCCCGCCGGGCGAAAAGCCGCAGGTCGATCAGTGGCTGCCGGGCCCGAAGCGCGTACCGGCAGAACACCGCGATCAGCGCGAGCCCGGCCGCGATCGCGGCGACGGGCACGGCGCCCACCGATCCGCCCTGCGCGGCATCGGCCAGCCCGTAGAGGAACACGGCGATGCCGCCGGACAGCAATGCCAGCCCAGGCACGTCCAGCGTCACCCGGCCGCGCGGCGCGCTGGCCGGCAGCAGCCATGCCGCCAGCGCCAGCGCGGCCGCGCCGACCGGCACGTTGACGAAGAAGATCCATCGCCAGCTAGCGCCGCCGGCGATCGCCCCGCCGATCACCGGGCCGACGACCGGGCCGAGCAGCAGGGGGACGCCCACGATGCTCATGACCCGGCCCATCCGCTGTGGGCCGGCGGCCCGGGCCAGGATCGCCTGGCCCACCGGCATGATCATCCCGCCGCCGAGGCCCTGCACCACCCGGAACACGATCAGCTCACCCACCGACTGTGACAGCCCGCAGGCCAGCGACCCGGCAATGAACACGGCCAGCGACACGAGCCAGACCCGCCTGGCGCCGAACCGCTCGCTTGCCCACCCGGACGCGGGAATCACGCTGGCGAACGTCAGCAGGTAGATCGTCGGGACCCACTGGATCACCGAGATCGATGTGCCGAAGTCCCGTCCCAGCGTTGGCAATGCGACGTTCACGATCGTCGCGTCCAGGATCGTCATGATCGAGCCGAGGACCACTACGGCGGCGAGGCTGAGGATCTCCCGCGTCAGCAAGGGCGGCCCGTCCGGCGGGACCTTCCCCTGCGGCACCGCGCCGTGGCGCGCCGGTTCGCGCCCCGGCGCCCGGGCGTCGCGATGCGCCGTCTCATTGCTGGTCATGGCGCACACCTACTTCGTTATCTGGAGGTTTTTCCTTCGCTTAGGCGAGAAGTTACCACGTTGTGGAGAGTTTGTCTATCAGTTATGCTGGGATCTGGAGAAAATTCCTCCGGCTGGGTGGCGCCGTACGCGCATCCAGCCCGTGCCTGGCCCGGCGGCGCGGCGTGTCCACGGATTGGCGGGGCACACGAGACGACGGCAGGCAGGAAGAGGCGGGACGCATGCAACGAACCCGTGAAACCGCGGCTTCCCGGCCGCTGCGGGCCGACGCCCGGGACAACCGGCGCCGGCTGCTCGACGCGGCGCGTGACGTGTTCATCGAGCACGGTCCCGGCGCCCCGCTCGAGGAGATCTCCCGGCGGGCCGGGACCGGGATCGCCACCCTCTACCGTCGGTTTCCCGACCGCCGGGCGCTCATGCGCGACGTGGTCCTCGACGCCCTGCAGCGAACCGCAGAGGAGGCGCGCCGGGCGGCCGAGGAGGAACCCGACCCGTTCCGCGCCCTCGTCCGGTACATGCACCGCGCCATCGACGTCCGCACCGCGGCGGTCATCCCCGCCCTGCTCGGGCAGGTCCCCCTCGACGACCAGGAGATCACCCGTGTCCGCGACGCCGCGCCGGCCACCATGGAGGCGCTCGTCGACGCCGCCCACCGGGCCGGCGATCTCCGCCCCGACGTCACCTCCGGCGACATCGGCATGCTCATCGTGCGCCTGTCCCGCCCGCTGCCCGGCGGGTTCTCCCGCGAGACCAACGACAGCCTCAGCCACCGCCACCTCGACCTGCTGATCGATGGGCTGCGCCCCGCCACCGGCCAGCCCGCCCCGCTTGGCGGGCCGGCCATGACCCTCGGCGACCTGCGCCGGTTTCCCCAGCCAAACCCCCCGCCCGCCGGCCCCCCGGGCAGCGCGCCCCAGTGACCCCTCCCCGCCCGGCCCGGGCATGACCCAACGGCCTGCCGCAAGGGGCCGCGGGACCTGGCCGGCCCCGCGCCCGGCGGGTCAAGGAGCGCGGCATGCACCCCCGTGCGGGCGCCGGGCGCCCGGCCATGCCGGGGGACGCAGCCCGTTGATGGGCCGGGGTTAGGATCTTGATGGATGCGGGCGGCCGTCCAAAGCCAGCAGGGCCAGGCGGCGTCCGGCAAGGCGGTGCTTGTCTTCGCTTGTCTTCGCTTGTCTTCGCTTGTCTTCGAGGCGCGACTGTGCATCCCACAACCCAGCCGGTCGTCGCCGCCGCGCCGGTCCGCGCCGCCAAAGATCTGCGGGACACGCGCTAGCTGCTGGCCGGGGTGGCAAGTTCGGCGAGCAGCAGCCGCACCCGCCGGTCTATCTCGTCGCGGATCGGGCGGACCTGCGCGGCCGTCTTGCCCGCGGGGTCGGCGAGTTCCCAGTCGAGGTACCGCTTTCCTGGATAGACCGGGCAGGCGTCGCCGCAGCCCATGGTGATGACGACGTCCGCAGCCCGCACCGCGCCGCTGGTGAGCGGCTTGGGGAACTGCTTACTCAGGTCAAGGCCGAGTTCGGCCATGACCGCGACCACGGCCGGGTTGATGGTGCCTGCCGGGTCGGATCCCGCGGAGCGGACGCGGACCTTCCCGCCGGCGTGCTGGTCAAGCAGGGCGGCCGCCATCTGGGAACGGCCGGCATTGGACGCAGACGAACAGAACCTCGGGGATCTCAGCCACGGCGGCTCCCTGGGTGTGAGCGGTATCGCGGTCCCCGCCCATCGTGACCGCGCTGCCGGCCGCTCATCGGAGTACGCGCTGCGCCAGGGCTCTGGCGGGTGCCGCGCGGGCCGGTGATCGTGGGCAAGTGTGGTCCGGGCGAGTCGCATGAGCCCTTCCGGTACTTCGACTATCGTCGATACAGACCCCCCGTATTGCCCGGTGACAGCCGCTGGCCGGCGATCCCCGACCCGATCACCGCCGCCGCCAGCAGCGCGCTCCCGGCCGCCTCGGCCACCAGCCGCCGCCACAAGACAGGCCCACCCGGGGGTGCCACGGCACCTCCCCCGTTACATCGATGACCGTCGATAAACAGTCTCGCGGCCATATCGACTGCTGTCAAAGCACCCAGGGGCCCACGAGACCCCGGGACGGCGTCAGCGAGATCCGCACGTGCCGGGCGGCTTTGGGGTCGCCGCCGCCGGCAGGCGCGCCGCCGCCGGCGGCGGCTACCGGCGGGCGCTACCGGCGGGCGCTACCGGGTCAGCGCGCTGCCGGCGGCTCCCGCGTAGAGCTCCGCCGCCCGCCAGCAGTACCAGGCCGCCACCGACCGGTAGGGACGGTACGGATCGCCAAACGGCTCGAGTTCTCGCGCACTCGGCATCGGGACCTTCCACGCCAGGCCGTAACCGCGGCGAACCCCGAGGTCGCCGGTGGGCCAGACGTCCAGGCGACGGAGCTGGAAGATGAGAAACATATCGGCCGTCCAGCGACCGATGCCCCGAACGGCCGACAGCCTGGCGATGACCTCTTCGTCACTTTGCCGGGCCAGAACCCGCGGGGACAGCACGGCCGTCCCGTCCAGCGCCTTGGTCGCCAGATCCCGCAACGACACCGCCTTGTTGGCGGACAAGCCCACCGCTCGCAGCGACACCTCGGGGAGTGCGATCAGCGCCTCGGGCTGTACGTCGCCGCCCAGGGCGGTGATCAGGCGGCCATGAATGGCAGCCGCTGCCGCCCCGGCGAGCTGCTGGTACACGATGGCCCGGACCAGGGCTGCGAAGTGTGACTCCTGGGGACGGCGAAAGCGGGGCACGCCCGCGTCCGCGATCAAGCGAGCGATGACCGGATCCCGGGTCGCCAGGATGCGAGCCGCCGCCGCGGGAGTCACCCGGCGGCTGGGCTGACCCCCGAGGGCAGTAGTCATGAGCCAAGTCTGGCGCGCTCGGCGGGCGGCTGCGCCACGCCGGCGCTCGCCGCACGGCCCGGATCCCACCCGGGACACGGCACAGGCAGGGTGAAAACGCCGTGAACTCGTTACGCGGGGAAGCGGACCGGGTAGAACTGATCTTTGGGTGCCCGGCAATCCAGCACCGGGCGCCTCCACACGCGATAAGGAGGCGCGCGGTGACGCCAGCGGGCAGGCCTGTTGTCTTCATTCATGGTCTATGGCTGCACACGAGCTCGTGGGCACCCTGGGCGGAACTGTTCCAGGCGGCGGGTTACGCGCCGTTAACGCCGGGCTGGCCGGGAACCGGTGACACGGTCGAGGAAACCCGGCAAAAGCCCGACCAGGTCGCGGGCAAGGGGATCGACGACATCGTCAGCCACTATGCACAGATCATCCGTCGGCTGGAGACGCCGCCGATCGTGATCGGCCACTCTTTCGGCGGCCTCATAGCGCAGCGGCTGCTCGGCGAAGACCTCGCCGCAGCGGCGGTGGCCATCGACCCGGCGCCGATCAAAGGCGTCATCTACCTGCCCCCGTCGGCACTGCGGGTCGCCTCGATCGCGCTGCGCAACCCGGCGAACCGCAACCGCGCCGTTGCGCTGACCGAGGAGCAGTTCCGCTACGGCTTCGGAAACGCGCTGCCCGCCCGCGAGTCCGCCGAACTGTACGAGCGGTGGAACGTCCCCTCACCAGGCAAGCCGCTCTTCGAAGCCGCCACCGCGAACCTGACCCCCCGCTCACCTGCCAAGGTCAACACCCGCAACAAGACCCGCGGCCCCCTCCTGGTCACCGCCGGCGGCAAAGATCACACCGTCCCGGCATCCATCAGCAGGGCAACCCGCAAGCTGTACCACAAGTCGCCAGCGATCACCGACCTCAGGGAGTTCCCCGACCGGGGCCACTCACTCACCATCGACCACGGCTGGCGCGAAGTCGCCGACGAGGCGCTGAGCTGGCTCAAACAGCGCCATCAATAAACAGCGCCGCAACAACGGCGCCCGCCGCAACCGTCCACGCTGTCAGCCTGCCGTCGCTGTCAGCCCGCCGTCGGCCTGCCGTCGCTGTCGGCCCGCCGTCGGCCTGCCGTCGCCAGTGGGGTCACGGCCCTGCTGGTCACCCCATGGACTTGGCGCCATCCAGGGACTCGCGGATGATGTCCGCGTGCCCGGCGTGCTGTGCCGTCTCGGCTATGACGTGCAGCAGCACGCGGCGCGCTGACCAGCGCGCTCCCTGCTCGAACCAGGGCGCCTGCGGCAACGGGTGATCGGCGTCCAGGTCGGGCAGCGTCGCCACGAGCTCGTCGGTCCTGCCCGCAACCTTTTCGTAGCTGTCCAGCAGCCCGGCCAGCGTCTCCCCCTCCAGCATGCGGAAGCCACCCGCCCACTCATTCGCGTCCGCCTCTCCGGAGCCGCCCATGGCCGAGGCGCCTTCGAGGATGAAGTTGGCCCATTGCCGCTCGGTGAGCGCTACGTGCTTGATCAGCCCGCCCAGGCAGAGCTCGCTTGCGGTGGTGCGCTGGGCGGCCTGCTCGTCGGTGAGGCCACGGACGGTGTACCGCAGGAAGTAGCGCTGCTTGGCCAGCGCCTGCAAGATGTCGGCCCGCTCACCGACCACGGATCCCGGTGCGTTCATGAGCCCAGCCCCTTTCATCGACGGTTGCATCCAGAACGCTACGGCCAGGGACCGACAACCAGGGCGCGGCGCGGCGAAACGCGGCGGCCTCCGCGCACCGGCCCGGGACGTGCGCCACGTTGGCCGCGCACCGGCCCGGGCATGCGCCCGGCTGGCCGCGCCGGCGCGCACCGCCGCCGCGCCAGCTGACAGCCAGCGCGACGTCTGCAGCGTGTTGTCCTCGGTGCCGGTGAACTTCAGCGTGATGGTCTGCCCGATGTAGCTGCCCAGGTTGAAGCTGTGCTGGGTGTAACCGGCGTGGTTCAGGTTGGAGTAGGTGGCCAGCGTGGCCAGGACGGTCCCCGAGCCGTTCAGGACCTGGACTTTGAGCGTGTCGTAGGCGGTTGTCGTGGTGGTCTCGGCGGTGTCGATATGCAGCCAGAACGACAGGGTCGCGCTGGACGGTGCCGGCCGGGACGGTGACGGTCTGGGCGAGGGTGTCCGTGTGGGGAACGATCGGTAACAGGCTCGCGAGCGCCAGTGGCCGGGCGTCGACAGCGGTTAAGTCATCGCTTGACTGGTCAGGCCGGTGCGGCTACCGGCCTGACCTTGTAAACGCCGGCGGATGCCTGACCTTGTAAACACCGGCGGACGTTTGCGAGGGGCGGTGCCCCCGGCCGCCCCCGGTACTCAGCCGCAGCCGGCGCTTAGGCCTGTCTCAGCAGCGCGCGGAGCATGTTTTTGCTCGCGGTGCCGGTCTCGGCCTGGACGCACAACTGGTCCATGACGGTCAGGTAGTCGATGACATCGTCGGCCTGGTCGAGGTACAGCGCGCTGTTGAGCTGTTCGAGGTAGACCACATCGGGCAGGTCCGGCGCGGGGAACCGCAAGATGGTGAACGGGCCGCCGGCCGCGGCGTGCGGGCCCGCATGGAACGGGACGACCTGCAGCGTGACGTTGGGCAGCTCGGTCAGGTGCAGCAGGTGCTCGAGCTGTGCCCGCATCACCTTGGCGCCGGCCAGGGGCCGGCGCAGCGCCGCCTCGTCGAGCACCGCCCACAGCTCCGGCGCGCCCGGCTGGGTCAGCAGTTGCTGGCGGGTCATCCGGACATTGACCCGGCGGTCGATCTCCTCCGCCGACGCATGCGCGTTGGCGATCAGGATGACCGCGCGGGCGTAGTCCTCGGTCTGCATCAGGCCGTGCACGAACTGCACCTCGTAGCTGCGGACGAGCGAGGCCGCTTTCTCCAGCCCGATGTACAGCTCGAACCATTTGGGCAGGACATCGCTGTACTGCTGCCACCAGCCCGGGGCGTTGGCCTGGCGGGCGAGCGTCAGCAACTCTTCGCGTTCGGCTTCGTCGGTGACCCCGTACAAGCTGAGCAGGTCGGCCACGTCACGCTGGCGGGCCCCGCTGCGCCCCCGCTCCAGACGGCTGATCTTGGAATGGGTCGCGCGGATCACCTCGGCAGCCTCCGCCGTGGTGAGATTGCGAGCTTCCCGCAACCTCCGCAGGTGGGTGCCCAGCGCGATCCGCAGGGCCGTCGGCCCACTGCGCGCGCCGACAAGCAGCCCATCGGCAGGCACGCGGCCGGGCGCGCCTTTTCTTGCCTGATCTGAGTTCATCAAAGCTCCGTGAGGTCATGCCGTGCCTGCCCCCGGTGAACTCGCCCAAGTGTCCCATCACCTGATCGCCATTGCATAGCCGGCTTTCCGGCTATTTGCGGCCTATCACCCGCGCCATGCCAGGGCGGCAGACGTTGGCTGGACACAGGCGTCCGCCGCCATTGCCACGGCTTGGATGCCGGTCGATGACGCAGCGCCACCGCATGCCGCAGCCGCCCTTGCGGGCGGCTGCGCACCTCAGCGGATCAGGTAGTCGAACTCGCCCTCCTTGACGCCGCGGACGAACGCGGTGATCTCGGCCGCCGTGTAGATCAGCGCCGGACCACCGCGGTGGCGCGAATTACGGACGGCGACGGCCCCGCCAGGCAACTCGGCGACTTCGACGCAGCTCCCGTTCGGATTGCTGTAGTAGCTCTTGCGCCACGTGACCCCTACGAGCCCGGACGCGGGCATGCCGTTGCAGGTCTCGACAGTTGACTTCGTCACCCTGAGCCCTCTCCAATCCACTTGACTGCGCCCGGCTTGCCCACATCGGCTCAGCACCAACAGGCGCCACCTGCTGGCGGGCAACTCCCTCCGCCGGCGCGCCGGGTCGCGTAGGCCCGTGCCGCCGGGTCCTGGCTGTGCTGGCCCGGGGGCCGGCCTCCCGGAACCCCCCGTCAGGGGGCTGGCCCGGGGGGCGACCTCCCCGAGCCCCCGTCAGGGGTGGACCGGTATGGCGACCACCTGGAACCTCCGTCAGGGGCTGCACGGTTCGCGTGCGCCGGACCGGCGAGCACACCCGCGTCAGGTGCCTCGTTGCCGCTGGCGGCGCCGGGTGCCTGTTGCCGCCAGCGGCGCTGAGTGCATGTTGCCGCTTGCGGCACGATATATCGTGCACGTGCATTTATTCCGTTCAATCGGATGTTCTTGCGAATGTTCTCGCACATGCACTTGCGTCTGCACGATCGGACACAGGAGGATAGGCCGGGGAGCGAGAGTGCCACGATCACTCGCCGCCCGCAAGGACCCGACTACCAGGAACCCCACACCCGCCCGAGCTGAATCCGACCGTGGAAGGTCGCCATGCGCAACCTCAGCGACCAAGATCGGCGAGCGCTCCGGCTCGCGGACGACCTGCAGAAAGCAGTCGAGCAGTGGCTCGCCTACCGCGGCGTGGACCAGCCCTGCACGGTTTCCCCCTTCGTGGATCCAGCCGGGCAGCCAGCCGTAGTCATCAAGCTGAATGCCCAAGTGGCGTGCGCCATGATCGACAGCCTCAACGAGCAGCACACCCGCGCCGCCGAACAGCCAAGCCCCGACATCACCGCCCGGCCACTTCCCACAGACCTGACGTGGGGTGCCGGGTAGGCCGCGGTGAACCCACCCGCACCGGGGCCGGTCACCGGCCGGGCCGGTCACCGGCCGGGCCGGTTTGGCACGAGGATGACACCCCGGAACGGAAGCAACGCCTTATTTCACGGCGCGACCTAACGGCTGCCGCGGCGCGTCACCCACCGCGGGGCTTGCAGGTACGGAGGCCGGCCATCACGTCGCGGCGCTCGGGGGTGAAGTAGTTGCGCAGGGTACAGCGGAGCAGGCGCCCGCGGGTCGCCCAGGCGCCGCCGCGCAGTACCTTGCGTTCGCCGAAGAACTGCTCGGAGTTCTCGTGGTAGGCGTCCCGCTCGAAGTTGGGATAGGCGGCGAAGTCACTGGCGGTCCATTCCCACACGCCGCCGATCATCTGGCGGCAGCCTGCCGGGCTGTCGCCCGCGGCACAGGCGGCGACGTCGACCGCGCCAAGCGAGCGCCAGTCGGTCACGGCGTGGCTGGCCTGCGGCGCGGCGTCGCCCCACGGATAGACGGGCTTGCCGCCGGAGCCTGCGGTGGCGGCGAATTCCCACTCGGCCTCCGCCGGCAAACGCCGTCCCGCCCACCTGCAGTACGCATCCGCCTCCCACCAGCACACATGGCTGACAGGAAGGTGGGGTTCCAGGTCGGCCCACGCGTCGAAATGCCGCCGGCGCCATTCCCCCGGGCCTCCCGACCAGTAAAGCGGATGCGTGGCGCCGGTCATCGCCAGCCACGCGCCGCCGTCGGACCACAGCCGGGAATCGGCGTACCCGCCATCGGCCACGAACGCTGCGAATTCCTCCTGCGTCACCATCCCCCTGGCGATGGCGAACGGGGCGACCGTCACAGGATGGGCCCATTTCTCGTTGTCGTATACGAACGGGTCGCCTCGCAACGCGCCGAGCACGAACTGCCCGCCAGGCAGTTCGGCGTCACCGGGCAGTGCCCCCGCACCCGCGTCCGGCAGGGCTGCGGTGAGTCCCGGCAGCGCGGGCGCGGGCAGCCCGAGGGTCTGCCTGGTGTAGGTGAGGGCCTCGGTGTGCATGTCGTAATGGTGAACGCTGTACCGGGCGAGGTGGCCGACCACGTCGGTCGCGTCCGGGCGCGTCACTTCCGCCGCGACGCGGTCCGCCACCAGCCGCATATATTCCGTGGTCTCCCTGCGCGAGGGCAGCACAAGCCGCCACCGGGTGTCGTGCGGGATCGCGCCGGAGTCGTACAGCGCATCGCCGTAGTCGAGGATCGGGGGCTTGGAGCACGCCTGGCGCAGGACAAACTTTTCCTGGAACCAGGCGAGGTGGCCGATCTCCCATAGCAGCGGATTCACCGTCGGCAGGAGCGGGCCGATGAGCTGTTCGTCATCGAGGTCCGCGACCAGGTCCAGCGTCCGTTCGCAGCCGTCGCGTACCCAGCCGGCCAGCTCGGCCGGGTCGGGGGACGTTACCCGCATGACACCTCCCGTTGTGCCGCACGAACCCATTCTCAGCATGATCAGCCAGCTTGCGGCTCATCACCGCGCCGTCCGCGGCGGCGCTCGCGCTACATGAAGTTACGTGTGTGCAGCGCAGAGATATCCGTGGCCTCGGCTGCAGGGAAACCGAGGCGGATGAGCCGGTGCTGACGTCCCTCGTCCATCTCGGCCTGCAGCTTCTGGACTTCGTCGTAACCGCGGCCGATGGCCTGCGGCGTCCATTTTCCCGCCGCCAGCGTGACCAGAGAATCGAAGACGTCCTGGTTGAGGCCGGCGGTGTCGACCAGGACATCGTGGCGCCGCTCCACCGCCGCCCGCAGCCGGTTGCGCAGCCCGGGGTCGACGGCCGCCTGATGCTGGAGGTGAGCAACGCCGAATGCCACGTGCCGTGCTTCGTCCTGCCTGGCCAGCCTGGCGACTTGCCGGGTGACAGAGTCGGGAGCGTGCCGGTCCAAGAACGTCAGCAGGTTGAGGAAGCTGCCCTCACCCAGCACCGACAGCAGGAAAGACGCCAGCGAGAAGTCCGGCTCGGTGACGAGGGTCGCCAGCGATTCGCGGCCGCTGACCGCGGATGTGCCCATTTCGCCGCCGCTCAGCTGTGCGCGGCGGGTGAATATCTCCACGTGCCGTGCCTCATCGGCGGCCTGAACCGCCAGCAACTGCAAGACCTCGCGGAAGTGCGGATGGACACGGGCCAGCAGGCGCGCGGGGATCACCAGCGCCGCGAGCTCGTTCTCGATGAGGTAGGTCATCACCTGAACGACGGCGGTCTCGATCTCGTCCGGCAACGCGACTTGCGCGTCCCAGGTCACCGCCGTCGCTGGATCCCACTGCGCCGAGGCCGCGTGCGCGTACAGGCTGGGGGCGACGGCGGCCCACACGTAGTCACGGTCGGCCAGGTCGAAGCCGAGTTCCGGGCCGCCGGGCTCGACCAGGGATCCACGGGCCGCCAACCCCCAGTGCAGCGGTGGGTTGGCCACGATCTCGCCCGGGCGCGCGCCCCCGGATCGCTCGGCGCCAGCCCACCGGTCCAGATCGGCACGCCCCCTGATCACCCAGGCGCGCACCCCGCTTTCCGCGGGCCCGGCGCGCCGCGCACGGTGCCCGGCGTGCCGGCACCACGCTTCCAGGTGGATGACGAGAGCCGGATCGTGGCCGGTGACACCAACCTCATCCCCCGGCCGCAAGGCCGAGAGCGCCTTTTGCACCAGCAGGTGGGCGCCACGCTCGAAACTCAGGTCCTCGAGATCGAGGATCGCTGCCGCGTTTCGCGTTTCCATGTCATGGCTCGTAGCCATTCGCCGTCACCGCACCTGATGCGTCGTAGAAGCCGGTCTCGTTGACCGCGGCGTCCAGCAGCGAGTATCCGCTCGTGCGGCCCTCGTGCCAGGCCGTCAGGCCCTCAAGATCCAATAGGGGCCGGACCTCGGGATCTGTGTAGGACATGGAGAGCAGCAGCTCACCGAATCGCTGCACCAGATCGCCTGGCGCTGCCGCCGCGATCGTCATGTTGCAGTGGTCGAATTTCCCGGTCTGCGACAGCACCCGGGTGCTTCCCGCGGGCAGCGTCCCTTCTCGGCCGAACAGCAGATGATTCGCGTCGATCATGTACGCCGCGGCGGCTTTACCGGCGATCAGCGCGCGGGCGGCATCTCGTTCGCCGCCGATGTGGTCGCCATGCAAGCCGACGCCGACGTCAAAACGCAGCACCGAGACATCCTCACCGGGACGCAGGCCGCGTGCCCGCAGGTGCGAGCATGGAATGAGGGTCGCCTGTGGTGAGTCGACGGCGCCAACGGCGACCGTCTCGCCTTTGAGATCGGATATTTCTCTGTAGGGCGAATCGCTGCGCACTACCACGACCGAGCTGAGGTCGCGATCGGTGTCTCGCATGACGAGCGCGGTAAGTTCGCCGCCGCGCGCCGCCGCGAGACGGGAAGCGCGGATCCACGCCAGCGGCGAATTCCACGCGGCGTGGATGCGGCCGCTGACGAGATCTTCGGCCTGGCGTTCGTAGTTGGAGTACAAGACGAAGTCGATCGGCAGGTCTCGCGCCCTCAGCCAGGACCGGAAGCCACTCCAGATGGTGACTACCTTCGGGTCGTAGGCGACAGCGCCCAAGAGCAGCGTCATCGGGGAACTCTCCTCCTACAGCAGCGGCATGCCGAGCGTCGCGCGGCCCACGAAGTCGTTCAGTGCTTCGGTTGTCGGCGCCATCACACGTGCCGCGAGCGCGTCACGGAACAGCCGTTCCACGCCGAGTTCCTTGCGGAACGCGCTGCCTCCGCACAACCGCATCACCCCATCAGCGACGTGGGAGGCGGCCTCGGACGCGACGGCTTTGACCTCAAGCACGCGCAGCATGGCGTCCTCCCGGCCACTTTCCAGCGCGGCGAGCGTGTCCTGCACAAATGTCCGGACCGTGTCGGTGCGGATACGAAGCTCGGCGTAATGAGCGCGGTGCGTGGGCTGCTCGGCCAGGGTCTGACCGAGATGGTCGAGGCGGGTCCGGGTCAGGTGACCGGCCGCCATGGACACCAGCGCCTCCATGAGGCCGAGTGAGAACGCGGCGTTGAGCACGAGGAAGGTTGGCAGCACCTGCGCAAGCGCGAGGTCCAGGCCCGAGCCGTCCGCGCCGAGCATCGTGTCGCGGCTGATCCGCACACCTTCGGCGGTGACCGGGCTGGAGGCGTTGCCCCGCAACCCGAGCCCATCGAACGGGCCGCGGACCGTGAGCCCGGACAAGCTGCTCGGCACCAGCCAGAGGGTCATCGGGCCCGGCGCGTCCAGTGGGCGGCTCGACCACACATAGCTGTCCGCCTCGCCCGCCGAGGTCACCCAGCTCTTGCGTGCGTCCAAGCGCACCTCGCCGCTGCCGTCGGCCGCGGTGCTGAGCGGGGCCCAGAAATGACTGCGCGAGCCCACCTCGGAAAACGCGAGCGTGCTCAGGTGCTCGTCCCTGCCGATCGCGCGGCGGACGTCCTCGCTGCCGTTTGCTTCGATCACCGATGTGGCCGCGTAGTGCATGAGCAGCACCATCGCGGTCGACCCGCACGCTCCCGCCAGCTTCTCGATCACCTGGGCGGCGGCGCGCAATCCCTGCCCGCGTCCCCCGACGTCAGTCGAACTGATCAGCCCGAGCAGGCCGACCTTGGCCAGGGCCTCAATATTGGATCGCGGGAATGTTCCTGAGCGGTCCACCTCGGCCGCCTGCGGTGCGATGGTGTTTTCGACAACTGAGTCAAGCGCCGCCAGAGAATCATTCGACGTGGGCATTTGTCACCCTTCTCCTCACCCCTTCCGGTGGCACCCGACGCCGGCTGCGCCCCACCGCTCGCGGCAACCACATCGAGCCGCCAAGTGTGTCCTGTAATCCAGAGAGTTTCAGCATTCGGGCGTCGCAGCAAGACCCTTCGCCCGGGTCCACAGCGCAGACCGCACGCCACATCAAGCAGGCGGCCCAATCGGCCGGGCCGCTGCTGGTATGCCGCCCTCGCACCAATGACCGGGCCTGTCCCAAGCTCGCGGCGCTGTGCGGGCTGTCGCAGCTCGCCGATCCCGCAGTGGCCGCCGGCGATCAGGCATCCGCTAGGGTGGGCGAAATGCAGGTGGTACCGCAAGATTCCAATACTTCACGAGGTGCTGGCCCTGCCGAGAGGAGCGCCGTGGTACAGCCAGGTCGGCGGTTGACTCAGTTCAGCAGCGGCGCAGGTTGAGCGTGTAAGTTCGCGCCCAGCGAGCTTGCGCAGGTTCTGCGCTCGTTGACACCTGTGGTCCATCCGGACCTCATCGTCGGCACCGAGACCGGTGACGACGCCGCGGTATGGCGTGTTGACGCCGATCGCGCCCTGGTGGTCACGGCCGACTTCATCACGCCCATAGTCGACGATGCCCGTACCTGGGGCAAAATCGCGGCCGCCAACTCCGTCTCTGACGTGTACGCAATGGGTGGCACGCCACTGTTCGCGCTCAACCTGGTGGCATGGAACAGCGGGGAGCTGCCGACGGAGCTTCTCGGCGAGGTGCTCGCCGGCGCGGCTGAGATCGGCCGCGAATGCGGCTTCGTGACCATCGGCGGGCACACCGTGGACGACCCTGAGCCAAAGTTCGGTCTTGTCGTCATCGGTGAGGCACGTCCCGGGCACCTGATGACGAATGCGGCGTTGCGAGACGGCGATGCCCTGGTGCTCACCAAGCGGCTCGGCACAGGCATCGTCGCCACGGCCATCAAACGCGGGGTGGCGCCGGAGCCGGTGGCCGCGGCGGCCATCGTTTCCATGACCGCCACCAACGCCCAGGCGGCCGCGGCCGCGCTCGCGGCCGGCGCGACAGGTGGCACGGACATCACCGGCTTCGGGCTGCTCGGGCACCTGGGCCGAATGGCGCAGGCGTCCGGCGTCGATGCCGAACTCGACGCGTCCGCGATCGCGCTGCTGCCCGGCGTGACGGACCTCGCGGAAAAAGACCTGGTGCCAAGCGGCTCGCGGCGCAATCTCGAATGGGTACGCGATCTCCTGGATGCCGATGGTATTCCTGAAATCACGCTGCTGATCCTGGCTGACGCTCAGACATCGGGTGGCCTGTTGTTCGGCGCCGCCGCCAGCCAGGCATCAGATGCGGTAGCTGAAATCACGGCGGCAGGTACGCCAGCCGCCGTGATCGGCCGCGCGAGAAGCGGATCCGGCCGCATCTTCGTGCGCTGAGAAACGGCCGCCGGCCTGGGTCGGCCTTCGCGGTACCCCCGCGCCGGTATGCCGGATGAAACTCAGCCTCCTGCGGCCCTTCACCCCACACCAGGGATGCTCGCGTGATATTTCGTCACAAATCATCCCAGCCATTCTTCGACCTCTCCTAATGGAAGCGCAGCGTGCGTGCAGCGCCGCTCCAGGCTAGCTGCGCAAGCTCATCTGGGTGACATGGCCGACCAGCCGGAGAACCAGGGCCTTGATGTTGCGGCGGGTGGCTGGGCGGCCGGTCTTGCCGCGCATGGACCTGGCGGCCCAGCGGCGGTGGAGGATGTCTCGGTGCCAGCGCAGGATAGTGTCCGGGGTGACCACCAGCCGTAGCCCCTGGCGGCGTGCTTGGGGTATCACGCTGAGCAGGGTCGTGAGCAGGGCCCGGTCCGCCCAGTTCAGTTTCGGGCGGCGCGGCTGCCGCCGTTGCAGTACGGCGAGTTGGTGGCGCAGGATCAAGATCTCGGCTGTCTTCCACGCCTCCTCGCGCCGGAACAGCCGCAGCCACGCGGCGACCCGTGTGATCAGGAGGAAGACGAACCGCAGGCACATGATCGGCGATCATCACGGGCGGACGGCTGGCGGGACAACTCTGCTGGTCAGAGCCGTGGATGCGATTCTCGGCACGCACATGCACAACACGGCGTCGGCCAGCTCGAACAGCCCGTCCGCCCGCCGGGTCAGTGCCTGGTAGAACTCCTCGCGGAAGCGGTTGAGTTCCCCGAGTGACCGCGAGGCGGTCTGGTCGTGCACACTCATTACGCAGCCCTCGGATCGGTCTTCTCTCTGTCGCAAGAAGATGATCATCCGAGGGCTGCGTCCATGATTAACCGGGGTGCGCCTCACCAGCCGCGACCTTAAAGACAAGCTTAGACATCCGCGGACTCGTACAGTTCCACGTAGTCCGGGCTCATCGTCCAGATCATGTCCCAGCCTTTGGGCAGCGAGATCACGTCGCCGGGCGTGATCGTCAGGGTCTGCCCAGTGGTGAGAACCTCGATCGTCGCCTCGCCTTTGAGGCACAGGATCATCTCGTCGGCGAACACGTGGAATTTGAGCTTCACCGGCCCGTTGCTGCGCCACAGGCCGCCCTTGAGCAGCCCGGTCCCTTCACCGATGTCCTGGCCGCCGGACTCCCGGAACCGGAGCCACTTGACCTCCGGGTTGCCGTGGTAGAGCTCGACGTTGCCTTCGCCCGCGTAGGCCTTCGGGTCCCACGGCTCCCAGTCCTCGTCGTCGACGCGCAGGAAGGGGAGCTGCTGGTTGTCGGACATGTCATCCTCCGATGGTGTGGTGTGTTCTGATCGAGGGTTCGTGGACATCGCCCGGTCGGGCACCGTGTGATCCGGGACTGTGTGGTCCAGGACTGTGTGATCGGACCGCGGACCGCTCAGCGACGCTCGTATCCGGTCCAGCCTGATCCCGAGGTCGCGGCGGCGGTCGACGATCAGGCGCACCGACTGGCGCAGGCGCGCACGCATCAGGTCGCTCGCGAGGCGGCCGATGCTGCCGTCTGCGGCGCCGTCCAGCAACCCGGCCAGCACCCGGGCACCGTCCGAGGTGGTGACGCGCCGATACGAGTGCCGGCCGAGCTTCAGCGCCAAGACGATCGCCGCGACGAGGTGCTTCGCGTCCAGCGCGTGCGACACCAGGCCGTGACCGAGTACGGCGGCGTGGTCGCCGTTGTGTGCCGCCAGCAGAGCCGGCAGGCCGGTCATGACCTCGAGACACTGTCCGCGCATCCGGTTCAGTTCGGTGCTGGCGCCGGCGACCCCGCGCACGAGGAGCCGCGCCCGCGGTTCGTCCAGCAGGGTGTTGATGGCACCTACCAGGGAGCTGACCGTCGCACGGTCGAGGACTGACGAGAACTCCGCGCAGGCGGCCACTCCCGTCTCCCGCGACGCCACCGCGGCGGCCGGCGAGGCCGCGAGCGCGGCACCGAAGCGCTGGACCGCGGTCAGGCCGCGCGACACCGTGTGTTCGTCGACGAGCATGGGCGGTCGCGTGTCGGGTGGCGCGTCCATGTCACTGAGTCGCGACCACGCAGGGGACGCGAGTGCCGGTCGGCACCGCCAGTTCGGCGCCGCAGTGAGCAGGTACGAGGGCCGGTTCTCTGCGATGCCGGCCAAGAGGAGCGCGGCGAGCCGGGACACCGGCTCTGAGTCCGCGAGGGCGTCGGCGGCCAGCGCGTCGGCTTGGTCGGGGTCGAGCAGGGCCGCCTGGACATCGGCGTCCTGCCAGACCATGCGCATGTGGGACGTGCGCCCGTGCCATGCGAGCGCGGCGAAGTCGTGCCGGTAGCGCTCGGCGACCAGATCGTGCAGCCTGCCGGTGCCCGCGCGCGTGGTCGCGGTCGTGCGGACGGCGGCCAGGCGCTGGGCGAGCAGGCGCACTGGCAGCGTCTGTTGGTCCAGGTGGACTAGACTGTCCCGGCCGCTCATCCTCACCCCGGGTCGCGGCGAGGCGACGTCAACGGTGGCAGCGGTCCGATGTCCCATTCCGTACCGAGGAAGTGCGCGGCGTCGAGCCACTGCTTGACCATGCGCGGGAGCAGCAGCGGTACGCCGGCGGCTGTGCCGAGTGCCTGCAGCCCGTCGAGTATGGCGAGCTCCGCGGCGGGATCGACCTCGTCCGGGTCCAGCCGGCCGCTGCTGTCCGCCAGGGACCGCGCCAGCGTCAGGTGGGCGCACACCGAGATGGGATCGGCGGCCTCGGCGACGGCGACCACGCCGTCGCCGGCCGCAGCCAGCCGCGCCGTGCGGTACGGCTTCGGCCACGACTCCAGGGTGTCGCAGCACAGCGTGGCGAACTCCCGCTCGGCCGACGACGCCTCGACGGCCTGGAGGAATCCGTAGACGTACGGGTTTCGCGAGGAGAAGAACATCACCATGCTGTCGCCGAGCAGGCCCAGCCGAGCCAAGGTGTGGACCAGGGTACCGTACAGGCCGGTGTCCACGATCGCGACCCCGTCGCCGAGCGGCACCGATGCCCGGATGTGCCGGATCAACGCCTCGTCCGGGACCGGGTCGAGTTCGTCCGAGCTGTTCACGCCGACCATGCCGCGGTTGAGGTCGAGGATCCAGTCGGTGATGCCGCCGCGGCGCGCCTCGTGTGCGCTGCGGTGGACGACGTCCAGCAGGATTCCATCACGGGCGAGGAAGACGATGTCGGTGACGCCGTGCCGCCGGCACTCCCGCACCACCGCCGCGACGAACGCGGTGAGCAGCGAGGCCCAGGTGCGCCCGACTACACCGTAGGCGCTCTCGACGTCTGAGAACAGCTGTCCGTGGGTGCGCGGCATTCCGTCGCGCCGGACGTTGTCGGCCAAGGCGGCGCCGATCAGGTGCGCCTGGTCGAACCCGATGTCGTTTGCGATCGCGTCCGTGTACCGCCGGAAGAGTTCACGGACCTTATCGGCTCGGATGGACTGGTCCGGATCGAGGCCGAGGAACCGACATGTGACCGGGACGACCGGGTCGCCGGTCTCAACAAGCTCTCGCGTGATCGCGTGGAACCGCGACACCCGGTACACGCCGTCGGTTGTCGGTGCGTCGCGAATGAGCATGACTGTCCTCCTTGTCTCGGCTGCACGCTAAGACTGCGGCACGCACAGGCCAGAAACATCCGCCATCTGTCGGTGGTACAGGCGGAACGGTGGCATACTGCCGCGCCGCGCCGACCAGCGGTGGCTCGTCGGTCGCGCAGATGTCCATCGCGAGGCTGCAGCGCGGATGGAAGCGGCAGCCCGGCGGCGGGTCGGCGAGGTCCAGAGGAGCGGCCCTGATGCCGCTGATCCGGCGGGCGCGGATCTGCGGTTCGGGTACCAGTACGGAGGCGATCAGGCCCCGAATTCCGTGACAGCCTGCACGCGCTGTTCCGCTGGCGCCGGGACGTACGTCATTTCGACCCGGCTCCCTTCGACGATGACCTGGCTGAGCAGTTCCTCGACGCCGCGTGCCTGGCGCCCAGCGTCGGCAACGCGCAGCCGTGGTGCTTCGTGTCGGTCGATGACCCGGTCAATCGTGCGGCGGTGGCAGACAACTTCGCCCGGGCCAATGCTGACGCCCTGGCGGGCTATTCGGGTGAGCGCGCCCGGCTGTACGCGAGTTTGAAGCTGTCCGGGCTGCGGGACGCGCCTCGCCAGTTCGCGGTCTTCTGCGACGAGGCGACCGCACAGGGCAGCGGCCTTGGCCGGAACACGATGCCCGAGACTTTGCACTACTCCGTGGTCCTGGCCGTTCACACGTTCTGGCTCACGGCCCGCGACGTCACGACCTGATCTCTACGAGTTCATCTTGGCTGGCAGGTTCTCTGACTCTCGCCGAATCCGATTCGTGATCTTAGTCCCGGCCGCGCTCTCTCATGATTGATCTCAACGGTACGCGCAAAAGGTCACCGCCGGGCTACCCAAGATCGGCACGGAACACGGCACCGGGGGATGCGGTTATAGGTGGACGAGACCGACCGTCGACCGTTCGGAGCAGCCATGGGTCAAGCCCGCGACGTCCTGAACCGACTCAACGCCGAGGTCAACACGGCTCGCAACCTGGCTGTGCTGCGTGATCTATACGCCCAGGACGCGGTGCTCACCTCGCCGGACTGGGGCGAGGTCAGGGGCCCGGACGGCGCGATTGCTTACCTCACCAGCTGGACCGACGCGTTTCCGGACGTCAACGACGAGCCGGTGGGCCAGTACGAGATGGGCAACGTCGCGATTAACCAGTACATCACCCGTGGAACGCACACGCGCACGCTGACCGGCAAGTCGGGTCGCACTGTCCCGCCGACGGGCAGAGCGTTCGTCCTGCGGACATGCGACATCGTCCTCGTCGAGGACAGGCGCATCGTCCAGCACCACATCTACTTCGACGTCGCCGACAAGTTCGCGCAGCTCGGGCTCATGCCGGAGCCCCCGATCTGACCGGCGCGCGTCGTCCCGGCGATCGCCCACGGGCCTGGCCGAGGAGGCACGGTGGCTGACAATGCCGTCCGGCGGTGGCGGCAATCGCTCTACGTGATCTTCGGTTGGCACGGAGCTCTCATCGGAACATGGTCCAGCCGCATCCCCTGGATCATCGAGCAGCAGCATCTGGAGATCCAGTCGTTCGGGTTGGCTGCGGCCGGTGTGGGTGTCGGCGCCGTCGCCTCCATGCCGCTGGCCGCGTGGTTCAGCCACACCTACGGTGCTCGCGTCGTGGTGTGGTGGCTGGTCGGCATCGGCGCGATCGGGCTGACCGCCACCGCGTGGGCGCCCGGGGTGCCGGTGCTGCTGTTCGGTTTGGCCACCGTCGGGGTTTGCCTCGGCACGCTCGACGTCACCGCCAACGCGGAGGGAGTCGCCCTCGAACGCGCTCACGGCAGACCGATCATGCCCGGCCTGCACGCCGCGTGGAGCGTCGGCGCGGTGTTGGCCTCCGTCGGCGGAGCATGGGCCGCCGCCGACCACCTGGACGCGAGAACGCACTTCGCGGCGGTTGCCGCCGTGTTCACGGCCACGTCGGTCCTGGCCAGCCTCGGCCTGCCGGAGCGGACGGACCGCAGCGACCGGACGCCGCTGTTCAGGCTGCCGTCCCGGCCTACGTTGACGATCAGCCTGGTGGCCGTCGGAGCCGAGTTTGCGAGCTTCGCCGCCGCAGACTGGTCGGCAGTGTATCTGGTCCGGGTGACGCAGGCCAGCGCCGGTGTCGCGGCGCTCTCGGTGACCGCGGCGCTGGTCACTGGCGCGGTCACACGGTTGATCGGTGACCGGCTGGCCTACCGGTTCAGGGCGGTGCGCGTGGTCAGGGTCAGCGGTGTGGTGGCCTGCCTCGGCTGCCTAGTCGTCGCGTCCGCCCGTACGCCCGTGATTGGTATCGCCGGGTTCGCGCTCGTCGGCGCGGGCACGGGACTGGTCCTGCCCCTGGCGTGCGCGGCGGCCGGCCGGACCAGGCCGAACTCCGCGCAGTCGATCGCGTCGGTGTTCACCGTGATGTGGATCGCGAGCATCGTCGAGCCCGGACTGCTCGGACACGTCGCCGGACTCAGCTCCCTGCCTGTGGCCTTCGTGGCGGTCGCCGTGCTCAGCCTGGTGACTGCGGCGGGCGCAGGCACCCTGCGGCTGCCGACCACGTGACCTCGGGCGCCGCGCGCGCCGGCGACCCCGACCGATCTGGCCGGTCGGCCGGGTAGTCAAGGTCACCAGTCGTCGCGGGTGCCGGTCGCGGACGTTCGCCGAGTGAGTCAGCCGACGGGCGCGGAACGCCGGGCGAGCGCCAGAACGGCGTCGTGCGCGGCGGCCAGCACACGACCTGTTTGTGGCTCTTCGAGCTTGAGCGGGGTAGTGCTGTCGCCTGGTAACTAAAGGTGAGCGTCTCGGCTCCGGCGGGACCTGCGGCTGAGCGGGGTGGCCGGGCGGGTATCGGCGCACGTGAAGGGGTATGTGACCACGCGCCCGGCGGATCTTGGCTGGGGCCAGGGCCAGGCCGGTGTGGTGCAGGTGAAGCGGCGGCTGGTGTGCCGGGAGCCGTCCTGCCCGCGTCAGACGTTCACCGAGGCGGCCGCGGCGGTCCCGCCGCGCTGCCGGGTGACGCAGCGGCTGCGGGAGCACGCGGCGGCCCTGGCCGCCGATGGGGGGCGCACGGTGGCGCAGGCGGCACGCGAGTGCGGCCTGTCCTGGCCGGTGGTGCATGCCGCGTTCGCCGCCCGCGCCGATCGGGCGCTGGAACAGCCGCCGTCGCTGGTGGCGCACCTGGGGATCGATGAGCACCGCCGCGGCCGGCCCCGCTGGCTCACCGATGATGGCACCGGCGAACATGTGCTGCCCGCGGACCGGTGGC
>WNGJ01000534.1_pt1 | contig 34821 bp, 33 predicted proteins | sample 5400611 | NCBI WGS metagenome assembly WNGJ01 (sample SAMN13153375, study PRJNA577476) | soil metagenome | isolation source: 40 cm soil or saprolite under Garry oak tree replicate 1 | place: USA:California | collected 2016-06-15
GCGACGGCCGGCATACGGACAACGGCCAATTCGCGCCTGTTCACCGACTGGGTTCCCGCCGAGGACGCCCCCTCGGTGACCGCGCTTCGCGCCGCAGGCGCAATCGTCCTCGCCAAGCTGAACCTGAACGAGCTCGCCTGGAGCATCCCCGCTGAAGACGACCTGCATCCCCCGCCGCGCAACCCCTGGAGTCGTGAGCACTACGCGATGGGGTCGAGCAGCGGCTCGGCCGTTGCAGTCGCGGCCGGACTCTGCGCCGCCGCACTTGGAACCGACGCCGGCGGTTCAGTCCGACAGCCGGCCGCCAATTGCGGCGTCGTCGGCCTGAAGCCCACACACGGGTTGATCGATTCCGCGGGTGCATTGGGGCCTCGGACGATTTGCGAAGTCGGTCCCATCACTCGCTCGGTCGAGGACGCCGCGCTGCTCCTTGGAGGGCTGGTTGGTGAGCGCCAGTCGTATGTCGATGGCATCGGGCGCCTGCCGGCGCGGTCGCGGGTTGGTATCCCTCGGCGCCACATAGAGCTGGCGGAAGCCGACCCCGAGATCGCGGCCGCGTTTGTGGAGGTGACTCACGTTTTAGCTGATCTCGGGATGGAAATCGTAGAAGTCGATGTCGAGGGGCTCGCGGACGCGGCTGCCGCCAATTTCGTCGTTCTCAACGCCGAGGCATTCGCCGCACACGAGGCAACGCTCCGCTCCCGCATGCAGATGTACGGCTCCAGTGCGCGGCTCTATCACGTCCAGGGTGCATTCCTGTCAGCTGCCGACTACATCGCCGCCCGTGCCGTGGGCCAAATAGCGCAACACCAGGTGGACGAGGCCCTCACCGCTGTCGATGTCCTCGCCACGCCGGTCGTCCCGTTTCTCACCGCCGAGGCGGCCAGGAGCGCGAAAGCCCAACCCCACACCGGCGGCGGTGCCATCTTCACCGCCCCTTTCAACCTGACCGGCCACCCGGCGCTCGCACTCCCGTGCGGCAGGAGCGCCGAAGGCATCCCCATCGGACTTCAGCTGGTTGGTCGCAAGGATGGAGATGCGGAGCTGTTGCGGTTCGGTCACGCCTACGAGCAAGCGACCCGGTGGCACACCATGAACCCATCTCTGGATGCGGCCTGAGCCTGTGCCAGATCTATCCAGGAATTTCAGCTAGTAGGTGGCGCGGCCTCCCGATATGTCGAAGACGGCTCCGGTCGAGAACGTGCACTCATCCGAAACCAGCCAGCTCACGAGGGCAGCGACCTCCACGGGCTGACCGAGGCGGCCCATCGGAATCTTCGACAGCATGTACTTCAAGTGGTCTTCCGAGACCTGCCCGAGCATTGGCGTCTCGATCACAGCCGGGGTAACGCAGTTCACGAGCACCCCTGTCTCCGCGACCTCCTTTGCCAGTGACTTGGTCAAGCCGATGACGCCGGCCTTTGACGCAGAGTAGGCCGATGCGTTCGGGTTGCCCTCCTTGCCTGCGATCGAGGCAATGTTGACGATGCGTCCCCACCCCCGCTCGACCATGCCAGGGATCACGGCGCGGCACATGTAGTAGGTGCCGACGAGGTTGACCGCTATCACGCGCTCGAATTCCCCATCCGGCAGCTCCCAGCTTCTGGCGTTCTGGCCCGCAACGCCGGCGCTGTTGACAAGAATGTCTATCGGTCCGGCGGCTGCGATCGCCTGCCGGCAGGCTCTTTCATTGGTGACGTCGACCTGAATTGTTTCGCCGCCTCCGGCGATGTCGAAACTGTGGACCTGAACCCCCGCGGTCTGGAGCCGACGAGCGATCGCCGCCCCGATTCCACTTGCTCCTCCCGTGACCACAGCAGATCGCTCCTTTTTCGCCATTCGACCTCCCTACGTGTGGTCGGCGGCGCCGAGGTATCGCATCGCCGTGAGGGCATAGATGCGGGCCGCCTCCACCACCTCGGACACAGTGACGTACTCGTTCGGGCGGTGCGCAACCAGAAGGGTGCCAGGACCGAATGCCGGGATGCAGGCGCTGCCGGCAAGGTGCCAATGAGTTCCATCCGTGAACGCAGGCATCGTCCCGAGCGGTACGTCGCGCCCAAGCACGTCTCGAGCAGCGCTTTGAGCCGCCGCGACGAGCGGATGCCCTGGATCGATGTGTGAGGGTTGAAACCACGCCAGCTCTGGCACCGGTTCTACGGCGACGTCCAGCTCTGGATCCTCACGGCTCAGCCCTTCGAGAAAGCCTGCCAGGTCGGCTTGAAGTTCAGGATGTGTCATCCCGGGCACGGTACGAACATCGATGCCGAATTCAGCGTGTCCGGGATAGATTCCATAGAAGACCCCACCACTCAGGGTCACCCCGAGATTGACCGTTGGTCCGCCCGGCACCCGCGAGTTGCTCGGATAGCGGGGCCGGAACTCTGAATCCATCCGAGCCAGCACCTGGCTCAGTTTCACGCTCGCATTGACCGATGGGACCTGGTCGCTGAGGCTCGAGTGCATCTGTGTGCCGCGGACGCTGACGCGAAAGCACGCGATGCCTCGCGACGCGACTGCTATGTAAGCCCAGGGCGATTGCATGCCGGTTGCCTCGCCGACGACGACTGCGTCCGCGGCAAAATCGGGGCGTCCGGCTAAAAAGCGCGCGCCGAATCGACTGCCGTTCTCCTCGTCGGCGGTCAGCACGACGCGCAGAGTGCCTTGCGGCGGCCCGACCTCGGCCAATGCCGCGCCTGCGTAAACCATCGCGGCGACCGCTCCCTTCATGTCTGCTGAGCCGAGTCCATGAAGGCGTCCGTCTCGAACAACGGGGTCATAAGGGCCGGTCGCCCATTGGGAGATGTCCCCGGTCGGCTTCGTGTCGATGTGACCGTTGAGCGTCAGGATCTGGCCTGTCCGTTTCCCAACAACCTCTCCGACAACGTTGGGGCGGGTGGGTTCCATGGCGACCATGCGGATCGCTGAGAACCCGAGCCTGGCCATCTCGCCTCGCGCCCGCTCGGCGAGCTCGCGTTCGTCTCCTGGCGGGTTCGGACTCGGAATTGCAATCAGGTCGCGCGCAAACTCGACCAGCTCGCGCTCGCGCGCGGCGAGAGCATGGAGCACATCCCGCTCGCCGGCCGTATCTGAGCTCCTAGACGGAGGCGTGCGCCTCCTCGTAGCTGGCTCCGCCGGTTCCTTCGACCCAGTATCGGCGGGCCCAGCCGACGCCCTGCCAGGTCTCGAACTTATCCGGCTTGATCTTGAAGAGCCATCGAGGCTGCTTCATCGTAGATTCGAGATAGGTCGGGCCGTTCTCGCCGAGATATCGATAGCTCATGCGGGTTGCGATCGCCACCCATTCGCCGCCGATGTTGGGACGCTCGACCAGGTCGGCCTTGCCGCTGCCGAGAACCTTACCGAGGTTCTTGGGTTGCTCGATCACGAATGAGACTCGCGGATCGCTTTCGAGATAGGCAGCCCAGCGGGAGTGCTGGCGCGGAATCACCCAGAAGTAACCATCCCTCCACTCGTGCCAGCAGACGGTTATGTATGGACCTCCATCAGGCGTGAGACATGCGAGGTACATGTTGACTCCGAGGCCGAGGAACTCTTCGACCTCTTCCGGCGTCATGCCCCTGACCTTGCCCCGCCAGGTCTCTTTGGTTTCCGCCATGTGCACCTCCCCAAACAAAGGCGATCGGCCGATTCCATGGTAGCGATCAGGTGCGAACGTTGAGGCGCCGATAAGTTTCGTCCACGTCCTGGATATGCCGCACGACTCCGTCCTCGATCCAGCCGTAGAACTTCGTCCCGAGCTCAGCGCTCGAGCCTCGAGGGTCGCCCCACACCCCCGACCGTGATGCTCGCCAAACCGAGCCGGGGTTTGTCTCGAAGTAAGCCAGAACCGTCGGGAACGACGGTGAGTGGAAGTCGGGAAAGTCAGGCCATTCTGCGACCGCTTGGTTGAGGTCCACGAGCTCCGGCCGGACTGCCATCACCGCGCTCGTCTCGCCGATGTTCGCGTGGAGGCCGGTCTTCATGCTCAGGTATTCCTCCAGCTGCTCCGGCGGCAGGGTCTCCCAGTAGGACACTCCCCAAGCGTGGGTGCCCTCGGGCAGCCGAGTCGACACATTCATGCAAGCCATATTCACAGGGAAATAGTTGGTGTAGTGACCGTTGACGAACACGATCCGCCGGAAACCGACCTCGGCGAGCGAGAAGGCCAGATCCTCGATCACGGACATGAACGTCGGAACGTTCAGATAGGCGAGAGCCTTGAAGCCCCGATGTCCAGCGGAGATGCCGTAGTTGACCGCGGGCGCTACCAGCGCGTCGAGTCGCTCCGCGACGCGGCGGCAAACCTCGGTCGGGATGATGACGTCGGTTGAAAGCGGACTGTGCGGCCCGTGTTGCTCAGTCGAGCCCGTCGGCACCAACACGAGATCACTGCCCGTGAGGTGTTTGTCGACCTGAGTCATGGTGAGTTCGGACATGAAGACGGAATTTCTCGGCATACGCTCCCTCATGGCTGGTGCGCCGGGGTCGCGGGCCCCAAGGAACTGGTGCCACCGCGGAACACCTGCAAGCCTCGACTCGCAAGGCTAGCGCTTTCGGTCAGACCAATCAAGGCGTCCGGACCGCATCACTCTCTTGCCGAGCGGCCATTGGCCTGACCAATCGCTTGACCGTCTCGCCGAACGCGGTTTATGCTCCCCAATGAGTGGCCAACGGGCCTGGGGTTTCGTGAAGCTTGCCGCCGGGCTGAGCACGAAGGAGGCTGCCATGGCTGTGACTCCGGCAACTGCGCAGATGCCTCGTTTGCTCCGCGACCAATGGCACCTGTTCTTTGACCCTGACGAGAAGCCGAAGCTGCGTGTCCCCTCGGGCGGACGGGTGGTGGTCGAGACCGAGGACGCCCACATCGGAAGCATCCGCACCGAGAAGGACGTTTACCGCTCGCTCGCGGAGGTCTTCGAAAAGCTTGGCGGGGCCAATCCGGTCACCGGCCCGATTTACATTGAAGGGGTCGAGGCCGGCGACTGCGTAGCAATGACCATCGAGGACATCGTGCCGGGAGCGGTCCAGGGCCAGGGCTACACCGTCCTCACGCCCGGCCTCGGCGGCCTCGTCAGCAACTACACACTCCAGCCTGCGCTGGAGCCGCGCACAGTGATCTGCAAGATCCGAGACGGCAAGGTCCAGTTTCCGACCGGCAAAGGGATCGTCGAGATCCCGACAGCGCCGTTCCTGGGCACCATCGGTCTTGCGCCGGCCAAGGAAAAAAAGCTCTCGTTTGTCCAGGGGCCTGATTTCCTGGGCAACGTGGATCTGCCTCTGAACGGAATCGGCGCCACCATCGTCATGCGCGCGAACGTGCCCGGCGGGCTGGTCTCGTTCGGCGACGCCCATGCCGTCCAGGGCGACGGCGAGATCTCCGGTGCGGCGATCGAGTGCCAGGCGGATGTGACCGTGAAGCTCGAGCGGGTGCCCAAGGCCAGCGCTCAGTACGTGGCCTTGCCGCAGGTCAACACCCCAGAATTCATCGGCTCCATCGCCGCTTTCACCGGCGTGCAGATCGCGGACTGCATTCGGGCCGCCTACGTGGACATCATCAGCCGCATGGTCCAGTTCCATGGCTTCACGATGCCTGAGGCATACCTGCTCGCCTGCCAGACGGCGCGGGTCCGCATCGGCCAGGTCGTCGACCCGCTCTACTGCGCCGCGGTCACGATCGAGCGCCGCTACATCGTGTAGGAGGAGTGGAATCATGATCGAGACCGTCAAGAAAGAGGTCGTCCGGCCCGAGCGTGGCATCCACCCACTGCCGTGGCCCTACTCGCACGGAATCAAGGTGGGCAACCTCCTCTTCATCGCCGGCCAGGTGGCACTGGACGAGGAGCTGCGGCTTATCGGCCCCGGCGACGCTGAAGCGCAGGCGCGCCAAACATGGAAAAACATTCAGACCGTCGTCGAGGCGGCGGGCGGCAAGGTCACAGACGTCGTGAGAGTGACCACGTACCTGGCTGATCTTGCCGACGTGGATGCGATTCACAAGGTTCGCAGGGAGTTCTTCCCGAGCGGGGACTTCCCGGCGGCGACCGTGGTTCAGGCCGCCAAGCTGGGCCTGCCCGGGCTGCTGCTCGAGACCGAAGCTTTCGCGATCATCGGCTGTTCGTAACCGAGCCTGGCGCGAATGCCCCGAGTTGAGCTCTCGACTGGCGTGGGCATCCACTACGAGACGGTGGGTGCCGGCGAGCCAGTGCTCCTGATCATGGGCACCGGCGCCGACCATTCATTGTGGAACGACACCGCGAAGGCTTATGCGCAGCGCTTCCAGGTCATCACATACGACAACCGCGGGACAGGCCGATCAGACCATCCGCCGGACCCGGAGCAGTACACCATGCGGCTCCTCGCCGAGGACGCCGCCGACCTCCTCGACACTCTGAAGATCGACAGCGCTCACATCTCGGGTCTCTCGCTTGGGTCGGCGGTGGCGCAAGAACTTGCCATCAACCATTCGGGAAAGGTCCGCTCACTGCAGCTGCACTGCACCTGGGGTCGGACCGATGCATGGCTGGCGCGCCTGTTCGAGGGCATGCGCTATCCGCTGGACCACAACGACATGGCGATGTTCGTTCGAACTGCGTTCATGTGGGTGATGAGCCCGGCGCGGCTCAACGACCACCCGGCGGAGGTGGCAGAGATCGAGCGCGCGTACCTCGAGGAAAATCCCTACCCGCCATCGAAGGAGGGGCTGATCGGCCACCTGCACGCTGATCTCACTCATGACGCGCTCGACCGGATGGACCGGATAAAGGCGCCCACACTCATCACCTCTGGGGAGATGGACTGGCAGGTCCCGACGCGCTACGGACGCGAAGTGCAGGCCTGCCTACCGGGCAGCGCTCTTCATGTCTTCAGCGGCCCCTACTCGAGCCACATGGCGTTCGTCGAGATGGCGGAGGAGTTCAACCGTCTCACGCTTGACTTCCTGGGGAAGCACGCCGCGTAGCCGTGCCCTACATTCAGCTGCCCGACGGTGTGCCGCTCTACTACGAGGAGCACGGCGCGGGCAAGCCCATCCTCCTGCTTCCAGGTTGGACGGTCACGACCGGCTTTTGGCAGCGGCAGATCGCCGACCTCAGCCGCGACCACCGCGTCCTGACTTTCGACCTGCGCGGTGCCGGAGCCTCCGGCAAAACGCCCGATGGACACACGCTGAGTGGATATGCCGCGGACCTGGCGCGTTTCTTGACCGAGAAGAACCTCGAAGGCGTCACGTTGGTCGCGTGGGCGATGGGCGTCTCGGTCTCAGTGCACTATCTTGCCGCGCCGGGCAGCAGCAGGGTGTCGCGATTCGTCTGGGTGGATCACAGCCCGCGCTTCTTTGCCAACCCGGACTGGCCTTTCGGTCTCTCCGGAGACTTCAGCCCACAGGCGCTTGACGCCATCCTGCATCAGCTCAGACACGATCGCCGCGCGGCCACTCTCGACATGCTCAAGATCATGTTTCCCAACGGTCTGTCCGCATCCGAAGAAGAGTGGATGTACGGCGAGATGCTCAAGACCCCGACCGAGGTCGCCATCACCATGTTGGCGGCGGTTGCTGGAACAGACCTGCGGCCGCTGCTGCCGGATCTGAAGCTCCCTGTCCTGCTCGTCAACGGGAGCCTCAGCGCTGTTCCCCATGAGGTCGGGGGCTGGTTGGAAAAGCACCTTCCAGAAGGCCGGCGCCTGGTCCTCGAGGGCGCCGGCCACGCTCCGTATTGGGACGCCCCGGAAAGGTTCAACGGGGGGATCCGGCAATTCATCGAGGAGACGTCGTGAAAATTGCGTCGCGGATTCGCACGGAGAAATTGACATGAGCGAAGGCGCTGGACAGCCCCCGATGGCCCGGATCGTCGCGTTCCACAAACCGCCGCCCGACCCCGAAGCCTGGCTCAAGTACTACCGGGATGTTCATATACCGATCGTCCGCAAGATTCCCGGCGTGCGAAACATTCGCTGGGGCAACGTGCTCCGGACCACGGACGGCTCGCCTCCGCCTTGTTGGCTCATCTCAGACGTGTACTTCGACAACATGGATGCCCTTGAGACCGCGCTGCAATCCGACGAGATGCGGGAAGCCTTCGCCGATACCTCCAAATTCATCCTTGACGGCAACGTTCAGATCATGTTCTGCGAAGCGCAGGACACCGCTCCGCTGGAACAAGAAGAGCTCATTTAGCTGTGGCCGGTCAGGGTGACGAGCAGCTGCGAGAAGCGCGACTGCGAGGCAAGGTTGCCATCGTCACCGGCGGCGGGCGCGGACTTGGCAGAGCCGTGGCCGAACGCCTGTCGAAGGAAGGTGCCGCCGTCTGCATCATGTCGCTCCACCATGAGAGCGCTCAGGCTGCCGCCGCGGAGATCGCCAGAAAGTTCGGAGCGACTATCGCGGTCGGGGGCGACGTCGCGGTCGAGGAGGACATGCATGCCTGCGTCGAGCGAGCGGTCTCGACGTTTGGGCGCCTCGACATCATGGTCAACAACGCGGGAACCATCGCGGTCGACCCTGTCACCGACACCTCGGTCGAGGAATGGGACCGGGTGATCACAACCAATCTTCGCGGGACCTTTCTGGGGTGTCGAGAAGCCGCTCGCCAGATGATTCGTCAGGGTGATGGTGGCCGGATTCTCAATTGTTCGTCTGGTGCCGGGCGCCGAGGCAGTGGGCTGGTCGCTGCATACACGGCCTCCAAGTTCGGAATCATCGGGCTGACGCAGAGCCTCGCGGTCGAGCTGGCCAAACATCGCATCACCGTGAACGCGTACTGTCCAGGACACGTCACCAGCACTCCCATGTGGGACTACCTGGCAGAACGTTTCAGCCAGTTGAATGGCGTCACACCGGCAGATGTCAAGAAAGCCGTCGCTCATGAAGCCCCGCTCGATCGAGCCGGGACACCTGAGGAGATAGCGGGGCTGGTCGCCTATCTGGCCAGTGACGAAGCAGCCTTCGTGACCGGGGAGTCGGTGCTGATCGACGGAGGGCTGGTGCGATTTTGAACGTTCAGGATGTCAGGTGAGGGCCGCCCTCCCACCGCTTGTTGCATTCGAGCCAGGTCCGGCAGATGCCGCCGGCTGGATCCGGCACCTCGTCGTGTCCGGGCGCTTTGCTCCGGGTCAGCGTTTGCCTCCCGAGCGGGAGCTGGCGACACAATTCCGGGTCTCCAGGAGTTCCGTGCGCGAGGCGATCCGCGAGCTGGTCGCTCTCAACATCCTGGTCACGCGACGGGGTGCGGGAACCTATGTGACCGACCTGAGCGCAGCGGAGCTCTTTGCGCCGCTGCATTTCGCACTGCGGGTGGACCCAACGTCCTTATTGCACCTGTTCGAGCTCCGGCGGGTTCTCGAGCCGGTCGCCGCCGCGGTTGCCGCCACCCGGCTCGGCGATGATGCCGTTGCCGAGCTCGAGGCCCTGGTCGCGAACGTGAAGAGGCGTTTCACGGGCGGCGACCAAGACCTCGGGGGCCTGGTCCAGGCGGATGAGCGCCTTCACGAACAGATCATCGATACCATGCACAACCCGCTGATCTCCGCCATCATCCGCAGCCTCCGTGAAGTCTCGCACCAGAGCCGGGAGTTCACGGTCTCCGTTCCAAGCGTTCCGGAGCAGACCCTGGACGAGCTCGAATCGATCGTGGCTGCGCTCGCCGCTCATGACCCACTGCGGGCAGAGGCGACAATGCTTCGCCATCTTTCGAGGCTCGAGGACACGGCACGCAAGGCGATCGCGGATCGAGGTATCTAGTTCACCATGCCAAGGCCTGGCAACGTGATCTCGTTCAGCGCCAATATGCTTTTCGGCAGCTCGAACCGGCAGTGCACCAGTGCGGCGTGTGGAATGTATTGGCAGACGCGCAGGTGACCCGCGGCGCTCATCAAGAACCCGGCATCGATTCGATCCATGCCGCCCGCCGACAACACGTCGACCGCTTTGGCCATCGCCGCCTGGGCCGCCTCGTCAAACGTCGCGCCGCTCGCGATCACGGCCACCAGCTCGTCGGTCTCCACGAGCGGAGTGGGTAGCGACCAGTTCGCGGCGACCGTGACCCGGGCTCGAGTCCGGCCGGCGATCTCGACGCCGCTCAGGAAGACCTCGCCGTCGCCCATGGCCGCGTGCACGTCGCCGAAGTAGACCATCCCGGCGTCCGAGAATGTAGGTAGAAATACGCGGCTCCCGGCCCCGATGAGCAGGGTGTCCATGTTGCCGCCGTGCTCGGCCCCCCGAAACGTCGAGACGGGATCCCCGTTCGGCGCGACTCCCAACAGGCCGATCATGGGCGTCACCGGCACGCGGAATGCGCCGACGTTCGCGTGCGAGTCATCGCAAGTCACGATGCGCAGCTGTGGCTCGTCTGTAATCGCCAGTCCCGTCACACCCGGCCGGGTGACCATCAGCCCGAGCCGGCTGTCGATGTGCAGCTCTTCGATCTCGACGCATATCGTGTCGCCCGCGATCACTCCCTCGATCGCAATTGGGCCGGTCGCCGGGTTGACGCAGCGAGTGTCGAGGAGGTCGCGGACCTGGTCAGGGCGCGTGATCGTCCCGGTGCGGCAGTCATGCGTCTCGACGATGAACGACTCCCCTTGGCCCACCTTCGCAACAGCAACGTGCCCAGAGTCGAGCGCGTATTTCGGATCCTCTCGCGAGATCGTCTTCATCTACCCATCCCTCATCAACTCGAGTCTCGCTTCATTCGCGGTTGGGCACGGGCGCCCGAATGTGGCACCGTCACCACGCGGTTCACGAGTCGACCGACGCCCTCGATCTCGATGGAGATCAAGTCTCCGGCCTCGGCAGTGTACGGAGGCGGCGGGACCAACGACGTGCCTGTGAGCAGCCAGGCCCCCACTGGCAGCGGATAGGCGGCATGCAGCACCGAAATGAGCTCCGCAGGCTCACGCACCATGTCCGAAATGGTGCCCGAGCCATCGAATACAGTACTGTCGCCGCGCGATATTCGCATCCTGATCCGTGCGTTTGACGGTTCTGCTTCCCATGCCAGGACTGCCGCCGGGCCGATGGAGCAACTACGGTCGTAAACCTTGGCTTGAGGGAGGTAGAGCGGGTTCTCGCCCTCGATGCTGCGCGAGCTCATGTCGTTGCCACACGCGTATGCGACCACCTCACCTCGACTGTTGGAGAGAACTGCCAGCTCCGGCTCGGGAACGCTCCACGTTGAGTCTGGCCTCACGCCCGCTTCACCTCGATGGCCCACCACGCGCCACCCGGCGGATTTGAAGAACAGCTCGGGGCGCTCGGCCTCGTAGACCTTCGCGTAGACGTCCTGGCTGGCCGACTCCTCCATCCGGGCTTCGCGACTCCGCGAGTACGTCACCCCGGCGGCCCAGACCTCCTGCGACTCCGCGGGCGCGAGCAGCTTGCACGCATCCATATCCAGGCTTTCCGCAGTCTCCTCGAGGGCCGCGCGCATGTCCGCTCGGGTCAGGCGCAGCAGATCGTCGAGACCGACGCCGAGCTTGTTGAGGCGCCCACCGGACCACAGCGCCATCTGGTCACGGCCGGCGTGGGCGACTCTGACGAGACATGCTTTTGCCGGCAGATCGCCGGCGCTCACCGGCATCGCCGCTACAGCCTAACCGACACCGGCGGCGAGGCACTCTCTGCTTGACACGCCGACCGAGGCAGCGCATATTAGCCGCTTCGAGGAAATCCATTTCCGTGGGGAGATGGACTCACCAACTTTGGGGAGGGTTGGCGCAGCACCTGATGACCAAGAAATACGGCGTGGCGATTCTCGGCGCGGGCTGGGTGGCGGGCGAGTACGTCAAAGCCTTTCGCGACCATCCGCTGACCGAGATCTCAGGCATCTACAGCCACACGCCCGGCAAAGCGGGCAAGCTGCTGAAGCTGCATGGAGTCGAGGCGCGTGAGTATTCGTCAGAGGACGAGCTCTTCGACGACGATCGCGTCAAGATCGTGGCGTCATGCACGCCGCCCGACGTGCGGCCGCAGCAGCTCGAGAGGGCCGCCAAGTCCGGCCGGCACATCGTGATCGAGAAGCCGATCGCCCTCGACTACGCCGGCGTGAAGCGCGTCTACAATGCGGTGCGCGACGCCAAGGTGAAAAGTGTCACCTCGTTCGTCCTCCGCTGGAACCCGCAGTTCGAGACTGTCAAGCAGCTGCAGGCCGATGGGGTGATCGGGACGATGATCTATGCGGAGGCCGATTACTGGCATCCGATGAAGACCGAATACCCCAGCTATCCGTGGGCGGTGACAAAGGAAAGGGGCGGCAGCTCGTTCGTCAGCGCCGGCTGTCACGCAGCAGATGCGATTCGGTACTTCGCCGGTGAGGTCAGCGAAGTCTCGGCCTTCTCATCTGGACCCAAGAAGGACCTCAACTACACCTATGACCCGACCACCGTGGCCTCGCTTCGGTTCGAGAACGGCGCGGTGGGAAAGCTCTCATCTGTCATCGAGGGCGAGACGCCGTACATCTTCAACGTCCGGCTGTTCGGCACGAACGGCACCATCCAGAACAATCGGGTCTTCTCGAGGAAGCACTATCCCGGCTCGCTCAACTACTGGGCTTTCCCGACGATCGAGCCTGACTCCGGCGACGTGACACACCACCCATTCGTCCCCGAGATCAGGCATTTCCTCGAGTGCATTGAAAACAACGTCGAGTCACACGCGGCCATCTACGACTCGTACAAGTCGATGGCACTGTGCTTTGCCATCGATGAATCCGCGGCCAACAACGGCAAGCCGGTCAAGGTCGACTACAAGGTATGAGCCGGTGCGCGACGGCGCACTGGGCGTCTTTATCAGTTCGGACAAGGAGGAGGAGTTAAGTGGCGGGCGATTCATTCACGCGGCGCGAGGTTACTCGGAGGTCGTTGCTGGTCGGCGGCGCGGCCGCCGTTGGCGGCCTGGTCATCGGGGGGCTCGCGGGTGGCGCACTTGCCCCCAAGTCGTCGACCACCGGGGGAGGATCCCGCGGCAGCCTGAAGGTGGTGGGCATATTCCCGACCGGCGGCGCGATCGCCTCCGACGGCAAGGAGATGGCGAACGGCGTCAAGCTGGCGGTTGCCGAGATCAACGGCCGGGGCGGTCTCATCGGCTACAACCTCGACTACGTCGAGATCGACGACAAGGACTCCTCAACCGATCAGATCACCACCGCTTTCAACCGCGCGGTGAGCGTCGAGAAGGCTGACGTCATTTTTTCCGGCTACCACCTCGCCTCGGGGCCCGAGTTCGACATCGTCGCCAACGCCGGCGCTCTGTACTACAACGTCAACACCCAGATCGCCTGGGTGCAGCGCTACAAAGGAAACCCGGGCAAGTACTGGGGCATCTTCCAGTGCGACCCGACCGAGTCCTGGTACGGCCAGGGCTTCGCCTACTGGGTGGACGGCGCCCTCAACGCGGGCCTGCTCAACTCCAAGGTCAAGACTTGCTCGATCATCAGCGGCAAGAGCGCGTATGGCACGGTCATCGCCACCGGATTCGAAACCCAGATCAAGCAGCTCGGCTGGACTGTCTTGACGAATGACGGCGTCAGCGAGGGAGCCGTGCCTGACTGGGGCCCGGTGCTCTCCAAGGTCAAGCAGGCCAGGCCGACGGTGCTGTTCACCAGCGACTTCTCGCCCGCCGACGACGCCGCGATGGCCAAGGCCTGGGCGGCGAGCCCGACCAAGACCCTCGTCTATCAGCAGTACGGCCCGTCCGTCCCCGAGTACCTGAACCTCGCGGGAGCCGCATCAAACGGGATCGTTTGGGCAACCGTGCTCGGGCTGCTGCCTGACAAGATCGGCAATGACTTCCGTTCGCGCTACGCGGCGAAATTCGGCGCGCAGCCCGGATGGGCCAACGCGGGTGGCTGCTACGACGAGGTCAACGTCTGGGCGGAGGCGGTCGCCATCGCGGGCGACCCAAAGAACTACAAGGCGGTCGCGAAGGCCACCGAGTCGGTCATCTGGCGAGGCACGACAGGCTCGATCTCATTCGTGGACCACACCGGCGTTCAGTTCCCGGCGCAAACAGCGGATGCATCCGTCGGGCAGCCGCACATCATCGTGCAGATCCAGGACGGGCAGCAGAAGGTCGTCTCCCCGACACCCTTCACGAGCGGCACATTTGTGCTGCCCAGCTGGATGAGGTAAACCCCCAGAAACCGCCAGACTGAATCCAGGAATGCCGATCCTCGAGTGCCAGAAGGTCAGCAAGGCCTATGGAGGACTGCTCGCGGTAAGCGACCTGAGCTTTGCCGTCGAGCCCGGCGAGGTGTATGCCATCGTCGGGCCCAACGGCGCCGGCAAGACGTCCCTTTTCGACTGCATCTCGGGCGTCAACCCCGCCACCAGCGGCGTCATCAAGTTCAAAGACCGCGAGATCCAAGGGCTGCGCGCCCACCAGATCAGCAGGCTCGGTCTCGCTCGCACCTTTCAGACCACCGTCGCGTTCGACAGTCAGACCGTGCTCACCAACGTGCTGGTTGGCAGCACGTTCGGGCGCGACGGAGAGAATGCGACGCTCTCCTTCAAGAATCAGGCGCAGGATGACGCGCTCGACGCCCTCGCCCTCTGCGGCCTGGGCGGCCGGCAGCGAACCCTCGCCGGCCAGCTGCCGGTGCTCGCGCGAAAGCGCTTGATGCTGGCCACCGCGCTCGCCATGCGTCCGCAGATGCTCCTGCTCGACGAGCCGTTCGGCGGCCTCAACCCCGCCGAGCGCGGGCAGATGATCGAGCTGATCCGGATGGTTGCCAAGACCGGCATGACGATCCTGATGATCGAGCACGTGATGAAGGCGGTCCAGGCGCTGGCCGACCGCATCCTCGTGATCCACCATGGTCAGCAGATCGCGGTTGGCCCACCATCGAAGGTGCTTCGTGACCGGCGGGTGATCGAGGTGTATCTCGGCAACCTGATGCCGATGGGACCAGAGGAGGCGGCGCCCGCCGATGCTTGAGGATGCTTGAAGTCAGGGGCCTCGTCGCAGGCTACGGCGGCGGAGAGGTCCTGCACGGGATCGACCTTTTCGTCAACGAAGGCGAGGGCGTCATCGTCCTCGGCCCGAACGGCCACGGCAAGACGACGCTGCTGCGGGCCATCACCGGCCTGCTGCCTCCGCGCGCGGGCCAGGTGCTCCTCGACGGCAAGGACATCACGCACTGGAAGGCGGAAGCGATTGCCGCGGCCGGCGTCATCCACATTCCCCAGGGCGACCTGCTCTTCGCTGAGATGACGGTGACCGAGAACCTTCTGATGGGTGCCTACCACGGCCCGACATGGTCAGAACGCAACGCGCGGCTCGGCCGCGTCTACGAGCTCTTCCCGTGGCTCAAGGAACGCGGCGGCCAGCTCGCGCGCACGCTCTCGGGCGGCGAGCGCCGGATGCTGGCGCTCGGGCGCGGCCTGATGTCGAAGGCCAGGCTGCTGCTCATCGACGAGCCGTCGCTGGGCCTCGCGCCAATCATCACGCAGCAGATATACGCCAGCATCCACAAGGTCAAGCAAGGCGGGATGTCGCTGTTGATCGCGGACGAGAACGCGAATCACGTCGCCGGCCTCGCCGACCGCGTGTACCTGCTCGAGACCGGGTCGCTGGTGCGTGAGGGCCCGGCCGACGAGCTCCTCCGCGACAAGGCGCTGCTGGAGAGCTACCTCGGTTGAGCACCCAGCTTGTGCAGGCGGTCTGGGGTGGAATCCTGTTTGGCTCGGTGTACGGGCTGATGGCGCTTGGGCTGACCCTGGTCTGGGGCGCTGTGCGGCTGTTGAACCTCGCCCACGGTGCGATCTTCGTCGTCGGTTCGTACGTCGCCTACTTCTTCGTGTCGAGGCTCAACCTGCCGATCCTGGTCGCGCTGCCGATCGGCGTGCTCGCGGCAGCCGCGTTCGCGTACCTGATGCACTTGACCTTCATCAGGCCGGTGATCGGCAAGCCCGGGTTCGACAACTCGACCCTGATCGCCACGGTCGGGATCTCGATCGCGGTCTCCGCTGCGGCGATCCTCATTTTCAACCCCGAGTACAAGGTCATCCCGCCAGTGATCACCGGCAACTTCACCGTCAGCGACGTGCAGATCACCAAGCAGGGTCTGCTGGTGATCGGGACGTCGCTGGCCCTGTTCGGGCTCGTCTACCTGTTCCTCACCTACACGCGGCAGGGGATGGCGATCCGCGCCGTCTCCCAGCAGCAGGAGGCGGCGAGCCTGATGTCGATCCCCGTGGTGCGCACCTACGGCATGGTGATCGCGATCAGCGGCGCGCTGGCCGGGCTGGCCGGCGTGCTCCTCTCGCCGTTTTTCTTCCTCAATCCAAACTCGGGTTTCAACCCGATGATCCAGGCTTTGATCGTCACGATCTTCGGCGGCCTGGGCAGCGTACGGGGGGCCCTGGTGGCCGGGTTCGTGCTGGGCATCTTCGAGTCGTTCGTCGAGGTCTACTACGGCGTCGCCTGGGCGCAGCCCGGCGTCTTCCTCCTGATCATCCTCATGCTGATCCTCCGGCCGAACGGCCTCTTCGGGATCGGCGAGGTCCGGCGGCTGTGAGCGCACAGGCTGCGGTCACGGCCGGCGTCATCCGTCCCAAGCTCGACGAGGCCGCCGCGCCGTGGCGCCGCGTTTCGCTGTACACGGTCGGGGCCGTGGCGCTGCTGCTGCTGGTGCTGCCGTGGGTGCTCTTGCGGCTCGACATCGGCACCTACCTGATGACGCTCTTGATCCTCTTCTTCGTCCAGGCGGTGGTCGCTCAGTCGTGGAACCTGATCATGGGTTACGGCGGCATCTATTCCTTCGCCCAGGTGGCGCTGTTCGCGGTCGGCGGGTGGACCTCGGGCGTTCTCGTGCACAGCCTTGGCTGGAATCCGTTCATCGCCATCCTCTTCTCTCCGATCGTGGCTGTGATCGCGGCCCTCGGCATCGGCCTGCCCACGCTTCGGCTGCGAGGCGTATACGTCGTGCTGCTGACCCTGGCCTTCCACGAACTGGCGCGCGTGTTCGCGGTGACCGGCCCGCGGTTCATCAGCGGCGGCGGGTACGGGCTCGTCACGGTCCAGACTTTCCAGTTCGGCAACGCGATCGGCGACCAGCGCACCATCTACCTCTATTACCTGGCCGGCCTGATCTTCGCCGTCGCCACGTTCGTCATCTGGCGCGTCATCCACTCACCCCTCGGCGTGGCGATGACGGCGCTGCGCGACTCGGAGACCTACGCGGTGAGCCGTGGCATCAACCAGTTCCGGGTCCGCATGGTTTTGTTCACGATCAGCGCCTTCTTCACCGGCCTGGCCGGCGGGTACAGCACCCACTACAACGGCGGCATCTCGACGACGATCTTCGATTTCCCGCGCATCATCGACCTGCTGGCGATGATCGTGATTGGCGGCTGGGGCACCTTCGGCGGCCCGATCCTCGGCGCCGGCCTCGTGATCGGCATCGACCAGTACCTGGTCGCGCTCGGCGACTACCAGACGCTGCTTCTCGGCCTGGTCCTGGCGACGATCGCGGTCTTCGCCCCGCAAGGCCTCTGGCCGCTGATCCGGCGGATGTACGAGACGTACCTCGCGCCCGAGCCCCTGGCGCCACCGGTGGAGGTCAGCCCGGCGGCGCCCCACGACACGAAGGATGAGCTGTGACCACTGGCTTCGTCTGGCACGAGCTGTACGCGTGGCACGACACCGGGACAGGCGCCTGGGTGATACCGGCAGGCCTCACCGTGCAGCCCCTCGGGCACCTCGAGAACTCGGAAGGCAAGCGGCGGATCCGCAACCTGATCGAGGTCAGCGGATTGATCGACCACCTGGTGATGCTGAAGCCGCGCGCAGCGACCGAGGAGGAGATCCTCGGGCTGCACACGAGCGAGTACGTGGATCGCATCCGGCGCGAAAGCTCGCAGCTTGGAGGCGACGCCGGCGAGCTCACGCCATTCGGTCCGGGCTCCTATGACATCGCGTTGCTGGCGGTCGGCGGATGCATCACCGCGGTCGACGCCGTGCTCGACGGGAAGGTTGACAACGCGTACGCGCTCGTGCGGCCGCCTGGACACCACGCCGAGCGAGACACGGGTCGCGGGTTCTGCATCTTCGGCAATGTCGCCCTGACGGCGATTCATGCGAGGCAATTACGCGGGCTGTCCCGCGTCGCGGTCGTGGATTGGGACGTGCATCACGGCAACGGCACCGAGCATGCCTTCTACGACGACCCGAGTGTGCTCACGATCTCGATCCACCAGGACAACAACTACCCGCCGAATTCCGGAGCGATCACCGACACCGGATCTGGCGCCGGCGAGGGATACAACATCAACGTCCCGCTGCCGGCGGGCTCCGGCGTGGGCGCCTACGTGGCTGCATTCGAGCGGGCGGTGGTGCCGGCGCTGCGCGCCTATCAGCCAGAGCTCATCATCATTGCCTCCGGTCTCGACGCGAGCGCGATGGACCCGCTGGCCTCGATGATGATGACGAGCGACGGCTACAGGAAGCTGACCCAGCTGATGCTCGGCGTGGCCGATGAAGTTTGCGCCGGCCGGCTCGTGATGTGCCACGAGGGCGGCTACTCGCCGGCGTACGTTCCTTACTGCGGACTGGCGATCATGGAGGAGCTCGCCGGGATGCGGACGGAGCTTGCGGATCCGCTCCTCGACCTGCTCGCGTCGTTCGGGGGCCAGGAGCTCCAACCGCACCAGGAAGCCGTGATCCAGGAAGCGATGAAGCTGGCGGCGGCCGTACGAGCGCCCGCCGCGCGCCATACATAAATAAAGGAGAGGCATGGACTCTGCCCGGTTCGGCGCCGAATACCTCGACCGCATCTCGGAGCATCTCTACTCGTCGGTGCTGGCCGACATCCTCGATGAGGCCGGCCACCGCCAGCAGGTGATGCGGCCCGAGGTGAGGCCGCTGTATCCCGGCGCCAAGGTGGCCGGTCGCGCGGCGACCATGCTCGCGGTCGAGGTCAGCGAGCTGCCCGCCCAGCCCTACCACCTTCTGATGGAGATGCTCGATGGCCTTCGTCAGGGTGAGGTGATCGTCGCCGCGGTGCAGGCCCAGGTTCGAGCCGCGCTCTGGGGCGAGCTGCTGAGCACGCATACCCGCGCCAAGGGTGGTCGCGGAGTGGTGATCGACGGCCTCAGCCGGGACAGCTGGGGCATCGAGGAGATGAAGTTTCCTGTCTTCGCCACCGGGCTCTCGCCCGCCGACTCCAAGGGCCGCCTCGAGGTGATCTCGATCCGGGGCACGATCCCCGTCGGTGGCGTGTCCGTAGCGGACGGCGACCTGATCGTCGCCGACTCGGACGGGTGTGTCGTCGTGCCCGCGGCGATCGAGGACGACATCATCGCCAAGGCCATGGAAAAAGTCTCGGGCGAGGACAAGATGCGGGATGTCCTCCGCAAGGGGGCGAGCATCCGCGAAGTCTTCAAGGACTACGGCATTCTCTAGGCCATGGAGAGAGCAGTGATGACTGAGAGCATCGTCCAGGAAACCCTCGAGGCGACCATGCGTGACGGAACGGTGCTGCGGTCGGACGTGTGGCGGCCGTCTGGTGGCGGCAGGTACCCGGTGCTTTTGATCCGCCTGCCGTACGACAAGAGCCAGGGCGAAGACCTCTGCTACGCGCATCCGTCGTGGTACGCGCGCCATGGGTACGCCGTCGTCTCGCAAGACGTTCGCGGGCGCTGGGCGTCGGGTGGTGAGTTCGTCCCGTTCGAGTCCGAGGCAGACGACGGAGAGGACACCATGGAATGGCTCGGCTCGCTGCCGTTCTCGAACGGCCGCATCGGCATGTATGGGTTCTCCTACCCCGGCCATACGCAGCTTCAGATCGCGGTCCGCAAGCCCGAGGGGCTTCGCTGCATGGTCCCCGCGATGACCAGCCCCGACCTCTACGAGGGTTGGGCGTACAACAACGGCGCTTTCGCGCTCGCCTTCAACGCCTCCTGGGCGACCTTCCTCGCCGATGATGTGGCCCGCCGCCGCGATCCTGACTCGGAGCCCCTGCTCGCTGCGCAGTACGCCAAGGTCAACGATTACTACTGGTGGCTCCCGCTGTCGGCGATCCCGAACCTCACCCCCGGTTCTCCGGGTGGTTTTTTTGCCGATTGGCTCGCCCATGAGACCAAGGACGATTACTGGAAGCGGTGGGATGTCACCACAAAGCTGCCTTCGATCGATGTGCCGGCGATGGCGGTCGGCGGCCTGTACGACGTCTTCCTCGAGGGCACAATGGCCAACTACAGCGGCATCCGGCGCGGTCCCGCGTCCGCCGACACGAGCCTGGTCATCGGCCCCTGGTACCACATGCCGTGGATGCCGGCTTTCGGCGATGTCGATTTCGGGCCCGAGGCCAAAAACCAGGTCGACATGTTCCAGCTGGCCTTCTTCGACCAGTGGCTGCGGGATGCCGATCCGGTGAACGGGCCGCGAGTGCGGGTTTTCGTGTCCGGGGCCAACCGCTGGCAGGGCTTCGAGGACTGGCCACCCGCTTCCAAGCCGTGGGAGCTTCATCTTCGCGCGCACTCGCGCGCCAACTCGATCAGCGGCGATGGCTACCTCTCCGAAGAGGCGCCCGGATCCTCCGAGGATCCCGACTCCTACTCCTATGACCCGGCGGCGCCCTCCTTGAGCCGGGGCGGCCGGTCGTGCTGCCTGGACTTCGTAGCGCCGATGGGGCCGATGGACCAGCGGCCGGTCGAGTCGTGGAATGGCGTCCTCGTCTACAGCTCGGAGCCACTGGCGAAGGAACGCCTCGTCGCTGGAACCGTGATCGCGCACATCTTCGCCGCCACGAATCAGCCCGACACCGACTGGGTGGTCAAGCTGTGCGACGTCGACGAGTCGGGCCGCTCCATCAACATCCAGGAGACGATCCAGAGGGCGCGATTCGCCGGCGGCACCGATCGTTCCCGGCCGATCCCGGCCGGCAAGGTGACCGAGTTCGTCATGGAGCTCGGGACGTGCGCCCACATGTTCAAGGCCGGGCACCGAATCCGGGTCCAGGTCTCCTCCAGCCATTTCCCGCACTGGGACCGCAACCTGAACACCGGCAACCCCGTTGGGACGGACCGGCTGAGCGATCGCCGGGTGGCGATCCAGACCGTCCTCCACGACGCCGCCCATCCGAGCCGCGTCACCCTGCCGGTGCTGTCATGAGTGAACGCATCCCGATTCGCAGCGAGAAAGCGCCCGCTCCGGGCGGCCCCTACTCGCAGGCGATCCGAAGCGGTGGCTTCCTGTTTCTCGCCGGCCAGGGCCCTTTCCGGCCGGACGGCTCCAAGGTCGAGGGACCGTTCGAGGACCAGGCGCGCCAGACGTTAGACAACCTCCAGGCAGTGGCCGCCGCGGCCGGCGCGTCGCTTGCCGATGCGGTTCGCGTCGGCGTCTATCTGCGTGACATGTCGAACTTTGCCGCGATGAACAGGATCTATGCCGAGTTCTTTCGCGACCCGATGCCGGCGCGAACCACCATCCAGTCCGATCTCCCCGGCTTCGAGATCGAGGTGGACGCCGTCCTCGCCATGGCGGGCTAAGCGGCTGATGGCGACGCGGTTCGCAGACAAGGTCGTCGTCATCACCGGCGCCGGCTCGGGGATCGGCAAGGTGATGGCGAAGAGATTTGCCGCCGAGGGCGCCAGGGTCGCGGTCGTCGACTGGCATGGAGATCGCGCAGCTGAATGCGCCGGTGAGATCGCGCAGACCGACGGTCACGCGGTCGCAGTCCGGGCTGACGTCAGCGTCGGCGCCGACGTCGCCACGATGGTCGGCGAGGTCACCTCGCGCCTCGGCCCCGTCGACGTGCTGGTCAACAACGCCGCGATCGCCGATGGCGATGACGTGCTCGAGATCGAGGAGCCCACGTGGGATCGAGATGTGTCCGTGGTGCTGAAGAGCGTGTTCCTCTGCAGCAAGGCGGTGCTGCCATCGATGATCGAACGGCGTGCCGGCGTGATCGTCAACATCGCCTCGGTCAACGGTCTGTCGGCGCTAGGCAACGAGGCTTACAGCGCAGCCAAGGCGGGGATGATCAACCTCACCCAGGGCATAGCCGTCCGTTACGGCGGGTACGGGATTCGGTGCAACGCCATCGCGCCGGGCACGATCAGGACGCCGATCTGGCAGGAGCGCGTCGACCGCGACCCCGTAGTCTTCGAGCGCCTCGTCAAGTGGTATCCGCTCGGCCGGGTGGGTGAGCCTGACGATATCGCGAACGCGGCGATGTTCCTGGCTTCGGATGAGGCGGCGTGGATCACGGGCACCGTGCTCCGGGTCGACGGCGGCTTGCTGGCCGGCAACTACCGCATGACGCGGGAGCTGCTGGCTCAGGCGGGAAGCGAAGACCTGGAGTCCTGACGTTGGAGCTCGACATCCTCATCGCCGGCGGCGATGTCGTCGATGGCACCGGCACGCCTCGGTCCCGCCTGGACGTCGGCATCGTTGGTGGAAAGATCGCCGCGGTCGACCGCATCGAGGGCGCCACCGCCGCGCGTGTCATCGACGCGAAAGGCCGGATCGTCGCCCCAGGGTTCATCGATGTGCACGTCCACTCCGAGCTGGCGCGACTTGGCGGAGTCGACCAGTTCGCGGGTGTTCTCGACGGCGTCACCACGGAGCTGATGTCGCCTGACGGCTTCAGCTGGGCGCCGCTGCAGCCTGATCGGCTGCGCGAGGTGAAGGACTACCTGCAGGTTTTCTACGGAGATCCCGACATCGGTTGGGACTGGACCAGCGTGGCGGACTATCTCGCGATCTTCCGCGACCGGATTCCCAACAACCTCGTGCCGCAGGCGCCTCACCTTGCGATCAAGGCCGGGGCGATGGGGTGGGGGGCAGAGCCGTCGTCCTCGGAGCAGATGGCCGCGATGACAAACAGCCTGGTCGACTGGCTCGAGGCGGGGGCCGTGGGCATGGCCGCGGGCCTCGAATATCAGCCCGGCGCCCTGTCGCCTGTGGACGAGCTCGTCGCCCTTTGCCGCGTCGTCGCGTCGGCCGGCGGGGTGTACGCGCCCCATCAGCGCGGCTACTGGAGCCGGCTGGCGCGCGGTTCCGGGGAGAGCTTTCAGATCGGACGCGAGTCAGGCGTGAAGGTTCACATCTCCCATCTCGCGGTGGACGACACGGCTGCCGAGCTACTCGACGAGGCGCAGCAGAAGGGCGTCGATGTCACCTTCGACATGTACCCGTACACCGCCGCGTGCACCCACCTGCTGATGATGCTGCCCGAGTGGGCGCAAGCCGGCGGCTACGCCTCATCGATGCGTCAGCTCACCGATCCGCCGCAACGCGAGCAGCTGCGGGCCGAGACCGCGGAGCGGATCCGGGAGCGAGGGGACATCATGCTCAGCTCGGTCGAGGGTGGGGAGGAGCTAGAGGGCCGGCGCCTTGGCGACCTCGCGCGCGAGGCCCGGCAGGCAGACGTCGATTGCCTGTTCGAGCTGCTCGCCCGACATGCGGGACGTGCGCTCGCCGTGTACCACTGGCCCGACTCCCTCGACGGCGAGGGGCTGATCCGGCGCACGCTCGCGCATCCCCTCTACATCGGCTCGACCGACGGCATCTACATGGGCACGCATCCCCACCGTCGCGGCTTCGGCACATTCGCGAGGATCGCCGGCGAATATGTGCGAAGCGGCGCGCTCACGCTGGAGCAGGCCGTGCGCAAGATCACCGGCTTCCCGGCCGAGCGTTTCTCGCTCCGCGATCGCGGTCTGCTGGTCGCCGGTCGTGCCGCCGACGTCACCGTATTCGACCCCGACGGCTTGGCGGACCTGAGCACCTGGGACAACGGCCGCGTCTCGCCATCCGGGATCGCCCACGTGATCGTCAACGGCCAGGTCGTGGTCCATGACGGAGTCCCTACCGGCAGCCTGCCGGGAAAGATCGTAGGCCGTACCTAGCGAAGCTCCAGGGCCGACCTGATCAGGTCGAGCGATTCCAATCGCATGAAGCCGTAGTGGTAGAAGCCCACCTCAACCGCGCCCGCATCACGCGCGATCGCAAGCTTTGCGGCCAGGTTGGCGGCGGAATCGCAATCCGGCGCCATGGGGCGCAGGATCACCGACAACCTGTTCGAGCTGCCCATGCTGGATCCGTAGGCGGCGAGGTCGAGGCTAAGCCGCTCGGGGTCGGCCGCGTAGCCGATCGCCTCGACCTGCCCACAGGCAGCAGCCACCGCGCCGACGTCGATCCCGAACTGCCAGGCGATCGTGGGCGCGGCGTCACCTGTCGGGCGCCCGGTGGCGTAGCCCTTGACGGCTCCCGAGAGATCGATGAAGGCGAACGTGGCCCCCTCGTTGGCGGCCGCGTCGGCGGCCTCGCCGGCGAGCGAGGCGACGGTATCGGCTCTGGCCTGTAGGTAGCCGCCGAGCTCGCCTCCGGCGAAAGCGGCCACATCTGGCTCAGCCAGTTCCGCCTCGTCTGGCGGGGGGGCACTGGCGAAACGGCGTTCGAGCTCGCGGCGCGCTTCCTCGCGCAGCGTTTTGGCTTGCACCCCGCGCCTTTCCGCTGCCGCCAGGCAGTGGTCGCAGAAACAGAGCCCGAGCAGGTAGCGGCCGAACGCGCCGAGCTCGATGAAATAGCGCTCGTGATGGAAGCCATGTTCGAGCCCGTGAAAGTGGAGCGACTCCGCGACGACGGAGGCCACGCCCCTGGACGCGATGTCGCTGGTGAGCGCTGTGACATAGGCGCGCACTCGCGGGTTGGAGGGGCAGAGGTCGGTCAGGTGGCGGTCCCCGAAAGCGTTTCGGCAGGCGCACTCGGGGTGGGCCTCACCGAGGGTGTAGTTGTGGAGATATACGGTCCAGGCACGGACCCGGAGCCGTCGCGCGTCGCCTTCACGGCAGAGATCGGCGAGGACATCGGATCGCTGCGTGAGTTTGCTGACCACCGGTTCCAGGCCGACGCCCTTGTAGCGGTCGGGATCAGGCCGGAAGAACACAGCGCCGCCTTCCAGGAATTGGACCTTGCGCGTTGGGTTGTGCGGGAAGATGTCCCGTCCGTGGTGATAGGCGGCGGCCATGGTGACGCCGCCCAGCCCTCCGCGGCCGGCGATGTTGTCCAGGACGGTCGCCATCCCCTCGTCCACCAGGTCGCCGGCGAATGCGAAAGCGGACGTCTCGATGCCGGGGATGTTAGCTTGCTGATCGTGTTCGAGCTGCGCCAGGACAGCTCCGCGCTGATCGTGGTTGACATGCAGAACGACTTCGTCAGGGTCGGCGCCCCGCTCGAGGTGCCCGACGCCCGAGAGACCATCGACGTGCACCTGGAGCTGTTGGAATGGTTCCGGGCCCGGCGCCGGCCGATTGTGTTTACGCGGTTCTGTGCAGGACCACAACCGACGCTGATGTGGAAGTGGTCGCCGGTCATCGCGCCACCGACTCGCTGCTGCTGGCCAGGGTTCAAACGTGCGTACGACGACATAGATGGCGAGCGCGAGTGCATCGCCATCATCGATGAGCTTGCACCTAGGCCCCAGGAGCATCAAGTGGACAAGTACGGGTACAACGGCTTCCACCGGACCAGGCTCACGGACCTGCTCACCGCGCACCATGTGGACACCGTGTTGATCACCGGGACGGTGACGCAGATCTGCGTCGAGGACACAGCGCGTGGGGCTTTTCACGAAGGGTTCCAGGCCGCGGTGGTGTCGGACGCCGTCTCCTCTTACGCGCCCGAGCTGCAGAAGGCTAGTCTGCAGACGCTGGCCATGAAGTACGGCCGCGTGGTGACCGCGCGCGATGCACTGGCGGAGATGGAGGTGTAGATGGCCTCGACGTCAAAGGCCCAGTCGCTCGACCTCGATCGCATCCTCGACGAGCGAATCGACTGGCGCTACAAATCCTTCCCGGAGAAACCAGCAACCACGATTCGCGACGTTCGGAAGCGCGGCTGGAACCTGCTCGACGGCGAGTTCATGTTTCCAACCATGGTCCTGAAGGAGTCGGCCTTGCGGCACAACGTCGATGAGATGGCCGCGTTGTGCAAGCGGCACGAGATCTCCCTCGCTCCGCATGGCAAGACGTCGATGGCGCCTCAGCTCTTCCAGATGCAGCTCGACGCCGGCGCCTGGGCCGTCACCGCTGCGACGATGTGGCAGGTCCGCGTCTGGCGAGCTTTCGGTGCTCGCAGGGTGATCCTCGCGAACGAGCTGGTGGAGCCAGCCTCCATCCGGTGGGTGGCGCGCGAGTTGCAGCGCGATCCCCAGTTCGACTTCTACTGCCTTGTCGACTCGGTGCCTGAGGTGCGCCTTCTCGAGGGCACGCTCGACGGCACCGGGCTGGAGCGCCGTATCCCGGTGCTGCTCGAGCTCGGTCTTGCCGGCGGACGCACCGGCTGCAGGACGCGCAGTGAGGCGCGCGAGGTTACGCGGGCAGTCGCCGCGTCGCGCCACCTGTCGCTGGCCGGGGTGGAGGGATTCGAGGGCATCATCGGCAGCCCGGACCTGGGCGCCGACCTCGTCAAGGTCGATGGTTTCTTGAGCGCGATCCGATCGCTCGCTGTTGAGCTGGACGCTGCGGGTCTTTTCGCTCAGGTGGCGGAAGTTATCGTCACGGCGGGCGGCAGCGCGTTCCTCGACCGGGTCATCGCCGACCTCGCCACGCCATGGCGGCTGAGCCGTCCCGTGCGCACGGTCCTTCGCAGCGGCTGTTACCTGACTCACGACGCCGTCCACTACAAGGAGGTCTCACCCTTCGGCAGCCGGCTGGCCGATACAGCGCCGCTCGAAGAGGCGCTCGAGGCGTGGGGGGCCGTGCTGTCGCTGCCGGAACCAGGCCTGGCTCTTCTCGGGTTCGGCAAGCGGGACGTCCCGCATGACCTCGAGCTCCCTGTGCCGCGACTGGTCAAGAGGCAGAGCGCTGGACCCCGACCACTTAAGGCCGGCGCCTCGATCACCGTGCTGAACGACCAGCATGCGTACATGAAGATCCCGGGCGGCGAGGAACTTGCGGTCGGCGACCTGGTCGGATGCGGCGTCTCGCATCCGTGCACCGCGTTCGACAAGTGGCGGCTGCTTCCTGTCGTTGACGACGACTACAACGTGCTCGATGCCGTGCTGACCTACTTCTAGGCGCGCGCGCATTGCCCACGCGGCAACTTGTCACGCTCGGTGAGGCGATGCTGCGATTGTCGGTGCGCCCTGGCGATCGTCTGGAGGAAGCGCTGGCCTTCGACGTCCACGTCGCCGGGTCCGAGGCCAACGTCGCGTACGCGGCCGCGCGCGTGGGCCTCAGCGCTGCCTGGGTTTCGGCGCTTCCCGAAAACGCGTTGGGCCGCCGGGTCGCCCGCACCCTCGCCGCGGGCGGCGTTGACACGTCGCTGGTGCGATGGGAGAAAGCCGGACGACTTGGCCTGTACTTCGTCGAGATGGGAGCCGCTCCCCGGCCGATCGATGTCCTCTATGACCGCGCCCACTCGACGATGGCGCTCGCCGCGGCCGGTGCGTTCGACTGGGCCGGACTCGCGGACACGCAGTTCTTCCACGTGTCGGGAATCACGCTCGCGCTTTCCGATTCGAGTCGCGAAGTTGCGCGGCGGGCAATGGAGGAGGCCAAGGGCAGCGGTGCTTCAGTGACCATGGACATGAACTACAGACAGCGGCTGTGGGGCCGCGAAGCCGCGGCAGAGGCAGTTCGGGATGTCGCGCCTTTGGTGGACGTTCTGGTCGCCACGGCCGAGGACGCGCGCGACCTCTTCGGGGCAGACGGCGTCGAGCAGCTGCAGGCCGCACTCGGCGTCGAAACGGTGGTGTTGACGTTGGGTGCCGCGGGCGCTATCGCATCACGCGGCGGCACCACCGTCCGCCGCGGAGGGCACGCGGTCGAGACGATCGACCGGGTGGGGGCTGGCGACGCATTCGTGGCCGGGCTCATCTGGGGCCTGGTCGACGGATCGCTCGAGCTGGGCCTCGAGCGCGGGCTCGCGATGAGCGCCCTGAAGATGACCCTGCACGGGGACCTGTTCCGGCTTGATGCGGGGGATGTCGCCGCGCTGCTGGCAAAAGACCACCGGGAGGTTGAGCGCTGACGGATTCCAATGTTGCTGTTGTCGAGCTGCTTGGCGCACGGCTCATCGGCATCGTGCGCCTCGATGATGTGGAGCTTGTGGTGGCCGCCGCCGCCTGCGCGATCGAGGCCGGACTGGCTGCGGTCGAGGTGACGTTCACGCTCACGGGCGCGGCCGATGCGATCCGGCGGCTCCGGCGCGACCACCCGGACGCTCTCGTCGGCGCCGGGACTGTGCGGAGCGACGCGGAGCTGGACGCAGCGGCGGAGGCGGGTGCGCAGTTTCTGGTCGCGCCGGGTCTCAACCCCGCCCTGCTCGAGGCGGCTCAGCGGCGAGGGCTGGTCATGCTCCCAGGGGTTTTCACTGCGACCGAGATCGACCTCGCCCTCCGGCTGGGGGCTCGAGCTTTGAAGCTGTTTCCGGCCGAGCCGAGCGGACCAGCCTATCTCGCCTCGATGCTGCAGCCGTTTCCGGGCGCGCGGCTGGTCCCTACCGGCGGAATCTCTGCGCACAACGCGGCCGCCTACCTGAAGGCAGGCGCCGCGGCTCTCGCCATGGGATCGTCGCTTTTCCCCGCCCGCCGGATCGTCGACGAAGGGCCGGACGTGGTCGTGCCGCTCGTCGAGCAAGCGCTGGCCGCTGTCCACGGCGCCGGCTGAAGGAGGAGGAACATGGCCGCTCAAGACGAGCTTGCCTACATGCCGGCCACCGAGATCGCCGCCCGCATCGCGCGGCGCGACCTGTCACCGGTCGAGGTCGTGGACGCTTTCCTCGACGGCATCGCTCGGCGCAACCAGACTGTCAACGCCTATGTCCTGGTGCTGCACGAGGAAGCGAGGCGGCTCGCGCGCGAAGCCGAGAAGGCGGTGGTTTCCGGAGCGACGCTCGGACCGCTGCACGGTCTCCCGATCGCGATCAAGGACCTCTTTGACTTCAAGGCCGGCGTCCCCAACACGTTCGGTTGCAAGCCGTTCAAGGACTGGACTCCCACCGTCAGCGCGACCTACGTGGCGCGGTTGGAGGAGGCCGGCGCGATCGTCCTGGGCAAAACGAACACCCCCGAGTTCGGACATCGAGGGATCACCGACAACTACCTTTTCGGTCCGACGAGCACCCCGTTTCGGATCGGCAAGAACGCAGGTGGCTCCTCTGGTGGAAGCGCTGCCGCGGTGGCAGCGGGCCTGGCTCCCCTCGCGCAGGGCTCCGATGGTGGTGGCTCGATCCGGATCCCGGCCGCGTGGTGCGGCGTGTATGGGTTCAAGGCATCGTTCGGCCGCGTCGCGGCGGTCGCGCGACCGGACGCGTTCATGCTCGCCGTCCCGTTCGCGCATGCCGGCCCGATTGCCAGGTCGGTGGCCGACGCGGCCCTGATGCTCGGTGTGATGTCCGGGCCGGACGACCGTGACCCGTACAGCCTGCCCGCCGAGGGAGCGGATTACGCCGCCGCGACGCGGCGTCCCGTGGCCGGAATGCGCGTCGCGTGGAGCCCCGACCTGGGCGTGTTTCCGATCGATCCCGAGGTGGCGAGGGTCACCAGGAAGGCGGTGGCGGCCTTCGAGGAAGCAGGCGCTCACGTGGAGGAGGTGCGCGTGGGATTCAAGCGCAGCCAGGAAGAGCTCTGCGACGCATGGATGCGCCAGAGCGCTGTCCGTTCGGCGCAGACCGCCGACGGCTTCAAGACCGAGGGCATTGACCTTCTGGGATCGCACCGGGATCAGATCTCACCGGAGTTCGCGGCCAGCCTCGAGCTGGGCTGGTCGCAGTCCGCGCTGGGCTATCGCCGGGACGATGTGATCAGGACAGAGGTCCTCGACGCGCTGCAGGACGTGTTCGACGACTACGACATCCTTGTCTGTCCGACGCTCGCCGGGCTTCCGGTCGACAACGCAACCGATGGCAACACCCTCGGGCCGGCCGAGATAAATGGCCACAGCGTCGACCGGCTGCTTGGCTGGTGCCTCACCTATCCCTTCAACTTCACTGGCCATCCGGCGGCCTCCATACCGGCGGGGTTGTCAGCTGACGGGTTGCCGGTCGGGTTGCAGATCGCCGGTCGCCGCTTTGCCGACCAATCCGTGATCGCGGTGAGCGCCGCCTTCGAGCGCGTGAGGCCGTGGACCGCCACCTACGCACGTGTTTCAGCGAGGCCGGGGTCAGCCGGCGGCGTCTAGAGGCGGACGCATGGTGTGCCACGGGGTCGCTTGCTGATAGGCGCATGCAATCGCTAGCAGGTCGGCGTCGCCGCCCAGACGGCCGGCGAGTTGGAGTCCGATCGGGATGCCCGCGGCGCTCATCCCCCCGGGAACAGAGATTGCAGGGTGGCCCGTCAGGTTGAACGGGGCGGTGAAGATCGCGGTGCCGCCGGTATGCGGTCGTGACTTGCTCGCCCGGGCATCTTCGGCCGTAACGACCGGCACCACCGGTGTGGCCAGCACATCGACCACGGCGAGGGCCTGCTCCAGACGGTGCCGGACGACCTCGCCGACCCGGACCGCGGCCGTGTAGTCCGTGGCGGAAAGGAAGGCGCCCTGCGTGTGGTAGGCGCGCGCGCTGGGCCCGTAGTCAACGATCCGCGTGCGAAGCCACTCCCGGTGGACCATCGGCACGATCACGCCCGCGGCGCCGGCGTCGAGGGCTTTCATGATCCAGCCGGGGTCGTTCCAGGGCACACGGACCATGGATGGAACGGCGGTCGCGGCTACTCCCTGCAGCATGCCGACCATGTCCTGCTGTCCCATCAAACCGTGCTGGATGTCGATGCAGATCCAGTGGAAGCCCGCCCGGGCCATGACCTCGGCGGTGAAGGACCCGGGAACGACGCACCATCCGCCGAGAGCGGCCTTGCCGCCGTCGAGGATCTCTCGCAGCATCACCGCGCCAGAGTAAACCGGCGAACGAAACTCGTCCCCATTGATTGGGGAAGTACCCGGCGCAGCCGGGGGATGGGGCGCACCGGCCCCTCCGACCCTTCGGGCCACCTCCCCATGAATGGGGAGGAGTTTGCGATCAGCGCGGCAGAGCCTGCGCGATCGGCGCGTGATTGAAGCAGGCGACCGTATGCTCGCGCTCCGTCGGCTTCAAGCGAGGCACCTCCTTCCAGCACACATCGATCGAGCGGAAGCAACGCGTGGCAAAGCGGCAGCGGGCCGGGACGTCGATTGCGGTAGGGATCTCGCCGGTGAGCACGATCCGCGTTCCCTTCTCACGCTTGCTCGAGATCACGGGCACCGCGGACAGGAGCGCCTGGGTGTAAGGGTGCCGAGGGTTCGAGAAGAGCAGGTCCCTGGGCGCAACCTCGACCAGGTGGCCCAGGTACAGGACAGCGACGCGGTCGGCGATGTGCCTGACCACGCCGAGGTCATGCGAGATCAGCACATAGGTGAGATGAAGCGTGTCCCTGAGATCGGCGAGGAGGTTCAGGATCTTCGATTGCACGGACACATCGAGCGCACTTACGGGCTCATCGAGGATCAGGAATTCCGGTTTGACCGCCAGCGCTCGCGCGATGCAGATGCGTTGGCGCTGACCGCCGCTGAACTCGTGGGGGTAGCGGTCGACGATGTTCGGCGAGAGGCCCACGAGCTCGAGCAGGTCCTTGATTCGCGAGCGTCGAGCGGGTGGCTTCAGGCCGCTGATGCCTTCGCCGACGATCTGGTGCACGGTGTGACGTGGGTTGAGCGACGAGTACGGATCCTGGAACACGATCTGCACCTTTCGCCGGAGCCGCCGAACCTGCGGTCGAGAGAGCGCGAAGATGTTCTTGCCTTCGTAGCGAATCTCGCCCCGCGTAGGTTCGATCAGCTTGATCAGCAGCCTCGCAAGCGTCGATTTGCCGCTCCCGCTCTCACCGACCAGGGCCAGGATCTCCCCCCGCCGGACACTCAGATCGACATCCTCCAGGGCGCTCAGCCAGGATCGCTTCTTGCCCAGCCAGCCGGCGTCCATCGGATAGAGCTTGGTCAGCCCTGAGATCTCGACCAACGGCTCCGCCGCAGGCGACCGCTCGGCCGGTCTGCTCAGAGCCGACATCATCGAATTCACAGCTTAAGCTTCAAGGGCAGATGAAGCTGTCAGAGCGGGTCTATCTCGTCGGCTCGGGCAGCAACGGTTTCGACCTCACGGACCCCTTCGACTGCCACGTCTACCTGCTGGACGGTGGGGACGAGCTTGCCCTGATCGACGTCGGCGCCGGGATGGGGGCCGAGGCGATCATCGCCAACGTCAAGCAGGATGGATTCGACCCGGCTCGCATCCGCCATCTGATCCTCACCCACGGTCATGGCGATCACGCGGGGGGCGCCGCGCGGTTCAGCAAGCTGCTCGACGCGCCGGCGATCCATGTCTCGGGAGTCATCGCCGACAGCCTTCGCCGTGGAGACGAGAAAGCGATGAGCATCGATGTAGCCAAACAGGCTGGGATCTATCCACTCGATTACCACCTCGAGCCTTTCCCCGTCGACCACGAGCTGGAGGAGGGCGCAACCATCGAGGTCGGCCAACTGCGGTTGTCGGTCTTCGACACGCCCGGTCACTCAGACGGGCATGTATCCCTGCTGCTCGAAGACGGCGGCCGGCGCATCCTGTTCGCCGGCGATGTGATCTTCTTCGGCGGCAAGGTTCTTCTCCAGAACATTCATGACTGCCGCCTCGATGCCCTGATCAGCTCGCTGCGGAAGCTCCGCGGCCTCTCGGTCACCGACCTGCTGCCGGGCCATCTGACCCTGTCGCTGAAGGAAGGTCAGCGACACATCGAGCGCGCGAATCTGGTCCTCGACCGCCTGCTGATTCCGGAACAGATGGTCGCGGCCTGGTAGTCAGCCCTCGTGCATGAGGTGCGCCAGCACCTTTTCGCGCGCATGCGGCCCCCACTCGCCGGCCAGGAGATAGGTGCCCTCCGCGCTGACCGGGAACTGGGTGAGCTCGCAGTGCCCGATGGCGCCCCGATAGAAAGCCTCGGCCGATCCAACCGCGCCTGGGTCCAGCGCGCCGACCAGGATCAGCTTCGGCGCACGCGCTTCGCGCACATGAGCCAGGTCTGCCACCCGGTCGTCGATGGTCGGGGAAAGGGCGACGATCGAATCCGGCTCATGCGGACCTCGTGCCGCGGCGGCCAGCACGGCCAGCGCACCGACCTCGGCTCCGATCAGATGAATCTGCCGGGCACCTCCAGACCTCGCAAAATCGACAGCCGCCAGGACCGCCGGAGCCGCGAGCTCAGGCTTCCACTCCGCGTCGGATGCGCCGTGGCCAGGCATATCGAAAGCCAGGACGCACAGCTCGCGGTCGGCGAGGAAGTGGGCCAGCGGCCGCCACGCATCCAGGTCTTGTCCCTCACCGTGGACGAGAACCACCCAGCGCTCGCCCGCGCCGAAGATCAAGCCTCGCAATATCTGGTCGGCGGGGCCGCGGAACTCGACCGGGAGCACCCGCGGGAGCGGTGTTAGGATCCTATGAATTATCGACTCACGCTGAGATTGTTGTGAGGGAAGCAAAGATGGACGGTGCCAGCAGTCGGCCGGCGGTGCAGGGTCTCGTCGATCAGTATGTAGGCGGCAGGTTGTCGCGGCGCGAGTTCGTGAAGGGCGCCCTGGCGCTTGGACTCGGTATGACCACCATCGGCGGAATCCTGGCCGCCTGCAGCGGGGCCACCAACACGACTTCCGGCACCCCCAAGAAGGGGGGTACCTTGAAGGAAGGCTACGACCTCGACTTCTCGCGCCTCGATCCCATCAACACCAACTGGTACGACCCTGCCTTTTACGCGGTCTACGAGTCGCTGGTGACCAACGACCCGCAGGGCAACTACGTGCCGCAGATCGCCTCGAGCTGGACCGCCGCCTCAGATGGCTTGTCGGTCACGTTCAAGATTCGCAGCGGCCTGAAGTTTCAATCGGGAGTGCCCCTCAACGCGTCCGCCATCAAGGCCGTGTACGACGGCATCGCCGACCCGAAGAACGGCTCGCCCTTGGGTTCGGTCTGGGTTCCAGTCGCCAGCACCGAGGCCCCTGATGACACGACGCTCGTGATCAAGCTCAAGCACCCCTATTTCGACCTTTTCAACATCGTCAAGACAGGCTACTGGGACATCATCAACATGGCCTACCGAACCCAGCTCGGCGACAAGTACGGCCAGCAGGGCGTCGACGGCTCCGGGCCTTTCACGCTCACCGAGTGGGTGCCAGGAAGCCACACATCGGTCAAGCGCTGGGAAAACTATCCAGGCACCGTCACACCGTTCATCCAGAACAAAGGCAAGCCCTACCTGGACGGCATCAACTGGCTGACCATCCTCGATGCTCCACAGCGCGCGATCCAGATTCAGAACGGCGAGATCGACACACTGCGAGGACCGGCGTTCCAGGACATCACCCGGCTGCAAGCGGACAGCAACCTGACCGTGACCCAGCTGAAGGAATGGTCCGGTTATTTCTTCAGCCTCAACTTCAAGCGCACGGATCTCGGCTTCAACGACGTCAACGTGCGGCAAGCGCTGTCACATGCGATCGACCGCGCGAGCATCGTCAAGGCCCTGCTCTTCACGCACGGCGAGCCGCTGTATGGGCCGATCACTTCAGCTGACAAGTCGTACACGAAGGACGTCGAGCAGTTCAATCAGTTCGACGTCGCCAAGGCCAAGAGCATGTTGAGCGCGGCCGGCTGGCAGGCCGGATCGGACGGCATCCTGGTCAAGGGCGGCAAGCGGTTCAGCTTCGAGATGATCATCCAGGCGGAGAGCTTCAACCAGCAGCTCGGGTCAGTCATCCAGGCGCAGCTGAAAACCGTGGGCGTGGACCTGAAGGTCTCGTCCCTCGACCGCGGTACTTTCTTCAACAAGGCATTTGCCAACCCGGACTCGGTGATGTTCTTCT
>WNGJ01000828.1_pt1 | contig 34816 bp, 29 predicted proteins | sample 5400611 | NCBI WGS metagenome assembly WNGJ01 (sample SAMN13153375, study PRJNA577476) | soil metagenome | isolation source: 40 cm soil or saprolite under Garry oak tree replicate 1 | place: USA:California | collected 2016-06-15
GAGCCATCACGATCATAATGCAGACTACGGCGTCAGCCGCCGCAAGGTGCTGGAATGCATGACTTGGGCCGGAACCGGCGTACTCTGGACGATTTCAGGCGGCGTGCCGCGCTCGCTGGGACTGGTCGATGCCGCCAACGCCGCCGAGGCGGCAGGCATGAGCTTCCTCCAGATCAGCGACAGCCATGTCGGCTTCGACAAGCCGGCCAATCCGAACGTTCTCGGCACGCTGGAAGAAGGCATCAGCAAGATTAACGCGATGCCGAAGAAGCCGTCGTTCATGATCCACACCGGCGACATTTCCCATCTGTCGAAGGCCTCCGAGTTCGACGACGCCGACCGCATCATCTCCCAGGCCAAGCTCGACGTGCACTATGTGCCGGGTGAACACGACTTCCTCGACGAAGAGGTCAAGTTCTACAAAGAGCGCTACGGCAAGGGCGCCAAGGGCGCCGGCTGGTATTCGTTCGACGCCGGCGGCGTGCACTTCATCGGGCTTGTCAACGTGGTCAACCTCAAGGCCGGCGGGCTCGGTAATCTCGGCGCCGAGCAGCTCGAGTGGCTCGAGGACGACCTGAAGGCCCGCTCGAAATCCACCCCCATCGTGGTGTTCGCCCATATCCCGCTCTGGACGGTGTATCCGCAATGGGGCTGGGGCACCGAGGACGGCGCGCGCGCCCTCGAATATCTCAAAGGCTACGGCTCGGTGACGGTGCTGAACGGCCATATCCACCAGGTGATGCAGAAGGTCGAGGGCAACGTCACCTTCCACACCGCGCGTTCCACCGCCTTCCCGCAGCCGGCGCCGGGCACCGCCCCCTCGCCCGGGCCGATGAAGGTCGCCGACGACAAGCTGCGCAGCGTGCTCGGCATCGCCAGTATCAATTTCAAGATGGGCGACCAGCCCCTCGCGATCATCGACACGCCACTGCAGGGCTAAAGGGAACATTGCAAATGACGCCCACTACCTTCCGCGGCCTCGGCGCAAGTCTCGCCGTCGCCGCGGCCCTTACCCTATCGTTTGGCGGCGCTCCGGCGCATGCCGAGACCATCGCGGTGACGATCGACAATTTCACCTTCGGGCCCCCCGAGCTCAAGGTGAAGGTCGGCGACACCGTCACCTGGACCAACCACGATGACATTCCCCACACCGTGGTGTCCGCGGGCAAGTTCAGGTCGAAGACGATGGATACCGATGACAGCTTCTCGTTCACCTTCGCCGCCGCGGGCGACTACAAGTACTTTTGCTCGCTGCACCCGCATATGACCGGAATGATCAAGGTTGAGTAACGGTCAATTCCAAGGCATCACGTCGGTGCCCGGCCGGTGGCGACCGGCCGGCCGGGCACACGTATCTTCCGCAAAGGCGGGACAGGAAGCGATGCCGGTGACGAGCTCGAACGACGACCCGGACAAGGCGCGGCGTTTCCGGGAAGCGGCCCTGCCGCATCTGGACGACGTCTATACCTTGGCGCGCTACCTGCTGCGCGACGCGGCCGACGCCGAAGACGCCGTGCAGGAATGTTACCTGCGCGCATTGAAACATTTCGAGGGCTATCGCGGTCCGGCCATGAAGCCATGGCTGTTTGCGATCCTGCGCAACGTCTGCCGCGCAGAATTCGCTCGCCGGGCGGCGGCGCCGACCGGCGGCATCGAAGATGCGCCCGATGCCGCCGAGCAGGCGCCGCTATGGAACGAAATGCCGGAAACGCCGGAAACGCAGATCCTGCGAGACCGCGACGCCGCCACGATCCGGCGGCTGGTCGAGGCGCTCGCCGAACCTTTCAAGGAGACATTCGTCCTGCGTGAAATCAACAATCTGTCGTACCGCGAGATCGCCAATGCGGTGGGGGCCCCGGTCGGCACCGTGATGTCCCGCCTCGCGCGCGCCCGCGCCATGCTGCGCTCGGCATGGCTAGCGGAAGAGGAGCAACCGAGATGACTTGCGACGAGGCTGAAATCCTTCTTCACGCACTGATCGACGGCGAGCTCGATGCCGGCCACGCGCGCGAGGTCGAGGCGCATATCGCGGAATGCCCACACTGCGCCGCCGCGTTCGCCGCCTATCGCCAGATGAGCCAGGCCATTGCCCGCGCCGATTTGCGTTATACTGCGCCGCCCGCGCTGCGCCAGCGTATCGAGGCCTCACTGCCGCAGACGCGCGCGCCGAGCCGGCGCGCGGTGCTCAGGGGCTTTGCGATGGGATCGGCGGTGTCGGCGCTGGCCGCGACTGGTCTCGTCGCGATCGTGCTGCGCAATGACGACGAGCAGCTCATCATGTCGGAAGTGGTCTCGGCACATCTGCGCTCGTTGCAGGCCGGACACCTGACCGACGTGATTTCCACCGATCAGCATACGGTGAAACCGTGGTTCAACGGCAAGCTCGACGTGTCGCCGCCGGTGATCGACCTCACCGCGCAGGGCTTTACCCTGGTCGGCGGCCGGCTCGATTATGTCGATGCGCGCGCCATCGGCGCTGTCGTCTATCGCCGCCGGCAACATGTCATCAACCTGTTCGTCGCGCAGACCCCGAACATCGAACGGCGCGCGGCCCATAGCGAGATTATCCAGGGCTTCAGCATCCGCCGCTGGAGCGAACGCGGATTGAACTTCTGGGCGGTCAGCGACATCGGCAACGACGAGCTGGCCGAATTCGGCGAGAAATTCGAGGCCGCGATGCAGTCGAATAAGGAAAGGTAGAGCATGATCCGGAAAAGCATGCCCTCGGGCGACGACCCGATGGGTGGGTACCGGCTTCCCTTAGCTCACATATGCGCGCGTTTGCGCGGAGATCATGCTCAAACAAAAAAATGAAGCGAGATGACGATACGAAGAAAAGTCATCACGCTCTAGGCGTGCCGAAGAGAGAATGGTGAGACATGAGAGGCAAGTCCCGCTATGGGGATCAAGCCGATTTCCGCACGGCGTTGTCGACCAGCGTCTTGCCGAGCGACCAGATCGCGCCCGGCACTTTGTGGCTCGCGGCGATGACCGAATCGAACGCCGTCTCGATCCAGTTGCAATCTTCCTCAGTGATGGTCAGCGGCGGAAGCAGCTTGACCGTGTGACTGCCGTGGCCCGCGACCTGGGTCAGGATCTTGTGATCCTTGAACAGCGGCACCGTGATGAGCTGGCAGAACAGCCCCTTGTTGGCGGTTTCCAGTACGTTCCACGATGCCTTCAGCCGCAGCGACTTCGGCTGGCCGAACTCGACGCCGATCATCAGTCCCTTGCCGCGAACCTCTTTCAACAGTTCGTAGCCCGGGACCATCCGGGTCAGTGCGAGGCGCAATTCGGCGCCGCGCTTGGCGGCCGCCTCGACCAGCTTTTCCGACTTGATGACCTCGAGCGTGGCGATGCCCGCCGCCATCGCGAGGTCGTTTTTCGCAAACGTCGAGCCATGCACCACGGCACGGTCCATTTGATTGAAGATCTTGTCGAAGATGCTCTTGCGCGTGAGCAGCGCGCCGACGGGAACATGACCGCCTGACAATGCTTTTGCGATCAGCACCATGTCGGGCTCGACATTCCAGTGCTCGATCGCCAGGAACCGTCCGGTGCGCCCGAGCCCGGTCTGGATTTCGTCGGCGATGAACAGCGTCCCGTATTTCTTGCACAGCGCCGCCGCTCCGGGCAGGAACTCGTCGGTCGGCATGTTGACGCCTTTGCCTTGGATCGGCTCGACGATGAAGGCTGCAACCTCGCGCGACGACAGCGCGTGTTCGAGAGCGGCAAGATCGTTGAACGGGATGGCGGTGCATCCCGGCAAAAGCGGCTCGAAACCGCCGCGGAAATTGGCATCATCGGTGAGCGAAAGCGCGCCATAGGACAACCCGTGGAAGGCATGCGCGCAATAAACGATGCCAGGCCGTCCGGTCGCGCCTCGCGCGAACTTGATCGCCGCTTCCACGGTTTCCGCCCCGGAATTGGCGAAAAACACCTTGTCCAGATACGGCACATATTCCAAAAGGCGTTCGGCGAGCACCCCCGCCAGCGTCGAGACGTCGAGTTGCACCAGGTTTGGAAGGTCGCTTTCGAGCACGCTCTTCAGTGCCGCGCGCAGCGCCGGATGGTTGCGGCCAATCGCAAAAACGCCAAAACCGCTCAATAGGTCGAGATAGCGCACACCATCACGATCATAGAGGTATTGGCCTTGCCCCTTCTGGAAGCCGACGTCATAGCCGATCGTTTTCAGGACGCGTACCAGTTGCTCATTCATGTGGCGAGCATGCATGGAACTGCGTTGCGCCTGTCGCTCCACAAACATCTCGGAAACGTCTAGATTCGGATTTAGCATCAGCTACATACTTCGGTTGATGGCCATTTCGTCAACTGAAAACGCCCAATGCGGCGTTTTGCCCTCATCCACACCATCAACGCAAGCTCAGGTTTACGCCATGTTGCACTGCCAAGGAAACTTCATACGGACAACCCTCCTTTGCTCGGGAATGTTATTGACGTCTGGCGCTGCGCCGGCCTTGGCGGCCGACCCAACGGGAGATTGGCGGGTGGCCGACGGCGTCGCCAACATCAGAGTAGCACAATGCAACGGCAGCATGTGGGGCGTTGTTGCCTGGGAGAAAGAGCCGGGCGGGCACGACACCAACAATCCAGACGCGGTCAAAAAGACCAGGCCCACGCTTGGCATGCCGATCCTGATCGACATGAAGAAGAAGGCCGGCGCCGATCAGTGGGAAGGCCAAGTCTACAACGCCAAGGACGGCCAGCTCTACAGCTCCACGATCACGCCCGCCGGTTCCGACCAGTTGGAAATTAAGGGCTGCGTGCTGGGCTTCCTCTGCGGTGGCGAGACCTGGACGCGCGTCGCCCCGCCGATCCCGTCGAGCCCGGTCAACAGCATGGCCAAGGGCGCGCCTAAGACGACGGCCGGCGTTACGCCCAAGACAACTGGCACTACGGCGACTGGAACAACGGCGACTGGGGCCGCCACGGGCGCGGCGGCGCCTGCGCCCAAGACGCCAGGTGCGACTCAGAGAACGGCGGCCCAGCACGCGCCTGAGACGGTCGGCGACATCTGCCTACTCCCCGATATCGCGCGGTTTACCCATTAGCGCGGGCTGGAACAGCAGCACGGCGGCCAGCGTCGTCACCAGCGAGAGCGCGAGCAACTTGCCCATGCTCGACGTTCCGGGGTGGCTGGACAGCCAAAGGCTGCCAAAGGCGGTGGCCGTCGTCATTGCGCTGAAAAATATCGCGCGCGTCAGGCTGGTCTGCAGCAGGTTCGTGCGGCCCGATCGCCAGGCGGTAACATAGTAAATCTTGAACGCGACGCCGATGCCGAGCAGAAGCGGCAACGCGACGATGTTGGCGAAGTTGAGCGGCAGCCCGATCAGCACGCAGATCTCCAGCGTCACCGCGCCGGCGACGAGAAGCGGAACCAAGGTCAGCAGCACGTCGCTGATCCGCCGCAGCGTGATCCACAGCAACAGGCCGATCACGAGCAGCGCATAGACACCGGCGAGTATGAACGCCCTCACCACGGTATCGCCGGACTTCAGGATCGAGACCGGGCCGCCGATCGCGGTGGGCTCGGCGGCCAGCACGGCGCTGGCAAACCTGCGCAGGTTGTCGTTATCATTGGGGTCGCCGCGCGGCAGCGCTTCGACCCGCATCAGGCCATCCTTGGCCTTCCATCCGCTCACGAGATCTGGGGGCAGCGTTTGCAGGCTGACCGGTTGCGCCTGCAGCGAGTTCTTCAGTTGGTCGAGCACCACCTTCAGCGGCGTGACGAAGATCGCCTGCGCCTTGTTGCGCGTCGCCTCATCGGACGCGGCGAGCTTCGCCAGCGCATCGGCAAGCCGGCGCGAGGCGACCGCACCGGGACCTTTACTGTCAGGACCTTTGCTGTCAGCGCCCTTACCGTCGGCTCCCTTGCTGCTGTCGGCTCCCTTGCTGGGCGGCCTGCGCGATCATTTTCAGCTTCGGCGCCTGGTCTTGAGGAACGAAGCTGTCCAGCGACATCACGCGCAGGACTTCAGGTAATTTCCCAAGCCGCTCCTCGATTTTCTTCGCCTCGGCTTCAGAGTTCGTCATCACGTCGATGGCGTTAGCGCCGGTATTGGGATCCTTGCGCAAGTCGAGGAAGGTGGCGATCGACTCCGCCTTCGGGTTGCGCAAGTTCATCGGGTTGAAATCGAACTTCATGAAATAGAGCAGCGGCATCCCGGCAACCGCCACCAAGAGCGTGCCGACGACGATGGGAATACGGTACTTTTCGAGGAAGTGATCGAGCGGAGCGAGGAACGCGTAGCCCACCGGCTCGCTTTCCCCGGGCGGATTGAGCAGCTTCAACATCGCCGGCAGCACCGTGATGCTGGAGGTGAACGCGATCAGCATGCCGGCGCCGGCGATCTCGCCAAGCTCGGAAATGCCCTTGTAGTCGGTCGGCATGAAGCACAGGAAACCGGCGGCAGTGGCCATCGCGGCCAGCGACAGCGGCACCGCCGAGCGCCGGGCCGCCTCCTCCAGCGCCTGCGCCAGGTTGTCGTTCTTGAAGCGCTCCGACCGATAGCGGACGCTGAACTGGATGCCGAAGTCGACGCCGAGACCAACGAACAGAACCGCGAACGCGATCGAGAGCAGGTTCAACGAACCCACCATGAATAGTCCTACCGCGGTGGTCAGCGACAGGCCGATGAAGAGGTTGACGAAGACGGCGAAAATGATCTTGGCCGAATGCAACGCCATCCAGAGGATGAGCAGCACCACCAGCACCGTGCCGATGCCGTTGATGATCGCGCCGTCCTGAACGGTCGCGTATTCCTCATTGGCGATCGGGACCGGCCCGGTCAGCCTGACCCGCGCCTGGTACTTGCCCGGAAAATCCAGATCGGCCGCCGCGCCGCGGATTGCGTCGGCCGCCTCCTTGCCCGGCTCCAGCGAATTATAATCGAGCACGGGCTTGAACTCGATGAAAGCGCGCCGGTCGGAGTCGCCAAGCGGCGTATCACTGGTCAGTTCGCGCCAGGAGAAATTGGCGCTGCCCTTGTTGAGGATGTCCTCGACCGTCTGCGCGATCATGTTGAAAGGCCGGGCGGTGTTGTCGAGCTTGACCTCCCCGCGCTTGACACCGGCAAGTCCCGTCTCCAGCGCCCCGGTGAGCCCCCGAATGGAGGGATCGCCCGCCATGATCTCGATCAGCGGCGCGGCGGCCCCGAATTGGCCGGTGATCTTGCCGACCTCCTCCGTCGGCAAGAACAACAGGCCGTTCTTGTCAAAGAATTCGCCGGAGCCGAGCGGTTGCATGGACCGGAAGTCCTTGCTGTCGCCCTTGAGCTTTTGCTCGAGCCCGGCGACCGCCGAACTGCTCTGTTCCGGCGTCGGCGCCTCCACCACAGCCAGGATCGTGCCGTCACGGTCGAAGGCCCGATCGAACTGCTGATCGCGCTGGCGCCAGTCCAGGTTCGACGCAATCAACGTATTGATATCGGTATTGATCGCGAAATGCCGGGCCGTGTAATAGCCCGCCGCGATCGCAAGGACGAGCCCGAGGAACAGAGTCAGAGTGGCAAATCGGGTACAGGCTCTGACGATCTGGACGACTATGCTTGTCAGCACACTATTTCTTTCCAATTTCAATTAGCTTGCCGGAAACGCCCGCTGTCTAGCGGAGTTCCATGAGCCAGGCTAACCCTGTTTTTGAAGGTTCCCTTCAACGACGGGATATCGCGCGGCGCAGGAGCGAGACCACTGCGCGGGCTGATATGCCGGGATTGTCCGGCGGTAAAGTGACGAACGAGTGAGGGTTTAAAGGCTTCATCTTCCTCAGTTTATTGGATAGTATTATCATACCATCCAGCAGACTCGCCCCTGGCGGATGATGCTGTCCGCCTTTGCTAACCGTTGAGTTTTTGACACAAAGCCCTGTGCTTCCATGCACTTAAAAGCAAGGACTGGAAGCAGGGCATGATGGTGATCGCACGGAGGTACTAAAATGCATGGCAACATGGGTAATCATCGTCCCATGGACGTTTACTTGGCGCAGCCGCGCGGGTTTTGTGCGGGCGTCGTGCGCGCGATCCAAATCGTCGAGCGCGCGCTCGAGAAATATGGTCCGCCGGTCTATGTGCGTCACGAGATCGTGCACAACAAATACGTGGTGGAAAGCCTGAAGAACAAGGGCGCCATCTTCGTCGAGGACCTCTCCGAGGTGCCTCCTTTGTCCGTCACAGTCTTCAGCGCCCATGGCGTGGCGCGCACGGTGGAGGAAGAGGCCGCCGCGCGCAACCTGCCGGTCATCAACGCCACTTGCCCGCTTGTGACCAAGGTTCACAATCAAGGCAAGCGCTACATGTCGAAAGGCCGGGCGCTGATCCTGATCGGGCATGCCGGGCATCCCGAGGTCGAAGGCACGATGGGCCAGGTTCCCGGTCCTGCTTTGCTGGTCCAGAGCGTCGAGGAAGTGACCACCCTGACGCTGCCGGCCGATACCCCTGTGGCTTATATCACACAGACGACACTCAGTGTGGACGACACCAGGGATATCATCCTTGCGCTTCAGCAGCGATTTACCGACATTCAGGGCCCGGATATCCGGGATATCTGCTATGCGACACAAAATCGACAATCTGCGGTAAGGGACCTGAGTAAGCTTGTGGACGTGATCCTGGTGGTGGGCGCCGCCAATAGTTCCAACTCCAACCGACTGCGCGAAATCGGCACCGAAGCCGGTGTCGCGAGTTATCTCATCGCTGATGGCAGCGAACTGAACCCGGAATGGCTGAAAGACGCCAAGGCCGTCGGAATAACGGCGGGCGCTTCGGCACCCGAGGTTCTGGTCGATGACGTCATCGAAGCACTGCGGCGGATCGGACCGGTCGCGGTTTCGGTGCTTCCCGGACGGGAAGAGAACATCGAATTCCGGCTACCGGCGGAACTCGCCGCAGGCTGATCGACACCTCTAGCGTTCGCCCAGAAAGAAAGAGTTTGATGGCAATACCCTTTTTCAAGGAACTGCGTATCGGCGGCTATCTCCTCAGGCAGAAACTGCTCGGCCGAAAACGCTATCCGCTGGTGCTGATGCTGGAGCCGTTGTTCCGCTGCAATCTGGCCTGCGTCGGCTGCGGCAAGATCGACTATCCCGACGCGATCCTCAATCGCCGCATGACGGCACAGGAGTGCTGGGATGCCGCCGATGAATGCGGCGCGCCGATGGTGGCCATCCCCGGCGGAGAGCCTCTGATTCACAAGGATATCGGAGAGATCGTACGCGGTCTCGTGGCGCGCAAGAAATTCGTGTCGTTGTGCACCAACGCGCTGCTGCTGGAGAAGAAGCTCGACCTGTTCGAGCCGTCGCCCTATTTGTTCTTCTCGGTCCACCTCGACGGTTTGCGCGAGCACCACGACAAGGCCGTGTCGCAAAAGGGCGTGTTCGATCGCGCGGTCTCGGCCATCAAGGCCGCCAAGGCGCGCGGTTTCACCGTCAACGTCAATGCGACGATCTTCGACGGCCATGCGGCCGAAGACATCGCGAAATTCCTCGACTTCACGACCGAACTCGGCGTCGGCGTCTCGATGTCGCCGGGCTATGCCTATGAGCGCGCCCCCGATCAGGAGCATTTCCTCAACCGCAACAAGACCAAGCGGCTGTTCCGCGACGTGTTTGCGCTCGGCAAGGGCAAGAACTGGAATTTCATGCATTCCGGCCTGTTCCTGGACTTCCTGGCCGGCAATCAGAGCTATGAGTGCACGCCGTGGGGGATGCCCGCCCGCAATATCTTTGGCTGGCAGAAACCCTGCTATCTGCTCGGCGAAGGCTATACCAAGACCTTCAAGGAATTGATGGAGACCACGGACTGGGAGACATACGGCACGGGCAAGTACGAGAAGTGCGCCAACTGCATGGCGCATTGCGGCTACGAGCCGACCGCGGCGACCGCGGCCTTGTCCAGCCCTCTGAAGGCAATGTGGGTGGCGCTGCGCGGCGTCAAGACCTCGGGCCCGATGGCGCCTGAGATCGATCTCAGCAAGCAGCGACCGGCGCAGTATGTGTTCTCCGCGGAGGTGCAGAAGCATCTGTCAGAGATCCGCCGGGACGAGGCCCTCGCCGTCCAACAGAAGACCTCGACAGCCGCGTAGAGCATGATCCGGAAAAGTGGGTACCGGTTTTCCTTCGCGACTAACGCGGAACGCTTTTGCGCGGAGATCATGCTCAAACAAAAAGATGCGCTCTAGACTGCGCAGCGCGCGATTGAAGTCGATTCCGGTCGAAATCAACGCGCGCAGCGCGCGGGGATTACGCATCACGCCCCCGCAGGATCGATCTCGGCAAGCGTCTGTTTTCAGGCGGTGCAGAAGCGCCTGTCAGAGATCCGCAGCCGCAGGGACGAGGCCCTCGCCACCCAACAGAAAACCTCGACAGCCGCGTAGGCTGCGCAGCGCGCGATTGAAGTCTATTCCGGTCGAAACCAACGCGCGCAGCGTGCGGGGATTGCGCGCCACGCCGCGCAGGATCTTCCGCAGATCGATCTCGCCATTCGGCTTGATCGCGCTCCGTGCGAGCGCCGGCAATGCCCGGCTCGCCGGGTCGCTGATGACGCGGAGCGCGGCGAAAGGAAGCCCCGCCTCGGCGGCATAGGCAGCGGCGATATGGCTTTCCATATCGACGGCGGCAGCCCCCGTCTCGAGGCGCAGCGCGGCCTTTCCGGCCTGCGCCACGACCACGTCTTCCACGCCGGCAAGCCCTCCCCTGACGACGCGACGGCGTCCCAGGGCCACGCTCGCAATGAGTCCTTCGTTCAGCGCGAGGCCGGCCAGCCAACGGGCATCGCCTGCCATCACCTCGGTCGCCACCACCACGTCGCCCGACTTCAAGCTTGGATCCAGGCCTCCGGCGACGCCGAAGCTGATCACGCCGCGAATGGTGGCGGGATCGAATACCGTTAAAAGCGCACGCAATTGCTGTGGGTCGCTACTGCTGCAGATGACGGCCATACCGGGCCCCGCCGCGATGCGAGCCTCCTGTACCAAGCCAGTCACAATCAGGATCGGCCGCGGATCAATCAAGACTGTCCGCGGACACTTCGTCCCCCGCCCCCCAAATTCACATCCCAACCCCTACCACTCGGCTATTGGTGCTCCGAAGAGTCCGATACCGGGCCAGCGCCCAGAGCGGAAAAAACTTCGCATACCCATGATAGCGCAGATAAAATACCCGAGGAAACCCTGTTGCCGTGTAGCGCTGCTCGTCCCACGTCCCTTTTTCGCTCTGTGTTGCCATTAGGTACTCAACACCACGAGCAACTGCGGGATTTGCGATTTCGCCCGCCGCCATCAGACCAAGCAAAGCCCATGCCGTTTGCGAGGCGGTGGCGGGGGCGCGCTCAAGACCCCGGTAATCGAGCCGGTAGCTGACGGAATCCTCGCCCCAGCCGCCGTCGTCGTTCTGGACCGACACCAGCCAGTCCGCGGCCTTGCGGATCATCGGGTCCTGATGGCTGACGCCGACGGCGTTCAAGGCACACAGCACCGACCAGGTGCCATAAATGTAGTTCATGCCCCAGCGGCCGTACCAGGAGCCTTCCGGGTGCTGGGTCCGGCGCAGATATTCCACCCCCGCCGCGACCGTCCTGCTGCTCTCTACGGTTTCGCCAAGCTGGGCGAGCATCGAGACGCAACGCCCGGTGACATCCTCGGTCGGCGGGTCGAGCAGCGCGCCATGATCCGAGAACGGGATGTTGTTGAGGTAGTATTCGAGATTGTTGACGTCGAAGGCGGCCCAGCCGCCATCGTCGCTCTGCATGCCCTCGATCCATTCACGGCCGCGCGCAATCGCGGCATCGTATTCGTGGCCGCCGGTTTCGCGCCGGATCCGATCCATCGACATGACCACGACCGCGGTATCGTCGAGATCGGGGTAATAGGCATTGTTGTACTGGAACGCCCAGCCGCCGGGCCGGACATCCGGCCGCTTCACCGCCCAGTCGCCCTTGAGATCGAGCACCTGCTTCGGCAGCAGCCAATCGAGTCCTTTCTTGACCGACGACAAGGCTGCTTCGCTGCCCGCTTCGGTCATGGCGTGGCAGGTCAGCGAGGTGTCCCACACCGGCGAGACGCAGGGCTGGCAATAGGCCTCCTCCTCACCGATCACCAGGAGCTTGTCGATGCCCTTTCGCGTGGCGGCGCGCGGCGGAAAATCCGCCGGCTTGCCCAGCGCGTCGTACATCATCACGATGTTGGCCATCGGCGGATAGATCGCACCCATGCCGTCTTCGCCGTTCAGCCGCTCCTCCATGAAGGCGAGCGCCGCGTCGATCGCGCGCTGGCGCAGCGCCTTCGGAAACATCGGCTCGATGACGCGCAACACGCCGTCCAGCGCACGGAACAGTGCGAACCAGGCCCAGCTTTGATGCGGCGCCTTCGCCGTCATTCCAATCGAACGCGGGTCTTGCAGGAACAATTCGTCGACACCGACCCCCTTGGGGTTCTTGGCAAGCGGCTTTAGCGCCGCGATCACCATCAATGGCACCATCGTGGTCCGTGCCCAGTAGGAGATCTTGTTGATGTGAAACGGAGACCACATTGGAAGCAACATGATCTCGATCGGCAACACCGGCACGCTCTTCCAACTCATCACGCCGAACGTCGCCAACAGGAAACGCGTGAAGACGTTGCTGTGAATGGCGCCGCCGCGGGAGTGGATCGCCTCGCGCGCGCGCGCCATATGCGGCGCATCCACGGACTCGCCGATCATCTTCAGCGCGAAATAGGCTTTGACGCTGGCGCTCATGTCGAAATCACCGTCGTGCACCAGCGCCCAGCCGCCATGCGCCCCCTGCGTCCGGCGCAGATACTTGGCGATCTTGGCTTCGAGCGGAGCGTCGACCGGCTCGCCGAGGTAATGACGCAGCAGAACATATTCGGACGGGATGGTGCCGTCGGCTTCCAGCTCGAACACCCAATGTCCATCCGCCTGCTGGCAGTCGAGCAATGCCCGCGTTGCATCGGCAATGCTTGTCTCCAGAGCATCACCGCTATCCGTTCCTACGGCCTTGTTGCTGGAAAGCATGTTCTGGACATCCTCTCTCAAGGGGCCACGCCCCCGTTTCGAAACTCATCAATCATCGCGCGCCCTTTTGCAAACGAAGGGCACTCGCAACGTCATGATTCCAAGTGCCGCTGCCCGACTTGAACGTCCCGATTCTGACGCGTTTTCTTCACGCGAACCGGTACCCACTTCGCTCGAAAACGCTCTAGCGCATGGCAAGGACCAGATCGGCGGCGCGGTCGCCCGATCGCACCGATCCCTCGATCGTCGCGGGCAAGCCCGTATCCGTCCAGTCACCTGCGAGAAACAAATTCCTGAGACCGGTGACCGCACCGGGCCGCAGCGCGTTCTGCTCGGGCGTGGCTTCGAAAGTGGCGCGGCGTTCGCGGACGATCTGCCAGGGCGGCAGCTCGCCCGTCACCCCGCCGGCCTTGCAGACATCTCGCCAAAGCGCCTGCGCAAGCTCCTCGCGCGGCATGTCGATCAGACGGTCGCCATTGCTGATGGTGATCGACAAGCGCTGCGGAAACGCGAACAGCCATTCCACCAATCCTCCGACGACGCCGAGAATCGGCGGCGCATCGCGCGGCGGTGTGATGCGGAAATGTGCGTTGACGATGGCGCGGAATTTCGTCGGCGTCTTCAGGCCGGGCAGCAGCGAGGCTGCCGGACGCGCCGGCACCGCCATCACGACCGCATCGTCGGGTCCAAGCGCGATGTTGTCATCGCCGCCGAATTTCAGGGCGCCGACCCGGTCCGCCGACGTGTCGAAGCCGTGCAGCTCGTGGCCCAAATTGACGCCGGCGCCCTTCTCCCGCAGCAGCTTGATCGCGGGCTCGACCAGAACCGCGCTCAGGCCGTCGCGGGCGATCAGCGGCCGGCATGCCTGTCCGCCCGCCAGCAGCGTTTCGCGCACCACCGCGCCGGCAAGCCCGGCCGATCCGAGCGGCGGATCGACATTCAACGCGGCCAACAACAGCGGCTGCACCAGGCGCTGGTAGAGCGTGCCGTCGCAGCGGATCGCATCGCCAACCAGCGTGCCCTGTCCTGCCCAGACGAGCGGCATCAGTCCAAGATAATCGCGCAAGCCGGTATCGGGGACGCGGCGGCCCTCATCGAACAGCCATAGCGGAAGGCGGCTGTCGCCGAGGTCGAGCAACCAGCGCTGGCCGGTCGTGATGTCGACGAACGGAAATTGCGCGGTCTTGGGTCCGACCAGTCCCGCCTCGGTGCCGATTGACTTGGCGTAGGCCACGGCATGACGGTTGCCCGAGAGCAGCAGATGATTGCCGTTATCGATGGTGAGATTGGTCGCCGCATCGAAATAGGACCGGCAGCGCCCGCCCGCTTGCTGCGTGGCCTCGTGCAAATGCACCTTGTAATTTGCATTTGCCAAGCGAACGGCGGCCGCGAGGCCCGAAATTCCAGCGCCGATAATGTGAACTGTCTTTTGCATCAGATGAAAGCATAGCGGAGGACGATGGCGAGGCGTGTGACTTTGCTCACGCGGACCGGCGCGCGCGGCGCGGAGAATCCTCTCGCGATCAACAATTGCAAGATCGCCCCGTAGTATTTCGACATGATCCGCGGCGCACGCGCGATGCGGCGCGGATGGCGGGCCATGACGTCGTCGGCCTTTTCAAAATGCTCTCGTGCACGCGCGACCAGCGCGGGACATACATTCGGCAAGCGTGGATCGGCCGCGACCTCCAGCGGATCGGTTTCAGTGATACCGGCCTCCAGCAATCCTTCACGCGGCAGATAGAGCCGCCCAAGCGCCGCATCTTCGTCGATGTCGCGCAGGATGTTGGTCAATTGCAGCGCACGGCCAAGGTGATGGGCCAGCAGGATGCCGTCGTCGGAGGGCAGCCCGAACACCCGCACCGACAGCCGTCCGACCGCGCTCGCGACGCGATCGCAATAGAGGTCAAGCGTGGCAAGGTCCGGCGCGCGGATGTCCTGCGGCACATCCATTTCCATGCCGTCTACGATGGCGAGAAAGTCCTCGCGCTTCAGATCGAATTTCTTGACCGAACCGACATAGTCTTGCAGTCGCGCAGGCGGATGGCCCTGATAAAGCGCATCGATATCGTCGCGCCATTGCTGCAGCGCGGCCAGCCGCTCGGGCCGCGGACCGTCGGAATCGGCGATGTCGTCGACCTGCCGGCAGAAGCTGTAGATCTGAAACATCGCCTCGCGCTGCTCGCGAGGCAGTATGCGCATCGCCGCATAGAACGAACTGCCCGACGCAGTCGTCCCGTAATTCGCATTGGCTGCCGCCGTCTCCAGCGTCATGCGCCAGCCGCCGGCTTGGACAGGGGGCGTCGTCCCGACGCACGCCTCAAAACCTCGCCCACGACGGCGCCAAGAGTGTGCGCGAGCAGTTCGAGCGGGCTCAAATGCACCCGCTCGCTTAAGGGATCGCGGACTTTCAAAAGGCGAACGATCCTTTCCGCGAAAGCCTGGATCACCGAGATCTCGAGCCCAAGGCGGAAATCTCTCACCTCGGCGCTGAGCGACTTGCCCTCGCCGAGCAAGGCTTCCGTCCGCGCGGCGAGCGCATGGAGACACTGCAGCAGCGAGGCGGGCGCCTTGTCCAGCGCCAACGCCTCGACGGAGGCGCCAGCGGCCTGCAGCGCGTCAAGCGGCAGATAGACCCGATTGAGGTTCTTGTAGTCCTTGCCGCAATCCTGCAGGTGATTGTTGATCTGCAGCGCCGCGCAGAGCGCGTCGGAGGCGGCCCAGGTCGAGGTGCTCTCGCCGTGAACGTCGAGCATGAACCGCCCGACCGGCATGGCCGAATAGCGGCAATAGTGAATGAGCTCGTCCCAGTTCGCGTAGCGAAGCTTGCTGACGTCCATCCGGAAGGCGGTCAACAGGTCGAGCGCATGGCGCGGCGGCATCGAACGTTCCGCCAGCGCCCGCCGCAGGTTGACGGCTTCCGGCTGGCTGTCGCCCTTGCCGAGCAGCTCAGCCTCGAGCAGATCGAGGTGAGCGAGCTTGGCTTTCGCATCCAGCGTCGCATGATCGGCGATGTCGTCCGCGGTACGGACAAAATTGTAGAAAGCCAGGATCACCGCCCGATGACGCGGGTGGATGATCCATGACGCAACCGGAAAGTTCTCGTCTCGGTGAGTCTTGCCGGATCGCAATTCACTCGCACTGGTCATCGGGAACTGATTACTACATTCGTCGGAGCGTGACGGCTCAAAATGCCGCTGGAATTTTGCGCAAGCCAAGCGGGCGCATCCCCATATAGGGGAATACGCCCTCAAAACCAATGCTGCGATTTCCCGCCCCAGCCGCTTTGCCTTGCCGACAATGGGCCTACCGCGCCGGCCTAACGGACAGCCGCGACGCTTACTGGTTGTGATTCTTCAGCACCAGGGCGCAAGCCTCCGAGAGCTTCGGCCGATTTTGCTGCAGGCAAGCCAGGATGGTGAAGTCACCTTGATCGATCACGGGGCGGCAGAAGCGCTGCACGTCGCGGGTGCAGGCTTTCTGTTCCTCCTCCGTGCCGCTCCGCGGTTGCTCGGCGGCGAGGGCCGCGTTGGAAAGCGAGAGCGACAACAAAGTGAGAGCAAAAAAATATTTACGCATCGTGTTCCTTCATTGTGACAGGCGAGATTTTCCACTCCGGATTGCTCTTTGCACTGCGGGGAGGATTATTCGGACAACAAGCGCCGCGAACCGCGAGGCGCGAGTGGAATGCACAAGCGCCGGGAAATGCGGCCAAATTTACGATGAACTGTCCCCGTAATGACACACCTTCGAGCCAACCTTCAGTGGCATATATAAGCATTTGATACTAGGGCATTATTGCCACCTGGCGTTTTTCGCATTTGGCTGTTGCAACCGGGCACTGGTGGCCATTACATGTTTCCCGAGGCAAGGCTTGTGGGTTTGGTTTCGCGAGCGGAACAACCGGGTCCTCACCGCGCTCATTCGATGCGATGGTGGCAACAATTGCCAGGCAAGGGCCCGGCTTGTCATTTGAACCTAACACACTGCGACGACACTAAATCTTCGATGCGGCGAGACGTAATCTCTGGCGAGAGCGTCACTATTAAAATGGGAAAACTCGATATGAAACTGTTTGGCTTCAGTCTGTTTGGACAGGCGATCAAGGCTGCCGGTGTCGGCGCCGCGCTGATGTTGTCGGTGTCAGCGGGCCATGCCCAATCCGGCGGGCCATTTGCCGGCTTCGAGGGCGCGTGGTCCGGCACGGGAACAGTTGCGCTGTCCGACGGGTCGACCGAGCGCATCCGCTGCAAAGCCGACTACAAGGTCAACGGTACCGGATTGGGCCTGAAGCAGAGCCTGCATTGCGCCAGCGACAGCTACAAGTTCGACCTGAGCAGCGATGTGACGAGCCAAGGCGACCGGGTCTCCGGCAACTGGAGCGAAGCCAGCCGCAACATCTTCGGTAATTTGCAGGGCACGGCCGGCGGCGGTCAGATCGAGGTGTTCGTCGAAGCCAACGGATTTGCCGCCAACCTCACCTTGCGTACCAACGGCAACAAGCAGACCGTGCAGATCAGCTCCAAGGGTGAGATCCGGGGCGTGAACATCACGATGGTCAAGGGCTGAGGCCCAAGCAACCCTCCGCCGCATCGATCGGTTTGTTAGATGAAGGCTTCGGTCCTGGTTGAATCCGGACCGAAGCTATTTCTTTGAAACATGATCCGGAAAAGAAAGTAGGCACCGATTTTCCCTTAGCTAACAAACGCGGAACGCGTTTGCGCGGAGATCATGCTTGCTCAAACAAGAAGCTAGAGCGCGCTCCGGTGCGCCCCGCGCAGCCGCTGCGACAGGTTGATCAGGAACATCGCCGTCGGCCGCAGGATGAAGAGATCGGCGACGAGCGCTGCGACCATCGAGAAGGCGCTCAACCAGCCGAACAGGCGAAGCGACGGCAGGTCGGAAAATACCGTCACCACCAGGCCGCAGGCCAGCACCACGGTCGTCAGGATCAGCGCCGGACCGACCAGCACGGTCGCACGCTCGACCGCCTGTTCGGAGCTGACGCCGGGCTTCGACTCCAGCCGCAGCCGGTTCAGGAAATGGATCGTGGCGCTGAGGCCGAGCCCGAACGACACCGTCAGCGCCACCACGCTGGCGAATTGCAGCCCCTCACCCAGCAGGTAAAGTACCGTTCCCGACAGCACCACCGGAAAGATGCCAGGCAGGACGCAGGCGAACATCACGACCCACGATCTGAACGCCAGGCCGATGAACATCGCGACGAGCACGAACTCGATGGTCAGCCCGCGGTTGAGCTTCTCGATCATGCTGGCCGAATTGCGCGCGGCGATCGCGGAAAGCCCGGTGACCGCGATCTCATAGCCCGGGTGCTTCTTGCGGATCTCGTCGAGCTTGCCGTCGAGCGTCTCGACCATCGGCAAAATCTGGTTTGAATCGAGGTCGGGCACCCTGCCGGAAACCACGACCGCGTTCTGGTCGGCCGAGATGAAGCGCCGGACCAGATGCTCCGGGATCAGGTTGACGTACTCCTTCAGCGTCGCGACGTCGTCGCTGCCGGCCTTTTCGGCGAGCCAGCGGCGCAAGGTCTCGAGCGACCAGACATTGCCGACGCCGGCCGCGGTCTCAACCGTCGCATGGACATCGGCGATGGTCTGCAGCGTCTCCGGCGAATAGAGCGATTCGCCTTTCGGGAATTCGATCAGCACGTCGATCGGATTGGCGCCGGTCAGCTTGGCATCGAGGCGACTGGAGGCCGCGACCGCCTGCCGCTTGTCCGGCACCTGGTCGGCGAGCCGGTAGCGCGGCTGCAAGTTCGCGTAGACCACCCCGAGGCTGGCGACGAACAGCAGGGCGATCAGGCTGAACAGCCCGGGCCGGCTGACCATGCGCACCGCGATCCAGTAGCAGAAGTTGCGCAGCGCCTGCACGCCCGCGTCCGCGCTCTGAAACTTCACGGCAAAGACGTTCTCGTTGCGCACGAGCAGAACGCCGAACACCGGCACCAGCGACAGCACCGCTAGCAGCGCGATGATGGTCGCGGCAAGGCCGGCCTCGCCGAATTTCCGGATCAGGTCGGAATCGGAAAATTGCAGGGCAATGAACGAGATGCCCGCGGTGCCGTGGGTCAGCACGCAGGCCGGACCGACCACCAGCACGGCGTTCTTGAAGGCGGTATATTTGTCCTGCCCGGCGATCAGGCGGTCGCGCGCAGCAAACGTGAGCTGCATCGAGTCCGAGAAGCTGATCACCATGATCAGCGGCGTCATCACGTTCAGGAACATGTTGAGGTTAAAATTGGCCCAGCCGAGCCCGCCGAGCGCGAGCAGGATCGCGATCAGCGGCGGGAAGGCAGCGACGACCATGAACGATATCTTGCGGAAGAAGATGATCGCGATGATGCAGCCGGCCAGGATGCCGAGGATGTTGTAGGTCAAGCCGTCGCGCTCGACCGCGTTGCGGATTTCGAGCTGCATGACGGGAACGCCGGACAATTGCACGCTGAGGCCGGTATCGCCGAGATCTTCCTTCATCAGCTTTCGGATCTCGCCGACGGTCTTGGTGAGCTTGCTGCTGGCGACGACCTCAGGTTCGAGCGACAGCACAATCAGCGCCAGCGTGCCGTCCTCCGACAATAGCTTGCCGCGGATGATTTCGTTGCTTTTGACGGTCTCGATGAACTTGTCGTAGTCGGCGCCCTGCGGCAGTTCCGAGGGAAACAGCGCCGCCGGCAGCTTGCCGGGCGCCGGCGCCTGGCGCGCCGAGAACAGCGAGATCAGGCCGCGCGTGCCCTCGACGAGCTGCAGGTCGGTGACGAAATCGCGCAGCTTCTCGAGATTGTCGCGGGCCAAGAGGGTTCTGCCTTCCACCACAACCAGCACATCGAACTCGGTTGCGGGAAAACGCTTGGTCTCCGCTTCGTATTGCCGGTATTCCTTCGAATTGGAACGGAAGAGCTGACTCAACGAATCGTCGATCTTGATCCGATCGATGCCAAAGATCGCGCCGATGATCAGCCCGACGAGAATGATGCAGGACAGGATCGGCGCCTGGACCGCAACCAGCCCGATCCGCTCCAGGCCGAAGGCGATGCTTCCCATCGGCCGCTGCTCGATCTTCTCGACATGAACTTCACGATCGCTGTTCTTTTCGAGCATGCTCTATCCAGTTCTCACATCGGCTCAAGCGGTGTCGCGTTAAGTTCTAAGGGGGCAAATGAGGCCTTTGACAGGCCATGTTGACAGGCCATGTTTGATCGGCGCTAGCCCTTGAAAACATACGGAAAATTGCGCAGGGGGTTTAGCAGGTGAAAGCCTCGTTTCGCAAGCTCGGTCCGCCGTGCGAAATCGGTTGGTATCCGGCTTTTTGCGGTCACAAGTCGCGGATTTGTCACACCGGCTCGGGTTTACCGGCAATACGCTGCGACGTTCCGTCGCCGCTTTCATCCTTCAACGCAACACCGGTCACTTTCCGCGCCAGCGCCTCACGGATCAGCCACGCAATCTTGAAGGCGGCTTCGTCGTAGCTGAGCCCCTCGCGATGGATATTGGAAACGCAATTGCGGTCGGCGTCGGTAAGACCGACCTTCGGCGCGAAGGTCAGATAGGCCCCCATGCTGTCGGGGGCAGACAAGCCCGGACGCTCGCCGATCAGCATGACGGCCATTTGCGTGCCGAGAATGGCGCCGATCTCGTCGCCGAGCGCGACCCGTGCGCCCGATGCAACCACCACGGGACCGATCTTGATCCACGCGGCCGCCAGTCGCGGCAGGAGATTGCGCATCAGTGGAATCGCATGCGCATGGATCGCCGTCGGCGACAGTCCATCGCCGATCACGACCGACACGTCGCAAGCCCCGCTCCCGCCGCGCGCTGTCAGGCGTTGCATCGAGGCCTGATCGAGCTGCCGTCCAAGATCGGGACGCCTGAGATAATCCTTCCGGTTCGCCGCGCGGCTTGCGACGCTTTGCGCCTGAAGGCCGAGATCGCCAAGGCCCGCGACCAAAGCAGGCACGTCGAAAGCGGCGTGCACGGCGTCGCGGGCGCGGGCATGATCGAGCGTGAATTCAAGGAGTGCCCGGGTCGGCAGGCTCGCGCCCGAGCGGCCCAGCGCGACGCGCGCGGGCGTCAGGTTGCGAAGATCCGTCATCGATCGGGGCGGCGCCGCGGGCGCTTTCATGCGAGCGCTACTCGGCCGGCATCGACGCTTCGCGCAACCTGAGCGAATAGTTCGAGGCGTTCTGCTGACCGCTTGAGGCCGCCCGCGCGAATACGATCAAGTGATGGGCGATGATCGACGAGGCAAGGAAGCCTTCGATGTCGCCCTTGCGCAGCCGCGCCAAGGCGAACTTCCAGAACACCGTCCTGTAATCGCCGAGCACGCCGACTTTCCAGAACAGATTGCGCAGCATGATCAGCCCGCGCTTGATATTGGCCCAGCTCCTCTTCTCCGGGCTGACCGGCACTTTCACCCGGTTCGCATAGGTGTAGTCGCACTGGTATTGGTAGCGGGCAAAGAGCTTCGCGGGCTCATAGGCGACTTCCATGCATTTCTTCCATGACGTGACGACCTGGTCGTACGGCAGCAGGAAATCGACGTTGGAGTCCCTCCCCTCCTCGTCGTGGACCAGCCGGTTCTCGCGTTCGAGCCGATCCCATAGCGGCGTCTTCGGCAGCGCCTGCAGCAGGTTGATCGTCAGCAACGGAATCCTGGATTCTTCGACAAAGGACAATAGCGCGTTGCCGGTCTCCGGCTTGTCGGTGTCGAGCCCCATGATGATGCCGGAGACCACCTCCATGCCGTAGGAGTTGATAGTCTTGATGCCTTCCAGGATGGGGACCATCATGTTGTGGTCCTTCTGCATCGCCCTCAGCGCGTCGGGATCCGGCGTTTCGATGCCGCAGAAGATCGTGACGAAATAGGCCTCGCGCATCTTTTCGAGGATCTCAGGACGCTTGGCGATGTTCAGCGTCGCCTCGCAGGCCAGGCGCGTGACGAAGCCGGTCTTCTTCTGCCATTCGACCAGATGCGGCAGCAGGTCCAGCGCCGCCTTGCGGTTGCCGATGAAATTGTCGTCGACGAAATAAACGGTGTCGGTCATGCCGCATTCGCGCAATTTCTCGAGCTCCGCGATGATCTGCTGCGGCGTTTTCAGGCGCGGATTGCGGCCATAGAGGCCGGGAATGTCGCAGAACTCGCACTGATAGGGGCAGCCGCTCGAATATTGGATGCTGCTGAGGAAGTATTTCCTGGTCTCGGCCAGCTCATAGGCCGGAATTGGAAACTCGCTCATGGCGACGCGATCGGCGGTCTTAAGGACAACCTGCTCCGCGGGGCGCGACGGGTCGCGCGCCAAGCGCACGATCAGCTCGTTGGTCGCGTCGCCGAGTTCGCCGACATGGAGATAGTCGAATGAGGGATAGTAATCCGGGCAGGCGCTCACGGAGGGACCGCCGAGCGCGACCGGCAGATCGAACGCGTGCGCGCGGCGGCAGATGTCATTCATCTGCTGACGCTGGATGTGCATCCCGCTGACGAAGACGGCTTCCGCCCATTCGAAGTCCTCTTGGCTGGCGGGACGGATGTTTTCGTCGATGAACCGCACCGGCCAGTTCTCCGGCAGGTAGGCCGCGATCAGCAACAGGCCCTGCGGCGGCATGAAAGCGCACACCCCGTCGGTCAGGGGATAGGCATACTCGAATGTACCGAAAGCAGACGTGTAGCGCGGAAAGACGCATAGGATGCGGCGAGCCGCCTCGATGCCCTTGGCTCTCATCTCTCTTCCTCGGCGATACCCAATCGAAACCACTACAAGATAATCACCCGCCACAAAGTTAGGCTACACATTCTCGACATTGCGGCAACGTTCTAACCCCCAAGACGATCAAATGGTTGCTTCGGTTCACATTTTCGATGCGCTTTCGGCGATGAGGCGCGAGGCAAAATCGGGCAACAACCCGGAATGGCCGGCAAGGCGGAAACTGCCGTCGGCAATCCCGGTCTGAACCAGCCAATTGTCGAATTCCGGCGCCCGCTTCAGGCCAAAGACATCGCGGACGAACAGCGCGTCGTGGAACGAGGTCGATTGATAGTTCAACATCACGTCGTCCGCTCCGGGAACCCCCATGATGAAGGTCACGCCGGCGGCTGCGAGCAGCGTCAGCAGGTTGTCCATGTCGTCTTGGTCGGCCTCGGCGTGATTGGTGTAGCAGACGTCGACGCCGAGCGGCAGGCCGAGCAGCTTGCCGCAGAAATGATCCTCAAGCCCCGCCCGGATGATCTCCTTGCCATCATAGAGATATTCCGGACCGATGAAACCGACGACACTGTTGACCAAGAGCGGATCGAAGGCGCGCGCGACCGCGTAAGCGCGCGCCTCGCATGTCTGCTGATCGACGCCATGATGAGCATTGGCCGACAGCGCTGACCCCTGCCCGGTCTCGAAATACATGACATTGTCACCGACCGTGCCGCGCCTGAGCGACCGGCCGGCTTCGTGCGCCTCGCGCAGAAGCGCAAGGTCGACGCCGAAACTGCGGTTGGCGGCCTCCGTTCCCGCGATCGACTGAAACACCAGATCGACCGGCAGGCCCTGCGCGATCAGTTTGAGCGTGGTCGTGACGTGGGTCAGCACGCAGCTCTGGGTCGGAATCTCAAGCCTTGCAATGAGTTCGTCGAGCAATCGCAGCAATCCGCCGATGACGGCCGGATCGTCGCTCGCCGGATTGATGCCGATGCAGGCGTCGCCCGATCCGAGCAGCAGGCCGTCAAGGATCGAGGCGGTGATGCCCCTGGCATCGTCGAAGGGATGATTGGGCTGCAGCCGCGTGCTCATTCGCCCGCGCATGCCGATGGTGTCGCGAAAGGCGGTAAACACTTCGCATTTTTTCGCAACCAGAATGAGGTCCTGATTGCGCATCAACTTGGACACCGCGGCGGCCATTTCCGGGGTGATCCCGCGCGACAATTGCGGCAACGCTTCACTTGTCGCCGCATCCGAAAGCAGGAAGTCGCGGAACGACCCAACCGTGAGCGAAGAGATCGGGGCGAAGGCCGCGGCGTCATGGCCGTCGATGATCAGGCGGGTAACCTCGTCGTCCTCGAAGGGAACGACGGTTTCCTCGAGGAATTGGCTGAGCGAAACGTCCGCCAGCGCCATCCGCGCCGCGATCATCTGTTCGGCGCTGTCGGCGGCAATTCCCGCCAGCCGATCCCCGGAGCGCGGCGGCGTTGCCTTGGCCAGGAGGTCGCGCAGGTCATCGAACACATAGCTCGTGGCATCGATGGTATGACGATAGACCATGGCGGCTCCGCAACCCTGCGGCGCTCCCCGGAGCGCTCGCAAATGTAACACCGCCAAAAGACCGCGGCGCAGTAGTTAACCCTCGATGACACCTTTAACGTCTGGGAACCGGATTGTTAACGTCCGGGAACCAGATTGTCCCGTATTGTTACGGTGAGACTTTCTACGCGGCGTAATAAACCCGATTCGCCAAGCAACCATCTGATTCTCATAGATAATTAATTCGTAAGTTGCACCGCTAAAGAGCTCGCGCATTAACTATTCCTCCATGAAAGTTCCGCATGATTTTGAACGGCCGGCGGCCTTCCGAAGGGAGCCCGTCTGCAGAGCCACGAAATTCTCACAGCCGGTCTTTCGACGATGTCCTTTGTATTCCGGCTTTCGCTCGCAGCGAGGCTTTACTCGATCCTCGCCCTGCTCGGGCTGCTGACGGCGGCGATTACCTGGCTGTCCGACTACAACTCCCGGTATGGCAGAGAACTCACGGAAGCCATCGAGACGGCCAATACGGCCGCGCTGAACGTCGAGCGTGTCAACGGGCTGGTCTACGCCGTCGTGATGGAGTCGCGCGGCGTCTACATGTCGACAAAGCCCGACGTCGTGAAAAAGTTTGGCGACGGGCTACTCAAGTTCAACGAACAGATCCTCGGCGTCGTGCAAAAATGGCAGGAGATCGTTCGGACCGACGACGCCGAACAGTTTGCCACGTTTAAAAAGCGCATCGAGCAATTTGTCGATTTCCGAAAAGAGCTGGTCCGCCGCGCGATCGAGATCAACCCCGCCGCCGGCCGCGAATGGGGCGACAATGACGAAAACCGCGCCGTCCGCACCGCGCTGAACAAGGATCTGGAGGCGCTCGCCAGGGTCTATGCCGAACGCAGCAAACGGATTGCCGCACAGACCGAAGTCAACCGCGAACTGTCCTTCGTCCTGACCTGCCTCGGCGGTATCACCCTGGTGCTGGTCGTGATCGGCGTCATCATCATCGCCCGCTCGATCGCACGTCCCCTCTCGGTCATTACCTCGATCATCAAGCGGGTTGCCGAAGGCATCGAGAATGTCGAGGTCCCGCATGCCGAGCGTGCCGACGAGATCGGGGCGCTGGCGCGCGCGATCCAGATTTTCCAGCAGGCGATGGACCACAACCGCAACCTGAATGCGCAGGTTTCCGCGGACTCCGAGGCGCGCGATGAGCGCAGCCGGCACATCGAAGCGTCCGTCGAGGAATTCCGGCAAGCGATCGGCGCCGCGCTCCAAGCGGTCAACCAAAACGCATCCGCGATGCGCAATACCGCGCAAAATATCACCCGGGTGACGTCGGACGCCAACAGCCGTGCCGAGGCGGCTTCCGGCGCGACCGGAAAAGCCTCCACGAACGTATCCGCCGTGGCCAGCGCAGCCGAGGAATTGTCGGCCTCGGTGGCGGAGATCGGCCGCCAGGTCCGCCAATCCGCCGGCGCGGTCGAGCAAACCGGCCAGCGCACCCAGAAATCGATCTCCGAAATCGAGAGCCTTGCCGCGGCGACCCAACGGATCGACGGCGTGCTCCATCTGATCCAGGCGATCGCCGAACAGACCAATCTTCTGGCGCTGAACGCGACGATCGAGGCGGCTCGCGCCGGCGAGGCCGGCCGTGGCTTCGCGGTGGTCGCGCACGAGGTCAAGGCGCTTGCCGGGCAGACCGCCAAGGCCACCGAAGAAATCGGTCAGAACGTCGGCATGATCCAGACGTCGACGAAAAACGCCGTCGATGCCGTCCGTGAAATCGGCAACGCCGTTCAAGGCATCAACGATATCACCTCCAATATCGCCAGCGCCGTCGGCCAACAGGATGCCGCCACGCGTGAGATATCCGTCAACGCGCAGTCCGCCGCGCAGGGCAACCAGACGCTGGTTGCCAACATCACCTCGCTCCGCGATGCCATCGGCGAGACCGACACGGCCGCCGCATCGGTGCTGTCGGCGTCGGGCGAACTGACCGCGACCGCGGAAACGCTGTCGCGCGAGGTCGAAAAATTCTTCCACAATCTACGCTCAAGTCAGGCCAACCGGCGCAAGGTCGCGTAGCGCCGCCGACCGGAACACGAAGCCACCGTTGGGCCGATATGCCGGGCCGGCCTTGCTCTCCGACAAGCGGTCACTCCGCCACTATGGACGCGCGCGCGGCATCAGCCGACACGCGGCGCAACAACATGAGCGCAACGAGCGCCGACAGGCTCAACAACGACGATACCACGACGACGCCACGCCCCATCGGTTCGATGAGCAGCCCGAACCCAAGCGGCGCCAGCGCCTGGCAGATGCGCGAAGGCGCGCCGATCAGCCCGAGCCGATAGGCGTAGTTCTCCGGTCCGAAGATCGCCAGAGGCAGCGTTCCGCGCGCGATCGTGAGGATGCCGTTGCCCGCGCCGTGCAGCAGCGCGAACCCGGCCGCGGCGCCGCCACCGAACAGGCCGATCACGCACGCGCCGATCGGATGCGTCACGCAAGCCAACCGCGTCGAGACCAGAGGGTGGAACCGGCTGAGAAGACCGGCTTCGAGAACGCGGGCGCCGACCTGCGCCGGCCCGATCATCATGCCGGCGAAAACGGCTTGCGCAGGTGTGGCGCCAAATGCTTCCACGATCCGCGGCAGGTGCGCCGCCATCGCCGACGTCACCGTCCAGGCGGCGGCGAAGGCGAACGAGAGCATCACCATGGTGCGGTCGATCGGGATGTGCGGCTTGGATGTCTGGGCTTCCAAGGCGACGATCCGATCCGAGCTTGGCAGCGACAGATTGAGCGGCAGGCCGATCAGGATGTGCGCCAGCGCCCAGGCGTAGCATGTCTCGCGCCATCCGATCATTTCAAGCCCGAGCGAGCTCAACGGCCAGCCGACCGTGCTGGCGAAGCCGGCGATCAGTGTGATGCCGGTGATCGCGCCGCGCGCATCCTGTCCGTAGATGCGGCCGAGCGCTCCGAACGCGGCGTCGTAAAGGCCGAGGCCCATGCCGACACCGAGCAGCAGCCACGCAGCCACCATCAGCCAGATCGATGTCGACGCGCCCAAGAGAGCCAGGCCGGCCGCGAGCACGATATTGGAGGCACATAGAACCTGCCGGCCGCCGACGCGATCGATCTGCCGGCCAATCCGCGGACCGAGCAGTCCCGAAATCACCAGCGAGCCTGAGAACGCCGCGAAGAACCAGTTGCTCGAGATGCCGAGGTCGCGCGCGATCGGCTCGGCCAGGATGGCCGGCAGATAGTAGCTCGATCCCCACGCGAGCGTCTGGGCCGTGCCCAACGCCGCGATGACGCCCAGTCGCCGCCGCTCCATGCTCATCGCTTCACGAGCAGCCGCATCCGGACCGGCCGGCGGCCTTTGCCGCCGCGTCCTCGGCGCAGCAAGCGCCAGTGCCGGCGGGCGCCGGTCCGCCGCAGCATCCGGACGAAGCCGCTCCGTCCTCGGCGCCGCCGCGCGTGCAGACGCCGGTTTCGGGAAGCTCGAGCTCGACGCGCTCGGCGGCTCCCCTGTCGCCGGCGATGTCGGCTGCGATCGAACGCACCTGTTCGTAGCCCGTGATCATCAGGAAGGTCGGCGCACGCCCATACGACTTGATGCCGGCGAGGTAGAGATGCGGATCGTCCTGGGCGAGTTCGCGGGCACCGTGGGGCCGCACCGTGCCACAGGAGTGCTCGTTCGGATCGATCAGCGGAGCCAGCGCGACCGGCGCCTCGATCGCCGGGTCCAGCCGCAGGCGCAGCTCTCGCAGGAACGACAAGTCGGGACGGAATCCGGTCGCGACGACCAGTTCGTCGGCGAGAATGTGCCGCCCGCAGCAGCCTGAGCCGGTGGCCACCCGCAGCCGGTCGTCAAAAAGTTCGATCGCGGCGATGGGAAATGCGGCCTCAGCCTTCACCTGTCCAGACGCGACGAGCGCGGCGAAATGCGCGCCGAGTTCGCCGCGTGCAACGAGCTTGTCGTTGGCGCCGCCACCAAAGGCTTTTGCCGGGTCGTTGCCGCGCAGCAGCCACACGACGTCCGTGCCTGGCGCCTGCTTCGCGAGTGTGGCGAGGTCGGCGAGCGTGCCGATCGCGGAGTGACCGGCGCCGAGAACGGCGACCGTCTTGCCGGCGAAGCGCATACGATCCGTGCCGAGGACGTCGGGCATTCCGTACGAAATCTTCGACCGTGCCTCGCTTTCGCCGAAGGCCGGCAGACCGTTCGCGCCCGCGGGATTGGGCGACCACCACGTGCCTGACGCGTCGATGACGGCATCGGCGAGTAGCGACGATGGTCCCTTGGGCCCCTTGCCATTCTGGTAGCGGATCTCGAACGGCGCGTGTTCGCGTCCGCGGGTCTCGGCTTTGTCGAAGCCGAGCCGGCTGACGGCGGTGACCCGGCTCGACGTGCGGATGACGTCCTTCAGCGGCGTCCCGTTCGCGAGCGGGTCGAGGTATTGCTCCAGAAATTCGGCACCGGTCGGATAGACATGCGGGTCCGGAGAATTCCATCCCTTCTCGGAGAGCAATCGTTCGGCCGCCTTGTCGACGTTGTACTCCCAAGGAGAAAAGAGCTGGACGTGCTGCCACTGCCGGACGGCGTGTCCCGCGGCGGGGCCCGCCTCCAACACGATCGGGGTCATGCCGCGTTCGAGGATGTGGGCGGCGGCGGCCAAGCCGATGGGACCGCCCCCGATGATTGCGACTGTCTTGCGCTCTGCCATCGCATCTTCCTATGCTTCTGGAACCATCGAAGTTAACGTCGAAAAAATCAGGCCGCAGTTCTTGCGTCTGCGCACCCCGCTTCGTCGGCGCAGCATTCGGCCACCAGGAAATCCACCAGGCCCCGCATCGCGTCGTATTCGGCGTGACAGACGAGCGTCGTGCCGTCCCGGACCTGCGAGATCAGGCCGACGGAAACCAGCGTCTTGACGTGATGGGACAATGTCGAAGCCGGTATCTTGAGCTTTTCCTGCAGACGGCCAACCGGCATGCCCGACTGTCCGGCGCGGACCAGCGCACGATAGATCCTCAACCGGGTCGGGTTTCCCAGGGCTTCGAGGCGGGCCGCAGCATCATCGATTTTCATGGCATCAACCATGCGCCCGCGCGGCCAGGAGAGTCAACTATATTTCTAGAAAATTCGAAATATGGACAGGCTCGACCAGTTGACACGACCGATATATCCATATATCTGGAAATATGGAAAATGAACAAGCCGTCCTCGCCCTTGCCGCCCTGGCCCAGCCCACGCGGCTGCAGGCGTTCCGTACGCTGGTGCAGCACGAACCCGCGGGCCTTCCTGCCGGCGAGCTCGCTCGCCTGCTCGACGTGCCTCAGAACACGCTATCGGCGCACCTCGCGGTGCTGTCGCGCGCGAGTCTCGTGACTTCCGAACGGCAAAGCCGGTCGATCGTTTATCGGGCGAGCCTGTCAGCCTTTCAGGCCGTGGCGCTTTTCCTGCTGCAGGACTGCTGCGGCGGACGGCCGGACATTTGTGCGCCGGTCATCGAAAGCCTGCGGCCGTGCTGCCCTCCCGAGAAAAAGGTCCGATCCCATGTCTGACCGCATCTACAACGTTCTCTTCCTGTGCACCGGCAACTCGGCACGCTCCATCCTCGCCGAATCCATCCTGCGGAAGGAAGGCGCCGGCCGCTTCCATGCCCACTCCGCCGGCAGCACGCCGAAGGGCGACGTACATCCACTCGCGCTGCGCATTCTGGAAAGTCTCGACTATCCGACGGACGGCATGCGCTCGAAGAGCTGGCTTGAATTCGCCGGCCCCGACGCCCCCGTCATGGATTTCGTATTTACTGTCTGCGACAACGCCGCCGGCGAAGCCTGCCCGATCTGGCCCGGCCAGCCGATGACGGCGCATTGGGGCATCGAGGATCCCGCCGCGGTCGCGGGCACGGATCTCGAGAAGCAGGCGGCGTTCATGTCCGCCTTCCGCTATCTGCAAAGACGTATCGCCGCCTTCGCCAGCCTGCCGCTCACCGGCATCGATCGCATGGCGCTGGGAACGCGCTTGCGCGAGATCGGCGGTTTGCCCGGCACCACCCTTCCCCATCCCAAGGCTGGATAAATCGAGGCAGGCTGATGGATGCGTTCGACCTGTCACGGCGGCTGTCGGCTGAAGCCTTAGGCACCGGTATTCTCGTCGCCACCGTGGTCGGGTCCGGCATCATGGCCGAGACGCTGACCAAGGACACAGGCCTCGCCTTGCTGTGCAACACGCTGCCGACTGGTGCGATCCTCGTCGTCCTGATCACGGTGCTCGGACCGATCTCGGGCGCTCATTTCAATCCGGCCGTTACGCTTGTGTTTGCCTGCAAACGCGAACTCCCGCTGCGGGACGCCGCGCTTTACGTGATCGCGCAGATCATGGGCGGCATCGCCGGCACCGTGGCGGCACATCTGATGTTCGCGCTTCCCGTGATCGAGTTTTCGATCAAAGCGCGGACCGGCGGAGCGCAATGGTTCGCGGAGGCCATCGCGGCCTTTGGTCTCATCGCAACGATCCTGGGGGGCATCCGCTTCCAACGCATGGCGGTCCCCTGGCTGGTCGGCCTCTACATCACCGCGGCGTATTGGTTCACGGCATCCACATCGTTCGCCAATCCAGCCGTCGCCATCGCGCGATCGCTCTCCAATACGTTTTCCGGCATCCGTCCGACGGACCTGCCGGGATTCATTGTCGCCGAATTTTTGGGAGCGCTCGTCGGCATGCTGTTGTTGAACTGGCTGCTCAGGTGTCCCGAGGTGCGGGCCCCCGTCAGGATTGCGGAGACATCTCCATGAGCGTCGCGATCGATCGTCCGCCTCACCCCACCAGCATCACGTCCACGGCCACGCTGAGCTTCTGCTTGGGCGATCCCACGATGATGCCGTCGACCGGCGAGACGTCGGAGAAGTCGCGCCCTACGCCCAGAATGATGTGATCGTTCTCGACCAGGAGATCGTTGGTCGGGTCGAAACCAATCCAGCCCATCTCCGGCCCGCACCAGAGCGACACCCAGGCATGGGTCGCGTCCGCGCCCTGCAGCCGCGGCTGCCCCTGTGGCGGAACGGTGCGGAGATAACCGCTCGCATAGGCCGCCGGGAGGCCGACGCCGCGCAGCCCCGCGATCATCACGTGGGCGAAATCCTGGCAGACGCCGTGGCGCTTCTCGAAGACGTCGCGGAGCGGCGTCGAGATCACGGTCGCCTTGGGATCGTACTTAAACTCCGCGCGAATCCGGTGCATGAAATCCACCGCACCGACCAGGACTCCCATGCCCGGCGGAAAGCTTGCCGACGCATAGGCCGTGACCGGCTGCTGGATCGGCACCAGCGCGCTTGCAAAGACATAGCCGATCGGCGACGCCGGCCCGAGGCTTGTGGCGTCAAAGGCGCGGTCGCGGACCTCCTCCCATGCCGGGCTCGGCGCCGTGCGGCCGGGCGCGTGCCGGCACACCGAGACCCGGGAGCGGGAATCGATCCGCAGGTGACGATGCGCTACTTCGATCACGATGCTCTCGGTATGCGTCCCGAAAAAGTCGCGCCGCACCGTGCGATCCGAAGGCCGCGGCCGGATATCGACGCTGTGCGAGATCAGCTCCTGTCCGTCGCCGCTCCTCGGCTCGAGCCTCAGCGAGCATCGTGCGAAGCTGACCGGATTTTCGTAGGCGTAGGTCGTGACGTGACGGATGTCGTAGATCACGCCAGCCCCGTGAGCTTTTCCGGCCGGGTCGCATTGGGTCCGTGCGGGAAATAGTGCGATCCGATCGCCTCGGCGAGATTGAGCAGGTCCTGCTCGAGCGCGAACAGCGTCTTGGTGTCGAGGGTGGCCGCCTCCGCCGTGGCCAGCATCGCCTGCACGGCGACGGCAAGGCGCTGCGGCCGCTCGATCAACCCGGTCTCCCGCAAGGCCGGCAGGCTTGCGACATGCTCGTTGAGCGCCTCCACCTGAAACGCGACCGAGCGCGGATTATAGGGATCGAGCACCACGAGATCGCGCACCGGCGCAAGCATCGGCCCGACCAGATAGCGCGAGCGGTAGGTGATCTGGCAGTCGACCAAGGTCAGGAGGACGTCGAGATCCTCTGGCGTAGCTTCGTCATAGGCGAACTGGCGGCCAAATCGCACGGTGTTGACGGCGCGCTCGGCGCGGCGGCCCATTTCGAGGAAACGCCAGCCGGCGGCACGGTTCATGTTTTCCTGTGCCAGGCCTGCGAAGCTCGCGAGCTCCTGCAACGTCAGTTCCGCGGCGCTGATGACGCCTTCGTCGTCCTCGACTTCCTGCGCCAGGCGCCCGGTCATCTCGGTGATGACCTGCCAGGCATCCGGCGACAGCCGCTCGCGCAGCGAGGTCGCGGTACGCTGGGCGGCTCGCACCAGCGTCAGCCCGGAGCCGAACCTTTCCTCAGACTGCAACGCTTCCGCCGCGATCTTCGCGGGCTGCGTCCGCGAGGCCTGCGAGATCGCGCCCCAGGCCACGAGCAGACGCTGAATCCGCTCGGCCGCCTGCTGCAGGGGTGACGCGCCCTTGACGGGATCGCGCTGCTGCGTCCCGAGCGCGCGCACCAGCCGCAAGGTCGCCTCGGCGCGCTCCAGGTAACGGCCGAGCCAGAACAGATTGTCAGCCGCGCGGCTCGGCAACACGCCGGCGATGCGCCTGATGCGGACGGTGTCGGACGCCGGCAGCAAGGTTCTACCGGACACCGCCTTGTCGGAGACGACCCAGACGTCGGCCGCGCGGGCGCCGTCGCCCATCGAGACCGCGCGGGCATCGAGCTGCTCGGCGATCCGGCAGAAGCCGCCGGGCATGATCGTCCAGCCTGCGGGAGTGGCGGCGGCAAAGACCCGCAGCACGAACGGACGCGGAGCGATCCGTCCCTGATCCCAGACCGGCATGGTCGACAGCCGCACCAGCTCCTGGCCGACGAAATCGATGCCGCGATCGTTGATCGCGGCGATCAGCCGTTCGCGCTCGCTTGCTGGCAATTGGCTGGCCAGCACTGGCCCGTTGCTCTCGAAGCCGGGCACCCCCCTGCCATAGGCGCCTTCGATCGCCACCTCGTCGAGCCGTGACAACACTTCCTCGCGCGCGGCCTTCTGGCCGCACCACCAGGTCGCGATATGCGGCATCTTCAGGTCTTCGCCGAAGAAACGCCGGCTCAATGACGGCAGGAAACCCAATAATGCCCGGGACTCCAGCACGCCCGAACCGGGCATGTTGGCGACGACGACGCCATTCTTGCGCAGGACGTCGATCAGGCCGGGCACGCCGAGATGCGAGGAGGCATCGAGCTCCAGGGGATCGAGCGAATTGGAATCGACCCGGCGCAACAGCACGTCGAGCCGTTTCAGCCCGGCAACGGTGCGGATGTGGATGCGATCGCCGCTGACGGCGAGATCGTCGCCCTCGACCAGGAGGAAGCCGAGATAACGCGCCAGCGTGGCGTGCTCGAAGTAGGTTTCGCTGAAGCTGCCCGGCGAAAGCACGCCGATGCGCGGCTCGTCGCGATCGGCAGTGGCGCGCAAGCTGTCGCGAAACGCCTCGAAGAACGGCGCGACGCGCTCGACATTCATCGATTTGTAGAGCGAGGTGAAGGCGCGCGACAGCACCAGCCGGTTTTCCAGCGCATAACCCGCGCCCGACGGCGCCTGTGTCCGGTCGCCAAGCACCCACCAGCGCCCGTCCGGCCCGCGGCCGACATCGGCGGCATAGAGACTGAGATAGCGTCCACCCGGCGGCTTGATGCCGCAGACCGGCCGCAGATATTCGGCGCTGCCGGCGATCGCGGCCGCCGGGATCGCCCCCTCCGCGACCAGCCGCCCCTCGCCGTAGAGATCACGGAGCACGAGTTCCAGGAGTTGTGCGCGCTGCGCGATAGCGGCCGACAATTGCTGCCAGTCGGCCTCGTCGATCAACAGCGGCAGATGGCTCAGCGGCCACAGCCGATCGGCGCTGTCGCCGGGTGCGCGGTAGGTGACGCCGGCGTCCCGCAAATGACGATCGGCGGCGCTGAAGCGGCGCTCGGTATCGGCCGGCGCCAGCGCTGCGAAGGCATCGAAAAAGCGGGTCCAGACCGCCCGCGGCATCCCATCCTGGGCGATATATTCGTCGGGGATTCCCTGCAGCCGTACATAGTCGCGAGTCCACTGCGCCACCCGCCGCTGCCCCGGACGGACTCTGCTCGAAGGGCCGCTCCCCTGTCCCGCCTGCTCGCTTGTTCCTTGGCCGGTGGTCTCAGCCATCCCGACTCCCTCACCCCAAAATCCTACCTTTCAATGCGGGAGCGGCGTTCTCAAGTCGAGTGTTAAAGGAAATTCCAAAGTGCGCTCTTCGCGGGAGGGATCGATTTTTCCGGGGGTGTGCCCGTGATCCTGGAACCGGGCCAGCCGCCGGGCCTCGGCTTCATAGGAATTGACCGGTTTGGTCTCGTAATTGCGTCCGCCGGGATGGGTGACGTGATAAACGCAGCCGCCGAGCGAGCGGCCATTCCAGGTATCAATCAAATCAAACGTCAGCGGCGCGTGCACGGGGATGGTCGGGTGCA
>WNGJ01001606.1_pt1 | contig 34802 bp, 26 predicted proteins | sample 5400611 | NCBI WGS metagenome assembly WNGJ01 (sample SAMN13153375, study PRJNA577476) | soil metagenome | isolation source: 40 cm soil or saprolite under Garry oak tree replicate 1 | place: USA:California | collected 2016-06-15
CAAGTTGACTGCGATGCATGAATCCTCGCGGCCGCCGCGGCGGCGCCAGCGCATGTTCCGGCGAAGTGGGTACCGGTTCGCCGACAAGAACATGCGCCAGTCAATAACGTACCGCCGCTGTTAACATCGGGATTGCGGCACGGAAAGGGCGCGGAGCATGATCCCGAAAAAGCCTGCCCCACACTTGATGCGGGGTGGGAACCGGCTTTCGGAAAAGATCATGCTCCAGCAATAAACTACTGCTCGGGCGTCCAGGGCTTGTAGTCGCCCGTCGCGGGCGGGCGTCGCCCCTCGGCCAGCACCGAGCCGGACGGCCGCCAGGCGAGCGGCGTTCCGGTCAGGTTCGGCCGGTGCGGCTTTTCCCACGGCCACGCCTTCGCGCTGCCTTTCGTCGGCGGCACGTCGACGGTGTGGTGCAGCCAGCCGTGCCAGCTCGGCGGCACGGTCGAGGCCTCGGCGTAGCCCTGGTAGGTCACCCAGCGCCGCTCGAAGCGCAAGGTCGGATCGATCTTCCCGCCTTTGGTGCGGTAATAGCGGTTGCCGAACTCGTCCTCGCCGACGAACTCGCCGTAGCGCCAGGTCCACACCTGCGTGCCGAAGGTCTGGCGGTGCCACCACGTGAACAGGCGCAGCAGGAATTCTTTCATGCCGGCCTTGTGGCAGCCGCGACGCGCGGTGTCCAGGCGTTGCTTGCCGGCGGCGGCGCCGTTTATGGTCTCACATCACAACGAGAATAACTGGGAGGAACAGCATGTCGGCGGCTCGCATCGTCATCGGCGCGTGTGCAGTGGCGACAGGAATCGCGCTCACCCACGCGTTTGCACAGGCGCCCGCCGCGCCGACGCCGGCCAACCCCTGGGTGACCCTCGCGCCGTTTCCGGATCCGTCCGAGGAGGTGCTCGGCGCGGCCGCGAACGGCAAGCTCTACGTCTTCTGCGGCCTCGGCCCCAACTGGACACCCAAGGCGCTCGTCTACGAATACGACCCCACGACCAACAACTGGACGCGCAAGAAGCCGATGCAGCTGCCCTCGCACCACGTCGCCTTCGCCTCGCTTAACGACAAAATCTACGCCTTCGGCGGCTTCACCCTGCCCGACAACGGGCCGCCCGCGTGGCGCCCGCTCGACAACGCGTGGGAATACGATCCCGCCGCCGACAGCTGGAAGGCGCTCGCGCCCATGCCGACCAAGCGCGGCGCCGCGGGGGCGGCCACCGTCAACGGCAAAATCTACGTGGTGGGTGGCGCCAACTCGCTGCCCGGCGTGACCGAGGGCGGCATCCACCCGGCCCGCCCGCACCACGTGCTCGCGACCGTCGAGGAATACGATCCGGCGACCAACGCCTGGCGCGAGCGCCGGCCGCTGCTCACCGCGCGCAACCATCACGCGGTCGCCGCGGTCGGCGACAAGATCTACGTCATCGGCGGACGCATCGGCTCCGCGTTCATTTCGCGCGGCAGCAACAACATCGACCTCGTGGAAAGATACGATCCGGCGGCCGACACCTGGACGGCGGCGGAGCGGATGCCGACGCCGCGCAGCGCGATCGGCGCCGGCGTCTACAACGGGCACATCCTGGTGCCGGGCGGCGAGGTCCAGGACCGCCGGTTCCTCGCGGCGTTCAAGGCCGTGGAAATGTACGATCCGGCGGCAAACCGCTGGCACATCCTCCCCTCGATGCCGCATCAGCGCCACGGCCTCGCGGTCGGGGTGGTCGGCGACCGCTTCTACACGGTGAGCGGCGACGCCCAGTCGGCCGGCAGCGGCATCCCCCATGCGGCCGTGCCGTTCAACGAAGCCCTGCAGCTCGATTTGGTCGTGAAGTAGCGCCGCAGCCGAGAGGCTTGCTCCAACCCTCCCCTGGAGGGGGAGGGTCGGCTCGCGAAGCGAGCCGGGGTGGGTGATTCACAAGCGCGGGGCGAAGGTCACCCCCACCCGGTCGCCCTCGCTGCGCGAAGGCGACCGACCTCCCCCCTCCAGGGGGAGGTAAGCGTGCGTGTCGCACGGCGGAGAATCAAAAAGTTAACGGCGGGCGCGCTCCGCCGTCGTGTCGGCAACCCGACGAAATTTCCCCTCTTGACGCGCGTGCGACTCGGGAGCCGGCGCCCCCGGCCAGGGGCAGCGCATTACCTTTTTTCGCCGCCTCGGCCCCGCATGACGCCGGCATGGCGAGGTGGCGACAGCCGCGCGACACCTGGGCGCGGACGAATCTGTTACCTATATCCGATACTTGCCGCGGCGCACCGGAAGCTATCCCCGGATTTCACAGGCGAGGCACCAGATTTAGCGGTTGATTCAGACTCTCTCACTAGAGCTTGACGGGCGCGATGGAGTCTCTTAGCGTTTGATCGTCGGGCGCGGTTGGTACCTGGTCCTCGCCGGGCGCTTCTCCAGGACAGGCTGGCGACGCCGCCGCGCACCGGGTCACCCCCCGGGCGGGCAATGGCATCGCAACCCCCCGCGAGCGGCTCCGCGACATCGACGAACCGGTCCTTTCAGGGCGCCGGGTAAGAAACGGACGTTGACGGGACGTTGAACAGAGAGCCGGGCCAACCCGGTAAGGCGCGGACGGCGACAGGTCCGGGCCATAGGCGACGCGTCGGCGCGGGTGGCGCCGGTCGCCCCACAAGAAGGGGCAGGAGCAATGCGCATCGAGCGGCGGTACACCAAAGAAGGCCAGTCTCCCTACGCCGACATCGAGTTCCGGTTGACCACGAGCGAGATCCGCAACCCGGACGGCTCGGTGGTGTTCCGGGCGGACGACGTCGAAGTGCCGGCCGCCTGGTCGCAGGTCGCCTCCGACGTGCTGGCGCAGAAATATTTCCGCAAGGCGGGCGTCCCGGCGCGTCTCAAGAAGGTCGAGGAGAACGCGGTCCCGTCGTTCCTGTGGCGCTCGGTCGCCGATGCCGAGGCGCTCTCCACCCTGCCCGACAAGGAACGCCACATCGGCGAGACATCGGCCAAGCAGGTGTTCGACCGCTTGGCGGCGACCTGGACTTACTGGGGCTGGAAGGGCGGCTACTTCGATTCCGAGACGGACGCGTCGGCCTTCTTCGATGAACTGCGCTACATGCTCGCCATGCAGATGGCGGCGCCCAATTCGCCGCAGTGGTTCAACACCGGCCTGCACTGGGCCTACGGCATCGACGGGCCGAGCCAGGGCCACTACTACGTCGATTTCCAGACCGGCAAGCTCGTCAAGTCGAAATCTTCCTACGAGCACCCGCAGCCGCACGCCTGCTTCATCCAGGGCATCGCCGACGACCTCGTCAACGAGGGCGGCATCATGGACCTGTGGGTGCGCGAGGCGCGCCTGTTCAAATACGGCTCGGGCACCGGCTCGAACTTCTCCTCCCTGCGCGGCGAAGGCGAGCGGCTTTCCGGCGGCGGCAAGTCGTCCGGCCTGATGAGCTTCCTCAAGATCGGCGACCGCGCGGCGGGCGCGATCAAGTCGGGCGGCACCACGCGCCGCGCCGCCAAGATGGTGGTGGTCGACATCGATCATCCCGACATCGAGCAGTACATCGACTGGAAGGTCACCGAGGAGCAGAAGGTCGCCAACATCGTCACCGGCTCGCGCATCAACCAGCGCCACCTGCGCGCGATCATGAAGGCGTGCGTGAACTGCGAGGGCTCGGGCGACGACTGCTTCGATCCCGACAAGAACCCGGTGCTGCGCCGGGAGATCAAGGCGGCGCGCAAGAACGCGGTGCCGGACAACTACATCCGCCGCGTCATCCAGTTCGCCAAGCAGGGCTATACCGACCTCGAGTTCCCGATCTACGACACGGATTGGGACTCGGACGCCTATCTCACCGTCTCCGGCCAGAACTCCAACAACTCGGTGCGCGTCGCCGACGAGTTTTTGAAGGCGGTCGAGGCGGACGGCGACTGGGATCTGACCTGGCGCACGCGCCCCGGCAAGGTGGCAAAGACGCTCAAGGCGCGCGCACTGTGGGAGAAGATCGGCTACGCCGCCTGGGCCTCGGCCGATCCCGGCCTGCAGTTCCACAGCACGATCAACGACTGGCACACCTGCGCGGCCTCGGGCGCAATCCGCGCCTCCAACCCGTGCTCGGAATACATGTTCCTCGACGACACGGCGTGCAATCTCGCCTCGCTCAATCTGCTCGCGTTCCTCGATCGCGAGACGGGAAAGCTCGATGTTGTCAGCTACGAGCACGCGGTGCGGCTGTGGACCGTCGTGCTGGAAATCTCCGTGCTGATGGCGCAGTTCCCCTCGAAGCAGATCGCGCAGCTCTCGTTCGAATACCGCACGCTCGGGCTCGGCTACGCCAACGTCGGCGGGCTCTTGATGTCGTCGGGCATCCCCTACGACAGCGACGCCGGCCGCGCCATTTGCGGCGCGCTTACCGCCATCATGACCGGCGTTTCCTACGCGACCTCGGCCGAGATGGCGGCGCTGCTCGGCGCCTTCCCCGGCTACAAGAAGAACCGCGAGGCGATGCTGCGCGTGATCCGCAATCACCGCCGCGCAGCCCACGGCGAGAAGACCGGCTACGAGAAAGTCGCGAGCCCGCCGGTGCGGCTCGACCACGCCGCCTGCCCTGACCCGGTGCTGATCGAGCACGCCAAGCGCGCCTGGGACCGCGCGCTCACGCTGGGCGAGGCGCACGGCTACCGCAACGCGCAGGCGACCGTGGTGGCGCCGACCGGCACCATCGGCCTGGTGATGGACTGCGACACCACCGGCATCGAGCCCGACTTCGCGCTGGTGAAGTTCAAGAAGCTCGCCGGCGGCGGCTACTTCAAGATCATCAACCGCGCGGTGCCGGAAGCGTTGCGCGTGCTCGGCTATTCGCCCGCCGAGATCGCCGAGATCGAGGCCTATGCGGTCGGCCACGGCGGGCTCGCCAACGCGCCGGCGATCAACCACACGACCCTGACGGCGAAGGGCTTCACGTCCGAGGCGATCGCCAAGGTCGAGAAGGCACTGCCCACCGCCTTCGACATCAAGTTCGCGTTCAACAAATGGACGCTCGGCGAAGAGTTCTGCCGCGAGCAGCTCGGCATTGCGCCCGAGGACCTGGGCTCTCCCACCTTCGACCTCCTCGCGCACTTGGGCTTCGGCAAGCGCAAGATCGAGGCGGCGAACATCCACGTGTGCGGCGCCATGACGGTCGAGGGCGCGCCGCATCTGAAGGCCGAGCATTATCCGGTGTTCGACTGCGCCAACCCGTGTGGGCGCACCGGCAAGCGCTATCTCTCGGTCGAGAGCCACATCCGCATGATGGCGGCGGCGCAGCCGTTCATCTCGGGCGCGATCTCGAAGACCATCAACATGCCCAACGAGGCGACGGTCGAGGACTGCAAGGCCGCCTATCTGCTCTCGTGGAAGCTGGGGCTGAAGGCCAACGCGCTCTATCGCGACGGCTCGAAACTCTCGCAGCCGCTCAATTCGCAGCTCATCGCCGACGAGGACGACGAGGACGACGTCGACGCGTTCATCGAGAAGCCGGCAGCCGCGCGCGCGGCGAACCTCGCCGAACGCGTGGTCGAGAAGGTGGTCGAGCGCATCACCGTGATCCGCGAGCGCGAGCGCATGCCGGACCGGCGCAAGGGCTACACGCAAAAGGCCGTGGTCGGCGGCCACAAGGTCTATCTGCGCACCGGCGAATACGACGACGGGCGCCTCGGCGAAATCTTCATCGACATGCACAAGGAGGGTGCGGCACTGCGCTCGATCTTGAATAACTTCGCCATCGCCGTGTCGCTCGGCCTGCAATACGGCGTGCCGATCGAGGAATACGTCGACGCCTTCACCTTCACGAGGTTCGAACCGTCCGGCCCGGTGCAGGGCAACGATTCGATCAAATACGCGACCTCGATCCTCGATTACGTGTTCCGCGAGCTTGCGGTGAGCTACCTCTCGCGCTTCGACCTCGCGCACGTGGAGCCGAGCGACACCGGCTTCGACGCGCTCGGCCGCGGCGTCGAGGAAGGCAAGCCCACGCCGTCGGCGTCGAAATACGTCTCGAAGGGGCTGACCCGCTCGCGCACCGACAAGCTGGTGGTGATGAGCGGCGGCGCTTATCCCTCCCCCGCTTCGGGGGAGGGTGGCGCGCGCAGCGCGCCGGGTGGGGGTGAGGGCCGCGGCGGCTCCGGCAACGTGACCTCGTTCGCCGGCGGCCACACGACCGCCCGCGGCGGACTTGCGGCGGCTGTTAGGCAAGATCCGACCAACGATCCAGTCGAGTTCGGATATTCAAACCCTGAATCCTGGGGCAGCGCCTTTGCTCGGCGAGCGGAAGCCCTCGCAAAGGGATATGTGGGAGAATGCTGCGCGGAATGTGGGAACTTTACCCTGATACGAAATGGAACTTGCTTAAAATGCGACACATGCGGCAGCACGACCGGGTGCTCTTAAACGTGGGGCTCAATGTCAATCATCGGCCGAGATTATTACGTACGCTACTTAGATGAGCAGGAAATTGCTGCCAAAGCGCTGCAATGGCGCAGGGCAGGCGGCGGATATCTCAGCGCGTACTTCAATATCGTCAGTTTTGTGCGAACTGTTCTCTGCGAGAAATTACCCGAAAAGCTCCATATTAAATTCTTCAGTCGGCGCGGCCGAGGTCGTCCAGCGTACGTAACCTATGGGCCGCTTACGCTTCACATCGATCAAGAGATCTGGAGACTAGCAGAGATCGGCGAGCCGATCGCAAGATATATCGTGGCGCACGAAATTGGTCATATAGTGCTGCATGATCATCGCGCGCAGGCTTTTTCTAATGATCCGTCAGTGAAGGTCAACTTCGCTCAAAATGAGCAATCGGCGGAATGGCAAGCTAATACTTTTGCAGCACATTTCTTGTTGCCGACCGAAATAGTTGTGGCGTTCGACTGTTTTGATAGATTGCTCGGTTGCGGCGCTCCGCCCGAACTTACCAAAACGCGTCTCATAGCCGCCCGCAGCTCGCGCTTGTGCTCAACCCAATACAACGGGGAGCCGTGCTTGGAATGCGGCAACTTCACCGTCATCTGCGACGGCACCTGCACGAAGTGCGACGGCTGCGGATCGAAGACGGGGTGCAGTTAAGAGGAGGTCATTACTATGGCCCTTGGAAAACACACAAGAACAGAGAAAGGGACCTTCCGGAGGGAGCGAAGCGATTCGCTCGCAAAAAATCTGAAGGACGAATATCACCGAGTTCAACAAAGTTCATGGGAGCACGAAATTGGGGACTCTAAAGGAAGAGTTTGACGTTGATTCGTTGAATGCTGTGCGGAGAGAACTTCGAAAGCAAACGTAGCGCGGACGAAGGCGCGGTGCGCTATGCCCACGCGTCATTTTGACGTCGTCCAAACGCGTGGGCAGACGCCTTCGGCACTTAGCCCGCGCTACACAAATTTCACCACCCGCACCCGATTCGCTGCCCGGCCGTCGATGACGGCGTAGCGCGGCGAGACCAGTTCCTCGCGGAATCCGCCGGCCGCGGCGAAGCGCAGCGCGCGCGTGTTGTGCACCAGCACCAGCCCCGTGAGCCGGCGCACGTTCTGCTCACGCGCCCAAGTGTCGATCTCGGCGGCGAGCTGCCGGCCGATGCCGCGGCCCCAGTGACTGCGCACCACGTTCACGTTGGCATAGGCGTTGTGGTGCATGCGGGTCGGCGCCTCGCGTTCGGCAAGGCCACGGCCGATGATGCATTCGCCGTCTGCGCCGGCGACGGTCGCCAGCAAGTCGAAGCGACCGGGCTGCTTGAGACCTTCGGCTAAATCTGCCGCCATTGTCTTTTCGTCCGGCACGTCGGTCGGCTGCATCAGCATGAACGGCGTTTCGCCGGTGACGTGGAGCTGGAAGGCGCGCAGCTTCGCCGCGTCGTCGGCCCGCAGCCGGCGGAAGTTCACCGGCCCGTCGGCCCCCTCCCCGGTCGCCGCCAATTCGAGCGGTGCCCACGGCGGGTCGCTCAGCTCCCGCAGCGCCTTCGCCATCAGGAAATGATCGCGCCAGACGCCATTGGTGCAGGCGCCGTCGACGATGCGGCCTTCGACCGCGAAGCCGCGCCTCTTGTAGAGCGCAAGGCCGCGCGCGTTTTGCGTGTCAACCCGCAGGTCGAACCGCCACGCCCCTTGTCCGCGCGCCCAGTCCTCGATCGCGGCGAACAGCGCCGCGCCGATGCCGCGCCCGCGCCACGCGGCCCGCACGCCCACGTGGGCGATGTAGACGACGCCGCGCGTGCGCGCGTTCGCCCCGGCGAAGGCGCCGAGGAAGCCGACGATCTCGCCGCCCGCCGCGGCGATCACGTAGGCGCCGGTGCCCTTCTCGTTCATGACCGCGAGACGCTCGGCGAACCCCGGCGCCCAGCGGCGCAGGTATTCGCCCGGCAGGCCGAGGAACTCGGTCTCCCCGTCGATCCTCGCGATCGCCTCGTTGAGCGCCGGCACGTCCGCCGGCACGGCGTGGCGCACGATGAAGGCTTCCTCCTTGAGCGCGTCCATGGCGCCTATCCTCGTTGTGCTCCGGACAAACAAAAACCCCGCCAGGTGAGTGGCGGGGCCGGTGGGCTTGCGCGACTGTCAGATGCGATCAGCGCATGCGCAATGCTCCCGGCCCCGCGGCGCGGCCGCGGCGGACAGACGAACAGCGGATGGTGCGAACCGAAAGCATGGCGCGCAGATAATACGAACGCGCGCGGGGGTCAAGCATTTCGACGTAGGATGGGTTGACCCTCGCACATGCGAGGGGAAACCCATCATCGGACGACGCTTACAATCGATGGGTTTCGCTAACGCTCAACCCATCCTACACTCGCACTCCATGCTCAAGCTCGGCATCTATCTCAACACGCAGCATCCCGAGGCCGACGATCCGGCGCGGCGGCTCGCCGAGACCTTGGAGCAGGCGCGGCTGATCCGTTCGCTCGGCTTCGATTCGATCTGGGCGGGCGAGCATCACGCGACGCCCGGCTTCCATTTCTTCCCGCAGTTGCCGCTGCTCCAGCGCGTCGCGGTCGAGGCGCCCGGGCTCGCCATCGGCACCAACCTCATCCTCTTGCCGCTGCACAACCCGGTCGAGATCGCCGAGATCGGCGCGTTCATGGACGTGGCGACCGGCGGGCGCTTCCTGCTCGGCCTCGGGCTCGGCTACCGGCCCGAGGAATTCGCGATCTTCGGCGTGCCGATGGCCGAGCGCGCGAGCCGGCTTGCCGAGGGCGTCGAGATCATCCGCCGCCTGTGGACCGAGGCGCGCGTCACCCACGCAGGCCGCCACTGGAAATTCGCCGACGTCGCGATCCGGCCGCGCCCGCTGCAGTCGCCGCGGCCGCCGATCCTGATCGGCGCGCAGGTCGACGCGGCGATCGTGCGCGCGGCGAAGATTTCCGACGGCTGGCTGGTGGTGCCGCAGCCCAACACCGAGGAGTTGCCGACGCAGATGAAACTGTTCCGCGAGACGCGCGCGGCCGCCGGCCTGCCGCCAAGCCCGCACATTTGCCGCCTCTACGAAGTCGCCTGCGCTGCGAGCGAAGACGAAGCCTACCGCCGCGCCGCGCCGCATCTGTTGGAGAAATACGCCGCCTACGCGTCGTGGGGCCTCGCCGGCGTTTCCAAGGAGCAGAGCGGTCCGCCGGAGGAGCAGCTGCGCCGCCTCGCCGCCGGGCGCTTTGCGGTCGGCACGCCGGCGCAGGTGGCGGATGACCTCGTCGCGCAGCATCGCGTCGGCATCACCCACCTCTCGATGCGCGTGAGCTGGCCCGGCATGCCGCAGGACGACATCCTCGCCGGCATCGAGATCCTCGGCCGCGAGGTGCTGCCGCACGTGCGCCGGAGGACGGCGGAGGTGTAGGGCGCAATAGGCGCGCCGCGCCGTATTGCGCCGATTTGTTTGCTCGGGATGCGGCGTAATACGCGGCGTGCCGCTATTGCGCCCTACGGGCTAATCGCGACCGGGCAGCATGATCGTCATGTCGCAAGCCGGCTCGGGCGGCGTCAATCGCATTCTCTGCAACGCGCAGGGCAGGCTCTTGTCGATCAGCTCGGCCAACGCCCCCTTGAGCCGCTGGTTCGCGGCTGCGTCCGGCGAAGCCGGCCACAACGACTTGTCGACCTTGCGGCTGACGCCGCCGACCTCGGACAGGGAGCGGGGCGGCAAGAATGCCTTGGCTTCCTCGCTGACGGCCCAGCTGCGGCCGTCCACCATGCCGAGGGCATAATTCGCGTAGGCATACATTTGGGTTCCGAACAGTGCAGTCCCCCCTTCCACAATCCCGAGCCCCAGCAACGACTGTTTGGTTTGGCCGTATGGTCCCATGATTTTCTTGATTACCAGATAAGTGTCCAGGCCCTGCGGCGAGACTCCCGTACGCACGAGCTCCGGGCGGTGTTCCTGGGCAAATATTTCCTTGCTCTCTGCGAGCGCGGCGAACGGCGCCCGCTGGTAGCTGACCGCTCGCACATCAAACCGCCCGCTCAAGGCGGCGCGGACCTTTGCGATCATCAGATCGTCGAGGCGCCAGGAGTCGATCGTCATCTCCTGGGCTTGGTTTTCAAAGACCGTGAGCCCGATCTTGCGCAGATATAATTTGTCGCCGATCGCGGAGATGATCCCGATTTTGGGCAGGCCCGACGGCTTGGGAGGCGCGCCGAGACCGACGCCAAACGTCGCCAGCAGCAACACCACAAGCAATGAAAGGACCCGCCCCATCGAGCCCTATTGTCACGCCGGTTGAGCGCCTGCAACTCGCGGAAAGGTAACGCGATCCAGCTCGCGTAAAAATAAATAGGTCTCGGAGAAGAATCCTACCTTTTGGTATTGACATTACACCATTCAACACCATATGCTGACGCGCGAGGGTAGATGAGGACTTGCGGAAAGCCAAAGAGGACGATACTAGATGTAGATCCGGGCGCTTGCAGATCGTTGCAGACGGGAACGATTTCGGCCTTTGTAATACCATATGTAGTCACCCCCCGAGAGGACCACTCGATGATCCACCGGATCGCGGCCGCTCTCGCCCTCTTTGTCATCCTCATCGCGCCGGCCGTCGCCAAGGTCGAGCGCGTTGAGATTCTTTCGCGCGAACCGTTCGCGAGCGGCACGTCGTTCGGAACGGCGGGCGCGTACGAGAAGCTGCGCGGGCGCGCCTTCTTCGCGCTCGATCCGGAGGCTGCCGCCAACGCGGCGATCGCCGACCTCAAGCTCGCCCCGCGCCGCGCCGACGGCCGCATCGTCTTCACCGCCGATTTCCTGATGCTGCGCCCGACCGAGGCCGCGCGCGGCAACGGCACCCTGCTCTACGAGGTCAACAACCGCGGCCGCATCGCCATGCTGCGCCAGCTCGACGAGGCCGCGTTCAACAACGATCCCACGAGCGCAGTCGATGCCGGCAACGGCTTTCTGTTCCGCCAAGGCTTCACGATGCTGTGGTCCGCCTGGGCGACCGACGTGGCGACGACCCCGGGCGATAAGCTTTTGCTCCTGGAAGCGCCGATCGCGACCGACCGCGGCAAACCGATCACCGGGCCGGTCGCCTACGACCTCATCGTCAACGCGCCCGCCGCGAGCGCGCGCTTCACCGGCATCAGCGGCACCGCCTATCCGCTCGCGGCGTCCGGCGCGCCCGACGCGGCGCTCACCGAGCGCGACCGGCCGGAAGGCGAGCGCCGGCCGATCGCGCGCACAGCCTGGTCGTTCGTTGCGCCGCGTGACGGCGGCACGCCGAGCGAAATCACGCTCGAGGGCGGCTTCAAGCCCGGCCGCATCTATCACTCACCTACACCGCGCGCGATCCGATGATCGTCGGCCTCGGCATGGCGGGCATCCGCGACCTCCTCGCCTATCTGCGCACGCATCCGCTTGCCAACGCGCCGGCGCCGCAGCGCAATTTGATCTTCGGCATCTCGCAGTCGGGCCGGCTGATCCAGACCATGCTGCTCGACGGCCTGCACGTCGACGAGGACGGTAAGCCAGCGTTCGACGGCGCCTTCATCCATGTCGCGGGCGGCGGCAAGGGCGGATTTAATTATCGCTTCGCCATGCCGACGCGGCACTTCAGCGTGCTCGAGGACCACATCTATCCGACCGACTTCTTCCCGTTCGCGACGGCGCAGACGCGCGATCCGGCGAGCGGCGTCGAGGCTTCGGTGCTCGACAAGGCGCGCGCGCTCGGCGCGGTACCGAAACTCTTCTACGTCAACAACTCGAGCGAATATTGGAACCGCGCGGCTTCGCTGCCGACCACCGACCCGGCCGGCGCGCGCGACGTTGCGCCGGCGCCGCAGGCGCGCGTTTATCTGATCGCCGGCGCGCAGCACTACGCCGGGATCGCGCGCACGCGCGGCGTGTTCGAGAACTGCGTCAACCCGCTCAATCACTACCGGGCGATGCGCGCGCTCGTCCTCGCGCTCGACCGCTGGGTGCGTGACGGCAGCGAGCCGCCGGCGAGCACCTATCCGCGCATCGCCAGCGGCACCTTGATTTCCGTCTCCGCCTATAAGGAAAGCTTCCCGCACATCCCGGGCGTGCGGCTGCCGGAAGGCAATTTGCGCCCGCCGCGGCTCGATCTCGGCCCGCGCTTTGCGAGCGCGCGCATCGCCGATCGCGTGCCGCCCGCCGCCGGCCAGCCGTTCGAGGCGCTGGTGCCGCGGCCCAACGCCGACAGGGCTCGACGAAGGCGGCATCACGCTGCCCGAAGTGCAGGTGCCGCTCGGCACCCGCATGGGCTTTAACCCGCGCAACGCCGCCGCCGGCTTTGCCTGGGCGACCGGACGCTGGGACGGCTCGTTCATCCCCTTCGCGCGCAGCGAGGCGGAGCGCCGCGCCGCGGGCGACCCGCGCCCCTCGCTCGCAGCGCGCTACCAGGACCGCGCCGATTACGAGGCGAAGCTGCGCGCCAGCGCCGCCGCGGTCGCGGCGCAAGGCTTCCTGCCCGCGGAGGAAACCGACGAGTTGGTGCGCCAGGCGGGCGATTTCTACGACCGCATCATGGCGCACGATCCCAAGGACACGAGCTGCGGGTATCTCTATCCGTGAATCCCGCTTGCCGACGCGCAAGCGGATGCTGCACAAATGCGGCCAACGACAACGCCAAAGGCGACATCAACGGGAGGCGACCATGAGGAAGGGCTCTTTGAAGGCGCGCCTGCGGGCGCGATTCTATGCGAGCGTCGCGGCGATCGCGCTCGCGGCGGCCTTGGCCGGCGGACCGGCGCCGGTGCGCGCGCAGCAGGCGGCGGCCGTCACGATCGGTCAGAGCGACATCGGCGGCGTGGTGACGGGGCCGAACGGGCCCGAGGCGGGCGTGTGGGTGATCGCCGAGACCACCGACCTTCCGACCAAGTTCGCCAAGCTGGTGGTGACCGACGACCAGGGCCGCTACGTCATCCCCGAATTGCCCAAGGCTAACTACAGCGTGTGGGTGCGCGGCTACGGGCTCGTCGACTCGCCCAAGGTGCAGGCCGCGCCCGGCAAGCCGCTCGACCTCAAGACCGTGCCGGCGCCCAACGAGTCGGCCGCCGCGCAGTATTACCCCGGCATGTATTGGTATGCGATGCTGCACATCCCGGCCGCCGACCAGTTCCCCGGCACCGGCGCGAAGGGCAACGGCATCCCCGAGATCATGAAGGGCCAGCACTACTGGATCGACACGGTCAAGAACGCCTGCCAGTCATGCCATGCGTTCGGCACGTACGGCATCCGCACCATTCCGCCGCAGCTCGGCGAGTTCAAGGATTCGAAGGACGCGTGGGCAGTGCGCACCCAGTCCGGCCAGGCGCAGGGCCCGATGGCCGCGCGCCTCGTCCTGCTCGGCCCAGACAAAGGCATTGCGCTGTTTGCCGACTGGACCGACCGCGTCGCCAAGGGCGAACTGCCGTTCGCCAAACCCGAGCGTCCCTCGGGCGTCGCGCGCAACCTCGTCGTCACCATGTGGGACTGGTCGACCAACAAACACTACATGCATGACGCGATTTCGACCGACAAACGTAACCCAACCGTCAACGCCAACGGCTTCATCTACGGCGCGCCGGAGGAAGCGACCGACAACGTGCCGGTGCTCGATCCGGTGAACCATAAGGCGTGGGTGATCAAACATCCCTATCGCGACCCGAAGACGCCGTCGTCGCTCGACGCGCCGCGCGGCCCGTCCGCCTATTGGGGCGATGAGCCGATCTGGGACGGCCACACCAGCATCCATAATCCCATCATCGACGAGAAGGGCCGGGTGTGGTTCACCGCGCGCATCCGGGCGCACGCCAATCCCGACTTCTGCAAGAAGGGCTCGGACCACCCGTCGGCCAAGGTCGCGCCGCTCAACGAATCGCCGCGGCATCTGTCGATGTACGACCCGAAGACGCAGAAGTGGTCGCTCATCAGCACCTGCTTCCCGACCCATCACCTCTACTTCGGCCACGACGCCAACAACACGCTGTGGACCAGCGCGGGCGGGCCGCAGAGCGGCGTCGTCGGCTGGCTCAACACCAAAATGTACGATGAGACCGGCGACGAGGCGAAGTCGCAGGGCTGGACGCCGCTGATCATCGACACCAACGGCAACGGCAAGCGCGACGAATACGTGGAAGCGAAGGACCCGCTCGATCCAAACAAAGACAAGCGGATCATGGCAGCGTTCTACGCGGTGCAGCCGAGCACGGTCGACGATTCGATCTGGGGCCAGTCGATGGACATCGGCTTCTCCACCCTGGATCAGCCCGGCTACATCATGCGCCTGGTGCCGGGGCCGAACCCGTCGGAGACCGCGCTCACGGAAGTCTATCTGCCGCCGGAGGGAACCTTCGGTCCGCGCGGGCTCGATCTCACAACTGACGGCGTGGTGTGGACCGCGCTCGCGAGCGGGCACGTGGCAAGCTTCGACCGCAAAAAGTGCAAGGGGCCGCTCAACGGCCCGGCCGCGGCGACCGGCAAGATCTGCCCCGAGGGCTGGACGCTCTATCAGATGCCCGGGCCGCAGTTCAAAGACGTGAAGGGTCCCGGCAGCGCCAACCACGCCTATTACCTCTGGGTCGACCGCTACAACACGCTCGGCCTCGGGGCGAACGTGCCGATCGCCTCGACCAACGGCGCGGAGTCGCTGCTCGCGGTCGTCGACGGCAAGCTCGTCGACCTGCGCGTCCCCTACCCGCAGGGGTTCTTCAGCAAGAACGTCGACGGGCGCATCGACGATCCGAACGGCGGCTGGAAAGGCCGCGGGTTGTGGACGACATCGGGCACCCGCACCGTGTTCCACAGCGAGAACGGCACCAAGGAGCAGCCGCGGGTGTTCAAGCTGCAGGTCCGCCCCGACCCGCTCGCGCATTGATGCCGTCATCCCTCCCCCTTCGGGCTGTTTGGGCCGGGGTCAAGGGGCCTTCGGGGGAGGGATAAGCGCGCCGACACCAAACGTTAACCGATTGTAAGCCGCCCCGGCCTACCCTCCCCGCTGGCAATTGCGCTGGGGACGCATGTTCGAGGCACTCGCAGGCGGGCATTACCTCGCCGTTCTGGCCGCCGCGGCCTGCGGGCTCGCGGGGGCGGCGACGTTCCGCCTCGTGCGTGCACGCCGGCGCGTCGCGCAGATGGCGACCGCCCTCGACAACATGTCCCAGGGCCTGTGCATGTTCGACGCCAGCCAGCGCCTCGTGCTGTGCAATCGCAGCTATCTGAAAATGTACGACCTCTCGCCCGACGTGGTGAAGCCGGGCTGCAGCTTGCGCCAGCTGCTGCATTACCGCATCAAGCGCGGCGTCTTCACGTCGGACCCGGAACAATACATCGCGAACCTCATGGCCTCGCTCGCCCAAGGCAAGCCGACCCATCAGGTGGTCGAGACCGGCGACCGGGTCGTGTCGATGCTCAACACGCCGATGCCCGACGGCGGCTGGGTCGTCACCCATGAGGACATCACCGCCCAGTACAAGGCCGAGCGCGAGCGCGCCAGCCTGAGCGAGCAGGACGCGCGCCGCAAGGCGACCGACGCCGCGATCGCCTCGTTTCGCGAGCGGGTCGAAGCGGTGCTCAAGACCGTCGGCGAGAGCGCGGCGGCGATGAAGGCGACCGCGACCGCGCTGTCAGGATCATCGGAGAAGACCTCCCATCGCGCCGAGGGCGCGGTGTCGGCCTCGAACGAAGCCTCGACCAACGTCACGACCGCGGCAACCGCGGCGGAGGAATTGCTGCGCTCGATCGCCGAGATCAGCCGCCAGCTCGGCCACACCACCGAGGTGGTCGGCCACGCGGCAGCGGAAGCGAAGTCCACCAACGATCAGGTCGCGGGCCTCGCCAAGGCGGCGCAGAAGATCGGCGACGTGGTGAAACTCATCCAGGCTATTGCCGAGCAAACAAATCTGCTCGCGCTCAACGCCACCATCGAGGCGGCGCGCGCGGGCGAGTCCGGCAAGGGCTTCGCGGTGGTCGCCTCCGAAGTGAAGTCCCTCGCGGTGCAGACCGCCAAGGCCACCAAAGAGATCGACGGGCAGATTTCCGCGGTGCAGGCGATGACCGCGGGCGCGGTCGAGGCGATCGGCCGCATTGCCGCCCGCATGCAGGAGATCAACGCGCACGCCTCCTCGGTCGCGGCCTCGGTCGGCCAGCAGAACGCGGCGACGAGCGAGATCACCCACAACGTGGCGAGCGCCGCGAAGGAAACCCGCGAGGTCGCCGCCGTGCTCGGCGAGGTCGCAGGCGCCATCGCCGAGACCAGCACGTCGGCGCAGATGCTGCTCGCCGCCGCCGCCGCGGTCGAAGAGGCCGCCGTCAACCTGCGCGGCGAAGTCGACGGATTCCTGCGCCAGGTCGCCGCCTGAGGGCGTAATGCGAACGCCGAACGTTGCCGGCGTGTATGTTAGCGGCCGGCTCTCAGGCGACGCTTGGCCACGGGCTCGAACGTTATTTTGAGCCGGTGGCCTGTTGCCTTGGCAAAACGATCAAGCGTGCGGGTCGAAGGTCGTCCGCGACCGCTTTCCAGCCGGGCAACCGTGCTCTGGGTCGTTTTCATGCGACGAGCGAGTTCCGCCTGGCTGAGACCGGCGTGATTGCGCGCCTTCATGATCGCGGCGGCGAGCGCAAATTCCTCCTCCAGGGCCTCATACTCCTTGCGGTATTCTCTGTCCTTCAGCCATTTCTTATGGAGGACGTCGATCCGGGTCATTTCACCTCCTTGGCCCGTTCGTGGGCTAGGTCCAATTCGCGCTGGGGCGTTTTTTGCGTCTTCTTGACAAAGACCCGCAAGATAACCACCCGCCGACCTGCCGCGGTGACATAGATCGCGCGTGAGATTCCGTCGCGGCCGGTGATGCGAAGCTCCCGTAGCTTGCCGTCGAGGTGTTCGTGCTGTCCGGCGGCAGGCCGCGGAAGCCGAACAACTGTATCAGCTGCGTCAGCCGGACGAGCCGCGCGCGCATGTCCTTCGGCAGCGCTTCGATTTCGGCATCTACCGATTTGTTCAGGGTCTCAACGGTCCAGCGCATTGGAGGGACAATAGCAAAAAAGCGATAGCTTGTCCAACGTAGGCCATTTCATGTTACGATAACAGGCGCGCAGCTCGCCAAAACCTCGGAGGCTTCCATGCGACGCCCTACTGCCGCACTGCTCGGCCTCCTCGCGCTCGTCACCGCCGCCTCCGCGCAGACCCTGCGCATCGGCCTGCAGGAAGATCCCGACACCCTCGACGGCGCCAAGAACTGGAGCTTCGTCGGCCGCGTGGTGATGACGTCGATCTGCGACAAGCTCGTCGACATCGCTCCGGACGGGAGCATCGGGCCGATGCTGGCGACCAGCTGGGAGACGGCCGCGGACGGCAAGACGATCACCTTCAAGCTGCGGCCGGGCGTGCGCTTCCACGACGGCGAGCCGTTCGACGCCGCCGCCGCCAAGTTCAGCCTCGAGCGCGCGCTCACCTTGCCGGACAGCCGTCGCAAGAGCGAGATCAGCGCCATCAGCAAGGTCGAGGCGGTCGACCCGCTCACCGTGCGCGTCGAGATGGCCACGCCGTTCTCACCGCTGCTTGCGCAGTTCGCCGACCGCGCCGGCATCATGGTCTCGCCCAAGGCCGCGCAGGCGCTGGGCGATCAGTTCGGCAACAAGCCGGTATGCGCCGGACCCTATCGCTTCGTCGAGCGGGTGCCGCAGGACCGCATCGTGCTCGAGCGCTTCGCCGATTACTGGGACAAGGACCGCTACGCGATCCAGAAAGTCGTGTTCATGCCGATGCCGGACGCGACCGTGCGCTTCGCCAACCTGCGCGCGGGCCAGCTCGACATGATCGAGCGGATCTCGCCGACCGATCTCGAGAGTCTGCGCAAGACCCCGAAGCTCGCGTCCGCGTCGATCACCGGGCTCGGCTATCAGGGCATGACCTTCAACCTCGCGAACGGTGCGCGCGCCAACAACCCGTTCGGCAAGGACAAGCGGGTGCGCGCGGCGCTCGACCTCGCGCTCGACCGCAACGTGCTCAACGAGGTCGCCAACAATGGCGCGTTCAAGGTGGGCAACCAGCCGCAGCCGCCGGGGACGTTCTATTACAATCAGGCGCTTCCGGTTCCCGGCCGCGACGTGGAGCGCGCCAAGGCGCTGCTCAAGGAGGCGGGCGTGGTCAACCCGACGCTCACCTTGCTGGTGCCCAACGCCGACGCTGACCGCCAGGCCGCCGAGGTCATCCAATCGATGGCGAAGGACGTCGGGATCGAGGTGAAGATCGAGCTGACCGAGTTCATCACCATGCTGCAGCGGGCGCGCGAGGGCACGTTCGATGCCGACTACGTGGGCTGGAGCGGGCGCATCGATCCCGATGCCAACATCCACACCTTGCTCGGCTGCAAGGTGCCGGGCAACGACGGCCACTACTGCAATCCCGAGGTCGACCGGCTGCTGCAAGCGGCGCGGCTAACCAGCGACCGCGCCGCGCGCAAGCGCGCCTACGACGGCGTGATGCGGATTTTGCTGGATGAGCGGCCGATCATCTACCTCTGGCACCAGACCTGGATCTGGGGCTTCACGGCGGATCTCAAGGGCTACGTCCCCTACCCCGACGGCCTGATCCGGCTGCGCGACGTGAAATACGCCAACGGTCGGATGTAAGGACGGCCGTCTATATTTGAGCATGATCTTGTCCGAAAATCGGTACCCACTTTTCGGGGTCATGCTCAACCCATGAAATTGATCCTCACCGGCGACGTGAATCTGATGAATGTGACCGATCCTCCGGTCCCGTTCGCGCGCGTTGTGGATGAATTGCGCGACGCCGTGACGTTCAGCAATTTCGAATGCTGCCTGTTCGATCCCGGCGGCCATTCGGTCCACAATGAAGGTTTCTATGCCCATCCCGGCCCGGGCGGCGAGGCGCTCAAGCTCGCCGGCGTCGATGCGGTCGGCATCGCGAACAACGTCAACTACGGCGAGGCCGCCATCCTCGGCTCGATCGCGCGGCTCGACGCGCTCGGGGTCGCGCACACCGGCGCGGGAGCAAACCTCGCCGCCGCGCGGGCGCCGGCGATCGTCAAGCGTGACCGGCTGACCTGCGGCTTTCTCCAGCGCAGCTCGGTCTACTGGCCGACCAATCACGAAGCCGGCGCGGAGGCGACGGGCATCGCGGTGATCCGCGGGCACACGGCCTATCACGTGCCCATGCACAAGACGCGGCCGGAAATTCCGCCGCCCAACCGGCCGGGCGTGCCGCCGGAAATTGTCACCTGGGCGGACGCGACCTATCTGCGCGCGTTCACCGACGACATCGCGAAGCTCAAGGAGCGCGCGGACATCGTGGTCGCCTCGTGCCACTGGGGCCTCGGGCAGGAAGTCCTCGCATACATGAGCGAGATCGCCCACGCGGCGATCGACGCCGGCGCGCACGTCGTGATGGGACACGGGCCGCACTACTCGCTGCCGGTGGAGGTCTACAAAGACCGGCCGATTTTCTACGGCCTCGGCAGCTTTTCCTTTCACACCGGCCACGGCGGGCGGCAGCACGGCGACTGGCTCGGCATGATGGTGCGCGCGGAGATCGCGCGCGACGGGCTCAACCGCACGCGCTTCCAATTCGTGCGGCATAACGATCGCAACGAGACCGTGCTGTGCACGCTCGCTAACGAGCGCGCGGCGTTCGATGATCTTGCGCGCCGCAGCGCGCAACGGGGCGCCAAGCTCAACGCACACGGCGACGAGGTGCTGGTCGAGTAGGGCGGATTAGCCGAAGGCGTAATCCGCCGTTATCAGCAACGGCGCATTACGCTTCGCTAATGCGCCCTACAATTCCGGTACGCGGTCGTGATAATCCGTCGCGCCCTGATAGGCGTGCGCGACGCGCAGCACCAGCGCTTCCGCGAACGGCTTGGCCGCGATCTGGAACGCGACCGGCAGGCCGTTGGCGGTGAAGCCGCACGGCACGCTGATAGTCGGGATGCCGAGGAAGTTGAACGGGCGCGTGTACTGCGTGATGCGCCCGACGAGGGCCAGCACCGCTTCGCCGGTGCCCTCGACATCGGTCTCGGCGATGGTCGGGATCGGGATCGGGATCGCCGGGCAGAACAGCACGTCGATCTTGCTCATCACGGTGTCGAGAAACTCGGCCAGGTGCCGCCCGCGCGCCGAGAGCGCTTCGATGTATCGCGTAGCGGGGAGCACGAGGCCCGCCTCGAGGCGCGTGCGCACGTGGCCCGAATAATCCTGCGGGCGCTCGCGCAGCCAAGGGGCGTGGATGCTCGCGCCCTCGCACTTCGAGATGGTGTCGGCGAAGGAGTACCATTCTTTGAGATGCGCGAGCCGCACCGGCACGGTCTCGGCCCCGAGCGAGCGCAGCACGGCGAGGCTTGCCTCAAGCGCGGCGCGCACCTCCGGGTCGACCGGCGCATCGTCGGCCTCGATGACGACGCCGACGCGCAGCCCCTTGATGCCGTCGCCCAACCCGGCGGTGAAATCGGGCACCGGCTCGTGGCCGATCGCGCCGTCGTTCGCGTCATGGCCGGCGATCGCCGCCAGCATCAGCGCGCAGTCCTCGGCCGTGCGCGTGAGCGGGCCGACGTGATCGAGCGACCAGGCGCGCGCCATGGCGCCGTAGCGGCTCACGCGGCCGTAGGTGGCTTTAAGCCCGATCACGCCGCAGGCCGCGGCGGGCAGGCGGATCGAGCCGCCGGTGTCGGAGCCGAGCGCGCCGTAGACGAGGCGCGCCGCGACCGCCGCGCCCGAGCCGCTCGACGAACCGCCGGTCATGTGCGCCGGGTTGAACGGATTGCGGCAGTGGCCGAAATGCTCGTTGTGGCCGGTCGGTCCGGCGGCGAACTCCGCCATGTTCAAGGCGCCGAGGTCGACGGCGCCCGCCTCGTCGAGCCGCGTGAGCACGGTCGCGGTGGTGCTGGCGCGCCAATGCCGACGGATTTCCGAGCCGCAGGTCGAGATGCGGCCCGCGCGGTAGAACATGTCCTTGTGGGCGAGCGGCACGCCGTGCAGCGCGCCGCGGATGCGTCCGCGCGCGAGCTCCGCGTCGAGCGCCGCGGCCTGCTTGAGCGCGCCCTCCGCGTCGATCGCGATGAAACAATTCAGGTGCGGCTGCCAGCGCTCGATGCGCGCGAGCGCCGCCTTGGTCGCCTCGACCGACGAGAGCCGCCGCGCGCGGATCGCGGCGGCGGCCTGCGCCAACGTCATGAGCGCCGGATCGGCAACCGCCGCGGGGGCGCGCGCTTCAGCGATGCTCATGACGGCCTCCGTGCCAGCACCGCAAAGAACGCGCTCGGCTCGGCGTCGAAGTCGAGGGCGCCGGCCGCCGTGCGCACCGCGGTATTGAGGCGCTCGACCTCGAGCGCCAGCTCGCCGGCGCGCGCATCGGAGAAATCCACGTCCTGGAAAAGCTTGGCGGCGTCTTTGACGAAACGCGATGTGACCGGCATGGGACCTCGCTGGCGTCGGAAGTGGGGTGTTCAACTGTAGAGCAGTTTCTCGCCCGCCTGAAGCGCCGGCACAAGTCGCTAGCGCGGCCGTTCCACCAGCCGCAGGCACACGCGCATCAGCCCCAACGCGGCCGCCACGATCGCCATGGTGCAGGTGGCGTAAGCGGCCGCCTGCGAGACGAAGCCGGCTTCGTCGAGGCGCATGATGGAAACGGAGGCGACGCTCACGCTCGCGGTGACGAGGAAGATCACCGCCGAGAGCGTCACCATCGACTGCATGAAGAGAAAGAAGAACACCGATACCAGCGTCGGCGCCATGGATGGGCCGACCACGTCGCGCACCACCCGCGGCAACGCGGCGCCGAGACAGGCGGCGGTTTCCTCCAACGCCGCCGGCACCCGGCGCAGACCGGTCATGGTGGTGAGGAATCCTTGGGTCCAGTAATGCATGGCGTTGCAGACGGCGATCAGGACGGCGCGCGGCGAGCGCGGAAATCTCGACCGTGGTCCACAGCGGATCGTAGCCGCCCGCGACCTTGACGGCGTAGTGGCGCAAGGTGAGATCGAACCGATAGGGCCACAGCCATACGAAGCTGCCGTAGACGACGACCCCGACGACGAAGAGCGGCAGGAGCGCGACGAGGCCGGCCGCGAGGCCGACGGGGATGTCGCGGCGCGGCGTAAACGTGGGTGCCAGCGGCACCGCCGCTTCCGACATCACTCCGAGCTGCCGCTGCGCGGCCACCCGCTCGAGGTAGAAGGCAAGCACGGTCGGCAGCAGCAGCATGATGCCGACAACGGCGCCGAGATTGAAGTTCATCTGCCCGACCACCTGATTGTAGATCTCGGTCGCGAGCAGCGAGTAGTCGCCGCCGATGGTCGCCGCATTGCCGAAGTCGGTGATCGTCACCGTGAACACCACGAAGGCGGCGCCGAGCAGGCCGAACTTGATGTTCGGCAATGTGATGTCGAAAAACTGACGCCATCCCGGCGCGCCCAGCACCTCGGCGGCCTCATAGACGCGGGCATCGGCGCCGCGCAGCGCCGCCGCGATGATGAGCGCGGCCTGCGGCAGCGCATAGAGACCGTTGGCGATGACGAGGCCGGGCAGGCCGTAAATGTCGACTTCGCCGAGTGTCCGTGAGACCAGGCCGTTGCGGCCGAGCAGAAAGATGAGGCCGAGGCCCTGCACCAGCGACGGCGCGATCAGCGGCAGCGCGACCGCGCCGGCGATCAGCGCGCGGCCGGGAATCTTGCAGCGGGTGAGCGCGAAGGCGACGAGCAGGCCGAACAGCACCGCGAGCGCGGTGACGGCGCCGCTCATCACAAGGCTGTGGCCCGCCGCGCGCCAAAAGTTTTGCGCGCCGAGGATGCGCGCGTAATTCCCGAGGCCGAACCCGCCGTCCGGCTCGATGACGCTGCGCAGCGCAATGATCGCAAGCGGATAGAGGAAGAACAGCACGAGCGCCGCGAGCGGCACGAGAAGGCACACGGCGAGAAACAGCCGGTCGGCATCGACGCGGCGCCACGGCAACGCAAGCGTCATCACGCCTCGCGCACCCATGTGCATCGCCTCAGCTCCACCTCGACCGCGGCGCCAGGCGCAAGCGCGGTCCGGCCGGGTTGCTCGGCGATCAATCGGCCGCCGGGCCAGTCAAGGTGCAGGCGCGACACGCTGCCGAGGAACTCGACTTGATGCACGCTGGCACCGCTGCCGCCGGAGATCACGGCCACGTCCTCCGGCCGGATGCACGCCACGTGACCCGGCGGCGCTCCGTCGAGGAGCCCCGGTGCAAAGCGGCGCACGGTTTCCGGCGCGAGGAGGTTGCTTAAGCCCACGAAGTCCGCGACGAAGCGGCTGGCCGGCCGGCGATAGAGATCGTCGGGCGTGCCGATCTGGGCGATGCGGCCCGCCTGCATGCAGACAATGCGGTCGGCAAGCGAGAGCGCCTCCTCCTGATCGTGCGTCACCATCAAGGTGAGAATGCCAAGCCGCTGCTGCAGGTCGCGCAGCTCGGCGCGCAGCTCGAGACGCACCTTGGCGTCGAGCGCGGAGAGCGGCTCGTCGAGCAGCAGGAGCTTGGGATCGACCGCGACGGCGCGCGCCACCGCCACCCGCTGCTGCTGTCCGCCCGACAGCTCGAACGGATAGCGCGCGGCGAGATGTTCGAGATGCACGAGATCGAGCAGCGCCTTAACGCGCGCCTCGACGGCGCCGGCGGACGCGCCGCGGATGCGCAGGCCGTAGCCGACGTTGTCGGCGACGGTCATGTTGGGGAACAGCGAATAGCCCTGGAACACGATGCCGAAGCCGCGTCGCCGCGCCGGAACGCGCGCCAGTTCGGCGCCGTCGAGCCGCAGGCTGCCGCCATCCGGCATCGCCAAGCCGGCAATCAGCCGCAGCAGCGTGGTCTTGCCGCAGCCCGAGGGTCCGAGCAAACAAACGAACTCCGGCGCGGTCGCCGCAAAGGTGATGTCGTCGAGCGCGAGGACGGCGCCGAACGTCTTGCGGATGTGCGCGAGCTCGAGCTGCATGAGCTTCGTTTGTCCTTCCCCTTGCAGGGGAAGGATTAGCGCCCGATCTCCTTCTGCCAGCGCGCCAGGATCGCGTCGCGCTCGCGCGCGGACTTGGCGAAATCGATCGGTAGCAGCGCCTTCGACAGGTCGGCCGGCAATCCCGCCTTCTGCGCCGCGGCCGAGGGGGTGAAGCCCGCGACCGTCACGATCTCCTTGAACTTGCCGTAGATCGCGACCGCCGCCGGCGAGAGGGTCCAGTCGAGGAAGCGTTTGGCATCCGGCTTGTTCTTTGCCGCCGCCATCAGGGCGCTGCCCTCGAGCTCGTAGCCCGCGCCCTTGGCCGGGATCACCATCGTGATCGGGAACCCCTCCTCGATCGACTGGATGGCGGCGAACGCGAGGGAGGCGCCGACCGCAAACTCGCCCGCCCGCGCCGCCTTGCATGGGCGCGATCCCGATTTGATGTATTGCGCCACGTTGCCGTCCAGGTCTTTGAGGAATTTCCAGCCCGGCTCCTCGCCCAGTTGCTGGAGGATGCCGACGATCTGCAGATAGCCGGTGCCCGAGGAGACCGGATTGGGCAGCACCACCTCGCCCTTGAATTTCGCATCGACCAGATCGCTCCAGTCCTTCGGCGCCGGCAGGCCTTTCGCCTTGAGCCGCTCGCTGTTGACGCAGAACGCCGCCATGTAGCCGGTCGCCGCGAACCATTTGTCGTCGGCGGCGCGATATTGGGCGGCGAGCGTGTCGGCGCCCTTGGCCCGATACGGCTCGACGAGCGCGAGCAGGCGCGGATCGAGCAGGTTGGTGACCGCGAAGCCCCAGATCACGTCGTGCTGGGGATTGGCGCTCTCCGCCAGGATGCGGGCGCCGAGATCGCCGGTCGAGAGGCGCAGCACCTTGAGATCTACGTCGGGCAGCGCGCGCTTGGCGGCGGCGACGTATTCGGCGATCTCGTCTTCCTCGAGCGCCGTGTAAGCCGTCACCGTGCCGGCCTGCGCCGTGCCGCCGAGAAGGAAACTCAACGCGCAAACCTGCCACAACGTCCGGACCATCGCACCCTCCCGTGTCGCGTGCCGCCGACAGGGTCGCAAATCCGCACCGACTTGTCACCGCGTGCGAGCGAGCCCGACATCCGCCCGCTCAGGGGCCGCTCAGGGCGAGCGCTGCATCCGGCCGAAGACGGGCGCGAGCACGATGACGGCGCCCAGCATCTCCATGGCGAGGCAAGCAAAGAGCGCGCGCGTATAACCACCGTCCGGCTGCTGCAGGCGACCGAGCAGCGTCGGCCCGAACGCAAAGGCGAATTGGTTGATCGCCACGATCATGCTCACGATGCGCGCAAAATCCCGGCTGGGAAACTCCCGTTGAACGATCAGCGCCGGGAGCGAAACCAGGTTCCCGGCGCCGAGACCAAACAACACGCAGCCGGCGACGAGCAATCCCGGCGCGCTCGACGACATCAGGATCGCCATCGCCACCGCCTGAAAGAGGAAATTCAGGCACGAGACGGCGCGGCGATCGACGCGGTCGACGAACAAAGCGGTGCCGAGGCGCCCGACGATGGCCGCGAACATGGTAACGCTGACGATCCATCCCGCCGTCACCGTTCCGGTCGTGGGCGTGAGAAAAGCGACCTGATGGGTGAGGAAGCCGACCTGCGCGGTCAGTCCCAGGGCAAAGGGAATCGAGATCGTAATGAACTTTGCGTCGACCAGAACTTTTCGGGTGTTCCAGGACAGCGCGGCCTGGTGCGACGACGGCACGAGACCGGGGGCAGCCGGGCCATCGTCCCTGTCGTATTCGCCCGGACGCTTCTCCCGCGCGACCACCATCAGCAGCGGCAGCAGGACGGCGAGCATCAAGGCAGCGGCAAGCGGCAACGCCGTCACAAAGCCGAACCGGTCGATGAGAAACACCAGCAGCGGCGCCATGACGACCCCGCCGGCGCTCGCGCCATTGAGGGCGAGGCTCACGGCAAGGCCGCGGCGGCGATCGAACCAGGGCGCGACGATGATGTTGATGGCCGCGCCGCTCATGGTCGCCCAGCCGATCGACATCACCGCGAAGGCAGCGTGCACCTGCCACAGCCGGCTTGCGAGGGTGAGCACCGCGAGGCCCGCGGCGAGCGCGAGCGCGCCCACGGTGACGACGCGCTGGACGCCGTGGCGCTCGAACGCCGGCCCGACGAACAGAAAAAGCAGCGCGGCGCCGAGCACGTAATAGACGCTGATCGCCGCGGCGATATCGGCCGTGGACCAGCCAAAACGCGCGCGCAGCGCGACGAGATAAATGCCCGGCCCGTAGAAGCCCAGGCCAAATCCAAACAACGCGACCAGAAAAGCCACGGCCACGATGAGCCAGCCGTGATAGCGGCCGGCCGTCGACGTTGCAGTGCCTGCGATTGTGCGGCGCGCATCCATGGCGCCGATATTCCCATCGGGCGGCGCGGCCGCTGGCCGTTTTCGGACCCGGTGCCCCGACCAAGTCCGATTCCGGCTACTCGTGCCCACGCCCGCGCGTTAACCTCGCGCCATGCTGATGGTGCCGCCGCCCCTGCTCGATCGCAGAACGTCGTGTTCTTTCCGTCAGCCGCGGCGGCCGAGCGGGCCGGCTTTCGTCCCTGTCTGCGCTGCCGTCCGGAAACCGCGCCCGGCAGCCCGGCCTGGAGCGGCACGCGCTCGACGGTCGGGCGCGCCATGCGGCTGATCAATGAGGGTTTGCTCGACCGGGCGTCGGTGAGTGATCTTGCCGAGCGGCTCGGCATCGGCCCGCGCCACCTGCTGCGGCTGTTCCTGCGCCACACGGGCGCGACGCCGAGCGACGTCGCGGCGACGCGCCGCATCCAGGCGGCCAAGCGCCTCATCGACGGCACCCGCATGCCACTCGCCGAAATTGCCTTCGCGGCCGGCTTCGGCAGCGTGCGTCGCTTCAACGACGCGTTCCGCGCGACCTACGGCCGGCCGCCTTCCTCGTTTCGCAAACGTAGCTAGCGTCGCGACGCCGAAGTCCGTAAGCTTCCTGGGCTGGCGTGCCATTTTCCTGGAGCATTGATCTTTTCCGAAAACCGGTACCCACTTTTCGGGATCATGCTCTGATGGTAAGTCGATGCGAGCGCCCGATTCCGCAGCCACTGCCGGCGATGCGAAGACCACGCCGGGACGCGGTCACTCGCTGCGCCTCGACACGATCACGCATCGGTTCGCAACGACGACGGCGGTGCGCGGCGTGTCGCTCGAGGTCTCGGCGGGCGAGCTGGTCGCGCTGCTCGGTCCGAGCGGCTGCGGCAAGTCCACGTTGCTGCGCATCATCGCCGGCTTCATCCGCCAGAGCGAAGGCGCGGTGCGCTACGACGGCGAGCCGGTCGACCATTTGCCGCCGAACCGACGCGGCGCCGGCATCGTGTTCCAGAATTACGCGCTGTTCCCGCACATGACCGCGGCGCAGAACGTCGCCTATGGACTCGAGGCGCGCGGCGATGCCCGCGCCCGCGTGCGCGCGCGCGTCGCCGAGATGCTCGCGCTCGTGCAGATGTTGGGGCTGGCCGAGCGTTATCCCAGCCAGCTCTCGGGCGGCCAGCAGCAACGCATTGCGCTCGCGCGCGCGCTTGCGGTCGAGCCGAAAATCCTACTGCTCGACGAGCCGTTCGGCGCGCTCGACAAGAACCTGCGCCTCGACATGCAGGTCGAGGTCAAGCGGCTGCAGCGCCTCTACGGCGTCACCACCATCATGGTCACCCACGACCAGGAAGAGGCGCTCGGCATGGCCGACCGTATCGCCGTGCTCAATCACGGCGCGGTCGAGCAATTCGCGAGCCCGGTCGAAATCTACGACCGGCCGGCGACCTTGTTCGTCAATCAATTCGTCGGCACCGCCAATCTGCTGTCAGGAGTTATCGACAGCGTCGACGGCGACGAATGCCGGGTCGGCTTTCCCGGCGGCGAGAGCCTCGTCTGCCGCGGCAACGGTTTTGCCGCCGGAGCGCGCGTCCTCGTGTCGATCCGGCCCGAACGGCTACGGCTTGCGGCAACGCCCGGCCCCGGTCGGCTGCGCGCCAAGGTCGGCATCATCATGCCGCTCGGACCGACGCTCGTTTACGATCTCACGCTGGCGAATGGCGCGGCCGTCCGCGTGGCCGCGCCGCGGCCCGAACTGGCGGCGGTGCCGGCAAGCGGCAGCGAAGTCTTCCTCGAATCGACGGCGCCCGATGCCTGCCTCCTGTTCCCGGAGCCGGCGTCGCAACAGGCAGGAGCAAAGCCATGAGCGGAAGCTTGGGACGCAGGGATTTTCTGAAAGCCGGAGCTGCCGCGGGCGCGCTCGCTCTGCTGCCGCGCGGCGCGGCCGCCGCCGATCCGCTCGTGGTCGCGACCTTTCCCGGCACCTGGAACGAGGCGCACCGCGACGTGCTCGCGCCCTACTTCCGCAAGAAGACCGGCGCCGACGTGACCCAGACGATCCTGCTCGCGACCGACCAGGTGGCGAAGCTCGAGGCCACGCGCGGCAAGCCGCCGTTCGACGTGGCGATCATGGACGAAGGGCCGCTGCTCGACGCGGCGAAGGCCGGCGTGATCGAAAAATATCCGATCGACAAATCGCCCAACTACAAGGACCTCGTGCCCGCGTTCCAGGAGCCGTGGGGACCGAAGATTTCGCTGCAGGTGATCGGCATCGGTTTCAATCCGAAGAAGATCAAGGAGCGCCCGAAATCCTGGAACGACCTGTTCAATCCCGCCCACAAGGGGCGCGTGGGCTTGACTGCGCTCAACAGCACGCTCGGCATGGCCTTCATGGTCGACCTCGCCAAGACGCGCGGCGGCAGCGAGAGCGACATCGAGCCGGCGTTCAAGGCGCTCAAGGAACTGCTGCCGAGCGTGGGCGCGATCTCGGCGAACCTCGGGGCGCACGCGGCGCTGTTCCAGCAGGAGCAGATCGATATCGCGCCCTATAACTTCAACTTCGTGCAGACGCTCAAGGAGAAGGGCGTCGACATCGACTTTGCGACGCTCGACACCGGCATCCCCGCCTGGCGTACCAGCCTGCACTTGGTGAAAAACGCGGTGCAGCCCGACCTCGCGGTCCAATATATCGACGCGCACCTCGCGCCCGAGGTGCAGGAGGGCATGGAGCGCGCGCCCTATTGGGTGATTCCGACCAACCGCAAGGTCCCGCTCAAGGGCGAGATCGTCAAACAGGTGGCGAAGTCCCAGGACGACCTCGCCAAGCTGAAGTATCAGGACTGGACGAAGATCAACCAACACCGATCCGAGTGGATCGAACGGTTCAATCGCGACATCAAGCTGTGACGGCGGCGCCCGCCGCCGCGGGATCCGAGTGGCGGTTGCTACTGCCGCTCGGCGCGTTCTTCGTGCTGTTCTTCGCGGCGCCGCTCGTCGTGCTCTTCCTCGTGAGCCTTTCCGACGGGCTCGCGTTCAATACGTTCAGCCCGGCACACTACGCGAAATTCCTCGGCGACGCCTTCAGCCTCAGCATTCTCCTCGACACGCTCGTGCTCGGCGTCAAGGCGACGGCGGTGTGTCTGCTGTTCGGCCTGCCCGTCGCGTGGGTGTGCGTAAACGCGAGCCCTCGCCTGCGTTCGCTGCTGCTGTTCCTGGTGATCCTGCCGATTCTTACGAGCGTCGTGGTACGCACCTTCGCGTGGATCGTGATCCTCGGCCAGCAAGGCATTCTCAACAAGACCTTCCTGTCGCTCGGCCTGATCGATTCTCCGCTGCGCCTTCTGTTCAGCGAGGTCGGCGTGGTGATGGTGCTCGCCCAGGTGCAGATGCCGCTGATGGTGCTGCCGCTGATCACCACGTTGCAGCGGATCGACCCGAACCTCGCCGACGCGTCCCGCGCGCTCGGCGCCGGCCATTGGCGCACCTTCCGCCGCGTGATCCTGCCGCTGTGGCTGCCCGGCCTCGTCGCCGGATCGATTCTGGTGTTCGCCGCCTGCACCACCGCCTTCGTGACCCAGACCCTGATCGGCGGCGCGCGCCTCGTCTACATGCCGCTCTACATCTATCAGCAGGCCGCCGGCGCCAACAATTGGCCGTTTGCGGCCGCCATGTCGGTCCTGCTGATGATCTCGGTCCTGCTGGTCGTTTATCTGCTCAATCTGTTCGGCCGGACCCGCTGGGCCGTGCGCCATGGCTAGGCCGCGCCTTCTCGACCTCGACCGCGTGAGCTTTCGCCTCACGATCGGCACGCTTGCCGGGATCGCGTTCTTCTTCCTGATCTTTCCCACCGCGATCGTGCTGCTCACCTCGTTCACCAGCACGGCGTCGCTGCGCTTTCCGCCGCCCGGCTATTCGCTGCGCTGGTACGCCGCGCTGCTCGATGCCCATCAGATGCAACAGGCGGCGCTCAACAGCCTCAAGGTCGCGGCGGCCGCAACGGTGCTCTCGGTGTTGCTCGGCACCTCGGGCGCGCTCGCCATCGCTCGCAGCACCGCGCGCTGGGCGAAAATCCTCGATTCGATCTTCATGTCGCCGCTGCTGCTGCCGGCGCTCGCGTTCGGCTTTGCCGCGCTGCTCTACTTCAGCCTGATCGGGGTGCCGCTCTCGCTCACCACGCTCGTGCTCGGTCATGTCGCCGTGTGCGTGCCGTTCGTGCTGCGCACCACGATCGCAAGCCTCGCGCAGCTCGATCCGGCGCTGCTCGACGCTTCGCTCAGCCTCGGCGCCGGACGTTTCTTCACCTTCCGGCGCGTGACCTTGCCGCTGATCGGCCGCGGCATCGCGGCGGGCGCGTTTCTCGCCTTCATGGCGTCTTTCGACAACGTGCCGGTGTCGCTGTTCCTCACCGACCCGCGCACCGAGGTGCTGCCGATTCACCTGTGGCAGATCATCGACACCGATCTCGACGTGCGCACCGCCGCCGCCTCGGGGGTGCTCATCGTCGCGACGGTCGTGCTGATGGTGGCCGCCGAACGCTTCGCCGGCCTGTCGAAGCAGCTGCACTGACGCCAATCAGCCGCCGCGCTTGAAATACAGCACGGCGCGCTCGTGCTTTTCGGCAGCCGCGCGCGTCGCGAACGTGCCGAGGTTGCGGCGCTTGCCGGTCTTCGGATTGCGCTTGCGCGAGTAGAGGCGGAACTGGCCGGATTTGAGCTTGCGGATCATCACGGCACCGATGCGTCGGCTAGAGCGGGATGGCTTTTCTTCGAATCGCCATCCCGCTCCAGCTTATTCATGGAGCATGATCTTTTCCGAAAACCGGTTCCCACTTTTCGGGATCATGCTCTGAACAAAGATTTCACCGACGCAAAGGTTCCGGGTTCTACGAGCACACCTGCTTGCCGTTGACGGTCCGGCACACCGGCCGACGCGGCGCCGCGGCGGCGGGGCGCGGCGGCGGCCTCGGCGCTGCCACCGCGGGACGCGGCGGCGGTGATCTGACGGCGGCCGGCGGCGGCGGCCGGGGAGGCGGCGGCGCGGGTCTCATCGCCTGCGGCGGCGGCTTTGCCGCACTGGAAGGCGGCAGGGTCCTCCCAGCCGGAGGCCCGCCCGTGGGCGGGGTGCGGGTCACCTTGGCCCCGACCGGAGGCGGCCCCTTCGTGCGCAATTCCTTCCCCGGCGGAGACCTGCCGGCAGAAACCGGACCGGTGCCGGACGGCGGCCGCTTGGCTTTCAAGTCTTTGCCTGGCGGCGGTGTGCCGGCCGGTGCCGCGCCGGCCGGAGGCCGCTTGGCAAACTCGGGGCCGGGTGCACGGATCGGTCCGCCCGGAGCCGGCGGCGAAACGAGCGGGCGCGCGCCCGTTGCGGGCGCAAGCGGTCGCCCGGACGGTGGAAGACCCAGGCCCGGCCTCGGCGCCACGCCCACGCCGGGCGTAACGCTCAGAGGTACGACACGGGGACGGCCCGGCGGCGGGGCCGGCAGGGCCAACCCGGTCGCCGGCGCACGGGCAAAAGCCGGCAGCGGCCGCAGCGGCGGTGGCGGCGGCGGCGGCCGACCGCCGACGAGCACCAGCGGTCGCGCGACGAGCGGCGGCGGCACGTGTACCAACGGCGGCGGCCTGATGACGACCACGGGACCGAGGCGCGGCGGCGCCACCACGATCACGCCCGGCGGCGGCGGGCGCGGCACCAGCCAGTAACGCGGCGCCGGGTAAAACCCGATCGGCGGCGGGAACAGCGGCGGCGGCGCCACGACGAACACCGGCGGCAGCACGTCGAACACCGGCGGCGGCGGGTCGTAGCCTTGCGGCACGACCTCGACGAAGTCGACCGCTTCGTCCCACCACCCGGCCGGCATCGGCTCGGGCTCGACGATGTAAGTGGGCGGCGGTACCGGCGGCGAGGTGAGCGCCGCGAGCAGCATGCGCGCCTCCTCGGCATGCGGCCCGTCGGGATAGCGCTTGAGATAATTCCAGTAGGCACGTGGCGTGTTGCGGTTCACCGCGCGCCGCCAGAGGATCGCCTCGCGGCGGGTTTCGATGATGACCCAGATCTGCGGAGTGAGCCGGTAGGTCGGGTAGACGTCGACGAACCACTGATAGTCGCGCAGCGCATCCATCTCGATGACGCGGGCGTAGGCCTCCTCCGGCGGCAATTGCCGCAGTTCATCGCGGCTCGCGAGGGTACGGCCGACGGACGGTATGGCGACCGGTGGCGGAGGCGGTATTTCCGCAGCCGCGGGCCCGGCCGGGGCGCCCGAGCGCGCCGGCGGCGGCGCTGCGGATGGGGGTGGCGGAGCCGGCGCGGCTGGAGCGGCGGCGACGGGCGGTGGCGCGGCGGGCGCGGGCGTTCCATCCCCGGGCGCGTCGAACAACTTCAAGCCAACGGCCAGCGTCGATGCGGTCCATGGGGTCTGCGCGCCGGTCGAGACCTTGTTCACCTGCACGCGGGCCGCCTTGAAGATTTGCTCGATCTCGAGACCGGGCTGACGCATCAGCGTCACCAAGGTGCCGGTGTAAAGGCTGTAAGGCCCCTCGATCTCGCCGGAGACCGCGCCGGGAGCCGCCGCGAAAGCGATCATCATCCCGGCGGGCGCATCCATCATGGCGAGGCCCGGCGGCACCGCTTCTTTGGTGTCGCGGCCGAAGCCGTGGTCGCGCGAAGCGTCGAGCACGATGACGCGCGCCGCCGCCGGCAGTTCGGCCAGTTCGCGTACCAAATCATTGAGGCGGAACGCCTGCGCCGGCACGTCGGCATAGCGCGTGATGCGCGCGTCGACCGGCACGAGATAATTCTCGCCGTCGAATTGCGCGCCGTAGCCGCCGAAATAAACGAAGGCGACCGCCTCCGGCCCGGCGGCATAGACCTTGTCGAGGAAGGCACGGATGGTCTGGCCGAAATTCCCCGCCACGAGGTCGTGCAGCTCGGTCACGTCGTAGCCGGCCGTGCGCATGGTCTCGGCAACGATCGTTGCGTCGGCGGCCGCCGTCGCGATCCCCGGGGCGCTGGTGTAGGCCGCGTTGCCGACGATGAGCGCAACCCGCGGCGCCGGCGCCTGGCCGTGGGCCGGCGCGCCGGCGAGAAATACTGCGAGCCCAAGGACGAGCAGCGCCCGGATCATATCCCCTCCCCATTTTGCCCGTAGGCCATCACGCCAGCGAAGCTGATCAGGAACGGCCGACGGTCGCTCGACATCCTCCGGCCACAATCAGCCGCTTTTGCGGCGGTGCGGCGACTTCGCGGTTGATGGCGGCGCACCGCGCAGCGTGCGTCAATTCGCCACCCAAGGCGTTGAGTGATCGTCAAGTTTTCTCTGGTAACCCGCTACAAGCGGGGCTCTTTGGTTGACTTGCCGGGCGATTGGCCGCTCTATGGACTAGTGCCGCGAACCCGAAGTTCGCACCACAATTGCCGCGAGTCCGGTTGCGAACTTCGGGTTCAAAGCGGCACTAGAATCATGGCGTTGCTAGTATCCTTCGATTCCGAAGTTCGCATCGGAGCGTGCGGCAAGCTCAGGCGAACTTCGGAATCGGGACACTAGTGGGACGCGTAACGGATACGCGGAGGGACAACGATGCGTGTAATCTTGATGCGTGTGGCGGGGTTATGCGCACTCGTCCTCGTGGGCGGCCTCGTCGCCTACGGCATGGGCCAGGCCCCGAAGGTGACGACGCCCGCGGCTGCCCCGGTCGCGAAGGTTGCCGAGGCCCGCAGGCCGCCAGCCAACCCGATCCGCGAGATCCCTGCGGAGCCGGTTCAGGTCGCCGCCGCGAGTCCGGTGGTGCCGATGCCGTCGTTCGCGGAAGCACCGCCCGTCCCGACCCAAGCACCCGCCGCACCCGGGCCCATGGCACAGGCGCCGGCTCCGGCACCGGCCGTGGCTCCACCTCAGGCCCCGGCTCCCACGCCGCCCCCCGGACCGATCGCCACCTGCCCGGGCAATCCGAACGCGCTCGGCGTCTCGCGCATCGTCGAGGTCGACACCACCGGCGGACCCGGCTTCGGCGCCGAACACTTCAAAGGAATGGACTTCCTGCGGCCGGGCGAAGTCGTGCTCA